>JAESGX010000102.1_pt1 | contig 103040 bp, 106 predicted proteins | sample 9269801 | NCBI WGS metagenome assembly JAESGX01 (sample SAMN16773122, study PRJNA677054) | algae metagenome | isolation source: Pleurocapsa minor GSE-CHR-MK-17-07R and co-occurring heterotrophs from wet... | place: USA: Lower Calf Creek Falls, Grand Staircase Escalante National Monument, UT ... | reverse complement strand
CTCATCTTCGCTCCTTACGGCTACGATGAACCAGAAATCCTCCCTTCGGAAAGTCCCTCAGTTTGTCTCAAGGGTGCTGACGGCGAACAGTCCAAGGCCTGTGACCGGCGGAGCCGGTAGCTTACGTCCTTCGCCGGATTGCCTGCACAAATCCTGTGCGGAACCGCCGCTTTGAAACCTTGTCGTAGCACCTTCACTATTGAGTTGCCGGTCTCGACTGCGCCCTCGTCACGCCACTGAATGATTTTGGCAGCGTCGAGTGCACGAAATGGTTGCTGCGCGTAAGGTTCTCCCTTCTTGTTCGTGCGCTCACAGAGCCGATCCAGTAAATTGCGGCGCAGTCGCTGCGTGCGCGCGTCGAGCAATTTGAAGCCGTCGCTTTTATAATAGATTTCAACAGCGAAACGGAGACTGCCGGCGACGGAGGCCTTACGCCGAAGAGGACGATTTTCCGAACGTACTATAGAGGAGCCGGAAATCGCCGCCTTGTATTCATCCAGCCACTCGCTCGTGCCGGGAGCGCCGTAGAGGCGTACGCGCTTTCGCCCCGGGACGCGGACGAAATAACGGTCGTCAGTTGTTGTCGGATTATGTTCAAGGTAACGCAGTTTGATCGGCATGCCGTCTTGCTCTGAGGCCGAACTCTGGATCGCCGGAGGTTAGATTTTTCCGGCTCCGTCACGGTGGCGGGCTGGCTGCGCCATCGCAATTCAGCAACGTAATCGGCGTCTTGTTGCCGATCGCCCCATGCGGGCGTTCTTCATTGTAGTATTTGCGCCAATCCTCCACCTTCGACCTGGCGTCGTCAAGCGTCAGGAACCAATGCGCGTTGAGGCATTCCGCCCGGAAGCGGCTGTTGAATGCTTCGATGAACGCGTTGTCGGTCGGTTTGCCGGGTCGGGAGAAGTCGAGAGTCACGCCACGCTGATACGCCCACAGATCTAGATCGCGAGACACAAACTCGGTGCCCTGGTCGACGCGGATCGTCGCCGGGAGTCCCACTTGCCGGCTGACCTTTTCCAGCACCTCCACGACATCGATACCACGGAAGGTGAACCTCGGCTCCAGCGCGGGAGAGAAGCGTGAGAAGGTATCGACGATGGTCAGCACACGCAGCTTGCGGCCGGTCGCCAGTTGGTCGTGTACGAAGTCGATCGCCCAGGTCTCGTTCGATCGCGTGGTCGGTCGGCGATCATCACGCAGCTTGGCCTTCACGCGGCGCTTGGGCGTTTTGTTGCGCAATTGCAGGCCTAACTCGCGGTAGATGCGCTGGTCTGACCGTGACACCAACCCTCACGGCGCAGCAATACATGAACACGGCGATAGCCGTAGCGCACGCGCGTCTGGCAAATCTCCTTGATCCGATGTTCGAGGGGTGCCTGTCCGTGCCGGCGCGACTTGTCGTGATAGGTGGACGTATCGACCAGCAGCGTACGACACGCTCTTCGGATCGAGACACCCCAGTCCCTTCGCATCGCGTCGACCAGCTTGCGCTTGCGGACAGGCTTCACGGTTTTCGGCGAATGACGTCCTGAAGCATCTCCCGATCGAGCGATAGATCGGCCACCAGCTTCCGCAGCTTGTTGTTCTCGTCCTCGAGCTGCTTCAACCGGCGCACCTCGGTCGGCAGCAGTCCGTCGAACTTCTTGTTCCAGTTGAAATAGGTCGCCTGGCTGATCCCGGCCTTGCGGCAGATGTCCGCAACCGGCATCCCATCAGCGCCTTGCTTCAGAATGAACGCCTTCTGGGCGTCCGAAAACTTCGAGGCCTTCATCGTCGTGCGCTCCTCCCAGCCGGGGAGTCGGCGCCGAAGATTCTAACCAAAGACGATCCAGTTTTGCGGCCTCAGAGCAACCGGGAGAGGGACATGCGCAAGAGCAGATTACCGAAGAGCAGATCATCAAATTTCTGACGCAACACGCGGCCGGACTGTCGGACGCCGATGTGTGCCGGAAGCACGGGATCAGCGATGCGACCTTCTAAAGCACGGCTTCGGGAAATCCTTCACCTCGCCTGCTGTGGGCCGGCCCGGGTTCGGTTTCTTCAAGCGAGAGGGTGACCTGGTTTTGTCGGTGATTTATCGACTACATAAGAATTAGAAATTTCCAATACAGATTGCGTTACGAGTAGACTTTCAAAGTTGCTTGGTCGGTCTGGCGGGTTGCTTGGCCAATCAAGGGGCCAGGCTCGGAAAGAGCTTAGCCGCGGTCCCGCAGGTCCGCGTTCATCGCCGCTGTGGCAGTTGGAGTACCTGATTGCGCCATGTGTCAAATGAAGACGAGTTGCGCCACGAATTCAGCGCACCGTGATGCCGACATAAGTCGTGTTGACAGGACGCAAGAACACCCCTGACGGCGTGCCGCTGCGGTCGACGCAGCGCCGACGCGATAGGCAGGGCGACGACCCGTCGCATCACATCGTTTCGGGGGCGGCATCATCCTTGCATGAGTTTATTCGCATAGCTGCCACAGATGCGCCCAGTGGACATAAGCCTTCCGGCCAACCTTCCAAACAATCGACGCGTTGCGGGGAGATCGCATGAAACTGAGTCTTGAGGTCAACGGTCGGCCAATCGTCAACGAGGTCGATCCGACGATCCTGCTGTCCGAATTTCTGCGGGAGACTCTCGATCTCACCGGTACCCATGTTGGCTGCGATACCAGCCAGTGCGGCGCTTGCGTCGTGCATGTCGATGGACAATCCGTAAAGAGCTGCACGGTGCTCGCGGTGGCGACGGAGGGGAGGGCTGTCACAACGATTGAAGGCGTGGCGAAGAATGGCAAGCTTCATCCGATGCAGCAGGCATTTCACGAGAATCACGGGTTGCAATGCGGCTTCTGCACCCCGGGGATGGTTATGAGCGCGCTCGACCTTGTGAAGCGCAATCCCAAGCCGACGGAGAGCGACGTGCGGCATTGGCTGGAGGGAAATATCTGCCGCTGCACCGGCTATCAGAACATCGTTGTATCCGTGCTTGCAGGTGCTGCGGCGATCCAGGCGGGGGAGGGCCGTTAACATGGCGACGGCAACGGGAATTGGTGCGTCCATCCTGCGCAAGGAGGATCGGCGTTTTCTGACCGGTCGCGGCAATTATGTGTCGGACGTGAAACGTCCGAACATGGTTTGGGCCGTGTTTGCGCGGTCGCCCCATGCGCATGCACACATTTTAAGCATCGACTCCACCGATGCGATGAAGGTGGGTGGCGTGCTCCTGGTGCTGACCGGCGAGGATCTTGCGGCAGACGGAGTCGGATCGATTCCATGCGGCTGGGGCATCACGGGGCGCGACGGCAAACCGATGAAGGAGCCGCCGCATCCTGCGCTGGCGCAAGGCAAGGTCCGGCATGTCGGCGATCCTGTGGCGATGGTCGTCGCCGAGACACGCGAAGCTGCCATGCAGGGCGCCGAAGCGCTCACCATCTCGTACGAGCCGCTGCCGGCCGTGGTTGGGCTGCTCGAAACGTTGCGCCCGAACGCGCCCCAGCTTTATGACGATGCGCCCGGCAATCTCTGCTTCGAATGGGATGTCGGCGACAAGGCCGCGACCGAGGCGGCTTTCCGCGATGCCGCGCATGTCGCACGTATCAGCCTGGTCAACAACCGTTTGGTCGGCAATCCGATGGAGCCGCGTGCGGCGATCGGTGAATACGAACCCGGGACAGGTCAATATACGCTCTGGACCACGAGCCAGTTCCCTCACATCGTCAAAGTGCTGATGGGTGTGTTCGTGCTCAAGATTCCGCAGCATAAGCTGCGCGTGATCGCACCCGATGTCGGCGGCGGATTTGGCGTCAAGCAGTTCCATTATCCGGAAGAGACCTTGGTAACGCTGGCGTCATCCAAACTGGCGCGCCCGGTCAAATGGGTCTGCGACCGCAGCGAAGGCTTTGTGTCGGATGCTCACGGCCGCGACCATGTCAGCGAGGCGGAACTCGCTCTCGACGAGAACGGGAAATTCCTGGCGCTGCGGGTCGAGACTGTCGCGAATATGGGCGGCTATCTGTCCACGTTTGGACCGAACATCCCGACCAATCTTTATGGTCTGCTGTTGGCCGGCGTCTACACCACGCCGCAGATTTATTGCCTGGTGAAAGGCGTGTTCACCAACACGTTGCCGGTGGACGCCTATCGCGGGGCCGGACGTCCGGAGGCGACGTTCCTTCTCGAGCGGCTTGTGGATGTGGCGGCAACCGAGATGGGCATCAGCAAGATTGATATCCGGCGGCGCAATCTTATCCCAAAGGAAGCCTATCCGTATCAGACGCCGGTGATGCTGGAATATGATAGCGGCGACCCCGCTGCCTGTCTCGACCGTGCGCTCGACGTTGCGGATTGGAAGGGCTTCGCCGCCCGCAAGGCGGAGTCAGCCAAGAAGGGCAAACTGCGGGGCATCGGGCTCTGTACCTATATCGAGGCCTGTGGCCTTGCGCCGTCGCGGATTGCCGGACGGCTCGGCGCGCGAGGCGGCCTCTTTGAGAGCGCCACTGTCCGTGTCCATCCGACCGGGGATATCACGGTCCTGATCGGGACGCATAATCACGGGCAGGGACATGAGACGACCTTCGCCCAGATCGTGTCGGAGAAGCTCGGCCTCCCGACCGACCGGATCGAGATCGTGTTCGGCGATACCGACAAGGTTCAGTTCGGGCTAGGCACCTACGGATCGCGTTCACTTGCGGTCGGCGGACCCGCGCTCGCAAAGGCCACCGACAAGGTCATTCTGAAAGGCAAGAAGATCGCGGCGCACCTTCTGGAAGCAAGCGACGGCGATATCGAATTCGAGGCGGGTCTGTTCCGGGTTTCAGGGACTGATCGCACCAAGAGCTTTGAGGAGATTGCCGGCGCAGCCTACACGCCGGTCAATTATCCGCTGGAATTCCTTGAGCCCGGTCTCGAGGAACAGGCTTTCTACGATCCGGTTAACTTCACTTATCCCGGTGGTGCACATATTGCCGAAGTGGAAATCGATCCCTCGACCGGCGTTGTCGACCTGCTCTCCTATGTCGCGGTTGACGACATCGGGCGTGTCATCAATCCGATGATCGTCAAAGGGCAACTGCATGGCGGCATCGTGCAGGGGGTAGGCCAGGCGCTGTTCGAAAACTGCGTCTACGATCAGGAGTCGGGGCAGATCCTGTCGGGCTCGTTCATGGATTATGCGATGCCGCGCGCGGATCGCCTGCCGAACATGGTGATCGAAACCGTGTCCACGCTATGCACCCACAATGGTCTTGGCGTGAAGGGGTGCGGTGAGGTGGGGACCATCGGTTCGCCGGCAACGGTGATGAACGCCGTCGTGGATGCGCTGGCGCATCTTGGCGTGGCCCATGTGGATATGCCGGCGACGCCTAATCGGATCTGGCGTGTGATCCAAAGTGCGCGCACTGCCAGGGCGGCGTGAGGGAGGACAACTAATGCGAGCCTTTGCCTATCATCAGCCTGAAACCGTTGCCCAGGCTTCTACGTTGCTGAAAGATGATAATGCACGTCCGTTGGCGGGCGGCATGACCTTGCTGCCGACGATGAAGCTCAGGATGGCAACGCCGTCCGCGCTGGTTGATCTGGGGGCCGTGCCCGGTCTGTCGGGGATCAAGCTGACCGGCCAATATCTCGAAATCGGCGCCATGACGACACACGATGCCGTCAGCCGGTCTGACCCCGTGCGTTCAGCGATCCCGGCACTTGCGAAACTTGCGGCTGGAATCGGCGATCCGCAGGTGCGCAATCGAGGCACGCTCGGTGGCTCGATTGCCAACAATGATCCGACCGCGGATTATCCGGCCGCTGTGTTGGCGCTCAACGCTATTCTGGTGACGGACCGTCGCCAGATCCTGGCCGACGACTTCTTCAAGGGATTGTTCGAAACGGCGTTGCAGCCCGGCGAGATTCTGACCGCGGTACGGTTTCCGGTGCCGGCAGCCGCGGGCTACGCGAAGTTGCCAAATCCTGCTTCCCGCTTTGCAATCGTCGGGGTGTTTGTAGCGAAATTCCCGGATGTGGTGCGTGTCGCGGTGACCGGGGCGGCGCCCTGCGTTTTCCGTGTTCCCATGATCGAAGAGGCTCTCGCCGCAAACTTTTTGCCGTCGGCGATCGAGCGGATCACCATCGATCCCACGCCGCTCATGAGCGATATCCACGCCGATTCCGAATATCGCGCTCATCTGACCACGGTGATGGCTCAGCGCGCAGTAACCGCTGCGCTCTAGAAACCGGAAAAAGCCATGACGAATGTGGCGGATGCGGACCCCGGTCGATCGACCGCGGCCGGACTTGGATGGATGACAGCCCGCGAATTGCTGAGCGGATACAAGGCAAGGCAATTCACGCCGGCGGATGTCGTCGAGGATGTGATTGCGGCGCTCAAGCGTACGGACGCTGCTTGCAATATCGTAGTCACCGATCTCTACGAGTCTGCGCGTGCGTCTGCACAAGTTGCGACCGACGCTTATCGTCGCGGAGAGGCTCAGGGAGCCCTTGCGGGCGTTCCTGTCACGATCAAGGACCTGCTCTACGTCGCGGCATTTCCGGCCCATGCGGGGGCGCCTTCGCTTGCCGACTTCGTGCCGCAGGTCGATTCCGCCGCGGTCGAACGTCTGAAAGCGGCCGGCGCGATCCTGACTTGCAAGACCACGACCTGCGAGTCCGGTTACAAGCTGACCGCCGACAGTCCGCTCTCCGGGATAACACGGAATCCCTGGGACCTATCGCGCACGAGTGGAGGTTCCAGCGGTGGCGCCGCTGCGGCGGTTGCTGCCGGTTGCGGGCCGATGGGTGTCGGTACCGATGCCGTCGGTTCTATCCGCGTGCCGGCCTCGTTTTGCGGCGTGTTCGGCATCAAGCCGACCTTCGGGCTTGTTCCCCGTTCGCCGGCCTTCTTTCCGCCGTCGTGGGGCTCGCTCGCGCACACGGGTCCGATCGCACGGACGGTCGCCGATGCCGCCCTGATGCTCGAAGTGATTGCCGGATTCGATGCTCGTGACGCCGTCAGCCTGCCGCAGCCATCAAGACATTTTTCGACTGAGCCGGGATCGCTGCAGGGACTCCGGATCGCCTTCACGCCTGATTGGGGATATGCGTCGGTGCATCCGGAGGTGCGTACGGCCTTCGCCGCTGCGGTCGACACGCTCGCCGATTGCGGCGCGACGATCATGCCTGTTCCAAAAGGACTCGATCCCGATCTGCTGCAACGCGTCCTCCAGCCGATCGGCTTCACGGAGCAGGCGGCGGCGGTGGCGTCGCGCCCGCCGGAGGTGCTGGCGCTTTCCGAACCGGAATTTCGCGCCGTTGTCGCGCAAGGCCGCAGCTACAGCGGCACCGACTATGTGGAGGCGCTTCACCGTCGCGCGCTGCTGCGCAATAGCTTGATCGGCCTGTTCTCTGATTGCGATGTCGTCGCGACCCCGACCGTAGCAGTCACGGCCTTTGCCGCGGGCGATGTTGGAGTGGATCAGATCGACGGCCGCGAGGTGAACAAGCATCTCGGATGGTCGCCGTTCTCGTGGCCGGTCAATCTCGCGGGACTGCCGGCCGCCAGCGTACCGTGCGGATTCGATTTCGGAGGGCTACCCATCGGCCTGCAGCTTATGGGGCCGATGCTGGGCGAGCCGGTTCTTTTCCGCGTTGCCGCGGCATTCGAGGCCGTTCGGCCTTGGGCAAACCACCGTCCGCCGATTGCGCAATGAGTATTACGAGAAGTATCACAAGCCGGAGATCATCGATTTCAGTGTCGGATCAGGCTCTTCGCCAGCGGATGGTCCAAGGCCCCCGGCCTTCAGCGAATGTGAGAGGTAGTTGTGCAACGCATCGAGGGCAGGAGAATTGCGTCCGGCGGCGCGGTACAGGAGCAAGTCGACTTTCGGCAGCGGTGGAAAATAATCGCTGACGCCAATCTCCTTCATGCCCGGCACCAGCGCGCTACGCACCAGCACCGTGATCGCCATGTTGGCGAAGACCGCGGCTTGGAGTCCGGCGATGCTGTCGCTGACACATGCCAGATACCACTTCCGCCCGACGCGATTGAGTCCTTCGATCGCGTAGTCGCGATAGACATTGCCGGGTGGCAGCAAAGCCAGCGGCACCGGGTTCTGACGATGAACGTTGGAATCCACCCCCATCATCCAGACAAGCTGTTCCTGACCCACGACGTCGCCGCCAGAGAAGTTTTTCATGCGAGTGACGAGGGCAAGATCGACCTCGCCGCGATGGACCAGATTCACCAAAGGCGTGGACAATGTGCAGCGCAATTCGATCTGCACGCGTGGGAATGCAGTGCGGAACAGCTCTAGTATCGATGGCAACAGGAAGGCCGCGTAGAGATCGGGCGTGCCGAGGATTACGCGGCCTTCGATCTCGGGTGAAGCGAGGCGGGACAGTAATTCATCGTGCAATCTCAGGATTGAACGCGCATAAGACAATACGATGTCACCTTCATTCGTCAGCACCATGCCGCGGCCTTCATGGCGCAGCAGCGTTTTGCCAGCCAACTCCTCGAGGCGGTTTAGTTGCAACGAAATCGCCGGTTGCGTTCGACCAAGCCTCCGTGCGGTTTCGGTGACGCTTCCGGTTTCGACGACCGACACGAATGACCGCAGCATGCGAACATCGAGACTGACCAGCATCAATCGGTACCATCTGTTCTTGCAGCGAACCCGCTGCCGGGCGCTCAGGTAGGCTACACTATGCCAGCGAAATCCGTACACGTGATCGCATGAATAAGACGGAGGGCTCCATCTGGGTGGCCGATCCCGGCGCTGTCGGGCCGCAGCGCGACGCATTGGCGCAGGGCGTGCTCAGTCCGGTCGAAAATCTTGAGCGCACGCTCAGCCGGATCGATGTGGCGGAGCCGGCGGTGCAAGGCTGGCGTCTTGTCGATCGCGATCTGGCACGGACGGAGGCCGCAAAGTGCGGGGCCATTTCAGGGCAAGCGCTAGGACCGCTGCACGGCATCCCGGTCGCGATCAAGGACGTGATCGATGTCGCCGGCTGGCCGACCCGTGCGGGCAGCCTGACGCGCCAGAACGCGACTGCTTGCAGCATTGATGCGCAGGTGATCGTGCGACTGCGGGCGGCTGGAGCCATCCTGGTCGGGAAGGCCCATACGACGGAATTTGCGTTTTTCGATGGCCCGCCGCCAACCCGGAACCCCCATGACCTGACGCGTACGCCGGGCGGTTCGAGCTCGGGGCCGGCAGCGGTGGTTGCGGCCGGGATGGTGCCGATCAGTCTCGGCACACAGACGGCGGGCTCCGTCAGCAGACCGGCGGCCTATTGCGGAATTGCGGCGTTCAAGCCGAGCAGCCTGTCATGGTCCAGTTTCGGGGTGGTTCCGTTTGCGCCAAGTTTCGACACCGTCGGGGTTTTTGGCTACCGCGTGGCGGATGCGGCGGTGGCGGCGCGCGCGATCATGCCCGGATTTCTGGCAGCGCCGGCGCCTGTGCCCGCAGAAAAAACACCCCTGTTCATCCTCCTAGAAGACCCGATCCTCGGCCATGCAGAAGGGCGGAGCGCCGAGATCGCCGGTGAGGTCGGACACATTCTCTGCTCTGCGGGCCTGCGGGTCGAACAGCGCACGTCTCCGGTCTCGTTCGCGACCCTCAACGACCTGCATCTTCTGATCCGCGAGTATGAACTCGGGCGGGCGCATGCCGCATTGCTGGACGCCCCCGACGGCATGGTCACGCCGTCGTTGCGCGAGGCCGTCGCGCGCGGGCTGCGGATCGACACGTCGTCCTATCGCGCGGCGGTCGCCGCGCTCGCCATGGCGACCCACACTTTCTGGACCGCGATGGCGGATGCGGGCGCCATCATCTTTCCAGCGGCGCCCGACATTGCGCCGGTCGGCATGGCGACCGGCGACGCGCGCTTCATCATACCGTTCACCGCGCTGGGCGGACCGATCGTATCCGTGCCCGTGGGTTTCGACCGTGGGTTGCCGATCGGGATTATGCTCGCCGGTGCACCGGGGTCCGATCTCGCAATGCTTCAAATCGCCGAACAGGTTGCGCCTCTGATCGAAACGCCGCGCTAGTATCGGCACCGGAATTGCAGGAAGCTGCATTCGGAATACGGAATGGAGTGATGCGTCAGATGCAGTATCGCATATCGGTCGACACCGGGGGGACGTTCACGGATGTCGTCGTGTCCGACAAAACCGGCATCCGGACGATCGGCAAGTCTCTCACCACGCCGCAACGCATCTTCGAAGGCATGAAGGGAGCGATCGGCGTCGCCGCCGAGGAATTCGGTTTGTCCGGTGAGGAACTGCTCCGGGATACCGGCATGCTGATCTATGGCACGACGCGTGCGACCAATGCGGTGGTGACCGGGCAGACGGCAAAGACCGCCTTTCTCTGCACGCAGGGCTTCCGCGATACGCTGGTCTTGAAAGAAGGCGGGAAATACGACCCGCACGATTATTCGTATGACTATCCGGCGCCCTATATTCCGCGCCGCTACACATTCGAGATCGACGAGCGTGTCGACTCGCAGGGGGAGGTCATGCGCCCGCTCGACGAGGCGCAGGCTCGTTCGGTGCTGCGCACGCTGAAGGAGCGCGGCTTCGAGGCGATCTCCGTCTGCCTGTTGTGGTCGATCGCCAATGGCGCGCACGAAAAGGCGCTGGGGGCGCTGATCGAAGACGAATTGCCGGGCGTACCCTACACATTGTCGCACGAGCTCATTCCGATCGTGCGCGAATATCGCAGAGCCTCCACGACCTCGGTGGACGCGTCGCTCAAGCCCCTGATGCAGAACCACCTGCGCGAGATGGAACAGGACCTGCGCGCGGCGGGTTTCTCGGGTGAACTCCTGATCAGCACCTCGGGCGGCGGCTGCCAGCATGTCGGCGAGGTCGCGACGCGTCCTGTGACCATGCTCAAATCCGGACCCGCGATGGCGCCGGTGGCTGGGCAGGCTTACACGACGATCGAGAAGCTCGGCGGCGACGCGATCGTCTGCGATACCGGCGGCACCACCTTCGATGTCGGCCTGGTGCGCGATGGCAATCTCGTTTTCTCACGCGACTCCTGGATCGGCCGGCGCTGGACCGGGCACATGGTCGCAATGTCGACTGTCGACGTGCGCTCGATCGGCGCGGGCGGCGGTTCGATCGCCTGGGTGGATGCGGGCGGCCTCTTGCGCGTCGGGCCGCAGAGCGCGGGCGCAATGCCGGGGCCTGCTTGCTACGGCCGCGGTGGCAACTTTCCGACGGTCACCGACGCGAGCGTGGTGCTGGGCTACATCGATCCGGCCTATTTCAACGGCGGGCGCATGACGCTCGACCGTGCCGCGGCCGAGCGTGTGATCGCGACGCTCGCGAAAGAGATCGGGCGTTCTCCGCGCGACACCGCGTTCGCGATCATGACCATCGCAAACGAGCTGATGATCAAGGCGATCCACGAGATCACGGTGAGCGAGGGTCTCAATCCGCGCGAGAGTGTGATCGTCGCGGGCGGCGGCGCGGCGGGTCTCAACATCGTGCCGATCGCGCAGGAGCTCGGTTGCTCGACGATCATCGTGCCGAAGACCGCCAGTGCGATGTCGGCTTGCGGCATGCAATTCTCCGATATCGTGTTCGAACAGACCCGCAGCCGCTTCACCCTGTCGGGCAGTTTCGATATCGACGGCGTGAACGGAGTTCTTGAAGACATCGACAACGAGCTGGAACGCTTCCGTCGCACGCTGCGCGGGGCGGCGAAGGCCAGTGCGCGCAAGGAGTTCTTCGCCGAGGCGCGCTACAAGTCGCAGGTCTGGGAACTCGACACGCCGCTTCCGGTCAAGACATTCCGCAATGCGGCTGATGTCAAAAAGCTCGTCGAGGCCTTCCATGCCGTGCATGACCGCGTCTATGCGGTGCGCGATGAAGCGAGCGAAATCGAATGCGTCAACTGGCGCGGCAGGATCTCCATCGGGCTCGGCGCGAAGCCGCAGCCGAACGGCAAGCGCGGCAGCACGCGCAAGCCGAAGCCTTCGTCCTCACGCTCTGCCTATTTCGGACAGAGCAAGGACAGCCGCACGCCGGTTTTCCGCGGTCTCGATCTGAAGCCCGGCGATACCATCGTTGGGCCAGCCATCGTCGAAGAGCCAACCACGACCATCGTCGTCTATCCTAAGACCACGGCGCGGGTCAGCGCATCCGGTCATTACATCGTTACGGCGTGAGGTCAGTCATGCGTTCGAAGACATCGACCAGGAATAAACCGGCGAAGAAGAACACGCCCACTCGCACGGTCGCCAAGGCAGCGGGATCTGTCAAAAAGCCCGCAACGAAGAAGGCGCCGGCCAGGGCGGCCGCCGCCGTGAAGCCCGCGGCGCAACTCGATCCGGTGGTGATGACGGTGATCGCCAACCGGCTCGACGGCATCGTGCGCGAGATGACCAATACGCTGTTGCGCGCGGCGCGTTCGGCGGTGATTTCGTCGGCGCGCGATTTCTCCTGTTGCATCATCACCGGAGACAACCAGCTTCTGGCCTCGGCCGAAGGTCTGCCCGTTCACATTTTTGGTGCCCACCTTCAGGGTGCGAATATCGCCGAGTATCACAAGGGCGATATCCGCGAGGGCGACGCCTTCCTCGACAACGATCCTTACGGCGGCAACACGCATCCGGCAGATCACACGTTCCTTGTCCCGGTCTTCATCGAGGGCGAGCATCTCTTCACCACGGTGGCCAAGTGCCACATGGCCGATATCGGCAACTCGATTCCCTCGAGTTATTTCGCGCGCGCGCTCGATGTCTACGAGGAGGGCGCGCTGGTGTTTCCCGGCGTACGCATCCAGCGCGACTACAAGAACGAAGCCGATATCATCCGCATGTGCCGCGCCCGCATTCGCGTGCCGGACCAGTGGTATGGCGACGCGCTGGCGGCACTCGGTTCGGCGCGGATTGCAGAACGTCGCCTGAAAGAGCTCTGCGCAAAATACGGCAGGGCCACGATCAAGGCCTTCATGCGCGACTGGTTCGACTATTCCGAATTGCGCATGGCGGAAGCGATCCGCAAGTTGCCGAAGGCCAAGATCGAGAATATCGGCTGGTCGGACCCGCTCGAAGGCATTCTGCCGGACGGTCTGACGCTGAAGGTCAAGCTCGATATCGATCCGAAGGCGGCGCGGATCGACGTCGATCTCACCGACAATCCGCCCTGCGTGCCGTGCGGCATGAACACATCGCGTGCGGCGTCGACATCGTCGGTGGTCGGTGCGATCTTCAACAGCCTCGAACGCGACATTCCCCGCAATGCGGGTTCGTTCCGCCGCCTGTCTTTCAAGTATGCCGACAACAGCGTGGTCGCTTCGCCGGTCTTTCCGCATAGCTGCTCCACGGCCACCACCAATGTGTCCGAGCGTCTCGTCAACATCACGCAATCGGCGTTTGCGAAGCTCGGGGAGGGTCACGGCCTCGCGGAAGGCGGCACCGGGCTCGGTGCAGGCATGGCGGTGCTGTCGGGCCAGGATCATCGGCGTGCCAATGCCCGCTACGTCAACCGCATGATGCTCTCGACCAATGGCGGGCCGGCCAGTCCGACCGCCGATGGCTGGGTGAATTACGCGATCCCAGTGATTGCTGGCCTGATGTATCGCGATTCTGTCGAGATCGACGAACTCAAGCATCCCTTCGTGATCGAGTCGCTCGGGCTGGTGGCCGATTCCGCCGGTGCCGGCCGCTATCGCGGAGCGCCGGCGCAGGAAATCGTCTATTCACCGCTGGAGAATCCCGTTCAGGCGGTGATCCCCTGCGACGGCCAGTTTGCGCCGCCGCGCGGCGTCAATGGCGGGCATAACGGCACGCCAGGCTCGACGCATCTTCTGCGCAATGGCGAGCAGTCGAAACTGCCGAACGTGGTCATCGTCCATCTGCAGAAGGGCGACAAGCTGCGCGGACGCGATTCCGCGGGCGGCGGCTACGGCGATCCGCTGACTCGCGATCCCAAGCGGGTTTGGACGGATGTCATTGAAGGCTGGGAATCGATCGAGAAGGCGCGCGACGTTTACGGCGTGGTTTTCACCGGCATGATCGACGACGACAGCCTTGCGGTTGATTCGGAAGCGACGCGCGCGCGGCGTGCCGAATTGTCGGCCGCGGTGCGTGTCGCCGCGGAATAGGGAGACTGGGATGGACCTGATCCTGCGCAATGCGCGTATTGTGGGCCGCGAGGCCGGTGTGACCTTCGACATCGGCATCGCGGGTGGAAAAATCGCGGCGATCGAACCGTCGCTTGCCGCGGACGGCGAACAGATCGACTTGGCAGGACGGCTGGTGACGCCGCCCTTCGTCGAGACACACATCCACCTCGACAAATCGAACATCCTGGACCGTTGCGTAGCGCAAAAAGGCGATCTCGAGGAAGCCATCGGCGAGGTGGCCCAGGCCAAGCGTGCCTTTACACCCGAAGATGTCTACACCCGCGCAAAGCGCACGCTGGATCGCTGCATATCTCAGGGCACGATGCATATGCGGACCCATCTCGAGGTCGATCCGGGAATCGGACTTCGCAGCCTCGAAGGCATCCTTCCGCTGATCGACGAATACAAATGGGCGATCGATGTCGAGATTTGCATCTTCCCGCAGGAGGGGCTGCTCAACAATCCCGGCACCGACGAACTGATGGTCGAAGCGCTGAAGCGGGGCGGGGCGGTGGTCGGAGCCGCCCCCTATACCGACTCGAGCCCGCATGGACAGATTGATCGCGTTTTTGAATTGGCGCGCGAATTCGACCTCGATATCGACATGCACCTCGATTTCGCGCCAACGACCGACGAGATGGATCTCGTCTATGTCTGCGAACTGGCCGAGAAATTCAAATATGGCGGGCGGGTCGCCATTGGCCATGTCACCAAGATGTCGGCTGCGCCGCCCGAACTGCTCGCCGCGCGCGCCCGGCAGATGGCCGATGCCGGCGTGGCGCTGACGGTGCTGCCGTCAACCGATCTCTACCTGATGGGCCGCCACATGGACCACAGCGTGATGCGCGGCGTGACGCCGGCCCACAAGCTCCTGCATTGCGGGGTGAACTGCTCGCTTTCGACCAACAACGTGCTGAACCCGTTCACGCCGTTCGGCGATTGTTCGATGATCCGTATGGCCAATCTCTATGCCAATGTGGCGCAGGTGGGCGCGCAATCCGACATTCGCGAATGCTTCAGCATGATCACGGACCGGCCCGCGACGCTGATGCGGCTGAAAGGCTACGGCATCGGCGTCGGAGACGCCGCGGACCTGCTTGTATTCGATTGCGAGCGCGTCGAAACAGCAGTCGCGGAAATTATAGCTCCGCTCTACGGCTTTAAGCGCGGAAAGAAGACATTTACGCGGCCGCCGGTCGAAATTTACCGGCCCAACTGAAGGGATGCCGTGCGATGACCAGCTATGAAGAACGCGGCTACGGACATCGCCAGGTCGGGTTCGGCGAGAAGCCGGGCATTGTCGTCGTCGATCTGCAGCGGGCCTTCACCGATTCGGGCTTCACCACAGGCGGTGCCGCGCTGGTGCGACGCTCGGTCGAGAATACCGCGCGGCTTCTCAAGACCGCGCGCGCGGCCGGTGTCCCGGTGGCGACCTGCTATATGGCATACCACTCCGAGCGCGACGCGCCGTATTGGAAGGTCGCGGGGATTGCCGAACTGCGTGACGGCGAGCCCGGCTGCGAGATCGATCCCCTGATCGCCGACCCGTCCTATGATTTCGTGCTGCGCAAGAGCGCACCGTCGATCTTCTTCAATACGCCCGCGGCCGGCTTCTTTGCCAAGAACCGCGTCGACACCATGATCGTGACGGGCTGCATCACGTCGGGATGCGTGCGGGCATCGGTCATCGACAGCTTCAGCCTGGGCTTCCGGACCATCGTGCCGGAGGATTGCGTCGGCGATCAGGACGATCAGGCGCATCAGGACAACCTGCGCGACATCGAGCGCCGGTATGCCGACATCGTGGATTGCGATCACGCGATCCGGCAAATCGATGCATGGCGAGGGCGCAACGAGCCAGCGTAACGCTACTGCAGGAAGGGAGCGTATTCATGGCAAAGGATATCCAGGTCTGCTTTGCGGTTCATGTCGATGCCGTCGCCGGTTGGATCGGGTCATATGGTGGCGAGGATTCGCCGGCCGATATCTCGCGTGGTCTGTTCGCGGGCGAGATCGGCACCATGCGGCTGCTCGAGCTGTTCCGTCGCTTCGGCATCAAGTCGAGTTGGTTCGTGCCCGGTCATTCGGCCGAAACATTCCCGGATCAGATGAAGCGCGTCGCCGATGCCGGGCATGAATTCGGTGTGCACGGCTATACGCATGAGAATCCGATCGCGATGACGCCCGATCAGGAAGAGGCGATCCTGGTCAAGTGCATCGAGGTGTTGAGCGGTTTGTCGGGCCAGAAGCCGCGCGGCTATATCGCGCCGTGGTGGGAGCTCTCCAGCGCGACGGCCGGGCTGCTGCTGAAATACGGCTTCGTCTACGACCACAGCATGTTCCATGACGACTTCACGCCCTACTACGTGCGGGTCGGCGACAGCTGGACCGTGATCGACTATTCCCAGCATCCCTCGACCTGGATGAAGCCGCTGAAGCGCGGCGCCGTGACGCCGCTCATCGAGATTCCGGCAAGCTGGTATCTCGACGATCTGCCGCCGATGATGTTCATCAAGAAGGCGCCGAACAGTCACGGCTTCGTCAATCCGCGCGACATCGAGGAATTGTGGCGCGACCAGTTCGATTGGGTCTATCGCGAGATGGACTACGCTGTATTTCCGATCGCGATACATCCCGACGTCGCCGGACGCCCGCAGGTGCTGCTCATGCTGGAGCGGCTCTACGGATACATGATCAAGCATCCGGGGGTGCGGTTTTTGACGCTCGGCGAGATGGCCGACGACTTTGCGCGCCGGCAACCGTTCAAGGGATGACGCCATGTGCGGGCTGTGCGGCATGTTCGACGATGGACGCCGCTGGCTCGATGCCTTGACGAGCCTCGATCCGGCATCGGTGCGCCGCGAGCGCACGCGACGAATCGCCATCGTCAGAGAGGTGCTGGCGTCATCGCGTATCGGAGTCGACGATTTCGAGGGCGCCAGTTTCGTGTTGCGCGGACCGACGGGCGCCACGGTGCTTGTCGACAATCTGATGGATATCTGGCGGGAGGCCGAGAAGCTCGGCAAGCGCCGCCTCGATCCGCTCGCGATGGATGATGGCAGCGAGGAGTGCGCGTCATGAGCGGCCGCATCCCGCTGCATGTCCTCACCGGATTTCTCGGCAGCGGCAAGACCACGCTGCTCAATCGCGTGCTGTCCGAAACGGCGTGGGCAGACTCGGCAGTCCTGATCAACGAGATCGGCTCGGTCGCGATCGATCATGATATCGTCGATCGCGTCGACGGCACGGATGCGCTCGACATCGTGGTCCTGAAAGGCGGCTGCACCTGCTGTGTGCTGCGCGGCGATATGGTGTCCGCGCTCCGCGATCTCTACCAGCGCCGCGCGGAGGGTCTGGTGCCTCCGTTTGCGCGCGTCCTGATGGAGACGACCGGCCTCGCGGATCCTGCGCCCATTCTCTACACGCTGATGGCCGATCCGGCGCTGCGTCACAAGTTCGAGCGCGGGCTGGTTGTGACGACGTTCGACACCGTACATGGTCTCGATCAGTTGCGGCGCCATCCCGAATCCCGCAAGCAGCTTGCCGTGGCCGACCGCGTCGTCCTGACCAAGACCGATCTCGGCTCTGCGGCAGATCGCCTACCTCTGCTCGGCGCGATCCGCGATCTCAATCCGGTGGCCGGTCTTGTCGATGCGGTGGATGCGGACACGCCGGCGGTTCTTCTGCGCGACGGGAATGCGCTGCTATCAAAGATTGACGGAGCTTATAGCTCTCATAAGCCCGGCGTTTTCGATAGCGCTTATGGGGTCGATAAGTATTCCGAAGAGCAGCAGCAAGATGTCGCAGCGCGTCTGCTCGACGCGCCTGTGTTGCAAGGCGCATCATTGTCGGATCGGGATGCAGGCGGCTCTGGTTTTGCCGAAAAGCTGTGCGACATGCGACGTGAACCTGAGCAGTTCTTTTCGTCCAATGCGCCTGCGTATCGTAGCGAGCATTCAGCGAATATATCGAGTGTAGCGATCGTGCTCGGCGAACCGGTCAATTGGTCGCGCTTCTCGGTCTGGCTCACCTTGCTGTTGCACGCGCATGGTGCCAAGATGCTCAGGTTCAAGGCCTTGCTCGACGTTGCGGGTTGGCCTGCGCCGGTTGTGCTGGATGCGGTTCATCACATGATTCATCCACCAAAGCACCTCGAACGCTGGCCGAACGGACCGCGAGCATCGCGCCTCGTCTTCATCGCGCAGGATCTGGAGCTGGAGCGGATATCTCCGTCGCTGCGGCGGTTTCTGGCCGGTGCTGTCGAGCAGGCGACGGCGGTAGTCGCCAGATGAACAGGGCCGGTCGACGCTTCGGTACGGAATTTGCTTGGACCGGGCGGACGAGAAGAAGGCCGGGAGCGATCTCGGGATTTATTCTTGGAACCAAGGGCGGTCCCTGCGATCCGATCTTGTAGGAATGACCGTCCATTACAACGCATGCCAGGACAGGAGGGTTTAATGACTTGGACACTGCTCGGATCCGTAACGCGGCCGGCGACGGCTGCTGCCGGCGCTGCGCTGGCACTTGTGATCGCTTCCGCGCCCGCTACGGCGCAGAAGGCCGAACCTTGCATTGCAGGGTCCTGGGAACTCAGCGGCCCGATCGCGCATACCGGCGCTGCGGTCCGCATGGGCGTGGAAACCGCGGTCGATGAGATCAACGAGGCCGGCGGTATTCTCGGTCAAAAGCTTCGCGTCATCGCCTATGACGATCAGGGAGAGCCGTCGCGCGCCGTCGACAACACGCGCCGTATCGGCGAGCGCGACAATTGCATCGTGATGATAGGCGGCTTCCGCACGCCGAACGCGCTCGCGATCCGTCCCGTGCTCACCGAAATCGGTTTGCCCTGGATGGGGGTCATCTCCGCCGGCACCCGCGTGATCGAATGGGAGAGTGGGACAAACGAATGGATGTTCCGCACCTCGATGAAGGATCGCTGGGTGGCGCCCTTCCTGCTCGAGAGAGCTCTTGACCGCAGCAAGTCGAAGAAGGTCGGTCTGATGTATGAAGCGACCGGCTGGGGGCAGGGTGCCGTTCCCGACATCGAAGCGGCTGCAAAGGCCAAGAATGTGTCGCTGGTCGGCAAGGAAACCTTCAACCTGAAGGATCAGGACCTCAGCGCACAGCTCATCCGTCTGCGCGATGCCGGCGCCGATACGCTGATCTACTGGGGTGTCGATCCGGAGGCTCAGGCCATGCTGCGCAGCATGGACCGGATCGGCTGGAAGCCGACGATCGTCAGCGCATGGGGTATCAGCGCCAAGCTTGGCGAAACTGCAGGCGCACTCTCCGACGGCGTGCTGGTTGCCGGCACCTTCGCCTGGACCGGAAAGCTCGATCCCCGCGCCGAGAAGGTGTGGCAGCGCATGAAGACCAAGTTTAATCTCGACAATCCGGGACAACTCGTGCTGCCGAGCGGTACTGCCAACGCCTATGACGCCATCTACATCATTGCGGAGGCGCTCAAGATTGCCGGCTCGTACGACCGGACCAAACTGCGTGATGCGCTCTACAAGGTGAAGTATGACGGCATCATCACCAAGTACGATCCGGCATTCGAAAAGACGGCAGAACGTCACGATTCGATTCTGCCCTCGCACTACAAACTGCTGGCATATCACAAGGGTTACCTGACCCCGATTGAGCAGACACCCTACGCCAAGCCGACCAACTGAGATCGCTGCAGGGCCTCGCGGTCATCCGATGACCGCGAGGCCTTTTTCCGTCCGGGAATCCTATGATTGAAATTTTCCAGTACCTGCTGAACGGGCTGACGATCGGCGGCATCTATGCGCTGGTCGCGCTCGGCTTCTACATGATGTGGGAGGTCTCGAAGGCCGCCAATTTCACGCATGGCGACATCTATATGGTCGGTGCCGTCACCGCGGTGATGCTAGTCGGACAGGGTGTGCCGGTGCTGCTCGCAGCCGCGATTGCCATCGTGGTGGCCGCCGCGATGGGCGCGCTGATCGAGCGCTTTCTGGTGCGGCCGTTCAACACCGAGCCAAATGCCATCGGCTGGATGCTCACCACCATCGCCATCGGTATCATGCTCGAAAGCGGTGCGACCCAGACCTACGGTTCGCTCGGCCGGCCGCTGCCGTCGCCGCTCGCCGACACGCCGATCCGCTTCGGTGGCGCCGGCATTTACCTGCAGGAGCTGCTTCTGCCCATCGCCGCAATCGTGGTGATGTTTGGGCTCGAATTCTTCTACAAGCGCACGACGCTTGGCCGCGCCATGCGCGCCGTCGCCTTCAATCGCACCGCAGCCGGACTGATGGGGATCAATCCCGAAAAGATGGCGCTGATCGCGTTCGCCATGGCGGCCGCAATTGCGGCTCTGGCCGGCATCCTGATTTCGCCGGTGGTGCCTGCATTGCCGACCATGGGGGCGGTGATCGGGTTGAAGGCGTTCATGGTTGCGATCGTCGCCGGTATCGCAAATGCGCGCGGCGTGGTGGTCGTGGGCATTGCCTTCGGCGTGATCGAGAAGTTGATCGAAGGCTATATCTCGACCGGAGCGCGCGACTCGATCGGCTTCACGCTCATGATCCTGGTACTGCTGGCTTACCCGCAGGGCATCTTCGGTCGTCGCGAGGTGGTCAAGGTATGAGCGCCCGCATCCAGTTCTTCGGGATCATTATTCTGGGTCTCGCATTCCTTTATATTTTCCGCGAGACCGGCCCGACCAATTATCAGATCGGCGTGTTGATGCGCTGCATGATCCTGATGATCGTCACCATCGGGCTCAATATCCTGATCGGGCATGCAGGACTCGTTTCGCTCGGGCAGGCCGCGCTTTACGGACTAGGGGCCTATGTAGCGGCCTGGCTATCGGTGAAGCAGGGCGTCCCCTTCCTGCCGGCGGTGGTGGCGGGCATTGCCGCGACTGCGCTGATGGGCGCGATACTCGCGTATCCGACGGTGCGCGTGCGCGGGGTTTATCTCGCGGTCATCACCATCGCCTTCGGTCTGGTCTTCGAAAACATCCTCAAGGAATGGCTCAGTGTCACGGGCGGCACTCAGGGCCTGATCGGAATTCCGCGCGGCAACGTCTTCGGCATTTCGTTGACGCGACCGATCTACTTCTGGGTGGTGGCGGGCTGTCTCGTGTTCGCGTTCGTCGTTCAGTACAACATCATCTATTCGCGCTTCGGGCGTGCCATGCGTGCGACTGCCCAGAGCGAGAACGCCGCGCGTGCGCTGGGAATCAATCTGGCAGGCACCCGCACGCTGGCTTTCGTCATTTCTGCTGGGTTCGCAGGCCTCGCGGGCGGCCTCTACACCTTTCTCAATCTGTTCGTGAACTACGAAACCTTCACGTTCTTCCATTCCATCAGCTTCCTCCTGATGGTCATTCTCGGCGGCATGGGGTCGCTCGCCGGACCGATCATCGGCACTTCAATCCTTACCTACGTAACGGAAATCCTGCAGGACCTGAAGGAGTGGCAGATTTTCGCCTATGGCGCGCTTCTGCTGCTTGTTATGTTCGTCATGCCGGCTGGCATCACGGGGACGCTTGGCCATCTCTACAGCCGTTTCCTGACCGCGAGCCGTGGCCGCACCTCCGGCGTCTGGCCCAATCGCGATGTCGCAATCACGAGCATCTTGAGGCCGCCGGCCGCCAAGACCGATGTTGCGCTCACGACCGAAGGCCTCACTCTCAGATTCGGAGGTCTGACCGCGGTCGACAACGTTCGCCTGAGGGTGCGGTCCGGCACGGTACACGCGCTGATCGGTCCGAACGGTGCGGGAAAATCGAGCCTGCTCAACCTGATCTCCGGATTCTATACGCCAACCTCGGGTCATATCTCGTTCTTCGGCGAAGCCATCGCCGGAAAGCCGAGCTATCTGCTGGCCCGGATCGGGATCGCGCGCACGTTCCAGAACACCGAATTGTTCGGCCAGATGACGGTCGAGCAGAATGTGCTGGCGGGGTTCAACTCGCATTATCGCAGCACACTTGCGGAGACATTGCTGCGGTTGCCGCGGTTCGTGCGGGAGGAGCGCGATTTCAAAGCACAGGCCCGGGAGCTTCTGAATTTCGTGGGACTGTCCGATTACGCGCAGGAGCAGGCGCGCAACCTGCCGTTCGGTCATCAGCGGCGCCTTGAGATTGCGCGGGCGCTCGCGCTGAAGCCCCGGTTGCTGCTGCTCGACGAACCGGCGGCCGGCCTCACGCACGGCGAGATCGAGGGATTGAAGGCGCTGATCCGTTTGCTGGCGGAAAGCGGCGTCACTGTCATCCTGGTCGAGCATCACGTCGACATGGTGATGACCGTCTCCGATCATGTCACCGTGCTGGATTATGGCCGCGTGATTGCCGACGGCACCGCAGCCGAGGTTCAGGATGATCCCGCAGTGGTGGAGGCGTATTTCGGCGCTGCCGGAAAGACCTTGGGTGCACCGGCTGAGCCTGGCGAACTGTCGCGAGGTGCCGCCGAATGACCGCACCGATCCTCAAGGTCGAAAATCTGAAAGTGGCCTATGGCCGCATCGAGGCCGTGCGCGAAGTGGATCTTGAGATCCAGCCCGGCGAATTTGTCGGCATTATCGGGTCGAACGGCGCGGGCAAGACCTCGACGCTGCGCGCAATCGCAGGCGTCAAGGCGCCGGCGGCCGGCACCGTCACCTTCCGCGGTGAATCGATCGGCGGAATGCCAAGTTATGCCGTGGTCGGCAGGGGCATCGCACTGGTGCCGGAAGGCCGGATGATCTTCGCGGATCAGACCGTGGACGACAATCTGATGCTCGGCGGCTATTTGCGGCTGGGCAAGCAGCAGAAGGAACTGAATGACGACCGGGACCGCATCCTTGAGATGTTTCCAGTGCTGCGGCAGCGTCTGACGCAGCAGGCCGGATCGCTATCCGGCGGCGAGCAGCAGATGCTCGCGATCGCGCGCGGACTGGTCTCGCGTCCGGCCTTGCTGATTGTCGACGAATTGTCGTTGGGACTTGCGCCGAAAATCCTCGATCTTTTATTTCCGGTTCTGTCCGATCTCAACAAGAGCGGACTGTCGATTCTGCTGGTTGAGCAGATGGCCTCTTATGCGCTCCAGGTCACGCACCGCACTTACGTCATGGAAAACGGCCGCGTCCTGATGCACGGCAAATCGGCCGACCTTGCGCGTGATCCGCGTGTCCTCGACGCCTACCTCGGACGGCATGGGAAACACTAAGGGGCAAAGGCCCACAGGTCTAGCGGCGGCAATTCCTTGTTCGTCCTCATACGGCTCGGCCTGGCTGAGTTCACTAAGAAGCTCGGTTCCGCCGGGCTGAACGGGGCCGCCGCAAAGACCCACAGTCCGATGACAATGGCGAGTTCATCGGCAAGCTGTGGTCATCGTCCAGCGCGTCACGCAGTCCCCTAGGGCTGGCACTGCGCCTCGGTTCAGCCGTGGGCGACAATCGTCGGCACTTCGGCGATGGCCTCGAGCTTGGCCGCCTCGAGCCGGCTGTGGTCGGCGATCAGCATCCCGTTTTCGCGCACCAGCACCGGCATGGTCCAGCCGAACTCGCGCAGCGACGCCCGGATCTGCTCGATCTGTTCGGGCCCACGAACGCGGGCATCACGCGGGTTCACCGTGAGCCGCTCGATCGGCCAGGGCATCGCCGACAAGCACCGCGGCAATTGTGCAGTTGCGCACCACGCCGGGAAGCCACAGCCACTCGTCGATAACCTGGTGCTCCGCGTCATCGCTGGGTTGCTATTGCAGCGGGATGTTAGCGGCCTTGATGACCTTGCCCCATTTCTCGATATCAGCGGCAAGCACTTTGCGAAAGGCGTCCGGGCTTTCGTCCGTGATGATGTCCATCCCGTCACGCGCGAACCCGGCTTTCACTTCGTCCAAGGCAAGCGCCTTGACCAGCGCAGCGTGCAGCTTGTTCGCGACATCAGGCGGCGTTTTGCCGGGCGCAAAAACACCGACCCACACCACGAGTTCGACATTCTTGATGCCGGCTTCAGACATGGACTGAACGTTAGGCATGCGCTTCTGACGTTCCGGGGTGTCGACTGCGATCGCCTTGAGCTTTCCGCTTTCCACCATCGGCAATGCGACCGAAGGTCCGGCCACGATGAGATCGACATGGCCGCCGATCACGTCGGTGACGACCTGCGATGAGCCCTTGTAGGGAATATGCGTCAACTGGATGCCCGCGGCCTGCTTGAACAACTCGACGGCCAGATGCGCGACCGAGCCGACTCCTCCGGAGCCAAATGTGAGCGGCTTGCCTTCCTTCGCCCGCGCCTTTGCGAGGGCGATGAACTCCGGCACGTTATTGGCGGGCAAGTTCGGATTGACCAGGAAGGTGTTGAACCCGCCGGAGATGATCCGTGTGATCGGCGTAAAGTCCTTGAGCGCGTCGTAGGGCAGCGCCTTGTAGAGATTGGGATTGAAGGCGTGCGTGCCGAGAGTGCCGGCCATCAGCGTGTAGCCGTCGGGCGCCGCCTTGGCCACGAACTCGGCGCCGATGATGCCGGCCGCGCCGGGCTTGCTTTCGATCAGCACTGGCTGACCAAGGATCGCGCCGACCGGATCGGTGATGCGGCGCATGGCAAGATCGGGTGGTGTGCCGGGCGCAAAACCGAGGATGACCCTCACCGGCTTGTCGGGATAAGTCTGCGCCACGGCGTAACCGGAAGAAGCTGCCGCGGCGGCAAAAGCGCCGGCCGCTACCAGAAGAGATCGCGCGCCGCGCAAGTTCGAAGCAATAGCCATGTCGTTTCCTCGGTCGTTTTTATATTCCGCCCAGCGGAAATTGTTACACCACTTGATAATAGCGGATTTTATTGCCCTTTTCGTCCCGCGATCCTGCTCCGATGAAAACATATTTGGTCAGCCAGTCGTGCTTGCCGGGCGGCGTCTCGAAGGTCGGGGTGCAGCGGAAATAATAGAGCGACGGATCGACCACATCGCCGGGCGCGAGGTTATAGAGACGATCCATGATGTCTGGCGGACCGTGCCGAAAGCCGCGGTTCTGGATATAGATCAGCGTGCCGTCGTCTTCCTGCATGAAATAGCGCGCGTCGAAACTGAACACGCCGTCGGCGCGCACATGCGGAAACTCACCCCCATGATTGAGCACCTTGCCGCGCAGGCGCGGTCCTTCGAATTCGCCATCCAGCACCGGCACTGACAGCCGTGCACCGCCGACGGGGGGATTTTCCATGCGCAGCCGCGGCGCGAGTTTCAGACGAGTCTCGAACACGAATTCAAGGCGGGGTTCCAAGGCAATCCTCCGGTGTTCATCATTTTCGTGGGCATTACACGGCACATTATAGCTGAAACAACTATCCGCCGGCATCGTCCGCCGCAATATGGCGCTCATGCTTCGATGCGTGCCCGCCGCCTATTGCGATTGGCTCCTTGATTCACTGTTCGCATGCGCCGCGCTTGTTAATGGGACAACGTGCCCAAGCCATTGTGGCGCCCTATCGTGGGCGAGCCCCACACATTTGCCGGTGGCGTCGACTGCCAGCTCCCGGCATTATGTAAAGAGTGGGTGATAAGGAGCGCGAGGTGGGACAGATCGACGATGTCTTGCATGGTCAGGTGCTGACTGTACGGCTGGCCGGGAGCGGGGCGAACGCGATCACGCGCAGCATGGCGGTGTCTCTGGAAGAGATCGCCGGCCGCGCCGGGCGGTCCGAAAACGTCCGCGTCTTGTTGATTACCGGCGCTTGTGGCGAAAACTTCTGCGCCGGCTCCAATATCCGCGAGCTCGCGGAGTTGCATAGCGAGGGGAAAGGGCCGGGTCCTCTGCTCGAGGCGGAAGCGAGTGCGTTTCAGGCGATCGCAGACCTCAACATCCCCACAATCGCCGCGATCCAGGGCGTCGCAATGGGCGGCGGATTGGAGCTTGCCCTGTGCTGCGATTTTATCGTGGCGGCCGAGGACGCGCGCATGTCGTTTCCCGAGATTTTCCTCGGCGTTTTTCCCGCACTCGGCGGAACGGTGCGCTTGCAGCAACGCATTGGCGAAGGCCGCGCTCGGGAGTTGCTGATGCTTGGCCGCGAACTTGACGGCAAACAGGCCTGCGCGTGGGGCCTTGTGACGCGTGCCGTCCCGCCGGCTGATCTAAACCGCGAGGCACGGGCGCTCGCCGACCGGCTTGCTGCCGCGCCGATGGCTGCCATCGCCGAAATCAAACAATCGCTGCGGCTCGCGCGAGAGGTCTCCGAGCAAGCGGCGATTGATGCCGCGCTTGCGGCGGCGATACGGCATTCGAATTCACCGGAAGTAGCGGAAGGTTTGCGCGCTTTCGCGACCAAAGAGAAACCCGACTTCGTCTCGCTTTCACCTATCCTTCGGAATCGGTCGAAATGACATCGGGATGACACGGATCTGCGAACAGGCGGGCGATGTCGTGTGCGCGATTACGCAGGACCGCTTTCTGGCTGACTGCGCCCTTGTCGGTCATCTCGCCTGCCGCTACGTCCGGCGGCGCCGCTAGCACCAGGGCGCGTGCGATGAAGGTGGATGAGCCGGTCGCGCCGGCGGCAAGTTCACGGAGTGCAGCGCGCACTTCGTCTTCGAGCAACAGTGCACCGCCATCAAAATTAGGATTGGGAAAAACCAACGCGCCGACTTCCAGTCGCCCTTCGCCGGCGATGACCGCATCGACCAGGCATCCTTTGGTTGCCGTCATCAGCCGGTCTCTAAGACCTGCAACATTCACCCAGGTGCCTGTCGCAAGCTTGAAATTCTCGCCGATGCGGCCGTCAAATACGAGGCCCTTTGACAAGTCCTGTGGATCGAATGGGGCGAGCGCATCGCCATAGCGATAATAGCCCTCTTCATCGAATGCCTGTGCGGTCGCTTTCGCATCGCGCCAATAGCCGGGTGTCACCGAAGGCCCCTTCAGGCGCGCCTCCAGAACACTTGCGCCATCGAGTGGTGCGAGCTTAAGCGTGACACCTTGCATCGGTAGCCCGACCAGGCCGCCGCTCGCGCCGGGCCAGTTGACGGCGAGCGCGAAGGGCGCCGTTTCCGTCGCGCCGTAGCAGGAATAGAACGGCACGTGTCGGCCGATCTCTGCTTCGGATATCGCGTCCATCTCCTGCGCGAGCGTCTCCGGCATGGCAGAGCCGGAATAGAAGAAGAATGACAGCCGCGAGAAGAATTTCCGCCGCAAGCTGTCGTCGTCGCGCAATGCTTTTGCCAGCAATCGAAAGCCCGACGGTGCAGAGAAATACGCTGTTGGCGCGATGTCCTGCAAATTGCGGATCGACTCCTGCATCGGCGGCCCGTCGACAGGCTTTCCGTTATCGATCCAGAGCGTACCGAAATTATAGAGGACCGCACCGAGGATCGAGTTGGCGCCAGAGGTATGGTGCCATGGCAGCCAGGACAGCACCACGGGCGGTTCTCGGCGGAATTCCGGAAACGTTTGCAGAAACATCTGCTGATTGACCGTTGTCATGCGGTGGGTTGTGATGACGCCCTTGGGGCGGCCGGTCGTTCCAGAGGTGAACAGGATCGAACGTGTATCGTCGGGCGCGATGCCGCGATTGGCTGCATCGACCCGGTGGGTCGGTATCGTCGCCGCAAGCTGGGCCAGGGACAACGCGTTCGCGGGTGCTGCGCGATTGGCCACAACCGAATGACCGCCGTTGCTGATCCGCGCCAGCGCCGGCGCGAAATCGTCGTAGCTCTCGACGAATACCATACCGGGACGGACCACATCGATCACATGAGCCAGCTTTTCGAAACTTGCGGGGAGCAGTGAATAGGCTGGCGAGACCGGGCAGTAGGGGATGCCGACATGTGATGCGGAAAGCGCCATCAGAGCGTGAGCGACAGAACCTGCCGAGAGAATTGCGAGCGGCCGATCGCGCGACAGATCGCTGTCGAGCAAGGCCTGACCAAGTGTGCGGATGTTAGCTTCGGCTTCGGCATAGGTGATGGTGTGCCAGACTCCGCTTTCATCGCGCTCGCCGAGAAAGATACGGGTGGGACATTCGGTCAGCGCTGCGGCAAATCGTTCGGTGATGACGCGCGGGTAGGGCGCGAGCGGTTGCGGGTTGCGCATGAGGATCGAACCGTCTGCGCGGTGTTCTATCTCGACGCTCGGCCCGCTCATGTCCTCAGTCTCGGGTGGAGAAAATCGGGAGCCGCATCACCCAACGGATTGACAGGGTCGCTCCGAGTCGCGTGGTTTGCGCGATATAGGCGGTCACCATGATCAAACAGGGCGGGCTTACATTGGGCGCCATCCAAACAAGGACCATGCGCCAGTGGGATAATCTGTCTCGTCGCATTAATATAGGGCTGATCGGCCTCCATCGAGTGGTCACGGTCGAAATGTTAGTTCAGGGTCGGCTGGCGGTCTAGGAGAAGCGGACCCAGGGGATTTATCTCTCCAGCCAGACGCCGTCCGGCAATGCGTTTGGCACGGACTGATCGCAAATGTCTAATTTTGTGATCAGTCGGAGGCGCGCGTACGCATATGACCCAATGTATGGTCCGGCCGTGCGTCGCAACAGGTTTTTGCCGAGCTGGCGGTTAGCGGCCTTGCATCAATGTATCCGGCCTTTGATTGGAGCGTATGTTGCTCCTGGCCATCATGGATATCAGCGCGCCTGCGATCTCATTAGCGGACAGGCCTCAACGGGCCATTTGGGTCACCAGTGTTCGCATGCGCCGGGAAGACCGAGCCTCCATCTCGTCTCGTCCTCTCGAGACCTCGGCAGGTTAAAGCTTTTCGATCTGGCTACGTCATCGCAGGCTCCTCATTTTGCGCGGTCTGTACTGCCGTCGGCTTAGAATATGGATCAGGCAGACTGGGTCGCTGCCGCGTCCATCTTCCTCACCTCGAACACCCGGCCACGAGCCAGAACGCTCCAGGCAATGCGGGCGAGCTTGTTGGCGAGCGCAATCGCCAGCACGTTGTGGTGAAGCCGCTTCTTGATTGTACCACGACCATATGCGTCTCGCCGGGAACGCTTATGTCGTCGACATAGCGCCCGCGGCCCGCGTAAACCGTAAATCTTCAACACGCCTGGTCGCAGGCCCGATTTCAAACGCCATCACCCGGCCTCACTGCGCGCGCAGTTCAGGCCGGTTCATAGGTGATGACGCGAACCGGCGTCGGATTGAAGCCGTTGCATGGGTTGTAAATCTGCGCGCAATTGGAGGCGACACAGATAACATCGTGGTCCGCCACAAGATCGATGTAGTCGCCCGCCTTCGAGCGCCCGTCGACGATCGCCATTTCCCCGTCCGGATTGACCGGAACATACATGAAGAAATTCAGGTTCGTCGCGATGTCGCCGCGCGTCAGGCCGAATGGTTTGAGCGCCTTCTCGAACGTATCGCGACAATTCGCAACCGGTGTCTTGCCATAACGCAAGACATTCATCTCGGAGCTGCAGCAGCCGCCGATGGTGTCGTGAAATCCGCACGTGTCGTCGACGACCGTCATCAGCTTGACGGCGCGGTCTGACCATAGCGACACGCCTTTTGCAATGAAGATGTTTTTGGCGAGCTTCATCGTGTTGGAGGCGTTATAATGGTCGCTCGGATCGACGGCGTTGTAGCAAAGGAAGTCCAGCGCCTGCAGACCATGGAGATCGATGAACCGGAGCCGCTGACCCTTCTTGACGATGCGCCCCCACGGTTGACCGGCCTCGATGACGACATTCTCGACTATGCGTCCGGCGATTTTTTCGGCTTCAGACATTTGATCCCCAGAGTTTTGATAGTTCAGTGTGGCGTGTAGACGCGCGAACACCAATCCAGTGTCGTTAACGGATCAGGCTCGGCAGAAAGAGTGCGATTTTCGGCCATGTCAGGATGAGACCGATCACCAGGATATTGATGAAAAGATACGGCGCCGCCGCGTGATAGATCGTCCGCATCGAAACACCCTGCGGAGCGACGCTCTGCATGACGAACAGCAGCAGTCCGAACGGCGGAGTCATCAGACTGATCTCGAGGTTGATGAGCATCATCACCGCGAACCATACCGGCTCGACGCCGAGCGACTTCAGGATCGGCACAAAGATCGGAAGCGTGATCGACATGATCGCGATCTGCTCCATGAAGCATCCCAGTACCAGCAACAGCAGCAGCATCAGCAGCACGACAATCATCGGATCCGCCGACAACCCGACGACATAGTCGAGCAAACCCCGGCTGGCCCCCGAAAACGCGAGCAGCTGGCTGAAACCGATAGCCGCCGCGATGATGATCAGGACCATGCCCGAAATCTGCGCGGTACCCGCAACCGCAGCGACAAAGCCCTTCCAGGTCAGCCCGCGATAGGCCGCTGCCAGTATCAGCGACGACAGCGCACCGAGCGCAGCGGCTTCGGTTGGTGTGGCGATACCGAGGAAAATAACGCCGACCACGCTGAAGACCACCAGCGATAACGGGGCGACGTAGACCAGAAGCTCTTTTAACGCCTGAGCCCGGCTGACCCGCACCAGAGTCTCGTCACGCGGCGCCATGGTCGGATCGAGCCAGCAGCGTACGACGACGTAGAGCACGTAAAACACCGCGAGCAGAAGCCCAGGAACAATCAGGGCCATCAGCAGCGCACCAATAGAGATCTGCGCGATGGTTGCGTAGACGACCGCGAGCGCGCTGGGGGGGATAAGCATGGCCAAGGCGCCGCTGCTCATGATCGCGCCCATCGACATGCTGGGGTGATAGCCACGCTTGTGCATGTCGGGCAGCAGCAGCTTTCCAAGAATGGCTGTGTTGGCCATCGTCGAGCCGCTCAGCGCGGAGAACACCGTGCCGCTGAGGATCGTCAGCAGGCTCAGGCGGCCAGGGACTCGTCCGAGCCACTTGTCGATCGCGGCAAGCGCGTTCGTCGCGATGTTGGACTGCCAGAGGATCTCGCCCATCAGGATGAAAAGCGGCACCGGCAGCAATGTGAAGGTGCGCAGCGAGCTTTCCATGGCGAGAATGTTCTGCTGCAGTACGGCGCCGCTTCCCTGCAACAGATAAAGCGCAGAGAACGTCAGCAGGATGAATGCGACGACGACGGGAAGCCCGGTTGCCAGGAGCAGCAGCAGGCAGCCAAAGACAGACAGCAGAATCGTCAGCCAGTCCATTACGCCACAGAGGGGGTTGCAGGTTTCGTCGCCGGAATTCCGTCGTGGAAATTTCGCCATGCCACGCGAAGGAATTCGATCGCACCCGTTCCGAAGCCGATCGGAATGGCAATCAGCAGCGCCCATCGCGGGAAGGCGACGAGGCCGGCATTAATGACATTGCGCTCATACGCAGTCAGGGTGGCAAATACGCCCCAGTAAGTCACCCACACGCATGTCGCCGCCGCGGCGACGAGAACCCCGATACGCAGCCGGTGAGCGGCGAGAGGCGGCAGCCCGTTAGTGAAGACGTCGATGACGATATGCTGCTGGCGCCGGGCGAGCCACGGAAAGGTCAACAGGGGAATGTAGACTAGGAGAAACTCGGTGACCTCGAAGGCCCACGGCAGTGAGTGCTTCGACACCATGCGCAGCAGCACGTCGGCGCAGACGACGACCATCGCGAACAGGATCATAAGGCCTGCAAGAGCAGCAAAGCCGGAGATCAGCGCGTCATAGGCTCTGACGAGCGGTGAGCGCGCTGTCTCGCGGCTGAGATCGGAAGAAAAGTCCAAGTCCCTACTGACCCTTCTTCTTCAGCTCTTCAACCAGGCCCGGATTCTTGTCTAGTACCGCCTTGTTCTTCTCGATGAAGTCCTGCCAGCCGGCATCGTAGGCCGTGTCGATATAGATCTTGGCGTCGGCTTCGCTGAATTTAATGAACTTGATTCCGTCTTTTTTCAGCTTCGCGTCTTCTTCGACCATGCGCGCGGTGATCTGTTCCTCGACCTTGCGTTCAACCTCCGCGCCGATTTCTTCGAGGGTCTTGCGCACATCCGCCGGAAGCGCGTTGTATACCTTCTGGTTGATGAGGATCGCCGTATCCAGTGAATAGAACGGGTGATCGATGAGATATTTGGTCTTTTCCTGCCAACCGAACACGCTGATGCCGGTATAGGTCCAGCCGTAACCGTCGATCGCGTTGCGTTCGAGAGCTGTATAGACCTCGCCGGGCGCGACGGAGACTGGCGTACCACCGAGCGCTTTCACCAGTGGGAGATAAACCGGCGAGACGCGAACGCGCAGCCCAGAGAAGTCGGGCTTGGAGACATCCTTCAGCAGGTAGACCCTGAAACGATTGCCGCCGGCGGTATTCGCCAGATAGGTCACACCGCGCTCTGCGTGCAGCTTCCGCATGATGTCGAAATAGCCGCTTTCACGCAGCTGGTGCGGCAGTTTCTGCGTGAACTGAACGGCCGCTGCGGCCGGGATGTCAGCGCGGTAATACGCGGCGACGCCGAGAATCATATCGACGACACCGTTGCGGAGCGCTTCGAACTGGTCATTGGGCTGCTGGATCTCGGGACCGCCGAGATACTTGATCTCGACTTTGCCCTTCAGGCGTTCGTTCACCAGGTCCTGGAAAACAAAGAACGCTTTGCTGAGATCATAATCCTTCTGCCACGGAATGATCGCCTTCAGGACCACAGGCTCGGCGCGCAACGCAGCCGACGGCAGGCAAATTGCAAGTGCGACAGCAAGGGATGCCAACCAGCTCCGCTTCATCATCATTTGTCCTCCACCGGGTATGGGTCGAATATTTTTATTAAGTCAGATTTTCAAAAATGATATCAATAATAAAAAATAGGCAGCGATAATCTTATTTTTGTGCAGCGCAAAAAATGAGGGAGTTAAGTTCAGCCAGAGAGTCTGTGCGCCGCCTAACACGTGGAGTATCAAGCGGTTGCAGCGGACAGGTACGATCGGGAGGCGCTGGGAGCGCAGCACAGCCATCAGTCACTCAGTGCAGTGCGATGGCGCGGCGTCATAAACTCCGGCTCACTGGAGGGCCGTCAGGGCTGGACAGCGACCTTCGGTGAGCCGCCCTGCTGAAACCACAGCTCAAAACCGCGGGCCGTCAGTTCAATATGCCGTTCGAGCAGTTCGCTGGCCCGCACAGCATCCCGCGCCAAGGCCGCATCCCGAATATCCATATGCTCCTGAACGAAATCCCGACCTGCGTGGCGCAATGTGATCGACGCCCTTCGATAACGCTCGTGTTGATCGAAGAGAATATCCCGCATCCGGAGGATCCATTTTGAACTGCAGGCACTCCCCAGCGCGTTGTGGAACGCGCGGTTGCTGCTTTCCCACTCCTCCAAACAGTCTTCGCCGGCCATAACGCGCCGGTCGTACTTTTCGAGGCGGTAGGCCAAGCCAACAATCAGCGCTTCCCAATGTTCATCGCCATGCTTAATCGAGCTGGCGAGAGCGTGGACCTCAACGCAGGTACGAGCTTCTGTGACGTCCCAAAGCTCCTCGAGGCTAAGCGGCGCGACCGCAAATCCCTTCTGGCTTTTCTGCACAACCAGTCCGTCGACGGTGAGGCGCTGCAACGCCTCACGCATTGGACCTATCCCGAGCGCATAGATGCTCTTCAGATATTCGACGCCCAGATGCTCACCGGGGCTCCGGACGCCGGTCACGATATCCCGACGCAACCGTCGATAGGCTGCTTCGACAAACGTCCTATCTTCGGATTCGCTCTTGGCCACTGTACGGTTGGGAATTTATATGCGGGATAGGATTTGTTGAAATTTTGCCGATTGTCAATTCCACTGCTGCAAGCAGTTAAGCCAAAGGCGAGCTAAGCGCCTCGCGCGAACAGGCCGTCCAGATCGGGCGATCTGGTGATCAGCTCCTGATCGTGGAGAAAATGGGCCAGCCGCGCGATGACCGCACGGTTGAGATCGGTCAGACCATAGGGCAGGGGGTCGCCGCCGAACTTGTCAAAGACGGTTTTCCAGTGCCGCGCTGCCCATGGCACCATGGTGCTGCCAAGCCTCCGCTTGTAAGCCGCCGCTTTCGCCGCGGCATAACGCTCGCAGAGCGCGGCCGGCAATCCCGGATGCGCCGCGAGAATATCGTCGCGGATGACAACGACGTGGTTGATTGGATAGACGCCGTAGTCCCGGAGATACGCCTCCTCCGCCGCCTGTGCATCTGCGATCACCGGACGCAGTAGCCGTTCGTCCGCCGGTTTAGCCTCGTCTCGTAGAGTCGGTGTGAGAAGCGCGTCGATTCGCCCTTCGATTAGGTCGGTTTCGAGATCGGTCTCAACGTGGTTCATGACGAGTCCTGGGAGCGCATCAAACCGCTGCCGGCCACTGACCACCCAGTCGAGATCGGACCATCGAACGCCATACTGCTCGCCGAGAATGCCGCGCGTCCAGACCGCGGCTGTCATTGAATAATCCGGCACGCCAATGCGCTTCCCTATCAGATCCTTCGGCGCACGGATCGGACTGTCGATGCGGACGTAAAGCGTTGAATGCCTAAATGCCCGGTAGGGGAATACAGGAATGGCGTGCAACCAAGACGCACCGAGATCCTTCAACATAAGGTAGTTCGAAAGGGAGAATTCGCAGGCCTCAAAGGCTTTTTCGGCCAGCATCTTCTCGAAAATATCTACGATTGGAGCCGTGTTGTAGCGGATGTCGAACTCACCACTATTGCCCGCCAATTGAAGTGTATGCTCGTAATCGCCGCCATAAAGTTCAACACGCACCATTCCGATTAAATCCCCTTTCGGCGCACGACGCGCCGCCGGAATAATTAAAGTCCACCTGCTCGTGCGATTATGAAATTCTGAAGTGCTACGCAAGTTCAACGCTGGGCGCGCTGAACGCGACTGCCTGTTCCCTGATACGCGCTCCTTAATGTAGATGGTTCGCTTCGCTCATGAATGTAGATGGTTCGCTTCGCTCATGCGATTGCTCTCTCGGACACGCCTCCGATCGTGCCTATTAACAATTGTTCTTCTACGTGGACCGGCCGGCACCGGCCTTACGATCTCGTCATGCCTTGGATGGTCCCTTGAACTTAAATCGCCGCAATGGTTTGAACCTCAACAAGGAACGGCTCCTTTACAAGGCGATCCACCATCAACAGCGTGTTGGGCGGATAGATTCCGTTGGAAAACATCTTGGGAAACTCACGCAATCTAAAATCCATGAATTTCGTGATGTCCTGAGAATGCACCAGATACGTCGTAAACTGCATGACGTTTCCCCAAGAAGCGCCGGCAGAGCGTAGCGCCGCGTCGATGTTCTTGAAGACTTGCGCGGTCTGGGCATCGAAGTCGCTCTCGCCGATAATGTTGCCTTTCGCGTCGGCGGATAGCATTCCGGCGATAAACAAAAACTCGTTCGCCTTCACGCGTGTGACATGCGTGTACTGACCCAGAGGGGCTCCGAGCTCCGATGGGTTATAGATGTCGATTTTGGCAGTCATTACGATACCCGTTTTGTTTCAGTTTTTCGGTGTCACAATCTTCCAGTAGGTGTCTTTGTTCAGCACGAGTTTGCCGCGAAACTCCCAAATGTCGCACCCATTAGCGTTCAGGCGGCTTCCGTCCGAGAGCGTTCCAGTGACGCGCCAAGTGGACACAGCCTTCGAGCCACTGACGAAGTCATCGATGGACGCCCAATGCATATCCGGAATGGTAACGAAACGATCCGCCAGAACCTTCGCGATTGCCGCCTTCCCGTGAACGCGTCTCCCAGTCACCTCGGGGCCGCTGGACATGAAAAATGTTGCGTCTTCCGCAAAATAACTTGCGACGGCCGGCACATCGCGGCGATTGAACGCTGCAATGATGTCCTGCAAAAGCTCGACGGTCACCTCGTCCGACTGCTCCATGTCACTCATTGGGCAACCCAACGATGGCCTCGACTTCGACCTTCATTCCTGGAACAGCGAGCTTCGAGACTTCGAAGAGGGTGCTCGCAGGCCGCGCGTCACCGAAGTACTTCTGCCTGACGGGATTGATCTTCGTTCGGTCATTTACGTCCGTGAGCAGGACGGTAACCTTCAGGATGTCTGCGAAAGAGGCCCCGGCTGCCTTCAGAATACGATCCATCGCCGAAAAGACGGCCTCCGCCTGAGCGGCAGCGTCGTCGCCGCCGATCACATTTAACTTCTCGTCCAGCGGCGCTATGCCGCTGATGAACAGCAGGTTTCCGAACGCGACGGCGTCGCAATAGTGACTGATGGGAGGATTGAGCCCCGGAATCGAAAATTCACGACGTTTCGATGCAGTCATTACGCTTTCTCCTTTAAAGGCTTTCTCGGGCGAGCCGCACCTATCGAGGCCGCGGGCGAGCTCCCGCTCATCAGGAAGTAGATCACTGCGGACGCTGCATCGCGGATATGCTGAGCAAGCGCCTCTCGTGCAAGCCTGGGATTCCGGCGGGCAAGGACCTCAATGATGGTTGAGTGCTCCGCACCCGGCATTTCAGGAATTTTGTAGGCGTTCAGATACATGAAAATATAAGGCTGTATCGAATAGCGAATACGTCGGATTTCATCGTGCAGCCGCGGCATATCCGCTGCCACGAAAATGATGTCGTGAAATTCATCGTGACGCTCCAACCAGCGCTTCGGGCTGGACGCGGCCTTGTCCATCCGCGACAATTGGCGCGTCATCTGGTCGAAGATGGCCGGCGTCATTCTGAGCGTCGCGCGCTCGATCGCAAGTGATTCCAGCGCCACCCGAATTTCGAAAAGCTCAACAATTTCCTTCTGGGTACGCGACGTGACGACCGGTCGCTTGTTCTCGCCAATCGTCACCAAGCCCTCGACCTGCAATTGCAGAAGGGCCTCTCGCACAGGCATCCGGCTTACACCGAGCGTGCGACCCACACTTTCAGCGCTGATCGATGCATTCGCAGCCAAATCTCCAGACAAGATCAGCGCCTTGAGGTGCTCGTAGGCCAATCGTTGCGCGTTCATTCTCCGTCCTGCTGCGTCTGGCGGGTTCATCCCTGATCTTTCATACCCCGGCTTAAGGAAAGACTGGATCCAAAAATCAGTAGTAACTGTATCCAGTTTAGACATGCGCGCGCCAATGGCAACAGGCGAGCCAATCTTCAACTCGCGGCCAGGAACGATCGCCAGATATCGCGCGCATTGCCAGCATTTACTACAATAATCGCATCCATTGCCCTAGAATGGTGCAATGCGCTGAGAATGATTGTGCAAAGTGCGGCGCAATAAAGCAGGCCGCGAGCTTGCACGATAATATTTTTTCGTATCCAATTCGTCGAACACTAGGTGATGGAGTCTGCAGCATGACAACGCGACGTGACCTACTGAAGCTGATTGGCGCAGGCGGCGCATATGCTGGAATTGGTGGCTCACTTGTTCATGCGCAGGGAAACGTTGTCACGATCACAAGCCTGGGCGGCAAGTGGGAGCAGTCAATCCGGGAACATTTCATTCCGCATTTCAAAAAGAAGACGGGTGCCGATGTTCGCGTCGTACTCGGAGCGCCACCGGCATGGACCGCTCAGATCGAGGCGCAGCCGGGCCGCCCGCCCCTGGATGCCATCGATAACAGTGAGCTTCTCGCCATCTCGCTGATGGACAAGGGAATGGTCGTCAAGCTGACGGAAGACAAGGTTCCAAATCTTGCGAACACGCCGGACCTGTTCCGTAAGCCGTTCGACGATTACGGCGCTTCCTACCAGTACTCCACGTCAGGCATTTTTTATAATGCCGAGAAGATCAAGCAGCCTCCCAAGACCTGGGCCGAGTTCTTCGAACGCGCCGGCAAGGGTGAATTCGGCCGGGCCATCACCCTTCCCGATATGCCTTATGCCTGGGGGCCTCATTTTGTCTGGCATTATGCCTCCTCGCTAGGCGGGAGCATGGACAAACTTGACCCGGGCTATGACGCGCTGAAGAAGATAAAGCCTCATGTCGTAAAGTTCTGGGGTACTGCGCTGGAAGTGGAGCGGATGATCATCAACAAGGAAGTTGATATTGGCGTCCTGTGGGACGGCCGCTCTTATGCGCTTGCCAATGGCGCCGCGCCATGGATTCGATTTGCGCGTCTTGGACCCAACTCGCTTGTAACGCTTTCGCCGGCTCAGGTCGTGAAGGGCGGAAATGAAAAGCTTGGCTTGGAATGGGTCAACACACTGCTCGATCCGGAGCCCCAGCTTGAATATTACAAGCTGATCAACTTCACGCCCACTAACAGCAAGGTTGTCATCCCCGAGAATCTGCGCTCGCAAATCATGCCCCTCGATCAAGGCGTGCTGCCATCGTTTCGTGACCTCGCAAAGACGGCTCCACGGATGGTCGACCGGTGGAACCGCGAGATCAGAGGCTGAGCTGATTTTTGGAGATCGAGGGCGTTGGGAGGGGTAACAATAGGACATCGTGCGGGCACAATCCTGCTGCTTCCCGTCATGGCCATCGTATTCGCCGGCTACGTTTTGCCGGGCTTCGTGCTGTTGGCGATGAGTTTTGGGATTGTGCCGGCGCGACCCGCGTGGTCTCAGTTTACGTTCGAGCACTATGCCAGGCTACTGGGCGATATCTACTACGCTCGAATAATCGGCTATACGCTGTTATTTGGTCTGATTGTAGCTACCGTCACCGCAATCATCGCCTTCCCTGTTGGCTATTATCTCGCACGCTCCCGCAGTCGCCTGACGAGTGTTTATGCGGTCGTGACATTCACCCCTCTCGCGGTCGGCATGAATATGCTGACCTTGGGATGGATGATCATTCTCAGCCGTACCGGTTTCGTAAACTCGCTGCTGACCGGCACAGGCATCGTGTCCCAACCGCTGCATCTTCTTTATGGCTGGGGGGCCGTGATTATCGGCATGACGCATGTGACCTTTACCTTCATGGTGCTGCCAATCGAAGCTGTCATAAGACAGATTGATCCTGCCCTGGAGAAGGCGGCGCGTACGCTTGGCGCCGGAAAATTACGCACCTTTTGGGAAGTCGTGCTGCCGCTCAGCCTCCAAGGCATCGCAGCGGGATTCCTCATCGTGTTTCTGCAGGTTTGCGGCGCATTCGTCCTTCCGCTGCTGATGGGCGGACAAAGCTTCACCGTGGTCCCGGTCGCCATCTGGGAGCAGATTACCGCATCGTCCGATAGACCGTTCGCGTCAACCCTTTCGGTAACGCTGGTTCTGGTATCGCTGATTGTAATGATCATTCAGTTACGCGTGACGAGAGGCAAGGATCTCGTTTGACATGCGCGCGGGATGGGGACTGCCAATCTATGTTGCGATCGTCGGAATCCTGCTGCTGTTTCCGCTCGCAATCGTCGTCGCCGTATCGTTCGATCCCGGTGCGTATATCCGCTTTCCGGTCACGGGATTCAGCACGCATTGGTACGTGCGAATGTGGTCCGACGAAACGATTGTCCTGTCGATCACCAACAGCCTGATTGTCGGATTCGCCTCAAGTCTTATCGGCGCCTTGGTCGCTGTACCGGCTGCGCTGGTAATAGCTCGCGGCGGCCGCTTCGTTGAAGGTTGGGTCTACCCCTTCCTGCTGTCGCCCTTTGCCGTGCCTTGGCTGGTCTATGGGCTAGCCTTACTGTTCTTCTGGGGTTTGACCGGTCAGCGCCTGTCGCTCTGGACACTCATCCTCGGGCATACCGTTCTTGCCATTCCATATGTTCTACGCGTCACGCTCGCCGTGCTGCGCAGCATGCCACCCAATCTTGTGCGTGCGGCCCGCGTGTGCGGCGCTTCTCCGGTTCAAGCTTTCGCGCATGTTACGCTACCGTATATCCGCTCGGGCGTGACCGCCGGGATCTCCTTCGCCCTTGTGGTGTCGTTGACCAATATTCCGGTGTCGCTTTTCCTGACCTCCGCGGACAACATCACCATGCCGGTGGCGATCTTCAACTACATGATCAATAACTTCGAGCCGATGGTTGCGGCGGTTTCTGTTGTGCAGGTGCTTATGATCGGAGTCATTCTCTTCGTAGCCCGGATCGCCGGAGGGGTTGATCGTGTCTGAGACCGGCCATGAATACGATCTGGAGCTCGACAACGTCTCCAAGGCCTATGAGGACAATACCGTCGTCAAAGACGTCTCGCTCTCGATGAAAAAGGGCGAGTTCGTTTCTCTGCTTGGCCCGAGCGGCTGCGGCAAGACAACGACTCTCTCCATGATTGCAGGGTTTGAGGTTCCCACCAGCGGCGCAATCAGGATCCGGGGGGAACGTGTCGACAATCGCCCGCCCGAGCGCCGCAATATCGGAATGGTGTTTCAAAACTACGCGCTGTTTCCGCACATGACCGTCGCCGAGAATATCGGCTTTGGGCCGCGGATGAGAGGAACCTCAAGGCACGAGATCGCCGCTCGGGTTATCGAATGCGCCAAGCTTGTGAAAGTCGACCATCTGCTCGCGCGCCTTCCGAGCCAGCTATCCGGAGGTCAGCAGCAACGGGTCGCGTTGGCAAGGGCGCTAATTGTACAGCCCGCGATACTGCTTTTGGACGAACCCTTTGGCGCGCTCGATCGGCTGCTTCGCGAGGAGCTTCAGATTGAAGTGCGCGCACTGCTCAAGCGGCTTGGCATTACAACGGTCTTTGTAACGCACGATCAGGACGAGGCACTGTCAATGTCCGACCGTGTGGCCGTGATGTCGGCCGGAAATATCGAGCAAATCGACACCCCGCACGCGCTTTACGACATGCCGCAGACCGAAATGGTAGCCGCATTTATCGGTAAGGCATCGATTGTCCAGGGGCAGGTCAAAACTAATGAATTTGGTTCGCCTGACGGCGGATTCACCCTTCCCGCCACCATGCGAGCTCAGTCGGATGGCACGGCGAGCTACTTTCTGAGACCCGAGGCCATCTCGATTGTCGAAAGGCCCGGGACATTCGATTGCGAGGTCGCAGGCGCGGTTGTCGGTAGCACGTTCTTCGGTGACCGTCAGATGCTGTCGATCAAGTCCACAGGTGGACAGTCGTATCTGGTGGCCGCCGAACGATCGAAGACGTTCGAGCCAAGGCAGGCGATCCGGATCGGATGGTCGTCTAGCAGCGCATCCCTCTTTCAGAATGGCCGGCGACGGTGATCAGCCGGTTCGTCTCCATTTTTTAAACTCGCGGAGCCCACATGAGCGCAAATGAAACCATAGGCGGTGTGGTTGTCGAAGATCTGGTCGTTCCTGCAGGGGGATCCTGGAGCCGCGTCATCAAGAAGGGACAAGTCCTTCGGATCATCGATCTGGAAGGCAAGCAGGCGGTCGACTTCCTCTGCTACAACGCCGATGACTACGAAGACCGTTATGCCGCAGCAGACACGATGAAGATAAACGACACCGGCATTTTCCTCTCTTTGGGAACCGTTCTTTATAGTGCCGGGCTGACGCCGCTCTTCACTATCGTTCGCGATACCTGCGGTCGCCACGACACGATCGGCGGCTGCTGCAGCGCAGCCCTGAATACATTCCGATATCGCGTGGGGTATCAGCCAAATTGCAGAGATAATTTTCTGACCGAGCTGCGGAAGTATGGAATGGGGCCTAGGGACCTCGCGGCCAATGTGAACTTCTTTATGTATGTACCGGTTGGAGACAATGGCGAGATGGACATGGGACCAGGATTTTCGAAAGCGGGAGATTTCGTTGACTTGCGAGCCGAAACTGACGTTCTGGCTGTTATATCGAACTGCCCACAGATCAATAATCCTGTAAACGATTTTAATCCGACGCCGATACACGTGGTGACTTACCGCCCGCATCAGGCCGGGACCTAGGAAACCTCTCCGAGGTTCGGCACTAATTAGCCCTGATCATCACTCGTACTGCCTGGACACGGGCTGAAAATGGTTTCCTTGGGATGGCCGAATGGCCATTCCCAAATAGGTCGGATGACCGTACCGCAAGGTTCACGAACCGCCGCAAATTGTGAGTTGCGACAGTGCAGGTCCGGCCGAGTTGGTGCTGATTGGTGGCGACATAGTTCGCGCTAACCAGCGCTTCCACCGACAAATTCAATGATGCGGATTTATGGGCGCGCGGCCGATGCCCGCGTGCTGGGACGATCAGGTGCGCCGCCTGCACGGGCGCCGGGTCAGAATTGCGGCAGCCGCTTGACTACACCATCGTCGGCGGATTTCTCCTCAGCCAGATACTGACTCTCCATACGACGCAGGTAGTCTATTTGTTTCTCGACCGACTGCAGAGAGGGATCTTCGGCGCGATGCAGTTTCGGGCAGAACATGCAGGGCCCAGCGGAGTCAGGCGGCCAGTGAGCCTTGGTGGAGGCTACCCTAAGATTTGGCTGGCTCGCCCGAGGCGGGGCGGCTGCTGCGAACGCCTGCGACAACGAATTCGAGGCTAACCAGTACCCGTCTTGGATAATCGAGCGAACCGTCCGCAAGGGCATACACCGACGGTCGATGCGGTTCGCGATCGGCCGCGAGCATCCGGCCTCTCCGGGTACACTGGGGTATACTGCAAAGGTCGGAATACTGGCGGGCCGCCTGAGTACGAGGGGCCGTTCCCGATGGGCGCGCTGAGCGACACGAAAATCCGGCAATGCCAAGCCGGCGGATAAGCAATACACCATTGCTAACGACCAGGGTCTCAGCATCCTGATACGACCCAACGGGACCAGGCTGTGGCTCTGTCGCTACCGTTTCGGCGGCAAGCGCAAGGCGATGTCCGGACCAGCTTGCCGCATTCAACGCGCTTCGGTTCCGAACGACGGAAACGATCGCGTCGCGAATTTCTTATGTACTTGTTTCCGATACGCAACTCGAAGATGACCGCCACGGTGGAGCAAAAGACTGTGCATGCGCCATCGTTGCTTCAAGCTCTCGTAAATGAGGAGCAACATCGCTCATGAAAGCGCGCATTGACGCGTGGCGTTTCTCGGCATTTGCCCAGGCCTTGCCCGCGACGATCAGCAAGGTGCCGAAACCACCTGATTCGACATAGAACTCTTTCAGCTGCCGGGTGATGTGCTGCGCGTCCCCCACGAGATAGATCCCAGCCTCAGCCAGTACGTCGATGGCGCGTTTGTCATTGGGAATGTCGAGGTCGTATATGGCTTTCAAGTGCTTCAGAAAGCCACGCTGTGCCTGCACCGAAACCTCATACGCCACGGCTTCCCGCAGATCTTCGATCGCCTTCTGACGAGAATCTGAAATGTAAACCAGTCGCGATACGGTGATGTTGCTCAGCGGATCGGGCTGGCCCGCAGCCAAAGCATATTTGACATAGCGCTCCGTCTTGGCGCGCACGCGCTCTGACGTTTCCTGAAAGGTGGTCAGCAACGCATAGCCGCGCTCCGCCGACAGCTTGAGCATCGGCTCGTTATCGGTTGCGGTTGCCATGGCCGGCCCGCCGGAATCGCGCGGCTTGGGCAGGGCGATCAGTCCCTTGCCCTTCCAATACCGGCCGTCCAGATCGAAAGGCTCGTCCGTGGTCCAGCACTTGATGATCGCTTCGAGGGATTCGGCCAGCCGTGCATGCCGATCCTCAAAGGTCAGCCCGCGCTCCTGCGAGAACAACGGGGACGCGAAGCCGGTTCCGAATCCGAAAATGTAACGGTCCGGCCCGAGCATATGGCTGGTCACCGCGGCCTGAACGGCGACATCGATCGGATGGTGGACGTGGATCAGCTTGACCGCGGAACCCATTCGAATCTTCGACGTCAAGGCGGAAGCCTTGCACATCAACAGATCGGGCTCCGGGATGGTATCGACGCGATTTATATAAGGCTGCTCACCGTGATGTTCGCTGATATAGGCATCGCGGAAGCCGAGCTCCTCGGCGAGAACGATTTCGCGGATATCCTCGTTATAGCTGTCGCCCGCAATAGTGTGCGGCCGAAAGCCGTTTGAGAAAATCCCGAATTCCATGCCTTGCTCCGAACATGCTGCGACTCATATGCGCGTCGCGGCCTGCAATCCGCTTCGAACTCTGCAGACGGCAGCCGCCGTCAGGTGCCCGCAACCTGCTTGGTCGCATTCTCGTCGCGGTATTGACCCCAGACGCTATCGAGCAATGCGAGGCTGTTCGGGTCGAGGTCGACTTTCGGTTCGACATCGCGATCCCAGTAACCGAATTTGTCTTCGCCCGCGACCAGCATCGCCGACCGGCGTGCCATCGTGGAGCGGGTATGCGCAGGCATGTAGAAGAATGCGATGCCAATTCGGCGATCGTCAGAACGATTGGCAGGAGAGCCATGCACGGTTCGTTCGTGATGCATGGAAAACTCGCCGGGTTCCAGCGGCATCTCGACAGCCAGACTTTCGTCGACGGTCACCGTCTGGCCGCGCGCGAGCAGATTGTTGGCGTCGTAGGTCTCCTCGTGCTGCAGATCGGGTCCGCGATGGCTGCGCGGAATGATGCTCATGCAGCCGCTCAGCGAATCGGCCTTCGACAGCGCCAGCCAGACCGTGACCTCCTCGTGCGGATCGAGGCCGTAATAAGCCGAGTCCTGATGCCAGGAGACGAACCGCGGATCATGCGCGTTCTTCGCAAATGCCGACGACCCGAACAGCAGCACATCCTTCCCGATCAGGGCCTGCACCGCGGACACGATGCGCGGATGCCGTGCCAATTCGACCATCCAGGGAAACGCGAGATGCGCCTTGATCTTCAGCCGCTTGTTGACTTCCTCGCCCGCAGCCGCCTCGTAGTCTTCGACGCGACGGCGATAGTCCGCGGCTTCTTGCGCGCTGATGGCGCGTATCGGAGACAGATAGCCCTCACGCTTGAAGAAATCCGCTTGCTCAGGAGTGACTACATCGATCATCTCTCAGCCCTCGACTCGCCCTCGGCGATATGTTTCGGCACAAGGCAACCTGTTCCGCCAGTGCTGTGTGCGGCGTCGGATAAAAGAGACACAGTGTAGTGTTGAGATTTTTTGCCGGTCAAGCTGCGGCACGGTGATATTGTGAGCATGGGACTGTGCAGATGCGACAAAAAATAAGCACGATCAAACCTGCTCCGCGCCGCCGGGGACGCCCGCAAGGTGACGAAGTCAAAGTCGCGATCCTGAAGGCTGCCAATGAGCTGCTCGAGGAGCAGGGATATTCCGGCTTCACGATCGAAGCCGTTGCGGCGCGCGCAGGGGCTGCACGATCGACGATCTATCGGTGGTGGCCGAACCGTGGTGCGCTCGCGATGGCTGGCTTCCTCTCGGAAACCGCGCCGAAGATCGCTTATAAATGGACGAAATCGCCTGTCCTGGACATCAAACAGCAGATGATGTCGGTCTCGGAAGTCTATGGCGGCAAGGTTGGGCGCACGATTTCCGCGCTTGTTGCACAAGGACAAGGCGACCCCGAAACCCTGAAGGCTTTGCTCGACGGTTATGTCCTGCCCAGACGCCATGAAGCCAAGGTCGTTCTGATGCGCGGGATCGAATGCGGCGAATTGCGCAAGGACATCGACCTGGACGTTGTTGTGGACGCGCTTTACGGGCCGATCTGGTATCGCATTCTGGTGCCGCACGCGCCGCTTTCGGCAAAATGGGCCGCCAAGCTGGCCGACCAAGTGTTCCGCGGTCTGCGAGCAAAATAAAGGACAGTCTGTTCCTTTGTTCGCGTCGCTCTGACGGCTTTGCCCAAAATTGGCACGCGGATTGCTGGACAGTTTCCACGGCGGCGTCTGCTGTTGGCACGCAATGTGCGCAGCGTGACGTCGTGCTTGTGATGCCACTCAGCCTCCCGTGCTCGGCGAATTGACCATTTCTCAGAGGAAAGCAGATGAAACGTACTGTTCTCAGCGTGCTTTTGACCGGCCTCGTTTCTTCCGCGGCGCTCGCAGATACCGTCAGGATGGGAATTATCCTGCCCCAGACCGGCGTCGGCGCCATTTTGGCAAAGCACATGCAGGCGGCAGCCGAACTCGCGCTCAGCCATCTCGGTGGAAAAATCGGCGATCAGCCCGTCGAGATCACCTGGGGTGACAGTCAGGGCAAAGTCGACGTCGCGAAGCAACTCACGGACGAGATGGTGAAGTCGAAAAAGGCCGACTTCATCGTCGGTCCGCTGTTCACCGCGGAGCAGCTCGGCATTATTGGTTCGGCCACGCGTGACGGAGCCTTCGTGATCTCGCCGATTGCCGGCCCCGGTCCAATCGCCGGCGCGGGCTGCAACATGAACTGGTTCAACACCTCGTCCCAGAACGACTCCCAGGCTGAAGCGATGGGAGCGTATCTGCAGAAGGCGGGTGTCAAGAAGCTCTATCTGATGACGCCGAACTACCAGGCCGGCAAGGACATGGTGAACGGCATCAAGCGCAACTTCAAAGGCGAGATCGTCGGCGAAAACTACACCCGCTTCGGTCAGGTCGATTTCGCCGCCGAACTCAGCAGCCTGCGCACCACCAAGCCCGATGCGACCTTCATCTTCTATCCGGGCGACATGGGCATCCAGTTCGTCAAGCAATATGCCCAGGCCGGATTGATCAAGACGACCCCGCTCTACACGGTCTGGACCGTCGATCAGGCAAGCATGCCGGCGATCGGCGACGATGCCATCGGCGTGAAGTCCGCCAATGTCTGGAGCGTCGATTTCACAAACGACGTCAACAAGAAATTTGTATCGGATTTCCAGATAAAGAACGGGTTCCTGCCGAACGACTACGCCGCGCATACCTACGACGCGATCATGCTGATCGATTCAGCGGTTCGCGCCGTCAAAGGCAAGGTGTCCGACAAGGATGCCGTCCGTGCCGCCCTGCGCAAGGCCGACTTCAAGTCGAACCGCGGCGACTTCAAATACAACACCAACCATTTCCCGATCCAGACCTATTACATTCGTGAAGTGGTCAAGGATGGGTCCGGAACGCTCGTCACAAAGACGATCGAAACAGCCGTGACCGATCAGAAAGACGCCTATTTCCAGGATTGCAAGATGCCGAAATAGCGTGCTGCGACAGGGAGTCCATTCGACGATTGACAGGCGTTCCGGCGATTATCGATCATGAATCTGCTTCTGTTTGAGCAACTCCTGAATGGACTCCAACTCGGCATAGTGTTGTTTCTGATGGCAGCGGGTTTGACGCTGACCTTCGGGATCATGAATCTCGTCAATCTCGCCCACGGCTCCCTGTTCATGACGGGAGCCTATCTGGCGGTGACGTTCCAGCTCTGGACCGGCTCGTTCCTGCTTGCGGCGATATTCGGCGTGATCGGAACTTTCATCGTCGGCGTGCTGCTGGAACTCCTGATCATCCGGCACCTCTATCATCGCGATCATCTCGATCAGGTGTTGTGCACCGTCGGCATCATCCTGTTCTTCAATGAGGCGACGCGGATGATCTGGGGGCCGGCGCCGCTTCAATTTCCGATTCCAGCGGCGCTGAGCGGCACCGTCGAACTGATCCCCGGCGCTCCCTATCCGGCGTACCGGCTCTCGATCATTCTGGTCGGTCTGCTGGTTGCGGTGTTTCTCTACATCCTGATCTCGAAATCCCGGATCGGAATGCTGATTCGCGCCGGTGCCAGCAATCGCACGATGACCGGCATTCTCGGTGTCAATATCCGGCTGATCTACACGATCATTTTTGCGGTGGGCTCGGCGCTGGCCGGTCTTGCCGGTATCATGTCCGGTCCGATCCTCACCGTTTATCCCGGGATGGGCGACAATATTCTGATCCTGACTCTTGTGGTGTTGATCATTGGCGGCATGGGTTCGGTCAAAGGTGCGTTCGTGGCCGCGCTTCTCGTCGGCTTCATCGATACGATCGGGCGGGCCTATCTGAAAGACTTCATCGGTCTGTTCCTGACGCCGCTGCAGGCGAATGTGGTCGCGCCCGCGATCGCTTCGATGCTGATTTACGTACTGATGGTGCTGGTCCTGTTCTTCAAGCCGGAAGGACTGATGGCGCCCCCCGGCGTCAAGCGGGCGATGTCGGTCAGTGCCGTCGCCACCCATACATTTCAGCAGCGCGCCGGCATCTTCGCGTCGCTTCGGTTGCCGCTGCTGGTCGTTTGCATGCTGACGCTGTTGCTGATGCCCTGGATTGCGAAGGTCTTCAACGAGCCGTTCTGGCTCGACATGATCGTGCGCATGATGATCTTCGCGATCGCCGCGCTCAGTCTCGATCTAATTCTCGGGCATACCGGGCTCGTGAGCTTCGGCCATGCGCTCTATCTCGGGCTCGGCGCCTATGTGGTCGGGATTCTGGCGCATCACGGCATCAACAGCGCCTTCATCCAGTGGCCGTTGGCCGTTCTGATCTGCGCATTGGTAGCCGTGCCGTTCGGGGCGATCGCGATCCGCACCAGCGGAACGTTCTTCATCATGATCACGCTGGCGTTTTCGCAGATGGCCTATTTCATCGGGTCCAGCCTGTATGAATATGGCGGCGACGACGGGATGAGCATCTCGACGCGCAGCCAGTTTGGCGGGTTGATCGACCTCTATGACGCGGCACAGTTCTTCTTCGTCGTGCTGGCCGTTCTGGCGTGCGTGACTTTGATGCAATACCGCATCATCGGCTCGCATTTCGGCAATGTGCTTCGGGGGATCCGCATCAACGAAGCAAGGATGGAGGCGATCGGCTATAACGTGTTCCGTTACAAGCTGGTGGCGTTCGTGATCTCCGCCGCGGTCTGCGGTCTTGCCGGCGTGCTGCTGGCAAACGCCACCGAGTTCGCCGGTCCCCAATATATGGAGTGGAGCCGCTCGGGCGACATGATCGTGATGGTGATCTTCGGCGGTCTGGGCACTCTGTTCGGCCCGATCGCCGGCGCGTTCGCCTATCTGGGTCTCGAAAAACATCTGTCCGCGTTGACCATTCACTGGCGGATCATTCTCGGTCCGATCCTGATTGCGGTTGTTTTCCTTGGCCGCGGCGGCCTGAGCACGCTGTTCGCCCCGGCGCAGAAGGCGGTCGATCTGGTTCCGTCACCGAAGCGCAGCGAGGTGACTGCGTGAGCGAGGCGATCCTGCAGGTCGCAAAGCTGCGGAAGCAATTTGGAGGTCTTGCGGCCACCGATTGCGTCGATCTTGATGTCCGGCGCGGCGAACTTGTAGCGATCATTGGTCCTAACGGCGCCGGGAAGACCACCCTGATCAATCTCCTGACCGGCGTATATCCGTGCGACAGCGGGACGATCCGTTTCGAGGGGGAGGATGTCACATCGCTCCCGGTCCATTCCCGGTCGCTGCGCGGCCTGGCGCGCTCGTTTCAGATCACCAGCGTGTTTCCGGAAATGACGGTTCTCGAGAACGTTGCGATCGCCGCGCAGGCCCATCGCGGGCACAGCTTTCGCTTCTGGCGCAAGGTGGCGCGGGACAAGGATATTTTCGACGCCGCGCGCGCCAGTCTCACCGAGCTTGGCTTGCATCGGCATCTGGATCGTCCGGCTGCGATGCTTGCTCACGGCGAGAAGCGAATCCTGGAAATCGCCATGGCGTTGGTGACGGATCCCAAGATGCTTCTGCTGGATGAGCCGATGGCCGGATTGGGCGTCGAGGAATCGCGGACCATGATTTCCTTCATTCAGACCTTGAAGGGCAAGCTGTCGATCCTGCTGATCGAGCACGATATGGACGCGGTGTTCGCACTCGCGGACCGGATCCTGGTCCTGGCGTCCGGCGCGATCGTTGCCAGCGGGCCGCCGGAGCAGATCAAGACCGACCCGAACGTGAAGCTTGCCTATCTCGGCGACGACGAGGACGCGTGATGCTGGTCCTTGAGAAGGTCAACTCGTATTACGGCTCGAGCCAGATCTTGTTCGATGTCTGCCTCAGAGTCGGAGACGGCGAAGTGGTGACCCTGCTCGGGCGTAATGGCATGGGCAAGACCACGACCGTCAGCACCATCATGGGCGTGGTGTCGGCGAGGCGCGGCGCGATCACTTTCGCCAATGCCCCGATCCAGAACCTGCCGTCCTATCGGATCGCCCGCGTCGGCCTCGCTTTGGTGCCGGAGGGCCGGCAGATCTTTCCGAATCTGTCGGTGTACGAGAACCTGATCGCGACCGCGGCGAATTGGGGCAAGATCAGCGACCGGTGGACCCTGGATCGGGTCTTCGACCTGTTTCCCGCGCTCAAGCCGCTGCAGTCGCGCATGGCCGCCGTGCTGTCCGGCGGTGAGCAGCAAATGCTCTCGATCGGACGCGCTTTGATGACGAATCCGAAGCTGCTTATTTTGGACGAGGCGACAGAAGGACTCGCGCCGAAGATCCGTACCGAAATCTGGCAAGCGCTACAGCGAATCAAGGACACCGGACAAGCGGTGCTGGTGATCGACAAGAATATCCGCGCTTTGAGCCGGATCGCTCATCGGCACTACATCCTGGAAAAGGGTAGGGTCGTCTGGTCCGGCAACTCGGCAGAACTGACACGGAGTGATGACCTGCGTCATCGGTTCCTCGGCGTTTGATGACACTTTCCCGCTATCGTGGACATTGGATACTCGTCCGGCAAAAGAGCGCTCGTATCTTGCCCTACCATGGACTTCCGTCGGGATCGCTTTCTGTCGACTGTTTCAGAGGCTTATGATGGGACACTAACCCCAAGGGCTACTCGCGTGTTCACTTTTGCCAAAAAGACGGTGGACCCGCCACGCCGAGCCCGCTTCGCGTCGCTTCAAAGTCAATGACAGTATCAGGTGACACATTCGCAACGTTCACGTCGGGTCCGAAATTGCGCACCAGCATCTTCTTCAGGGCTTCGATGTCGCAGAGATGGACGTTTTCGATCCATGGTCCCGGCAGTTCGAACATGACGCGCGCCGGGTCGAGGCTGGTGTAGAGCGTGTCCAGCATGGCCGCGTCCGCGACTCCATCGACCACAAGCTCGGCGGCCTCGACCAAAACCAGTTCCGCACCCGAATCGAAACAGATGCGCGCCTGCGCGACAAGCTCTTCGGCGCTGGTGCGCCGGTCCTTGGCCCCCACCTCCGCAAACACCGACAGTCCGGCATTGCGAGCCATCCGGATCTGACGGGGGCGGTCAGTATCGGAGAGCGGAACGACATTGTCCGAGATCTCGATGCAGGCAAATCCGAGTCGGGTGGCTTCTTGATAGAATTGCGGCAGATGATTTTCGCCAAGCGTAGCGAAGACGTATTCGTGAAACTGTCCACCGATGAAAGGGCGAATGCCGGCTTTGGTGTAGACCGAGAGTTTTTTGACCAGCTGCTTCTCGTTATAGAGGCGCGCGGTCCCGGTCTTGATCTTGGCAAGGTCGATATAGGCGCCCGCGGTCTCGACGAGATCGCGCGTCGCGGCCACGCCAAGTCCCTGATCGATCATCATGGTCAGGCCGCGCTGACGTGGCTTTGACGTGCTGCGGCCCTCGGCAATCGGTACGAAGCCGAACGGGCCGCCTGACAAGTGTCGCTCCGTTGTCATGCGTCACCGGAAAGAAAATAGATCGGACTTGACCAAGCGCGATGGCCGTCTTCCAGCGTCAGCGCCACGAGGATCCGCTGTTCCGCCGCGCCGCCGGTTGCGATGTCGCGTGTGATGTGAAGTGTCTTGCACGGATTGACGTCCGGCAAACGATAGGCGGCCAGCGCCCGGTCCAGTTTGCCGCATTCCACGCGCATCGGTTCCGCGGTCAGGGCCGAAATCTTTGTCTGCAGCGATCCGTTCGGCGTGATCACGGTCAAGTCACCGGTTTCGGCATCCGACAGCAGCAACTCGACACCGGCGAAATTGCCGGTGGTGACCGAGGTCCAACTCACGCTGTTGCCGTCGACCTGCGGCGGCTTGTCCGGGTTGAAGAAATTGATTGGACGCGCCGACCTTATGTTGTTGCCCGTCACCTGCAATTCGCCATCCCACACGGCCTGTCGGAAGCGCCCGCGATATTCTGCGCCCGACCAGACGACGACGATACGGCGGCCCTTGGTGCCGTCGCCCGAGGGACGCACGGTCTCGATGATATTTGTGCCGTCCCGTATTTCCAGCGCGACGATCGGGCTCTGCGCGGTGACAGAGATCGAAAGCTGTGCGATGCCGCCCGGACTGCGCACGATATCACCCATGATGGCACTCTCGCGGGGCACGCCTTGGGCGTCCGGCAGCGATGGATCGTCACGAAACACGACGCTCCCCGATGGCAACGCCGCCCGGACATCGAGATCGAGCCGGCATCCGGTGGTGCCGTAATGATGGCGCGCCTTCATGGCCTCGAAGATCGAATCACGATCCAGCCGCTCGGCGAGGAAGCAGGTCAGCCCGCCAAGTGCTCCGAACATCGACGCGCCAGGCGGCTCAGCCCCAGGCCGGCCCTTGTGGCCGTCGCTATTCGCAACCACGCCCACGCGATAGCCGCGCTCGAACGCATCGGCGAGAAGCCATTCGAACGTGCCCCAACTTGAATGCACTTCCACCGCGCGTTCGAGCCGTACGTCGTGCGCGTAGTGAATATCCGCATATCGTCCGCCGCAATGGGCCCAGCAGATCACGTCGTCTCCGGACGCGGCGAGATCCCTGAACAGCTCGCGCGCGTCGACACAGTCCGTCGCAATGTCACTGCGATCGGGCACTAGCGCATGGGACGAGCGCCGGATGGTGCCTTGCTCCGTCCGGAAGAAGACGTTGCGATCGCCTCCCAGCCCGGTGTTGCCGGACCACTCGTAGCCCGGAATTGTGACGAAGCGTCCGGGCGCGTTGAACTGAGCCATCAGCGCATTCAGCTCGCGCCAGAATTCCGGGGTGATCTGGAAGTCGTTGCCCTGGTGTCCGACAATTTCGATGAACGCAACATCGCGGGCGAACGCCATATAGTCATGCGCCGAGCCCGACCCAATGGTCTCCGCGCTCTGCGCATGCAGGTCGCCCCAATAGCGCTGGAGGCCATCGTGTGGCGTGATGACGAGCGAATTCGATACCGCCAATTGCCGGCCGTCCGCGTCGAGGATCGCGATGTTGATCGTCGAGGGTCGGTCGACGGAAAGGTTGTCGATCCGCGCGCTACCCACCCTTGGCGCGAGCGTCAGCGTCTCCGGTAATCCCATTATGGCGGCAGTTGACGCGAGCCTGACGACGGCGCCGTCTGTCGACGGATTGCCCCAGCGGTCCTCAACGCGGACGCCAAGCGAGAAAGTCTCGCCGGGTGCGCGCCGCGTCGGCAACACCGCGGTCCATGCGGCGGGAGGCCCGGCCACGATCGCAACCGTCGGCTGATCCGGGACCCGGACATAATGGCCGCAGGCGATCGGGTCGACGAGGACCTGAAATTCGTAGAAGGGATCGGCGAATGTCTGCAGCCGGAAACCCGGCGAGGCGGCGCTGCGATCGCCAAATACGACGGTGATCGTGTCGTTCTCGCGCAGATAGCCCTTCACCACGCGGATCACTAGCGTGCGATCATAGGGCCTGAAATTCAGCTTGTAGTCGAAGCGAACGTCCAGCACCGCGTCATTACTCGCAGTTACGGTGACGTAATTCGCGGCGGCAGGATCGGAGGTCTGCGGCTGCCCCTGATCGGTGGCAAACCGAAAGCACACGCGCATCGTACCGGTATCGTCGATGCCGTAGCGACCGGCGCGGTAGGTCAACGTGATCGTCTGCATCGAGCCGGCCACGAACGGGCCCGCGGGCGCAATGGTGACGCTGCCGGACAACGCGGGATCGATCGGCGGCGGTTGCGGTAGCCAATTCTCTCGCGCGCGAACCGGCTGGTGCCCTTCGGGAGGCCGGGTATCCATCGTCATCGTTGCATGCCCCAGCGACGCACCGTGCGCTCTTCGAGCGTCCGGAAAACCAGGCTTTCGACCGCAAGTCCGATCAAAATGACCATCAGCAGACCGGCAAACACATAGGCGGTGTCGAGCGAATTCCGGTTTTCGAAGATGAACCAGCCGAGCCCGCCGGACCGCGAAGTCGCGCCAAAGACGAGCTCGGCCGCGATCAGCGTGCGCCAGGCGAAAGCCCAGCCAATCTTCAGGCCGCTGATGATCGACGGCAGCGCCGCAGGGATCAAAATACCGAAAATATAGCGCGGACCCCGCAGGCCGAAATTCTGGCCGGCCATGCGCATGGTCTCGCTGACTGACTGGAAGCCGGTATGAGTATTGAGCGCAACGGCCCACAGCACCGAGTGAACGATCACAAAAATGATGCTCGGCGCGCCCAATCCGAACCACAGGAGTGCAAGCGGCAGGAGCGCGATGGCCGGCAGCGGATTGAACATCGCGGTCAAGATCGTGAGGAGATCGTTGCCGATGCGCGTTGAGGCGGAGAAAGACACCAGCAGCCCCGCGGCGATGACACCGATCGCGTATCCCGTCAGCAGGATCTGCAGCGAAAACAATGTGCGTTCAAGCAGGATGCCATTGCTCAGCGAGTCCCAAAGCGCCACGAGGGTGGCGCCGAAGGTCGGCAGCATCAGTTCGTTGTTCAGGATCTGCGCGTAGACCTGCCAGATCAGCGCCATTGCCACCAGGAGGAGGGTGCGCCGGAACAGGGCGCTTTGCCCGAGCCGTTCAGCGAAAGACAGCTCGCGCGATATTTCCACGGTCGACGTGACGGCTTCCGGCGTCAGTTCGTATTCCGGCCGCGCTGGAGGGTCGTATGAAGCGGTCTGCGTCATGATACCCTCTCGTCAACGGTCGTGAGCGCCCGCTCGAACAGCATGGTCTCGATCCGCTCGTGCATGGCGCCGAATTTCGGAGAACTGACTCCGTCGAAGCCGATGCTGGTTGCGTCGAGTTCTGCGCGAACCTGCCCCGGATGCGGCGATAGAACCAGAATGCGGGTTCCGATAATCAAGGCTTCTTCGATCGAATGCGTCACGAACAGCACGGTGAACCGTGTGTCGCGCCACAGCTGCAGCAATTCGGCCTGCATGGTGCGGCGTGTCAGGGCGTCGAGCGCCGCGAACGGCTCGTCCATGAGCAGGATCGCGGGCTCCATCGCCATCGCCCGCGCGATCGCCACCCGCTGCTTCATGCCGCCGGACAGCATGTGCGGATAGGCATCACGAAATTTCACCAGGCCAACTTTTTCCATATAGCTGTCGACGCGGCCGTTGATTTCGCTTGCCGGGAAGCGTCGCGTGACCCGCATTGGATAGGCGACATTCTCGAACACGGTCTTCCAAGGCAGGAGTTGGTCGAATTCTTGGAACACCATCATGCGGTCCGGGCCTGGGCTCTTGATGTCCTGGCCATCGAGCCGGATCCGGCCTTCGACGGCCTGGATAAAGCCAGCGACGCATTTGAGCAGCGAGGATTTTCCGCAACCGGACGGCCCGAGCAACACGAAGCGATCGCCGGCAAAGACATCGAACGAAACGCGGCTGGTCGCGGTGATTAGACGATCCTGCGTCTTGTATTGGAGGGTGACATCCCTGGCGGTGAGCAGTGGCTGTGTTGGGTCACGCAAGGGTGTCATCGTGCGTCCTTCATCTCGTGGCCGGCAGGGCGGCGATGAGCGTCGGTGCTTTGACCTCTGGCGGAAGGGTGAGCGGATGTTCCGCGGCGCGCAGTCCGATATAGGGCGACAATGTCCACGGCGCATCGAGCGGAACGGCAAGCGCTTCGTCGCGGCTGGCCCCCAGACGGCCAAGCATCTCCTCCGAAAGCATAAGGGACTTGCCCGGCTGTGGCAGGAGAACGAGCGCGCCCTGATGCCCGGAGGTCAGCGTTAGGATGCGGCCCTGGTCGGTAACGGAGGCGCTCAGCGACGACGTCTCGGTCCAGCCTGCATCACTGCCGAGGATTGCGGCGAGTGCCTCGACCGCCAGTCCTGCCGGACGCAGATTGCAGCGCCGGTCAACCAGACCGTGGCGGACGAAATAGCCGCGGTCGATGTCCATGAAGGGGTCGACCAGCATTGTCAGCCGCGGATAGGCCAGCGCGCAGACAAACAGCTCGACTATTGCAGCAAGGATCGCCGCATCGTCGGTGACGTTGGCGGCCGGATTGTTAGCTGCAACCCGCAAATGCAGATCGATGTGGCGTCCGGTCTTGTGTGACCATGCGTCGAGTTCGGTCGCGAGCGCAGGAAGATCCGTGTCCAGGCCCGCGCGCACGACGAAGCCATCAGCCGCGTTCATGCCGCCGGCGATTAGGGCTTCGATTTCTCCCGTCTGATCGGGACGAAAGCCGTGCGACACGAACAGCTCGATCTTCGACCCAACCTTCAGGTCATCGGCCGAGGTCGCGACACGGGCGAGCACCAGCGGGCGCCCCAGCCGGTCGCGGAAGCGTTGCAGGGCAGCGGCCTGATCGAGGATCATGTCGTAAGGCAGCACGCATTCGTAGCGGTCGACCAGATCGCGATGTTCGATAATCGTGTCGGCAATGTCATCGGCCGGCACGCCGAATCCCATCACCGTGAAGCGGTGGCCGATCGCGACCAAGTCCGCCATTCGCGAGCGCGTCTCTGCGTCAAGTAGATCGCCAAGCGGCACACGCAGATGGCGCACGCCAAGCCGCCACAACGCGGCAATCGGATAGTCATTGCGAGCCTGCTTGCGGGCGAATTCATCCATCGGCCCGTTATGCGGCAGCGTCACCGTCTCCGCCCATGGGTGGCGCATGAAGACGCCGATCGGCGCCCCGCCGGCCTTCTTCGGATGTGGCAGCAGCGTTGTCTGGCGCTGCGCCACGGGGGTTCGGTCTTCACCGGCCTGCAATTCGGCGCCATAGGTGCGAAGATAGTGAACCGCATGACCATCGCGATAGACATCGACGATGGCAAAACCGAGTTTCTCGGCATCGTCGCGGCCGTTCTCGTGCACGGCTTCGACCCGGAACATCTCGGAAAAATCCTGCCTCACGAATGAGGTTGCGGGCATCACATAGAATTCGGTGCCACCGAGCCGATGATAGAAGATGTTGTGGACATGTCCGGCAAACACGGCCTCGACCTTGTGCCGCGCGAGCAGGGCGAGAATGTCGGACCGGACTGGTTCGTCGATATTGTCGTAGGTCGGCGGCTCCGCGGTGTTCAGGAGAAACAGCGGATAATGCATAAAGACCAGGATCCGCTGTCCGGCGGCTGAGGATAGTGTCGCTTCGAGCCACTGGCGCTGCGCGGCTTCGATCGGCGACCCACTGTTGAAGACCGGATTGTTGAGCAGAACGAACCGGACGCCGTCATGATCGAAGGAGCGCCAGCTCGGCCCGAAATTGCGCTCGTGGATGTCGATCCAGGAGTCACGGACGCCCTTGGCCGGCATCGTCCGATTGGGCTTGTCGCCGATATCGTGATTGCCGGGCAGCACATGCATCCGGTTGTGATGCGGCCGGAAGATCTCGTGCGTAAGCGCGACCGCATCATTGAACGTGGGTAGCTCGGGTACCGGATGGACGAGATCGCCAAGGTGGATGACGAATTGCGGGCTGTAGCGCGCGATTTCGCGCGATACGAAACGCGCACGTCGCGTTGCCTTTTCGTTGACCTTCCAGGGAGCCGATTGATCGCCCGTTTCCGGCTTGACGTGAGTGTCGCCGATGATGGCGAAGGTGAACAAACGGTCTTTGGAGTATAGCACGAAAGCGTACTCGAATGATTTTCAGGACCTCAGCAAAGGAAGGCGCCGGCATGCTTCGCCGGCGCCTCGCTCGTTGCGATCAGGTGCCGGGCTCGCTATGGACCGTCGCGAAAAAATAATCCTTCCATGAAGCCGGTTTCTGCTTCAGCGCTCCGGTTTTCACCATGAAGTCGGCGATCTTCATGCTTTCCTTCGGAAAGATATCGAAGTCATAGCTCGGACCGGACAGGATTTCTTCGACGATCGCGCGGTCGGTCTTGTCTTTGGTCACGGCGTAATATTTGTCGATGCTGCCTTTCAGGTCCGACTTGATCAGGGCGATGGCCTTTTTCTGCGCTTCCATGAACGCAGCCACCAGCTTCGGGTTCTTGTCGACGAAGTCGGACTTCGCGTAGATCACGCTCAGCGTCGCAGGGCCGCCCTGAATGCTAAAAGAATCGGCGACCTTCGTAATATTCGGCAGCTTCAGCGCCCGTTCCTGGAACGGCGAACTTGCCATGTATCCGGTGATACCGCCTGCGCCGGAGGTCAGGGCGGCGTAGGCTTCGGGGTGCGCCATTGCCACCTGGATGTTGTCGAGCTCACCGGCCTTGCCGGGTCCGAAAGCCTGTTCGACGCCCATCGCAAGCACGATCGCCTGGATCGAAACCCTGATGCTCGGCAGCGCAATGCGGTCGTTCGGGCCGAAATCCTTGATCGACTTGATGTTCGGCTTATTGGTCAGCAGGAACATCGGCGACGCATTGATCGCGGACAGTGCCTTGACCTTGTAGTTCGCGCGAGTCCGGTCCCACAGCGTCAGCAATGGCGCCAGTCCGGCCGAGGCAATCTGCACCGAATCCGATAAAAGCGCGTCGTTGAGCGGCGCTCCGCCGCCCAGACGCGCGTATTCTACCGTCAGGTCGAGGCCCTGCTTCTTGGCTTCCGCCTCCCAAAGCTTGTCGTGCTGCATCACGATCAGCGGGAGATATGGTAGCCCGATCTGGGTGGCGACCTTGACACTGGACATCTCGGCACGCGCGGACCCGCAGACCGAGGCGACGGCGAGCATGATGAATGAGAAGAAGACGTGCTTGCGTGAGAAGACTTGCCTGCGGAAGAACATGGCGTGCGTGTCCCCGTGCGTTGTTCGGAAAAGCCGGGCCGCCTGTCGGCCCGGACCTTCAAAATCCGGCTTAGAGAGGCTATGGTATGGTTGACCAGCAGACAAGAGTATTCGCTGGGCAAGGCCTGCTTGTTAACGCATCGTTCGATGGCGCATTGGAAATCTCATGAATGTCATCGCTACGCCCGGCGGATCGGCGGAATTGGGAGACCGGCGTGACGTGCGGCGGCAGCTGCGAACCTCATCGCTGCCGTTTTATGTAGCGCTCGCCAATCTCCTACGCGGCGACATTCTCGAGGGCCGCCTGCAGGCCGGCGCTCAGCTTCCGACTCTCGATCAGTTGTCGGAGCGTTACGGCGTGGCGCGCGTCACCGTGCGGCAGGCATTGGGTGTGCTTGCCGACGATGGATTGATCGAGCGGGTTCAAGGCAAGGGCACCTTCGTCAAGGACGGCATTGTCCGCCGCAAGACCGTTCAACTCCAATCCAACTGGCACAATTTTTTGCAGATGCTGGATGGCAATGTGCCGGAACTGCTCTCGGCCCATTCCGATATGCCGCTGCCAAAGGTCGAGCCTGTCGAAGGCGCCGCGCTCGACCGCTATCGCCTGATGCGGCGCGTGCATCGGGCCGGCAGCGAAGCCTATTGTGTGATCGACCTGTACATCGCCGAAGAATGCTACGAGCTTGCACCTGAAGCGTTCGATCGTGAGATGGTCATCACCGTGCTTGGACGGGTGTGCGGTCCGCGCCTGAAGCGCATGACCCAGTCATTCCGGATCATGTCGGCGGATCTTTTTGTCGCAAAACAGCTCAATCTGTCCGTCAACGCGCCAATCGGCGAGGTTCGCCGTGTCATCACCGATCACGACGGCCTGATACTCTATCTTGGCGTGGGCCAGTACCGCGGCGATCTTGTTGTGTTCAACACCACGCTTGAAGTTCCGTCCTGACCTGCCCAACGAGGATTGGGATTTCAGCGCCGGGCTAGAATTGCGTATACGTCACGCAAAATGTGAAGCTGGCTCGCTTGGCCTGAGGCCGTGGTGGACAGAATCGTGACGTAAATCACGCTTGGTCGTGGGTTCCGACATTGAACTCGAAGATGACCGCAGCAGTGGGCATGCAACGGCAACAAGGCGCTGTCGGGCCCGGGCCACGGTGGGAACAATGCCAAGCGGGAGTAGCTTAGGCTTTGCAGCCGGAGGTCATGATGTCCACGGCGACGACGTCCGCATAGGCTGGCGCACCCTGCAGCACGTCCATATCGCGGCAGAACTGGTTCATGACGGTCACTGTCTTTTCCGAAATTACCGGATCGTAGAACGGCAGATCGCGGCGGATCAGTTCCGCGATCAGTTCGGTTTCCTGTGCAGGGAAGACATTGCGTGCGGCCTTGGTGGCAAGGGAGATATCTTCTCTGAGCGCCCGCAGCGTCGCAGCGATCGCACGCACGGCACCGCGTACCGCATCGGGATTTGATTCGATCAGCCGGTCAGACGCCGCCAGTGTCGGCAGCGTGTAGTCGAAACAGACCTTTGGACCATCGCCGCGCCGGACATCGAGGACGATTTTGCCCGCGCCGGATCTGACGGCAAGATCAGCGCCCATCCCGTTCGCCCAGAAGCCGTCTACCTTCCCTTCCGCCAAAGCGCGGGCAACGGTCACGCCGATATTCACCTTCGGGCCGAGCGAGCCTTCCAGCGGGGCGATGCGTACATCGTCCTTTGCCGGATCGATCCCCGCCTCGATCAGCAGCCGGCGCAACCCGAGCTCGACCCAGGGTGCCGCGGCAATGCGGCGTCCGCGCACCACACTGACATCGCCGCGTTCGCGCGCAATATCCGCTCGCATCACCAGAAACCAGTACATACCCTGCGACAATGCGCAGAGCAGCTTCATGCCCTTCCAGTCGGGAAAAGCCGCAAGCCCCGCATGCGCTTCGGCCACAACGAAATCGGCCTCACCATCGCGCAACGCCTCGTAGGTGCGCCCCGCCGGCGCAACGAGTTCGATGGTCACGTCGAGGCCTTCTTTTTTGAAGAAGCCGAGTTCGGCCGCGGCGACGGCGGGAAAATAGGAATTGGTTATCAGATCGGGGACGGCAAGTTTCATGGTTGCTCTGCTTCAAATCGAAAGGGAGGTTAGCCTGCCGAACATTGATCGAGGGCATCGAGCACCTTTTCGGGCGTGAACGGCATCGCCGTTAGAGACGCGCCGGTGGCGTCCTGGATCGCATTGGCGATCGCCGCGGCGACGCCGAGCATGCCCGCCTCGCCGATGCCCTTGACGCCGCCTGGGCCGGAGCCCAGGCCGTGTTCGAGCACGATGCTTTCGAATTGTTGCGGCAGGTCCCGCACCTTCGGCACGCGATAGGTCAGCGGCGTGGCGTTCTCCGGCACGGTGTCGCGATAGCGCAGTTCTTCGAACAGGGCCTGACCAAGCGCCTGCATCGCGGCGCCTTCAATCTGCCCGTGACAGACCTTGCGGCTCAAGGCACGGCCGGGATCGGCGCTGACAATCAGCTTGTGCAGCGTCACCTGGCCGGTGTCCGCGTCGACGCTGACTTCGGCTGCCGACCAGCACGGCATCCAGGACATGTTGCGGGCGCCCATCGGAGTATCCGGATCATACGGCTCCTTGAAGGCGCCGCGTCCGATGAACTCCCATCCGATGCCGCCATAATATTTGCGCACCATCGGCGCCAGCGGATGCACGACATTGCCGCGGCGGACGGTCCAGCCATCCAGCACGATTTCCGACAGATCGCAGCCAAGCCGCTCGGCCGCGAAGGTCTCGATCTGCCTGCGCACTTCGGCGGCCGCCTGTTCGATCGCCCGCCCAGTCACAAGTGTCCCGCAGCTCACATGCGTACCGTTATCGGGCGGGCTATGATCGGTATCGATCGGCGCGTAGGTCGCATTCGCAAGAGGCAGACCAAGCAGATCGGTTGCGATACGGCACAACGATGATGCCGCACTCTGCCCGACATCGACCACGGCGGCGCTCACCATGACTTCGCCGTCCTGGGTCACGCGGACCAGCGCTTGCGCGTGATTGCCGGTTCCGCCGGCATCCTTTATGCCGACGGCAAAACCGATGCCGCGGCCTTGCGGCCGGCGCGCGGAATACCCGATCCGGGCGGCCATATCCTGCAGGCCGGCACACAGATCGCTGTCCATCCCGCGGTCGCCTGGTGCAAACGGCTGATCGACCTCGAGGAGGTTTCGCATGCGAAATGCGAGCGGGTCTTCGCCAAGGCGGCGCGCGATCAGATCGATCTGACGTTCGCAAGCGAATGAGGCCTGCGTGCCGCCAAAGCCCCGGAACGATCCTGAAGGCACCGTGGTAGTCCGCACGATGCGGGCGCGGCTTGCGACCGCCTGCCAGCGATAGCCGCCGCCGATCCGGAAGCCGGTTTTCACCGCCACCAACGCCGATGCATCGGAATAAGCACCGCCGTCCAGCAGGATGTCGGCGCGGCGCGCGGTGAGGCGGCCATCGCGATCGACGCCGGTGGTCAGCGTCAGGCGCCCCGGATGCTTGACCAGCGTCAGGATGCTTTCATCCATCGACAGGGCAAGGCGGACCGGCGCACCGGCCTTGCGTGCCATCAGCGCGACCAGCGGCTCCATCTTGCAATAGGATTTGCCGCCGAAGCCGCCGCCCACCAGAGGCGTATGAACGCGGACACTGTGCAACGGCAGTCCGAATATGCGTGCCAGATCAGTGCGGATGACAAAGGGGTCCTGGTTGCAGGACCACATTTCCAGCCGGCCATCGTTCCAGTTCGCGATGTTGACGTGCGGTTCGAGGTGAAAATGATTGATCCGCGTCACCTCGAACGTATCGGTGAACACCTTGTCGGATGCGGCGAGGCAGGTGTCTGCATCGCCATAAGCGAAATTGTATTCGCAGAGGATGTTTTTGTCGGGTTCCGCGACGCTGCTGCATCCCATGCCGACCGGGATGGGGATGCCCGCGGTCGGACCGTCGAATAGCGCCGGTGCTTCGTCGGCAAGCGCAGTCTCCATTGTCATCAGCGGCGGCAAGGGCTCGTAGTCGACAACGATCGCCTGTGCCGCGCGGAACGCCGTCGACTCGTCGACCGCAACAATCGCGGCAACGGGATCGCCGATATAGCGCACGCGGTCGAGCGCAATCACCGGCTGATCGCGCAGGCCGACGCCGTAGAATTTGTCGGGCAGCGTCGCGACATCCTCGCCGGTGACAATACAGACCACACCGGGCATTGCCTGCGCCGCAGCAGTATCGATGCGCCGGATTCGTGCGTGGGCCAACGGACTGCGCAGCAGCTTGCCATGCAGCATGCGCGGGAATGCCAGGTCCCAGGTATAGACCGACGCGCCGGTGACTTTCGCGCGACCTTCGACCGGCGGCTCCTCGCGCCTTGCGCTGTCGTGAACGCCGTGCATCACGCCGGCTCCGAAGCGTGCGCGGGGATGGCGCAGCGGACCGCCTCGACGATCGCTCCATAGCCGGTGCAACGGCAGACATTGCCGCCGAGCCAGTCACGGATGGTGTCGTCGTCGGGCTCGGGATGGGTTCGCAGCAGAGCGACAATCGACAGGATCATTCCGGAGGTGCAGAAGCCGCATTGAAAGGCCGAGTTTTGAAGGAACGATGTCTGCACGGCATGCATGACGCCGTTCTGCTGTAATCCTTCCACAGTGGTGATTGCGCAGCCATCGGACGCGAAGGCGAAGCTCGAACACGCTGCGACGGGATGACCGTCGACGAGCACAGTACAGGCGCCGCAAACGCTCTGATCGCAGGCGATCTTGCAGCCCTGCAATCCCAGGGTTTCGCGCAGGACGTCCGCGAGCACGGTGCTGGACGCGACCTCGCATTCGCGCACCATGCCGTTGACGGTCAAGGATATCGTCATCGATGTCACAGCACGTGTCCCAGCCGGACCAGCGACCGGCGCGTCAGCACCCCGATCATGCGGCGGCGATAGCCGCCACTGGCGAAGCCATCCGTCAGCGGTTCCGGCAATGCGTCCGTGACCATGCGCGCGAATGCGGCGGCCTGTGTTCCGAGAGATGCTTGCGGTATGTTCTGCGCCGGAAGCGTCACCGCGCGCGCGCGCGCAAAGGCGCCACCGATCGCCACGCGCAAGGTCATGATTGTGCCTGCCGCGATGGTTGCGCCGGCATAGACGGCAACAGACGGATGCAGGCTGCGGTCGGCGACCAAGCGGGCGCCCGCTGCGGGAATCGCGATATTAACCAGCAGCGCTCGACTGCCTGGCAACTCGTCCAGCGCGACCTGCTGCGTGCCATTTGCCGGGGATGCGATGGTGGCGGTTGCGCCGAGCGCCATCAGGGCCGGCATCGCGTCATAATGCGGCAAACCCGACATCAGATTACCGCCGACCGTCCCGGTGTGGCGGACACGCGGATTGGCAATCTCCCGCCAGAGCCTTGCGAGATCCGGCAGGCTTTCTTCGATGATCGGATCGCGAGACAACGCCGCGTGCGTTGTGAGGGCGCCGACACGGATCGTGTCTCCTTCAGTGTGTATGCCTTTGAGGTCGGGGATGCCGGATAGCGATACGACGGTGTCATAGGCCTCGCCGGACTTCATGCGGTCGATCAGGTCGAGACCGCCGGCCATCAGGACGGAGCGTTTTCCTTCCGCCATCCTGGCTAGGCACGCGGCGATATTGTCCGGCCGGACCAAATCGAACGGCACGATATGCTTGCGGGATCGCAGGCCGATCAGCACTGCGCTTCTCCGCCGGGTCTCTCGTCTCGATTCTCTGGTTGTTCCAAGCCTGGTTCAATCGCCATATGCCTTGCTGTCCCCGTGCTTTTGCATCGAGATCAAGCAAGTGATGTGCCATCAGGCAGGAACCGGTTTCGGTTCCATGGTGAGGTAGGCTTGCAGCATCTCGTGGGCGTGCCGCCGGCGCTCGTTGCGCCAGCGCGCGGCCGAAAGATTGGTGCTGAACAGATGGGACAGCGTCGGACCGTTGGAAATGTGGAAATAGCTCATCGCGACCATGCTAACATAGAGTTGCAGCGGATCGATCCCGCGGCGGAATACGCCGTCGGCCTCGCCGCGACGCAGCACATCCTTCATGGCAACAAGCAGCGGCGACGATAAAGACGAAACCCGGATCGAACGGGACAGATGGCGACCGTCGAGCAGGTTCTCGCTGGTCAGGATGCGGATAAAGAGCGGGTTCGACGCGAAGTGGTCATAGGTGAAGTCAAACAGCTTCACCATGGCCGGCAGCGGCGCCATGCTCTTCAAATTCAGCTTCTGCTCTTTCAGTCTGATCCGCTCGAATACGGCTTCGAGGACTCGCAGGTAAAGATCGTTTTTGCTTCCGAAATAATGGTAGAGCATCCGCATGTTGGCGTCGGCGCGCTGCGCAATGGCGTCGATGCGGGCGCCGGCATAGCCATGCTCGGCAAATTCGGCAATCGCCGCTTCCAGGATACGGTCGGATGTGGCGGCGGCATCGCGTGGCCGGCGTTGCGGTCGCTTCTTGGCCGGACGGCTGGTGTTGCGGGGCGCAACCGGCCGGGGGCGCATATCCGTTTGTAAGACCGCGGATTTCGCCATAGGCCTCGTCTCCAATACCGGCGTAGAGTTCTTATGTCGCAGCGAACAAGCATTATCCTCATTATCGGCGACTGTCATGCCGGCGGCACCGGACTTGCACAGGCTTAGCGCCTTTGTCCGAGCGCTTGCAATGGCGTTGCTCTTGCAATGGCGCTGCTCTTGCAATGGCGTTGCTCTTGCATTGGCGTTGCTCTTGCAAAGGCTTTGCCACAAGCGGATGTGCCGATGACTGACAGACTGGGCTATCGCCTGAAGATTGGGATCGTGATCCCCTCCACCAACACGACTGTTCAACCTGAAACGGATTCGATGCGTCCCGTCGGTGTGACCAATCACATCGGTCGCATTCACATTCCGGATTTGCCGTTGAGCAACGATACCGAATTCGAAGTCATGGTCGAGGCGATCGGGCCCGACCTGTTTCAATGCGTCGATCGTGTCATGACCTGCAAGCCGGCGCATCTCATCATGGCGATGTCGATCCCCACTTTCTGGGGCGGCAAGGCCGGCAGCGAGAAGCTGCTTGCGAGGCTGCAGGATCGCGCCGGCGTGCCGGTGACAATAGGTTCTGATGCCTGCATTCAGGCGCTCGAACGCTTTGAGAATGTACGAAAAATCGGAATTCTGACACCCTATCAGCCGATCGGCGATGCGCATGTCGCTCGATATTTCGAGGACCACGGTTTTACGATCGGCAAAGTGCACAGCCTGAAACGGCCGAGCGAGGTGCAGATCGCGCATGCCACCGAAGCCGATATCCGCGACGGATTGAAAGCGCTCGCTGAATCGGGTGTCGATGCCATCGTGCAGGCCGGCACCGATCTCGCAGTTGTCGATATCGCCGATGAGGCTGAGCGCTGGCTCGGCATTCCGGTGATCGCGATCAACGCCGCCACGTATTGGACGGCGCTTCGGCGCTGTGGAATTTCCGATCGTATGGCGGGGCACGGCTCGCTCCTGGCCAGCCACTGACGAACCGGTTCTGCATATGACTTCATCAGTCATGACGGTTTCCGCCGCCTTCGCAGGCAAAGGCTCGCATTTCGCGCCTCGGCGGGCGGGCCGGGCAGGTCTGCCTCTCTCAGCTTCAACTCGGAATTCTTTCGTTACCATAAGGGCTTGATTGATATGACCGCAATCGGAACAGCAGCGCGACGCTGGACAATAAGTAAGCAAATTATGCATAAGACGATCGCCCGAAAACCAGCGACCGCAACGCGCGGAGCCTCGTCATGAACGGCGTTGTCGCGCAGCGACTTGCCGCACTCGGCCTGGAACTGCCGCCCGTGCCGCAACCGCGCGGCGCTTTCAAGCCATATTCGCGTTCAGGTTCGCTGGTGTTCCTTGCCGGCCAGATCTGCGAATGGAATGGCGAGGTTCGGTATGTCGGCAGGATCGGCGAGGCGCATGATCTTCAAACCGGCCAGCAAGCTGCGGAGCTTTGCGCGCTCAACCTTCTGGCATCGCTCAGTCTTGCGCTCGATGGAAATCTCGATCGCGTGGTCTGCTGTCACCGGATCGGCGGCTTCGTCCTGGCAAAGCCTGACTATCCGGACGTGCCCAAAGTCATCAACGGTGCATCCGATCTGATGTTTGCCTTATTTGGCGAAAATGGCCGTCACGCCAGAACGTCGGTCGGTGTCGCCAATCTTCCCGCCAATGCAAGTGTGGAGGTGGATGGCATTTTCGAAGTGTCCTGATCTCTGAAGGATGCGGCTGCGACCTTGCTGCTGCTTCGTTTGAAAATGACTTGGCACGTTTCTGGCTAGGCTGGCGATAGCACGAGTCCGCATCTTCTGGATGAGTAAGATGCAATTGCGAGGATTTCAGACATGTCAGACAAGATGTTCCGCTCGAACGCCGCCGGATCGAAGCCGTTTTCGCGCCGGACGCTGCTGAAGGCCGCCGCCACGCTTCCAGTGGCTGCCGCCGCAATGCGGTTCTCGACACCGGCGATCGCTCAAGGCGCGAAAACGGTGAAGTTCACCTTGCCGTGGTTGGCAAACGGATCGTCGCTGTTCGCATTCGTTGCGAAGAACCAAGGGTATTTCAAAAAGCGCGGCATCGACATTTCCATCAGTCGCGGCTTCGGTTCGGTGGCCGCAGCGCAGGCGGTCGGCGCCGGCGAATTCGATTACGGGTTCATCTTCGCGGGTGGCACCATTCTCGGCGCGGCCCGTGGTCTTCCGCTCGTCGCGATGGCGACGCTTGGCTATGACGCCACTATGGGCATGGTCGTCCGCGAGGACAGCCCGATCAAGACGGCAAAAGACCTCGAAGGCAAGAAGATCGGCACCGTTCCAACGTCCGCCGAAGCGCCCTATTGGCCTGCTTACGTGCGAAAGACCGGCATCGATGCGTCCGGTATCACCATGGTCCAGATGGATGCCCGCGTGATCGAACAGGGCGTCGCCAACAAGCAGGTCGATGCCATCACCGCGATCGCGACCTCGAGCGTGCCGACGATGCTTGCGATGAAACAGCCCTGCCGCTTCCTGCCATGGAATGCCGCCGACGTTTCGCTTTACTCGGGGCAGGTGGTCACAACCCAGGCCAATCTTGCAAAGGACAAGGAATTGTCGCGCGCCGTCACTGAGGCGCTGACGGAGGGTCTTGCTTTCGCACTGAAGGATCCGGATGGCGCAATCGATATCTTCATGAAAGAGGTTCCTGAGCTTGCCGTAGCCAAAGGCGGCAGGGAGAATGCCAAGATATCGCAGGCGATGATGCACTACACCGTAATGTCGAAGGAGGCGCAGACTCATTCGATCGGCTTCACCGATATGGCCAAGGCTGCGCAGATGGTCGATCTAGTAATGGAATTCGGCGCCCCGCAGGATGCCAAGAAGCCCGATGCATCGACCCTGTTCACCAACGAATTTGCTGGCGCGGTAAAGCTGACGCCCGCTCAATGGGACATGGTCAGAAAGAATGTTGCCGAATACGCAGCCATTCTCGGCTAGCCTATGGCCGCGCCATTCAATGCCATTACGGCGGATCGCCTGCGCAAGGTCTATGAGACGCCGTCAGGCTCTGTCGAAGCGGTGGCCGAAGCGAGTTTCGAAATCGCCCGTGGCGATTTCGTCTCCATTCTGGGGCCGTCCGGTTGCGGCAAAAGCACTTTAATGCTGATGCTCGCGGGGCTTGAGCCTGCGACATCCGGAGTTGCGACGCTTGACGGTCTGGCGGTTGACGGACCGCAGACCGAAGCCGGCATGATGTTCCAGGATCCCACGCTTCTTCCCTGGCGCAGCGTTCTGGAGAACGTCCTATTCCCGGTCGATATGTGCCGCAGCGTCGCCTCGGAAGACAGGGTGCGCGCCGAGATGTTGCTGCGGATGGTCGATCTGTGGAATTTCCGGGAGAAGCGCCCGCGCGAATTGTCCGGAGGCATGCGGCAGCGCGTGGCTCTTGCGCGCGCGTTGATCAACGATCCGCGCATCCTGCTGATGGACGAGCCCTTCAGCGCGCTCGACGCCATTACCCGCGATGAGATGGGGTTGGCACTCGCCCGCATCTGGGACACGCTACCGAAGACCGCAATCTTTATCACTCACTCCATCCGTGAAGCCATCTTCCTGTCTGACCGCATTCTGGTGATGGGCCGACGTCCTTCGCGCATCATTGAGGATTTGCGGGTTCCATTTCCGAGACCGCGCGACCCGTCCGTGGAGGCCAAGGCCGAATTCAACGATCTCTATCTGCATCTGAAGGACACGATCCACCGAACGACGCCCCTGCACTGATCCCGTCAGGCGCCCCTGAGTCTCTCTTGATGACCGCCCTCGACATGACCGAACCACCTGTCATTGAACGTCGCACGGCCAGCGTGGTGCGGTTTGATTTCCGGATGCTGCGTAAGCAGGCGCGACTGCTGCTGCTGCCATTCGCCACCGCGGGTGCCATCATTGGTGCGTGGGAAGCGGTCGTGCGCCTGAGAAATATTCCGGAGGTTCTACTGCCGGCACCATCGGTCATTGCCGAGCGGCTGATCGAAACGCTGCCGTTTCTGCTGAAGCAGGCGGTTCCGACGACCCTGGAGACCATCGCTGGATTTCTGATTTCGCTGGCGCTCGGTATCGGTCTTGCGGTGCTTGTCTCGGCGTCGCGGCTCGCGCGCGAGGCGCTCTATCCGAACATCGTGTTCTTCCAGCTGATTCCGAAGATTGCGCTGGCGCCGCTTTTTATCGTCTGGCTGGGCATTGGCAGCGAATCGCGCGTGACGTTTTCGGTTTTCATTTCGTTTTTTCCGGTGGTGGTGGCGACGCTCGCCGGACTTACATCGGTCGACCGCGATCTGCTGCGTCTGTGCAAGGCGGTCGGCGCGACCGACAGTAAGGTCTATACGCGTGTGCGTTTTCCGGCTGCCGTGCCGCATATTTTCGCGGGGCTGAAGATCGCCATCACCTTCGCCATGATCGGCGTGATCGTCGGCGAATTCATCACGGCACAATCCGGCCTTGGCTACATGATTCTGTTTGCTGCCTCGCAGGCCGATATGCCGCTGATTTTCGCGTCCATCTCCCTGCTCTGCGTCATCGGACTTGCGCTCTACGGGCTTGTGGTCGCGGCCGAAATGCTCGCGCTGAAGCGATACGGAGCCTGAGCATGACGTCGTCCGCGCCATATACGGTCGGCAACGGGCCGATCCGCCTCGAATCCGAGCCGGAACCGATCGCTCTCGATCCGATGACAACGGCGCTGGTCGTTGTCGACATGCAAAACGCCTATCTCTCCAAGGGCGGCTATCTCGATCGCGTCGGTTTCGATGTTAGTACCAGCGGCCCGGTGATCGACAAGGCAGCGCGGGTTCTGGCGGCAGCCCGCGCATCCGGATTGTTCGTCGTGCATCTGCAGAACGGCTTCGACGCGCTGCAGACCGAAGCCGGAGGTCCGAACGCGCCGGTCTGGCACAAATCGAACGCGCTCAAATACATGCGCGCCAATCCGTCGGCGCGTGGCACGCTCATTACGTATGGCACGTGGGATTACGAGATTGTCGATGTGCTGAAGCCGGCCGCCGGCGAGGCCATCGTTCCGAAAGCGCGCTATAGCGGTTTCGCCGGGACCAATCTCGAACAGCTCCTGCGTGCCCGAGGCATCACGACATTGCTGCTGGTGGGCGTGAACACCAATGTCTGTGTCGAGGCGACCCTGCGGGATGCCTATCATCGCGAGTTTTTTGCGGTGATGGTTCCGGATGCCACGCTGCAGGCCGGGCCTGATTTCATATTCGAGGCCACTGTCTTCAACGTACAGCGATTCTTCGGCTGGACGGCATCAAGCGAAGCCGTCGTTCGGGCGCTCAGAGGATCGGCGCAATTGTCCGTCGCCTGAAAGCTGCGTTAACACGCTAGCGTTTCGTCGGAACTTCAGTGTCTTCGCGCAACTCGGGTTCCGGAGCCTCCGATCGATGGTCCGTGGCGAGAGCTTAAACCGGAGGCGTAAGAGTGCTTGAGCTCGAATGATAGCGATGGTGATGTAGCGATCGACGAATTTGTCGACACTGGCTCCGAGGTCATCGGGTGGATAGTAATTCGTAGTCAATTCATTGCGGAGTGGAAGCCCGCACCTGCGCACCATCCTTGAGACCAGTCGTAGTCCCCCACGACAAGATCCGGCCCGCCGGTCTGCAGCCAATTGCTGTAAGCGCCTGATGCGGCTTTCGCGTCAATGGCGCTGTCGATCCTGCGCGTGCCTCGCTGCATGCTCAGTCGGTGCCACCGCGAGCCCCCGCGCCGTCATACTTTTCGAGGAATTGCGCTGCTGTCATCGTTCGGAAGTCCGGGAGCGCAAGGCGCAGCCGCTCGTGTGTCCACTCCCACCAGGCGAGGCGGCGCATTCGCTCGACGACAGCTGCGGGAAAACGCTCGCGGACCGGCCGCGCGGGATTTCCGGCAACAATCATGTAATCGGCGACATCCTTGGTCACGATGGCGCCCGCGGCCACCACCGCCCCCGTCCCGACATTGCGGCCCGGCAGAATGATCGCGCCGTGGCCGATCCAGACATCGTGGCCGATCGTCACGCGATGGGCGCGCCGCCAGTCGAAAACATTGCCATCGTCCCTCTCGCCGCGGAAATACATACTGGAACGATAGGTGAAGTGCGACTGGCTGGCGCGCTCCATGGGGTGATTGCCCGGATTGATGCGCGTCATGGCCGCGATCGAGCAGAATTTCCCGATTGTGGCGTAGGCAATATCGCTGTCGTTCACGACGTAGGAATAATCGCCGAGGGCTACCTCAAGCAGCTTGGTGCGAGCGCCGACTTCGGTATAGCGCCCTAGTTCGCAATGCGAGACGCTGGCGGTCGGGTCGATTAGAGACTGTTCGGAAAGCGTCTTTGACATCGTCGATCAGTTCGTGGGCTGTGCGCCAGATGCTCAGCGGCCGATCAGCCACATTCGCAGATTCTTCGATATCCAGTCGATGCATGCGACGGTGATCAGGATCAGGATCAGGATGAAGCAGGCCTCCTCCCATTGATGGGCCCGGATCCGGTCCGATAACTGGAAGCCTATGCCGCCGGCTCCGACAATTCCCAGAATGGTGGCCGAACGGACATTGGACTCAAACATGTAAAGAGCGCTGGAAAGGAACATCGGCACGACCTGCGGAAGGACTCCAAATCGCAATGTCTGGGTGTTGTTCGCGCCGGCTGCCTTCAATCCTTCCGTCGGCTTCTTCTCGATATTCTCAAGCGATTCCGAGAACAGCTTGGCAAGTGTTCCCGTGTCCGAGATCGTGATCGCCATAATTCCGGCCAGGGGTCCAAGACCGACCGCGCGAACGAAAATCAAGGCCCAGATCAGTTGATCAATCCCGCGCAGCACATCCATGAAGCGTCTGACACCAAACCGCGCAAGTCCGAAGGGGAATGTGTTTTTCGCAGCCAGGAAGGCGAGTGGGAAAGCCATGATCGCAGCAAGGGTGGTTCCAATAAAGGCCATCGCGACCGTCTCGAGCAGCGACGCAAATATCTCGCGCGGATGATCGCCCGGCATCGGCGGGAACAAATGTACGACAATGGCTCCAAGCTCACCCAATCCCGACCAGAGCGTGAACGGTGAGAACTCGAACCGCCACAGGCAATAGATCGTCAGGACCGAAAATCCGATCCAGATACCCATGGACCGGAGCCGTTCGTGTAAAGGTTTCCGGAACGCCAGCGGGTACCGCCGCTTCATATCCGCAAGCTGTCCGCTGTTCGTTCTCCTATTGGTCATTCGAACGTCTCCCGTCCGATTAGCCAGTGTCGCAATTTCTCACAACCCAGATCGATCAGCGTGACGGTCAGGACAATAAGAAGAAGGATCGCGCTGATATCTTCGTAGTAGAGCGAACGGACAGCTGTCATCAACTCCATCCCGATGCCACCGGCCCCTACAAAGCCCATCACCGCAGCGGTCCGCACGTTGATCTCGAAGCGCCAGAGCACGTAGGACGCATAATTTGGCAAGACCTGCGGCAGTACTGCAAAGCGCATGGTTTGAACCCAGTTCGCACCGGACGCACGCAAACCCTCGACCGGGCCCATGTCGATATTCTCGTTCGCCTCGGAAAACAGTTTTGCGTTCGCTCCGAGCGAATGAATCGCGATGGCGAGCACACCGGGGAGCGGTCCCAAGCCAAAGGCGAATACGAATATCAGCGCGAAGACCAGGTCCGGCACCGTCCGGAAGAACTCCGCGACGCGGCGCGCCACGTGGTATGTCCACATATGCGGTGTCAGATTGCGGGACGCGTAGAAGCACAGACCCAGCGCCGCCACAGACCCGAGCAGGGTCGCGAGATAGGCCATCAGGACCGTCTCAAGCAGCAGGTCTAGCCACTTGCGAATGCCGTAGAACCACTCGCCGATATCGGCTCCGAGGCTGTCCCAGCGCAAGACCGGAACCGTCCGCAGGATATAGTCGCCGAGTTTCGGCGCACCCTCGATTAGCGCCGCCGGGCTGAATTTACCGACAATCGATGCCGCGAAGAAGAGAAGCGCGAAAAGTCCGAGTCCGATCACCGTATGTATGCGCCGCTTTCGGCGGAACTCGATGAACTGACGTTCAAAAGCGGGATCGACGGGCCGCATTGCGCCTGGGAGTGACGGGGCTAATCGCATTCACTGGCGCCGTTGCTGTAAGGATTCCGTTGCCGCCTGACGGTCTGCGCCGATGAGCGCAGCCCGCCAGAGCCAGTCAATGCTTTCGGAGCGGGTGCCTGCACCCACTATTTCCGCCGCGCCTTGCGCTGATCTTCCGCAATGGTCACGAATGTCTTGTAGGTTTCGTGGGTCACCGGCTCGAAGCCGCTGGTCTTTCCCTGTGCAGCCGCTTCCGCCATCGCCATGTTGTCCTTCGCGAGATTGACGAACATGTCCAGCAGATCCTTCCGCATATCCGCCGGGATCTTCTTGGATACGGCCCACGGCGGATTGGCGATCAACGGCGATTCCCAGACGATCCGGACATCATCGAGCTTGAGCATCCCGCGATCCATCATGATGCGGAACTGACCGGCCTGATGCCCGGGAGACGTCCAGGTGAACGCGCTGTCGAAATTGCCCTTTAGCACGCCAAGAACGCTTTGCTCATGTCCGCCGGAGAACACGGTCCGGCCGAAGTGCTTTTGCGGATCGATGCCGGCGTCACGGAGCGACGCGTTGGGCACGAGATAGCCGGAGGTCGAGTTGGCATCAGCCCAGGCCAGGCTTTTCCCCTTCAGGTCCGAGATCGACTTATAGGGACTGTCCGAGCGAACGATGAGAACGGAATGATAGCCCTTGCCGCCATTCGGCTCGACGTTCATGACCAGCGGCTCGATCTCTCCCTCACTATCGATAAAGCCGGCGGCATAGCTCGCGGGGCCGAGACGCGCGAGATGGATCTGACCACCCGACAACGCCTGCACAATGCCTGCATAATCGGAAGCCGTGAAGACCTCGACCTTCACGCCGAACTTCTTCTCGATATAATCGGCGAACGGCTTGTAGCGGGTAATCGTCGCTCCCTGATTTTCGACGGTCACGGCGCCGACCTTGATCACCTTGTACTTGTCGCGCCAATCGGCGGAAGAGGCGGCCGTAACGCTGGCCAGAAACACGGTCGATACCAGCGCTGCCTTGGCAAGCGATCGGAAATGTGCGGTCATTGTCATCCTCATCTGGATTGAGCTGCGTTTTGATCGAGCTGCATCTTGACTTCGGTTCAAGCCGACGCGGCAGCAAATGCCGGCGCCGGGCTCAGCCATCCGGTGGTCGACGTGATCTCCTCGGTCACGTCGGCCTCCTGGTCGCCGATCTGGTAGATTTCACGCATGGTTGCTGACGTGAGTTCCGCAGGAATGCCGTCGAATACGACCCTGCCATTTGCCATCCCGATAATCCGGTCGGAATATTGGCGAGCCGCATCGATGGTGTGCAGGTTGCAGAGAATTGTGATGCCGTCCTCGCAATTGATGGTGCGTAGCGAATCCATGACCCGTGCCGCGTTGCGCGGGTCGAGCGAGGCAATTGGCTCGTCGGCGAGCACAATGGCGGGTCTCTGCATCAACGCCCGCGCGATGGCGACGCGCTGTTGCTGCCCCCCCGACAAAGTACCGGCCCGCTGAAAGGCGTATGGCATCAGGTCGAGGCGCTCCATGGCTTCCACCGCCATGGCGCGATCATGTTCCGTGAAGCGGCAAAGCAGGGAAGGGAGCGTCGGCCGTCTGCTGATCGAACCGAGCAGGACATTCGTCAGAACATCCAGGCGCGGAACGAGGTTAAATTGCTGAAAGATCATCGCCGCGCGCGAGCGCCATTCGCGCAGCGCCGCACCGCGCAGCGACGTGACATCCACGCCGTCGAATAGGATGCGGCCCGCGGATGGATCGACCAGCCGGTTCACCATCCGCAACAACGTCGACTTGCCGGCACCGGAACGGCCGATCACGCCGACGAAGCTTCCGGCCTTGACTTGGATCGATACGTCGGACACGGCGACCGTGTCGCCAAACCGGCGCGACACGCCATTAAGCTCAAGCATTGGAGTCTCCGCTTTCTGCTTAATGGCTGGCGTAGCGGAGGCGTCCGACAGTCATGTGACAACACGAGCGACGAAAATAATCGTCTGTGCACAAGTTGTTAGCGGCATTTCCTGTCAAAGGGTGGTCATGCGCTGTCATGATATTGTCAGACAAACGTCATGCGTTTTGACGCTCGTCAGGACGATTGCTTGTCCCTGCAGATCGAAGCCGCGTTGTCACCGATCCGTCATCTTCAGGGGTGCCGTGACAGCTTGCCACGTGCGATGACCTCAAATTTGGACTCTGGGTCACGTTGCCGCATCAGGGACACGGTCTCGATGAGATTGGACTCATCTGCAATCGAGCGGAAGGCATTCGACAGCGCATCGTGAAAGCGCGGGCGGTCCTCTGGCGCGAGCCTACCGGTCAGTGTCATGTGAAAGCGGAAGTCATCGAACACGTAAGGATAGCCCCATCGCTCCAGGTTCCGGCGTTGCTGTTCTGAAAGTTCGCCGGAGTTTCGCCGTCCCAGATCCTCCGCACTGAGCGGTGCGCGATAGCGTTCGAAAAACGCGACGCAGCGGGCAGCCAATCCATTGACCGCCGGGCAATCCTCGCACGGCGTCAATGCGATGAACCCGCCAAGCGTATTCACCTCAAGCGCTCCCAACAGGGCGGGAGCCGCCTGCGCGGTGAATTCGTCGATACTATCGCGAAGCGTTTCTTCGATGAGACCGTTAAGGTAAAACGGTGCGACCAGGGTGGCGTGGAATCCATAGCGGCGCGGGGCCCGCGTAGCCGAGATCAATTCCGCCGGGAGCACCGCTTCCAGCGCCATCCGGGGCACGTCAATCCGACCATCCGAATCATAACCGATGACGCTCGCTCCGAAGCGCGCGAGCGGCGACCCCGGGTCGGGTGTGAAGTAGATCGCGTAGCGCGGCGGGACGTCCTGCGTCATCAGACCCAGCTATCCATGGATTACGACGCGTTGGCTCTCGATCACATGATAAAGCCGGCGTCCCCCGTCATCGATTGTGCCGGTATTCTCGATCACCGTATCTGCGGTGACATCGCGCGCAAATACGGAGGAGCGAGCGAGGCGATCTCCTGCACTGCCATCGGTCGGACGAGCGCGCGAGGCGATCCGGGCCAGGAGAATTTCAGGCGGCGCCGTCACGAGAACCGTGACCACCCGGGCATAACGCCGACGCAATTCGGGAAGAACGGCACGCGACACATTGCAAACCACGCAACGCGCCGCACTAATATCGATGTCAATCGATGCCGGGAGCCCGTACTTAAGTCCGTGCGCTTCCCACGATATGGCAAAGGTACCGTTGGCCAACATATCGTCGAAAGCCTCGACACTGACCGAAGCGTGATCTTCCGCGTCCGATACCGGCCTGGTCACGATTCGGCGCGGAAACACAATATCTGGCGCGCCGTCCGACATCTCCTGCGCGCGCCGCAGAAGCGAATCCTTGCCGCCACCGCTCGGTCCGCAGACGGCGATGAAAGCGCCAGGACCCATTGGGCACGGGGTCGGCGTCATGACCGTGCAGGCTTCTTCACGCCACGCGCTCGCCCGCGCGCCAGACGGCGCGCACGGCGGGAACATCATGCCGCTGGTGGACTCGGATCAGATCGGCGCGCTTGCCGGCAACAATCTCGCCGCGATCGGAAAAGCCGACGGCCTCGGCCGGTGTCTTGGTCACCGTCCGGATGGCGGAGGCAAGGTCGATTCCGGGCACCAGATTTGGCATGTTGACCGCCGCGGCGAGGAGGCTCGATGGCACATAATCCGACGACAGGATATCGAGCAAGCCGCTGCCGGCCAGTTCGGCGGTGGCGATGTTTCCGGAATGCGAGCCGCCGCGCACGAGGTTTGGTGCGCCCATCATGACGCGGATCCCGGCCGCATGCAGGGCTGCTGCGGCCTCGATGGTTGTCGGAAACTCGGCGATGGATATCCCATCGGCGATTGCCTGCCCGACATGTTCGAGCGTCGTGTCGTCGTGGCTCGCCAGTGGCGTATCGCGGCGCTGCGCCATGTCGACCAACGCACGATAGTTGGTCTCGCCAAAGTCTCGTTGATAGGCGATGCGCGAGGCGAACATGTTGTCGAGATCGGCCTCGCTCATGCCAGCATTCTTGCCGCGATAATAGGTGCGCAGCTTGTCCTCATCGCGAAATTGGCGCTGACCCGGCGTGTGATCCATCAGCGAGGCAAGTCGTACGTCGGGCCGCTTGAACAGACTCGCGGCTTCATTGACGACTCCCGGCATCGGAACTTCGCAGCGAAGATGCAGATAATGCTCGACACGCAACAGCCCCGCGCCCCGGGCGGTCGAAATCGCATTGGCAAGCGTCATTGCCTCGCCATCCGAGTCTTCGGTGACATCCTCACGCCAGACCCGCAGGGAATCGAGCACGGTGGTGATGCCGCTGGTCGCGAGCTGTCCGTCATAGGAGACGACCGCAGAAACCGGATTCCAGTAGACCTTCGGCCGCGGCATGTAATGGGCTTCCAAGTGATCGGTATGCAATTCGACCAGGCCCGGCATTACGAGATCGCCGTTCATGTCTTCGCCGCGCTCCGGCGCCCGACCTTCCCCGAACTCCGCGATATTGTTGCCTTGTATCGCCAGCCAGCCGCGATCGATCACCCCGTCGGGAAGCACGATGCGGGCGTTTGTGAGAATCCAGGTATCCGGGCGGTCGCTCATGATCAGGCTGCCTTTGAAAATCTCTTGATGTCGACAACGGTGTCGGCGATGGCATTGCGAACGTCGTCGTCGTGAACGATGGCGATGATGCCGGTCCCGGCGCGCTTTTTCTCACGGATCATCTCGATCACCACTGCGCGGTTCGCGGCGTCGAGCGAGGCGGTCGGCTCATCGAGCAGAAGCAGTGGACGGTCCTGCAGAAAGCCCCGTGCGATATTGACCCGCTGCTGTTCGCCGCCGGAGAAAGTAGCGGGGGGCAGATGCCACAGCCGCTCGGGCAGATTGAGGCGCGCGAGGGCGCGCCCGGCTTTTTCGCGTGCGGCATCGAATGAGAGGCCGTCGCTCTCCAGCGGCGCTGCGATCACGTCGATCGCCGCGACGCGGGGGACGGCACGCAGGAATTGCGAGACATAGCCGATGCTGCCACGCCGCAGGGCCAGGATTTGTCGCGGCGTCGCGTCTGCGATGTCGACGGCGTCGTTTCCGTGTTGCAGCCGGATCGATCCGCGATCGCAACGATAGCTACCGAAGATCATCTTCAGGATCGACGACTTTCCGGTGCCGGACGGCCCCGCTAGCACCACACATTCCCCCGCATGCACGGAAAATCCCACGCGGTCGACGACGGGCAGCCGCACTCCGCCCTGCAGATGCATCGTGAAGGCCTTGGAGACGTCGGACACGACGAGAACGGCATCCATTATGCACCTCACGCCGGAAGGATCGAAGAGACGAGAAGCTGGGTGTAAGCCTCACGCGGATCGTCCAGAACCTGGTCGGTCAGTCCGGTCTCGATAACGCGGCCGTCTTTCATCACCATCATGCGGTGTGACAAGAGACGTGCGACCCCGAGATCATGCGTAACGATGATCACAGCAAGCCGCAGATCGTGGACCAGCCGGTTGAGCAGATCCAGCAGCCGCGCCTGGACCGACACATCGAGGCCGCCGGTCGGCTCATCCATGAAGACGAGGCGGGGATTGGTGACAAGATTGCGAGCGATCTGCAGGCGCTGGCGCATGCCTCCGGAAAATGTACGCGGCGCATCGTCGATGCGGGTGGGGTCCACCTCGACCCGCTGCAGCCAATCGGTGGCAGTCCCGCGGATATGACCATAGTGACGCTGCCCGACCGCCATCAGCCGTTCACCGACATTGGCGCCTGCCGAGATCCCCATGCGCAAACCCTGCGCCGCGTCCTGATGGACGTATCCCCAGTCGGTTCGGAACAGGAACCGCCTCTCCGCTTCGCCGAGCGCAGTCAGATCGCGCGTCACGCCGTCGCGCATCCGGTAGAGAACGCGGCCGGCACTGCCATCGGTCTGCCCTGACAAGAGCTGCAGCAGGGTGGACTTGCCCGAACCGGATTCCCCGACGATCGCAAGCACCTCGCCCTCATAAAGCTCGAACGATACGTCGCGGCAACCAAGCTGGTGGCCATACCATTTCGACAGACCTTCAGCGATCAGAAGCGGCTGCTCGTCAGCAATCATGCCGGCACCCGATCCAGTTCGACGCGAAAGCTGAAGCCGTGTCGCTCGAAACCGAGCGACTCGTAGAATGCATGGGCGCGCTCACGCCGTGCGTTCGACGACAGCATCAGCTTGTAGCAACCCTTGTCGCGTGCCGTCTGCATCGCGAATTGCATCATCTTGCGGCCAATTCCCAGCCCGTGCCGTGCGGGATCGACCACCACGTCCTCCACAATGGCGGACGGTGCTCCGAGATGGCCAATATTGTCCATGATCAGCAGGGCGAAGCTGCCGACGATGCGGCCTTCATGCGCGGCCACGTAAAGGGTATAGTCGGGATAGCGCGCAAACTTCTGCAGCAGCATTTTCGCCTCTCCGACCGGCAGCACGCGTCCATTGTCGATCTCGGGTTGCGCATAAAGCGCGAGAACGGCGCTTAGATCTTCCGCAGCGGCCGGACCAATGACGAGTGTTTCGAAATCAGCCATGATGGGCTTCGCCTTCCATGGCCCACGGCGCCGCGCTCGGCTCGTCACCGCGCCGCCGCTCGCAATAATCGGTATCCGAACAGACGAACATGCGCCCGCCTTTGTCGTCGGTGATAACCTCGTCCAGGAATGTGTGATCGGCACCGCATAGCGCGCACACCTCAGCGGTGCGGCTGGCCTCGAAGGGATGATCTTCAAAGTCGAGCGACACCACCTGCGTATAGGGCGGCACGGCATAGATGCGCTTTTCCCGGCCGGCGCCGAACAATTGCAGGGCCGGGCAATGATCCATCTTGGGATTATCGAATTTAGGCGTCGGCGACGGGTCCATCACATAGCGGCCATTCACTTTGACGGGATAGGCATAGGTGGTTGCTATATGTCCGTGTCGCGCGATGTCCTCATAGAGCTTCACATGCATCAACCCGTAATCGGCATGCGCATGCATGCGCCGCGTCTCGGTCTCGCGCGGCTCCAGAAACCGCAAAGGTTCTGGGATCGGAACCTGATAGACCAGCACCTGCGCTTCCGAGAGTGGTGTTTCAGGGACGCGGTGCCGGGTCTGGATGACCGTCGCGTCTTCGGTCGTAGTCGTAGTCGCAACGCCTGCCGTCTTGCAGAAGAATTGCCGAATCGAAACGGCATTGGTTGTGTCGTCCGAGCCTTGGTCGATCACCTTGAGGACATCGTCAGGACCAAGAATCGCCGCCGTCACCTGCACGCCACCGGTCCCCCAACCATAAGGCATCGGCATTTCGCGGCTCGCAAATGGGACCTGATAAGCGGGGATGGCAATTGCCTTGAGGATGGCACGGCGGATCATCCGCTTGGTCTGCTCATCCAGATAGGCAAAATTGTAGGTCGGCGCGTTCATGCGGCGGCCTCGCGCTCGTGGGCGTAGCGTGCGAGACGCTCCGAAAGCGTGCCGGTATGCAGCTCAAACAGATGATTGTCATGGTCGTAGAAATAGAGCGAGGAGCCCTCGCCAGCCACGCGAGGACGCGATTCTCGCATCTCGAGACCGAGTGAGGATATGCGGTCGCGGTAAAGCGGCAGGTCGGCCTCGGCGATCTTGAAGGCCGTGTGATTGTAGGTCCGCGTCGGTAGCGGATCGCCTTCCATCACCGCGATCCAGAGGTCGCCGACCAGAAAGAACTTTTCGCGCGATAGGGAGAAGGTGTGGTCGCCGCTGGAATAGACCTCCCGGGCATCGAATATTGTCTCGAGCAAAGTCGCCATCCGGTCGAGATTGCTGACGATGAATGTCAGGTGGCTGAGGCCTTCGGTCATTCCGCCGCCTCCCGGACATCCGGCCCTTCGCCGGAAGCTGCGAGAGTCTCGTTGCGCATGCGGCGTACGAGACCAAGCTCCGCCTGAAAATCGACGTAGTGCGGCAGCTTGAGATGCTCCACAAAGCCGGTCGCCTGAACATTGTCGGAATGCGACAGAACGAATTCTTCGTCCTGTGCCGGTGCTCCGGTGTCCTCGCCAAGCTCGCGCGCCCGGAGCGAGCGGTCGACCAGTGCCATCGACATCGCCTTTCGCTCGCTGTGCCCGAGGGTCAGCCCGTAGCCGCGGGTAAAGCGCGGAGGCTGCGTCGCCGATCCTTTGAATTGATTCACCATCTGACATTCGGTGACCGTGATCACCCCGAGCGGCACGCTGAATCCGGCCTCTTCTGCAAAGAACTCGACTTCAACCTCGCCCATTCGAATTTCGCCCGCGAAAGGGTGGGTGCGGCCATAACCACGCTGTGTCGAATAACCGAGCGCCAGCAGGAAGCCTTCGTCGCCACGGGCCAGATTTTGCAGACGCAGATCGCGCCCGGCAGGAAACTCCAGAGCGTCGCGCGTCAGATCGCCGACTTGCTCACCCGGAACCTGCTCCGGCGATGGTTCGATCAGGTCGTCGGCGCCGAGCATATCCATCACGCGAGGCATCGGCTCGGGTTCCGCAAGCGCGGCCGCCGGAGTCTCTGTATCAGTGCCTTCGGTCAGGCTGGTATCCAGCAGGCGATGGGTGTAGTCGAAGGTCGGACCCAGGATCTGCCCTCCGGGCAGATCCTTGAATGTCGATGAGATGCGCCGGCGCACCTGCATCTCATCTGTCTCGACCGGTTCCGAAGAGCCGAACCGCGGAAGTGTGGTCCGGTACGCGCGGAGAAGGAAAATGGCTTCGATCAGATCGCCGCAAGCCTGTTTGACCGCGAGCGAAGCAAGTTCGCGGTCGTAGAGCGAGCCCTCGCACATTACCCGATCAACCGCCCGCCCGAGTTGCGCTGAAATCTGCGGCAGGGTCAGTTCGGGGATTTCGGGATCGCCGCGCCGCTCATGCGCCAACAATCGATGGGCGTTCGCGATCGCCTTCTCGCCACCCTTGACTGCGACATACATTACTAGTGTCCCGAATCCGAAGTCCGCTTCATTCTGCGGCTTGCTCGTGAGCGGACTTCGGATTCGAAGGACACTAGCAAACCTATGATTCTAGTGTGGTTTGGTTCGGAAATCCGCTTAAGCGGGTGCTGCAAGAATGAAGCGGATTTCCGAACCACCACACTAGTCCTCCCGCGCAACCAGGGTCGACCGCGGAATACCGGCCACGCCGCGGCTCGACACAAGCAGCAGGTCGACGCCTCGCGGGAACAAGTGACGATTTTCCGCTGCACGATCGACAAAATCGACGGGAAGCGGTGCCACTCGCAGCAACTGCGTTCGCTCTATTCCCGGACCACTCAGCTTCAGTGACATGCCGGATGACAGGCTCTCGACTTGCACAATCAATGTCGTCGAGCGATCCGGATAATCCTCGCGTCCGGACGAAAACAGGGCGAAGTCAGGCAAGGAGGTGGCGTCCGAAATCAGCGCGAAATCGGCGCATGACGGATCGTCGGTCATTCGCGCGCCGGTATGAAAGCGCAACCAGTCTGACACCGCGTTCGTGCCTGCGAGCGGCGCGTCGAGCCAGATCAGCGTCTCGTAGTCGACCAGCGTCAGCGCAATCGCCGCGGCTTCGGCCGACAGCGGGCTGGGCGGCGTCAGGCTGCAATCAAGCGGCGAGACGCGGCCTGGCCGCGCCATGGCATTCATGGCGGCGCGGAAGGTCCGTTGTGCTTCGCGAACTGGATCGGCGAATGCAGGCGCGAGCGCGGCGATCATGTCAGATCCTCGCCGCGCACCAGCGTGAAGAAGTCGACCCGGGTCGCCGCAGCGCGACGCCCGGCGAGTTCGCGTTCGCTCTCGACACGCATCCGCACAGGCGCGAGCACATGTTGCTCTATTCCCGTTCGATGCATCTCTGTTTGCCACAAGGCGTCGCACAAGGCGGCCAGTCGTGCTTTCTTCAGGTCCCGTCCGAGACAATAAGACAGACCGATTTCCCCACTCCGCAATTGCACCGCGCAGCGCGTGACCGTCGCTTCGCCGATATTGAAGGGCGCGCCGTCGCCGCCGATGCGTCCGCGCAGCAAGACAAGTCCGGTTTCCGGCATGCGGAGGTCGACGTGGTCTTCGAATTCGCCGATCGCGGCTAAACCGCCGGATACCTCCTGCGTTGTCGCGTGCGCCAAGATCCGCATCGCGCGTTGCCGGGCGGCGATTTGTGAGGGGGCGGACACTTTGTCTTTTGACGTTTCGATTTTCGGCATGGCATCAAGTTGTCTATCGTGCTAGACAACTTCTAACGCGTCGCCCGTGACGCTTTAATGACAGCAAGACAGCCCGTGTGGACACATTGATGGCTTACGCCAGCGAAATGCGGATGAATGCTGGTTCTCCCGCCGGCGTGACGCTGTGGCGGCAAATCGCCGACGATATCGAGCAGGCGATTGTCCGCGGCGATTTCGCAAGCGGGGCAAAGCTTCCCGGTGAACTCGAAATTGCGGAAAGGTTCGGTGTAAACCGGCATACCGTAAGGCGCGCGCTTGCGGAGCTTTCGGAACGCGGGTTGGTCCGTGCCGAACGCGGCAGCGGGACTTATGTCGATGCCGCGCGCATCGCCTATCCGATTCGAGAACGCACGCGCTTTTCGGAGATCATCGGCGCGTCAGGCCGCAAAGCCGGCGGGCGCCTCCTGTCGGGTACAAAGGAGCCCGCGCCCCGCGACGTCGCGTTGCGACTCGATCTGCAGCCCGGTGCGATGGTGGTGCGGCTGGATATTCTGCGAAGCGCCAATCGGATACCGATTTCGCTCGGCAGCAGCTGGCTTCCATTGGAACTGGCACCGGACGCCGCGCGGATCTATCGCATGGTGCGGTCGGTCAGCCGGCTCCTGGGATATATCGGCTTTCCCGATTATCGCCGGAAGGAAACCCGGCTGTCTGCGGCGATGGCCGACACGGTCCACGCAGCAAAACTTCGTCTCAATCCCGGGCGTCCGCTGCTTGTCGTCGACAGCGTCGATGTTGCCTCAGATGGACGGCCGATACTCACCAGCCACGCTCGGTTCGCGGCGGACCGGGTCGAACTGGTCGTGGAGAATTGATGATAATGCGGGAGCCGAAACGGCGCTTCGGGCTGCGGTTCGCGCCACTTTGCAGAGACATGTCAGGCTTCCACTGCCGTTCTGATTGTGGGTCCGCGCGTACCAAAAGTACGGGCTCGTTTGGGAGCAGAGAAGTCCGACCGCTCAAGCATCAGGTCCGCGATCGTGTATCGATCGAGTGTCGCGATGAAGCTATTGAGGGCCTCATTGAGCATTGCGGGTAATTTGCAGCAGCCCGTGACGATGCACTGATTTCCGGTGGCAAAGCATTCTACGAGCGCGAAGTCTGGCTCGGTTGCGCGGACCACGTCACCGACGACGATGGCATCCGGGGCCTTAGCCAACATGAAGCCACCTGAGCGGCCGCGGACGCCCCTCAAGAAGCCCTTTCGTACCAGAATATTGACAACCTTCATCAGGTGCGCCCGCGATATCTGATAGGTGCGGGCGGTCTCCTCGATAGTGAGGAGTTTGTCGCCGGAGACCGCGGCGTACATGAGAACGCGAAGCGCATAATCCGACAATGTGGTCAGACGCATGGGATCATCCATCGCTCCGAAACGGGTGCAAGTCGTTCTCGTGCAGGTCGTTCTGTAGGGCCACCCTACGCAAAGAGGGTAAGACGATGGACGCTTAAATCACGAAGCCCACAACAAGCGCGCCGATAGAGGCCCAGGCAAACGAGTTGATGAGCATGCGAAGCAGGTCGCGGTTATCGGCTTTGCCGACCCCGAGTGCGTCGCATGCGATGTCGCCGGGTAATAGCAGAACCGTAGTGAACGCATTGATGATGGGTGCTGAATATCCCATGGCGCGCCTCCGATCTATCGATGTTGACAATAGCACAGGCTCCGAATAAAGCAACATTTGATATATATCTTTTTGGAGAGGTAGATGGAGGCTCAAACGCGGCGTGCTCGGCAATCTGCGGAGATCAGGGATCGGACCGGGATCGACGAGGCTATGATCAGCGCGCTCGTGGTCACGTTCTATGCGCAGGTTCGAAAGGATCCCCTTATCGGTCCAATCTTTGAGGCAAAGATCGTTGATTGGAACCATCATTTAGAAAAACTTTGCGCATTCTGGTCGTCGGTGGTGCTGATGTCCGGCCGATATCATGGCCAACCCATGCGGGCGCATATGCCACTGCCGGTCGAACGCGCGCATTTTGAGCGGTGGCTTGAGATCTTCGAAACGACGGCCAGGAATATGTGTCCCCCAACAGCGGCCGATGTCTTTATCGACCGTGCCCGCCGGATTGCAGACAGTCTGGAGCTTGGGATTGCGACCAGCCGGGGAGAAATAGCGACCCCTCGATGGGCCTGCGCCAACGTGCCGTCGCAGCCGTAAAAGAAGGTGCTGCTTGGATGCAGCTTTTGCCGCGATCGCAATCCGGAGGACGCGCTCATCGGGGCAGCGAGCGAGGCAAAGCCAACGAGCCGGAAGCGCAATATGACGTCGCGTTTCTCGATGAAGACAGCATCTATCTGCTCGCGTTCCATCGCGCGGAGACCGACCAATGACCCGTGTCATCGCCGCGATCCTGTTTGTCTGGGCCGGTGTCTTGCTGGGTGTGTCGTTCATCGCCACACCAGCTAAATTCCTGGCGCCAAGCCTGCCCATGGCGCAAGCGCTCGACGTCGGCCGCTGGACGTTTCATGTGCTGTCGCTGGTGGAATGGGGTTTCGCCGCCGCGGCCGCGACACTGCTCGTCATGGCATGGCGAGCGGAGAGGGTGCACGGTTCGATCGTCGCATTGATCGCCGTCGTCGTGCTCGTCATGGCCGCGGAGACTTTCGCGCTGAGGCCGCTACTCGATGCGCGAGTTCTGCAAATCATGACCGGTGAAAGCGTTCCGCCAAGTCCGTTGCACAACGTCTATATCGGGCTGGAAGCTTTGCGGCTCATCCTGATCCTTGCTGCCGGCATCGGCGTTTTGCGATATCTTGAGTGCGCTCGTGCCGCTGGACAGGAAGCCGGCCGGGCCGCAGCTGAGGGATTGTGATCCTCATCACTGCGATCCAGACGACCTTCGCCAGCCGTTCGCCGCGCTCCGCCAGGCCTTATCGGGAAGGTCTTCGCTCTTCCCGGGCCGGCGCGTTCCGTTCCATGATCGCGTGCCGCCGTGCCCCGATATAGGTCAGGTCTCTCGCAAGTATGTCGCTTGCATAAGTGGTGAAGGTATTCACCGCATACATTGCCAGCCGCGACTCATCCCTTTCTCCGCGTTCCATCGCGTGCATGATGGCACGGCTCAGGGTCGCTTTGGTGATCGACAGATTCTCGGTGGATAGTCGGCCGCTTCTCATGAAAAACTGATAAGCGCGCAACAGCGCGCGCTCCATGCGATCGCAGTCCGATTCATCGAATACCATGGGTCCCCCTGTAGCCGGACGGTTTGCGGCCGACAAGCCACCATTCGAGCGCAATGAAACCTCCGACGCCAAGCACTGCGCCGATCAGCAGGTTGATCATTGAGTAGCCCCCAGCAATGCCTGCCCGGCAGGAACGCAGATGCTGCCCCGGCGCATCACCAAGGTGTCGATGCACGACGACGATGCCGGGGCGATGAACGCCAACGCACAGATGGAACTGCAAACCGCGTATGATGATGGAGATGTCACGATGCGAGCCCCCACTCGAATCCCTGTCCCGATTTGAGGCAGGCAATGGGGCAACCCTATGACGCCGCAGCGCACCAGATTACTGATGGCGGTGCGATGATGCGGATGATGTACAAAAATGGCATCATCGAAGAAAATGAGGGCGCAGCATTCATGCCGTGCGGAGGATGTTTGCGGTCCACTCCGCCATCACATCGAGAATCTCGTCCAGCACCTGCGCATCCTTGCGCCCTGATCGCGCCGGCACATGAAACGAGTGGTCGGCACCGGCGACGAGATGCAGCGTCGCGCGCGGCGCGAGCGACGCGATCAGCGGCTCGATCAGGCTGACATCGGCGAGCGCGTCTTTCGTGCCTTGAAGGAACAGCATCGGTACATCGATTCTCGCGAGATGGACGCCTCTCTCGGTCGCGGGCTTGCCGGCCTGATGCAGCGGAAAGCCGAAGAAGCAAAGCCCGCGCACATCGGGTAGCGGTGTCGCGGCCTGCGCCTGCGATGTCATGCGTCCACCGAAAGATTTGCCGCCCGCGATCAGCGACACGCCCGGCAGAGCTGCAGCCGCTGCCGCGACTGCGGCGCGGACAGTAGCATGCGCGATCGCAGGTGAATCCGGTCGCTTGCTCCCACGCTCCATATACGGAAACTGATAGCGCAAGGTCGCGATGCGGCGCGCGGCAAGTCCGGTCGCGACGTCCTGCATGAAAGTGTGCGTCATGCCCGCGCCGGCGCCATGGGCGAAGACGAAAGCCGCTATGGGGGCATGCGGCTTTGTCAGCAGCGCGGAAACCTCGCCGCTTTCGGGTCCATTGATGGAGAAGGTTGATGCGTCGATCATCTGCGCCGGTCATTCAACAGGATGGGATTGTCCTAGCATAGGCCGGTCCCTTGAGAGGCCGCCGCTTGAACTCGCTTCGCCGCTCCGATATCAATAGATGAAATATCATTCCGCATAACGGAACGAAGGCCAGACGAAGCCACGGGTGGCATGCGTCGCGGCCGAGGGCAGGACGCATCATGGCTGAGGCTTTGATCTACGATTCGTTGCGCACGCCACGCGGTGCCGGCCGCGCCAGCGGCAGCCTTCATACATTGTCGCCGATCGATCTTGGCGCCACCGTTCTGAAGGCACTGGATGAACGCACCGGCTGCACCCGCGCCACCATTGACGACATCGTATTCGGCTGCGGCGACGCCGTCGACGACCAGGGCGCCGACATCGCGCGCTCATCGCTTCTTCGTGCCGGCTTCGATGATCGCATTTCCGGTTCGGTGGTTAGCCGGTTCTGCTCGTCCGGGTTGGATGCAGCCAATTCGGCTGCCGCGCGGGTGATGGCGGGGCAGGCCGACTGCATGGTCGCGGGCGGCGTCGAGATGATGTCGCTGATCTCGATGGGCGGCACTGGCGGTCCATGGGGCAGCGACGCCGAATTCAACACCATCACGAATTTCACCCCGCTCGGCGTTGCCGCCGATCTGGTTGCGACCCTCGACGGTCACTCGCGAGAGGACGTCGATGCCTATGCCGTGGAATCACAGAAGCGCGCAGCACGCGCCTGGGACGAAGGGCGCTTTGCGCGCTCCGTGGTCACGGTGAATGACTTCAACGGCACGCCATGCCTCTCACGCGACGAGCATATGCGGCCTTCGACCGACATGGCGGCGCTGGGCAAGCTCAAGCCGGCGTTCGAAACCATGGCAGTGAAGGGCGGCTTCGGCGACATCGTGCGCCATCGCTATCCGCAGGTGAACCGGCTCAATCACGTTCATACCGCGGGCAACTCATCCGGTGTCGTGGATGGCGCCGCGGCCATGTTGATCGGCTCGCCCGCGCTCGGCAAGGAACTCGGGCTGAAGCCGCGCGCGCGTTTCGTCAGCTTCGCGACCGTCGGCTGCGAACCCTGCCTGATGCTAACGGCGCCCGGCGAAGCGGCCCGCAAGGCGGTCGCACGCGCGGGGCTCACGCTCGACGATGTCGACATCTTCGAAGTGAACGAAGCATTCGCATCGGTGGTGCTGCATTTCATGGAGGAGACCGGCGTTTCGCACGATCGCGTCAACGTCAATGGCGGTGCCATCGCCATGGGTCATCCGATCGGCGCCACCGGCAACATCATGATCGGCACGCTGGTCGACGAACTGGAGCGCACCGGCGCCAAACGCGGTGTTGCAACGCTCTGCGTCGGGCTCGGTATGGGCGTCGCGACGCTGATCGAGCGGGTCTGAGAGAACAAGAACATGATCCGGCAGGAAGACTTAGGCGACGGCGTCGCGCTCGTTGTGTTCGACAGCCCCGGGCCGGTGAATACGCTCGGCGCGCAGGACAATGTTGAATTCGCAAATCTGATCGACCGGCTGCTGGCCGATGAGTCCGTGAAAGGCATCGTGCTCACCTCGGCGAAGCGCGATTTCCTGGCCGGCGGCGATCTCGACCAGTTGCGCCGCGTCGCGACACCCGCCGATGCGATTTCGATCGTCACACCGTTCCTGAAAGCAATCCGCAAGCTCGAAACCGGCGGCAAGCAGGTGGTCGCGGCGCTCAACGGCACCGCGCTTGGCGGCGGTTTTGAACTCGCACTCGCCTGTCATCGACGGATCGCGGCCGATGTGCCGTCTGCACGCTTCGGCCTGCCGGAAGTGACGCTCGGCTTGATGCCAGGAGGAGGCGGAACGCAGCGGCTGCCGCGGCTGATCGGGATTGCCGCGGCAACGCCGTTGCTGCTCGAAGGCAAGCGGCTGAAGCCTGCCGACGCGCTGGCCGCGGGCATCATCGATACGGTAGTGCCGGCGGAAGACTTGCGCCCGGCGGCAAAGGCCTGGGCGCTGGCCAATCCGAATGCGGCGCAGCCCTGGGACGTAAAGGGCTACAAGCTGCCGGGCTTTGCGCCGCAATCCGCGGAAGGCCGCATGTTCTTCATGGGCAACTGGACCCGGCTGCACAAGCGCAGCGCCGGCTGCGACCTTGCGAGTGAAGCGATCCTGCAGGTGCTGCATCACGGGCTGGAGCGCGGCCTCGACGCTGGCATCGCGATCGAGACGCGCCATTTTGCGCGGTTGGCGGCCTCGCCCGACGCCAAGGCGAAGATCCGGACACTGTTCGTCGGCACCACCGACGCCAAGGCGATGAAGATGCGCCCGAAGGACGTGCCGGCGTCAAAGCCCGCGAAAGTCACGGTGATCGGCGGCGGCGTAATGGGACGCGGCATCGCCTATGTTGCAGCGCAGGCCGGGATGCAGGTCGAACTCATCGATGTGTCGGACGATGTCGCGCTGAAGAGTCGGGAGTCAATCGCAAAGGGTGCGGAGCGCGATGCCGAGCGCGGGCGTCTGCGCGGGGGCGCATATGCCGATGTGATCGGGCGAATCCGCGCAACGTCCTCGTATGACGGGATCGGCACCAGCGACATCGTGGTGGAGGCGGTGTTCGAACGCGCCGATCTCAAACGGGACGTCCTAGCAAAAGTCGCCGCCGTCGCGCGGCCGGGCACTCCGATCGCGAGCAACACCTCCAGTATTCCGATCACCGAACTGGCGGGCGCTATTCCCGATCCGTCCTGCATGATCGGCCTGCATTTCTTTTCGCCGGTCGAGCGCATGCCGCTGGTCGAGGTGATCCGAACCACGTCCACATCGGACGAAACGCTGGCGCGCGCGCTGGATTTCCTCAAAAGCATAGACAAAACGCCGGTGGTGGTGCGCGACGGGATCGGCTTCTTCACCAGCCGCATCGTCACCACCTATTCCAGCGAGACCATGAATCTGCTGGCGGAGGGTGTCGCCCCTCAGCTGATCGATAATGCCGCCGTCAATGCCGGCTTCTCGCTCGGTCCGGTGTCGCTCTGCGATATGGTCACGATGCCGCTGCTGAAGGATATCTTCGCCTCGATGCGCGGCGATGGCAATCGCATCGCCGACCGCGGCAGTGTTGCGCGCGAAACGGTCGGTAAGCTTGCGGATGCTGGACGCGTCGGCAAGGTCAAGGGCAACGGCGTCTACACCTATCATGGCGATGCCCGCGACCCTTGGGACGGGCTGGCTGCCTGTCTCGGAACCAAGCCCTCGTCGCTTGACGAAGAGACGGTGCGCGAGCGGCTGCTTTACGTGCAATCGCTGGAAGCGATCCGTTCATTGGAAGACGGCGTGGTGACGCGTCCGATCGACGGCGACCTCGCCGCCGTGCTGGGCTGGGGCTATCCAGCGCATCTCGGTGGCGTGTTCTCCTATGTCGACCGGGTCGGTGCTGCCGAACTCATGCGCCGCGCCAAGGATTATGCCGGCCGCTTCGGCGGCCGTTTCGAACCGCCCGCCATGTTGCTTGAGATGGCGAAAGATAATCGCAAGTTTCACGAATTGTAGGCAACGCCGCGACGCGTTGCGTGTTTGAGGCAAGGGAGAAGCGCCGATGAAGGCCATGGTGATGGGCGGGTTGGGGTTGTCCAATCTCGCGTTGCGCGACGTTCCCGATCCGAAGCCCGGCCCCGGCCAGGTGCTGGTGCGCATGAAGGCGGCATCGCTGAATTTCCGCGACCTGCTCACGCTCGACGGCAAATATGGCGGGATGCAGAAGCGCGAAGACCTGATCCTGCTGTCCGATGGCGCGGGTGAGGTCGCCGAGGTCGGCGCGGGCGTGCGGGAATGGAAGGTCGGCGACCGCGTGGTCGGTTGCTTTTTTCCGTTCTGGCAGGATGGTGAGCCGCAGGAGTTTCTGCTGCGTGACGCGCCGGGCGGGCTCGCCGACGGGGTTGCGTCACAGTATCGGGTGTTCAATGCCGACGCGGTCCTGGCGATCCCGTCGAATTTGAGTTTCGTGGAGGCGGCAACACTGCCATGTGCCGCGATCACCGCTTGGAACGCGGTCCGGGTCGCGCTCAAGACCGGGCCTGAACACGTCGTGCTGACGCAAGGGACCGGCGGCGTGTCGTTGTTCGCGCTACAGTTCGCGAAGGCGGCGGGCGCCAGCGTGATCGCAACGTCGTCGAGCGACGCGAAGCTCCAGCGGTTGAAGGCGCTCGGCGCCGATCACGTGATCAATTACCGCGACGATGCGGAATGGGGAAAGACCGCGCGCAAGCTCAATGGCGGTCGCGGTGTCGATCTGGTGGTCGAGGTCGGTGGCGCCGGCACGATCAAGCAATCGATCCGCGCATCGAAGCTGGGCGGGACTGTTGCGGTGATCGGCGTGGTCGCCGGCCCTTCGCTGGACTTCCCGCTGCCGCTGATCACCATGAATATGCTCCATGTCGTCGGTGTGGCGCTCGGCAATCGCCGGCAATTCGCCGACATGCTGCGTGCGATCGGACATCACGGCATCAAGCCGGTGGTGGACAAGGTATTTCCGCTGGAGCAGCTCCCCGATGCCCTGACCTGGTTGCAGGGCGGCAATCATGTCGGCAAGGTGTGCATCGAGATCGATTGACGAAAAGCGAGCACAATGGCGGCCATGAACCCGGATCGCGCGCGCATCCGCGAGTTTCTCGCGGGCCCGGGGGCGCCGCTTGCGTTCGACTCTTCCCCGCTGCTGCTGGCGCTCGGCACAACGATCATCTCCGCGGGGAGCGGTCGCATAATGTTGCGGTTCGAACCGGCACCCTTGTTCATGCAGGGGGCGAGCGTGGTGCAGGGCGGCGCGGTATCGGCCATGCTGGATTTCGCGATGGCCGCCGCGATCATGACCACCCTCGATGACAATGTGCATTTTGCCACCGCCAGCCTCACGGTCTCGTTTCTTGCGGCTGTAAAGCCGGGCGCGCTGCTGGCGGACGGCGAAGTCGACCGGATCGGGCGGCGCAATGGTTTTGCGCGTGCCAGTCTGCGCGCCGAGACAGCCGATGCGGTCCTGGCCACGGCATCGTCGGTTTTGACAATGCTTCCGCCGGACCGTTAGGCACAGAAAAGATCGCTCATGGGCCGCATCGTTGCCGACATATCGGACGGGGTTGCGACGGCCACGATTTCCGCACCGCCGATGAATGCGCTCTCTTCCGTCATGCGTGCCGAACTGGCGGAGCGGCTGCAGGCGTTCGAGCGCGACGATTCGGTGCGCGCGATCGTGTTGCGCGGTGACGGACCGAAAGCGTTCTGTGCCGGATTCGATGTCAGCGAAATCACGACAAGCCTCGGTTCGGCGGAGCGCACGCTTGCGCAATTCGAGACCGATGCCATGCTGTTCGACCGGCTTGCCCAATGTGCAAAGCCGACGCTGGCGGTGGTCGAGGGCGTGGCGCTCGGCGGTGGGCTCGAACTCGCCGTCTGTTGCGATTTCATCATCGTGGGGGAGCGGGCGCGGTTCGGTCTTCCTGAAATCAAGCTCGGGGCGATCCCGGCAGCCGGCGGCACGGTTCGCGTCACCCGGCAGATCGGACCCGTGCGTGCGCGGCAATTGATGCTGCTCGGCGATCCGATCGATGCGGCAACCGCGCTCGATTGGGGCCTGATCACGCGGGTCGTCCCGCAAGAAAACCTGGCACAGGAGAGCACAGCTTTTGCGCAGCGCCTCGCGTCGGCGCCGGCGCGTGCAATGCAATATGCCAAACGCGCAATTGCCGCTGCGCAGGACGCCGATGAGCAGACTGCGCTGGCGCTGGCGCGCGAGGATGCCGCGCGGCTTTCGACCTCGGCCGATCTTGCGGAAGGCGTGCGTTCATTTCTTGAGCGGCGCAGCCCACGATTTCGGGACAAGATCGACGATCGCTGACCCGCTGCGGTTTGCATTGACGCCGGGTGCACGGGCGTTAGACTCCACTGTAAGGAAAGCAATTCCGATAAACGGAACGGTGATCGCATGCGCAAAGCAGCGGTCGCGCGACAAAAGGGAGGATCTGATGCGAACGATCGCACGAATTGCGCAGGGTCTTGTCTGCCTCGCAATTGCAGGCAGTTTTGCAACCGCGGCTATCGCCGAAACACCAAAGCGCGGCGGCGTATTGCGGCACGTCATCGAGGGCGAGCCGACGAACTTCGATTGCCATGCGGCGGCGACGTCGTTCGCGCTGCAGGTGCTGGCGCCGCACTATTCGACGCTGCTGAAATACGACACCAACGATTATTCGAAGATCGTCGGCGATCTCGCGGACTCCTGGACGGTGTCGCCTGACCGGCTCACCTATACGTTCAAGATGAAGCCGGGCGTCAAATTCCATGACGGCAGCGAATTGTCGGCAGCCGACATCAAGGCGACCTTCGATCGCCTGCGCAATCCGCCGCAAGGCATCACCTCGGCCCGCCGCGGACAATTCTCCAGCATCGACAGCATCGAGACGCCGTCGGCCGACACCGTCGTGTTCAAACTCAAGCACGTCAACCCGGCCGCGCTCTACATGTTCCCCAATCCGTGGAACTGCGTCTATTCGGCGAAGAAGCTGGAAGAGAATCAGAAGTTCTACGAGACCAACGTGATGGGGACCGGTCCGTTCGTGTTCGAGGAATACGCGAAGGGCTCGCACTGGTCGGCGAAGCGCTTCGACAATTACTTCCAGAAGGGCAAGCCCTATCTCGACGGCATCCGCGGTTTCTTCATCAACGGTCCGGGCGTTGTCAACGCGTTGGCCGGCGATCAGGTCGATGCGCTGCTGTTCATGGTGGCGCCGCCGGATCGCACGCGCCTGAGGAACCTGCGCGGCGACGCGGTGGTCATCCACGAAAACTCTTTCAACATCACCAACTTCCTAACCGTGAATGTGAAGAAGCCTCCGTTCAACGATCCGCGCGTGCGCAAGGCGCTCAGCCTTGCCATCGACCGGCAGGGCGGCATCCCGAGCCTGTCCAAGCTCGCGACGCTCGAATTCCCGACGGTGTTCGTGCCGCCGGCGAGCCCTGTGGCCTATTCAAAGGAGGAGATGGAAAAGCTTCCGGGCTTCGGCTCGAACGATATCAAGCAGCGGCAGGAGGAGGCCAAGAGGCTGCTCAAGGAAGCGGGCGTGCCAAATCTGAAACTCACGCTGCTCAATCGCAATGTCCGCCTGCCGTGGCAGCCACTCGGCATTTTCATCATGGACCAGTGGCGCCAGATCGGCATCGAGGTCGACCAGATCCCGGCCGAGACGCCGCCCTATTTCGCGGCGCTCACCAGCGGCAATTATGACGTCGCGATCGACTTCAACAACACCGTCAGCGTCGATCCGAACGAGGTGCTTGTGAAGTTCATACCCGGCAGTCCGAACAATTACTCAGGCGCAGACGACAAGGTGCTGGTGGACCTGTTCAACAAGCAGGCGGATATCCAGGATCCGGCCGAACGCAAGAAGGTGGTGCGGCAGTTCCTCGAGCGGCTGATGGAGCAGGGCTATAACATTCCGCTGTTCGGCAACAACCGCGCGACCGCAGCGGTGAAGGAGTTCAAGGGCTGGAAGCTCGCTCCCACCACCGTGCTCAATCTCGATATGTCGGAAGTCTGGTTCGACAGGTAGGGGTCTTTACGTTGCAATATGGGTTGCCGCGTAGCCGGTCCGCTCCCTCCCCCTGCAAGGGGGAGGGTTGGGGAGGGGGTCAAACTTCGCCTGAAAAAGTGCCCCCCACCCGATTGCCCGCGCTTCACGCCGGCAATCGACCTCCCCCTTTCAGGGGGAGGTAAGTCCTTTGGTGCAAACCGCCGAAGCTGATTTCATCGTCGTCGGTGCGGGCTCGGCCGGCTGCGTGGTGGCAGCGCGTCTGTCCGAAGACGGACATCGCGTGCTGCTGCTGGAAGCGGGCCCGACCGACTGGCGGCCGATGATCCACATCCCGGCCGGCATGGTGACGCTTCTGCGTCACCCGGTGGTCAACTGGAATTATACGGCCGAGCCGGAACCCGGCATCGGCAATCGCGCGCTCGGCTGGCCGCGCGGCAAGGTGCTGGGCGGGTCGAGCGCGATCAACGGCATGCTGTATCTGCGCGGACATCCTGCCGACTATGACGGCTGGGCGCAAATGGGCTGCACCGGCTGGAGTTCGGCCGACGTCCTACCGTTCTTCCGGAAATCGGAGCGCCGGATCGGCGGCGATGATGCTTATCGCGGCCGCGACGGCGAGATGGCGGTGGAGGATTATCGGACCATCCTGCCGCTGACCCATCGCTTCGTGAAGGCGGCGGTGGAGGCCGGCGTGCCGTTCACGCCCGATCTCAATGGATCGCAGCCGGAAGGCGTCGGCTATTCGCAGATGAGCCGGCATAGGCGCATCCGCCAGTCCACTGCGCGCGCCTTCCTGCGGCCCGCACGGGGGCGAGCCAATCTGCGGGTCGAGACCAACGCACAGGCGCGCCGCATCCTGTTCGAGGGGCGCCGCGCAACCGGCGTGGAATATGAGCGGGGTGGTACGGTCATGACGGCGCGCGCAACGCGCGAGGTGATCGTCTGCGGCGGCGCGGTGAATTCGCCGCAATTGCTGCAACTCTCGGGGATCGGCCCCGGTGCGCATCTACAGTCGATCGGCGTGCCGGTCGTGCATGACCTCCCCGGAGTCGGATCGAACCTGATCGACCACCTCGCCGCGCTGCTGGCCTATCGCGTGCGCGGGGAGATTTCGGTCAACGAACTTCGGCGCGGACCGCGGCTGATGCGTGAAGTCGCGCGCTGGTGCCTGTTCGGGACGGGCGCGCTCACCTTCGGCGTCACCACCGCGAGCCTGTTCGCCCGCATGGGCGAGGGCCGCATCAGCCCGGACCTGCAGATATTGTTCACGCCGGGCAGCTACGATCGCAGCCGGTTCGGCGCGCTTGAGCGCGAGCCCGGCATGACCGCGGCGGTGTGCGCGGTGAATCCGGAAAGCCGGGGCTCCATCATGGCGGTTTCGTCCGATCCGAAGAAGCCGCCAAAAATAAAGCCGAACTATTTTTCCGCGCCGCGCGACATGGAGGTGACGCTGGCGGGCATCCGCCTGGCGCGGCGAATCTTTTCGCAGCCAGCGATTGCGGACGCGGTTGCGGCAGAAACCGTGCCGGGTCTCGACGCGCAGGACGATGCGGCGCTAACCGAGTTCGCGCGCATGCACACCTCGACCGTATTTCATCCCGTCGGCACCTGCCGGATGGGGATCGATCCGGGTGCGGTGGTCGATCCGCGCCTGCGGGTGCACGGGGTCGAGGGGCTGCGCGTGATCGACGCCTCGATCATGCCAAAGATCACAACCGGTAACACCAATGCGCCGAGCATCATGATCGGCGAGAAGGGCGCCGCGATGATCCGCGAGGATGCGCGGGGGTAGGCGCTGTAGGCCCTGTCACCGTCACCCTGAGGTGCGAGCGAAGCGAGCCTCGAAGGGCGACGGCCCGGTCGTTGGCCATTCATCCTTCGTGGGCGGCTGGCGCCGCCACCTCAGGATGACGGGTTCAGCTTCTCGCGCTTGGCGCAATCACGTCTTGAATTTCGGATCGAGCCAGTCGCGCAGCGCGTCGCCCAGCAGATTGAACGCGAACACCGCGAGACTGATCGCCAGTCCCGGGAAGATCACGATCCACGGCGCTTCCTCGAAGAAATCCGAGGCGCTGCCCGACAGCATCAGCCCCCAGGCCGGCACCGGTTCGGACACGCCAAGCCCGAGGAATGACAGCACGGCTTCGAGCAGGATCGCCTGCGCGATATAAGCGGTCAGCATGATCAGGAACGGTGCCATCAGGTTCGGGATCATGTGGCGCAGTACGATTCGGGTATTGGAATAGCCCGCGATCCGCGCCGTATCGATATAGGGCAGGTTGCGCACCACCAGCGCGGACGAGCGGATCACGCGCGCGACCTGCGGCACGATCGGGATTGCGATCGCGAGGATGAGGTTGATGTCGATGCCGAAGACGAGGTTGCGGCCGAGCACCGCCACCACCACCAGCGCCAAAACGATCAGCGGGAACGAGAGCATCAGGTCGATGCCGCGCTGGATCGCATTGTCGATCTTGCCGCCGAAATAGGCGGATGCCGCGCCGATGATGGCGCCGACGGTGCAGCCGAGAAAGGCCGAGGACAGGCCGATGATCAGCGCGGTGCGCGCGCCATAGATGATGCGCGAGAAGATGTCGCGTCCGAACGGGTCGGTGCCGAGCAGGTGCTTCCAGCTCGGCGGCTGCAGCATGCTGGCCATGTTGTTGCGAATGGGATCGTAGGGGGCGATGTGCTCGGCAAAAACGCCGGCGAACAACATCAGCAGCAGCACCAGCAGCGCCACCGTGCCGGCCGGCTGCTTGATACAGAAATCGACGATCGGATTGCGCAGCCAGGAGGAACGTTTCGGGGGCCGGATGGTGGTGTCGGTCATGGCGTCCTCACTGGTAACGGACGCGCGGATCGAGCGCGGCATAGATGAGGTCGATCACCAGGTTGGTGACGATGTAGAAGGTCGCAAACAGCATCACCATGCCCTGGATCAGCGTGAAGTCGTGGCGCGCCACGCTCTGGATGAACAGCTTGCCGAGGCCGTTGAGGCTGAACACCTGCTCGGTCACCACCAGGCCGCCAAGCAGGAACGCGAATTCCAGCCCGATGACGGTGACGGCCGGAAGCAGCGCGTTGCGCAAGGCATGTCGCCGCACGATCACCGATTCGATCACGCCCTTGGCGCGGGCGGTGCGGATGTAGTCCTCGCCCAGCACTTCGAGGAGCGATGATCGCACGATGCGGGTCAGCACCGCCGCGAAGCGGTATCCGACCGCGAGCGCCGGCCAGATCAGCTGCCAGAGATTGGCGGCGGGATCCTTGTAGATCGGCGTGAACGTGAGCGGCGGCAGCGTGCCGATGCTCCACAGCATCGCGAGGATGATCAGCATGCCCAGCCAGAAGCTCGGCACCGCGAGGCCCGCCACCGCGAACATGCGGATTGCGGTATCGACCCATGTTCCGCGGTAAAGCGCCGCCATGGTGCCGAGCGGGATCGCGATGAAACAGCCGATCAGGGTCGCCATCAGCGCGATCTGGAAGGTGATCTGAAACCGCGCGGCCACTTCGTCGATCACCGGCCGGCCGGTCCACATCGAATCGCCGAGATCGAACCGCGCCAGCCCCTTCATCCAGTCGACGAATTGCGCCGAGAGGGGCTTGTCGAGGCCGAGCCGCGCACGCTCGCGCTCGATCACGTCGACGGTGACCTGCGCGCCGTCGCCGCGCAGCTTGGCCTCGACGATATCGCCCGGCACCACCCGCAGTACGAAGAAGGTGATGATGGCGACGCCGATCAGGGTCGGGATCGCGAGCAGGAGGCGATTGGCGACATAGCGGAACATGCGCGCGACTCCTGATTCAGACCTTGATGCAGGCCACGGAATGGCCGGGACGGATGTCGCGAAGCGCTGGGATTTCCTCGCGGCATTCGGCGGTGGCGATCGGGCAGCGGGTGTGGAACACGCAGCCTGTCGGCGGCGACAGCGGACTCGGCAATTCGCCCTGGATCAGCCGCGGCGCGCGCGCCTTCTCGACCGCCGGATCGGGGATCGGGGCGGCGTCGAGCAGCAGCTTGGTATAGGGATGCAGCGGCCGGTCGCACAATTCGTCGCGGTCGGCGGTTTCCATCACGCGGCCGAGATACATCACCACGATGCGCGATGAGATATGGCGCACCACGGCGAGATCATGCGCGATGAACAGATAGGACAGCCCGCGCTTGCGCTGCAGCGATTCCAGCAGATTGACGATCTGCCCCTGGATCGACACGTCGAGCGCAGACACCGCCTCGTCGCAGACGATGAATTGCGGTTCGATCGCCAGCGCACGCGCGATGCCGACGCGCTGGCGCTGACCGCCGGAGAGTTGATGCGGATAGCGATCGGCCATTTCCGGCCTCAGGCCCACCTCATTGAGCAGCGTTGCGACCCGCTCACGCGCGGCGGCGCCACTGGGGCTGAGGCCATAGACCGTGAGCGGTTCGGCGATGATCTGACCGGTGGTCATCCGCGGATTGAGCGATGAATAGGGATCCTGGAACACCGCCTGGATCTTGCGGCGCATGGTCTTGAACTCGGCGCGACTCGCATCGGCGAAGTCGCGGCCCTCGAACGTGATCGAGCCCGCGGTCGGCGTCTCCAGCCGCAGGATCAGGCGGCCGACCGTGCTCTTGCCGCAACCCGACTCGCCGACAAGCCCGACTGTCTCGCCCGGCCGCACCTCGAAGCTGACGTCCTCGACAGCCTTGACCAGATGGGTCCGCGCCAGAATGCCGGTCTTGACCGGGAAATGCTTGGTGAGATTGCGCACCGAGATGACCGGCACCGGCGAGTCCTGCCGCGCCCCCTCCGAGGCTGCCGTGCCGGTCTTGCTCCAGGCCAGCTTTCCCTCCGCGATCTCCGGCGCGCGGACGCAAGCCGAGAGGCCACCCGTATCGGTCGGCGCCAGCGGCGGCGGCGTATCGCAGACCGGCAGGTGGAACGGGCAGCGCGGTGCGAAGCGGCAGCCCGGCAATGGATCGGCGGCCGATGGCGGCAGCCCCTCGATGGTGGCGAGCAGACCGGTGCGCGGGCGATCGAGCCGTGGCACTGAGCGCAGCAGCCCCATGGTGTAGGGATGGCGCGGCCGGTGAAACACCGGATCGGCGTCGCCCTGTTCGACCACGCGACCGGAATACATCACCACGACGCGATGCGCGTAGCGCGCGACGATGCCGAGATTGTGGGTGATGATGATCAGCGCGATGCCGAGGTCGCGCGACAGCGACTTCATCAGTTCGAGAATCTGCGCCTGGATCGTGACATCGAGCGCGGTGGTGGGCTCGTCGGCGATGATCAGCTTCGGATTGCAGGCCAGCCCGATCGCGATCATCACGCGCTGGCGCATCCCGCCGGAAAATTGATGCGGATATTGCTTCAGCCGCTGCTCGGGATCGGTGATGCCGACCAGCCGCAGCAATTCGGCGGCGCGCGCCATAGCGTCCTTCGTGGACATCTTGAGGTGATATTGCAGCGGCTCGATGATCTGCAGCCCGATCGGAAGCACCGGATTGAGCGAGGTCATCGGCTCCTGAAAAATCATTGCGATTTCACGGCCGCGGACGTCGCGCATCTGCTCTTCAGGCAGGTCGAGAAGGTTACGCCCCTCGAACATGATGCGGCCCTGCGGCACGCGGCCGGTGCGCGGCAAGAGCCGCATGATCGAATGCGCGGAGACCGATTTGCCGGAGCCGGATTCGCCGACCAGGGCTACGATCTCGCCCGGTCGTACCTGCAGGCTGAAGCCTTCCACCGCCCGCACGGTGACGATATCGGTGGCGAAGCTGACATGCAGGTCTTCGACGCTGAGCAGCGGCGCGGCGAGAGCAGGCGCAACTGTCCCATCCCCGGGCTGCATTGCGGCGCCGGATAACGGCGCGGCTAGCATGTCCCCGGCGGCCGCGGCGGCCGTCATTTGCCGACGCTCAGTCATTTCCTCCCACCCGGTGTCATTCCTTCTAGCGGAATGCTCTTCCACTCAGTAGGATAGAGGCCAGAGGCGGACCTGACAAGCCGCGATCGAATTCCATCGGCTCATGCGAGGGGACATCACGGTGTCGGAAGAAGCAACCAGCACAGTGGTTCGCGTTGTGCGCCTTCTGCAATGTGTCGCCGAAATGGGCGGGGAAATCTCGGTCAAGGAGTTCGCGCAGCGATTGTCGCTGCCGCCGAGCACCGTGCACCGGCTGCTGAAGCTGCTGATGACGCAGGGGTTGATCGAGCAGCGCGCCTCGACGCAGCGCTACCGGGCCGGGCGCGAATTGTTCCGCGTCGCCTCGCTGATCACCCGCCAGATCGATGTCGAGGAGATCGCCCGGCCAATTCTCGACGCCCTGCGCGACGCCTGCCACGAGACATGCTATTTCGCGATGTATCTGCCGGCGTCGCGCCGTTTCGTCGGCACCGTGGTCGCCCGTTCGCCCCATCCGCTGGGCTATCATTTCGAGCCGCTGATGGAGCAGAAGGTGGCCTGGGGGGCGGTCGGCCGCTGCATGCTGGCCTATCTGCCGGATGAGGTGGTGGCGCAGGCGGTGGCTGAGGCGGGGCCTTCGCCCGCGGGCAATCCGCCGCCGAAACTTGCCGACATGAAAGCCGCGCTGAAAGAGATTCGCGAGCAAGGCTATGCGTCGGCGGAAGGCGAGATTTTCCCGGAGGCGATCGGCTTCGCGCGTGTAGTGTTCGATGCCGACGGCAATGTCATGGGTTCGCTTGGCATCACCATGCCGATGATGCGCTATAAGCCGGCGATGCATAAGCAGCTCGCTAATCTGGTCGTCGGCAAGGCGAGAGAATTGAGCAAGGCCCTCGGCCATCCGGAGGCGGCCGCGGCCGCACCGCCGGCCGTGGCTGCGTTGCGGAGGGTGCGGCGGTGAGTGACGCATTTCGCCTGATCGATGAGGGCGCTTTTCTGGTTCTCGAGATCGACCGTGCGCAGACCAAAAACAGCCTGAAGCTCACTGAAATGTTGGCGCTCGGCGAGACGCTGGCGAGCGAGCGCGTGCTTGCGGCGCGTTGCCTGGTGATCCGGGGCGCCGGTGCGAGTTTCTGTTCGGGACGCGATGTGCGCGAGATTGATCCCGACGGCGAGGATGCATACGAGATTCTGCGCAATCATATTGGGCCGGTGCTGCAGCGGCTCTATGCGCTTCCGGTTCCGACAATTTCGTCAGTGCGGGGCCCGGCGCTCGGCTTCGGGCTGGGACTGGCCCTCAGTTGCGACATCACCATCGCATCCGACGATGCGATCTTCGGCAGCCCGTTCCGGCGCATTGGTGCGGTGCTCGATTCCGGCGGACATTATTTCTTACAGCGCCGGCTGGGCCGGCATCGCGCTGCCGAACTGGTATTCACCGGGCGCATGCTGAGCGGCCGCGAGGCCGCCGATCTCGGGCTGATCAACGAGGCGGTGCCACCCGACGCGCTGGCCGCAAGGACGTCCGCGCTAGCCGATCTGATCGCTAGCGGGCCGACGGCCGCGTTCCGTGCGACGAAGGACATTCTCAGCGAGGATCGCAGCCTCGGCGACGTGCTGGAGCTCGAGGCGCGCTATCAGAAAGCGGTCACGCGCGGTCCGGATGGACAGGAAGGGCTGGCTGCGTTTCGCGAGCGCAGGAGCCCGGTGTTCCGGGGTGTGTGAGGCGCAGTTGCGGAATCGGTTGCCGCGAACTCCGGTGTGCTCCCTCCCCCTGAAAGGGGGAGGGTTGGGGAGGGGGTCCAAACCTTTCTGGGGAAGGTTGGGCCCCCCCCCCATGCC
>JAESGX010000101.1_pt1 | contig 104704 bp, 103 predicted proteins | sample 9269801 | NCBI WGS metagenome assembly JAESGX01 (sample SAMN16773122, study PRJNA677054) | algae metagenome | isolation source: Pleurocapsa minor GSE-CHR-MK-17-07R and co-occurring heterotrophs from wet... | place: USA: Lower Calf Creek Falls, Grand Staircase Escalante National Monument, UT ... | reverse complement strand
GAAAGGCCCCACTCGGCCCTCGGCTACCAGACCCCTGCAGGCTTCACTCTGCACCTGACCACCGCAATCGCCCGTCCCGCTGCACGCGACGAGGGTTCCGCGAGCCGGGCGATTGCTCAACACGCGCCGAAAGGCGTAAATCAGCCACCGGCTCCGATCGCGGCTGGATGAATGTTCAGTGGCAGGTCAGTCTGTTGACGGCGTCGTCGCCTCAGGTGGCAGCCGCACGCAATCCATCCGATTTGCCGTGCTGCCGCAGGTCTGGCCCGTGCTTTTGTCGATCACGCTGTACAACTTCGAATCCAACTTCCGTTCTGGCACCATTCTTGGCATCGTTGGCGCGGGCGGGATCGGGTTCCTTCTGGCCGACCGGATCACCGCCTATCGTTGGGATGAGGCCTGGTCGATCATCTTCCTGATCATCGCCATGGTCTATCTGATCGACTGGCTTTCCGGACTGATCCGCGCGCGCTTTATCGGGACGTGGGAGGGCTCCCGGTGATTTCCTATGCCGTCGAAATCATCGTTCCTGGCACAGAAGGGCAGGTCTTCGCCCCCGCGGGCCTATCCTCTCCGGCGTCCGTCTGCGTCGGTTGCGAGGTAACCGGTGGGTGGGTACAGCGGCTGACCGAACCAACCTCTGGTCAAGAATTGCTTCTAGTGACGCCAGAGGCTTCCGAAGTTACCTTCCGCTATGTCTACTCCGGCCAGCCGGGCACCTATCCCGAGGCGATTTTCCACCCTACGCCATCGCGCTACACCCGCCCGGCCCCCGCTTTGGTCGACGAAGTGCAACTGATCGCTGGCACCGGCGACAATCTGACCGGCGCCATCCGCATCGCCCGCCATGTGGTCGAACGGTTCGACCATGGCCACCCTGAGCAGAAATTCACCGATGGTTTCGACCATGTCCCGCACCTTGCCTGCGGCCTGACCGAGGGGTCTTGCGTCGATATCCATACTTACTTTCTGGCATCTCTGCGCGCCGTCGAAATCGAGGCGGGCTATGTCACCGGCTACTTCTTTCCGCAGGAAGCTGAGTGCACCAGCGGGCATTGCTGGGCCGTTACCCGCATCAGGGGGCAGGTGCAGGAATGGGATATTTCACACTTCCTGCAGATCGCGCGGCGCGACGCTGGCCCCGCGCTGAATCCAAAGGGCGGCTTTCGCGTGCCGGTCGGCCATTCGACCGCGCTTGGCCATCCTGAGATCGGCTTTGCCGACCTGAAACTGCTTGTCGAGCCGATGGTCATGCGGGACGGCGAACCGGAGCGGCTCGAGACAAAGCAGATCCGCCTTCTGATTCCCGCAACCACCTGATCCGGAACACTTTACATGAAGATGTTGACCGAAACCCCGAACGTACACGAAACGGCCACGCTGGTCGATTGCACCTTGAGCAAATGGACCGAAGTCATGGCTCATGTGACCATGCGCGAGGTTACCTTCGGCGACTACACCTACATCGTGAGGGGTGGCAACGTCGTCTGGTCCACCATTGGCAAGTTCTGCTCCATCGCCGAAGGCGCGCGGATCAACCCTGGCAATCATGCCACTTGGCGCGCGGCCCAGCACCACTTCACCTGCCGCGCCGCGCAATTTGGTCTGGGCGAGGATGACGAGGCCTTCTTTCTGTGGCGCCGAGATCACTGTGTGACCATCGACCATGACGTCTGGATCGGCCTTGGCGTCACGATCCTGCCCGGCGTGAGTGTGGGCAAAAGAGCGGTTATTGGCGCGGGAGCGGTGGTTTCCAAGGACGTGGCACCCTATGAAATCGTCGGCGGCGTTCCGGCGCGCCAACTAAAGCGACGTTTCACCGCGCAGCAGGCTGATGATTTGCAGACTATCGCCTGGTGGGACTGGAAACATGCCGCTTTGAAGGCAGCCCTGCTGGACATACGGGCGCTGGACATTGATGCATTCATCGAAAAATATCGCTGAACCTTGCGGCCCTCGCCGCGCTTGATACGGACCTATTGAAATGAGCACCCTGCCACGCATTGCCCTGGCCCTTGGCATCGGGGCGTCAGGTGGGGCTCTTTTCTACTTTCTCGGACTGCCACTGCCGTGGATGCTCGGGGCACTTTTTGCCACGATGGCAGCGTCGGTAGCCAACGCACCGATCCTGGGTCCGGCACGCCTAAGGCCCGCCGTTGTGGCAGTTATCGGCGTCCTTCTTGGTTCGCGCTTCACGCCTGACATCATTGCCGAAGCAAGCGCCTGGATCGGCACTGTAGCGATCCTGTTTGTCTATGTCGTCGCTGTAGCATGTGTCGTCGTGCCGTTTTACCGCTTTGTCGGCAAGTTCGATTGGGTAACCGCCTACTTTGCCGGCATGCCCGGCGGACTGTCCGAGATGATCGAGATCGGCGAGGCAAGTGGTGCCAAACCTGCGCCAATCATCTTGGCGCAAAGCCTGCGGATCGTTGTCACTATAGCGTTGATCGCCGTCTGGTTCCGGATCGTCAAGGGTCATGACGTCGGAACTTCGATGGTCGGGGCTGCGGTCCCTTTGACTTGGATCGACGCGCTCCTCCTAATCGCTTCCGCCCTTTTGGGGAGCGTCATCGGCATGAAGCTCAGGTTTCCCGCACCAACTTTCCTTGGACCACTTCTTGTTTCGGCAGTGCTACACCTTACCGGAATGACAGAAAGTGCACCGCCGGCACTGTTGGTCAACACCGCGCAAGTGTTGCTTGGTACCGTCCTTGGATGCCGCTTTCTGGGTATAGACGCCAGAACCTTGGTCCCGGCAGCGGCCCTTGCCTTCGGGGCCACGACCCTGTCTCTTGGCTTGGCGATGGTCGCGGGACTGGCAATGCGGCATCTGGCCGGAATCGGTTCAGATCAGGCACTTTTGGCACTGGCACCTGGTGGTCTCACGGAAATGGGGTTGATCGCGCTGGCAATCCACGCCGATGTGGCATTTGTGGCCCTGCATCATGTGATGCGGATCCTGTTCGTGATTGTGCTTGCGCCACTGACGTTCCGGCTGCTTGTCGCTCGCCGTCCCAACCCCTGACGATTGTGGCCTGCTACCTGTTTCGTGGACACGTAGATAAGATCGCAATCATGGAACCGGAGGTAGGAAATCATGAAAAAACAGTTTGCGGGTGAGTTCAAGATTTTGGCGGTAAGGGTGGTGAGGGATCAGGGCGTTGCAGTTGTGCAAACTTCCTGCGACCTTGATTTTGCGGAGAGCGTGTTGCCCCGCTAAATGCGCGACTTGCCCGTGACCGCGGCAGCAGCTTTTCATGGCAACGCGCAGTTTCGAGCCGAGCTAGACAAAATCGCAGCCCTTAAGAAAGAGAACGTCCGGCTACTCGCTTAGCGTGGCACCCAGGAGTAGGCGCGGCTCCTTTGAGCAGTAGGTGACATGAGGTTCACCTCTATTGCAAAACACCGCCACATCTGGCCCGTCAGCTGGCTGTACGACTTTCTGGACGTGTCTCGCTCGGTCGGGCTTGCATATTTGGCTCCACCTTCCAAGGGGCGGCCGGGCCATCCCTGATGCAAATCATGGCGATGCTAGACGCAAGAGCTTCAAGGGCAGCGACCGCAACGACGCGATCGACGACAATGAGTGCTTTTGCAAGTTGCGTCGACACCATTCGACCCTGGGCTCTTTCAGCCACATCGAATTAGACGCCGGCGCTGTGCCGCTTTGAGCCGTTGTCCACGAAACCGACAGCAGTCCAGTATCCGGTCCGAGACATCGCCCCTCCAGCAAGCCATTGCGGAATCTTGAAAGGGTGTCCGCTGGGCCACCTCCGCCAAAGGGTTCCGCTAGTTGGACGGCTTGTGCGACCCGAATTCATCGAGTTCGTCAACTTAATGGCAGCTCTGGGTGGTGGGGATTTTCAGCAGGTTATGGGCAACGCTGAAACCACTAAATGCGTCTTGGCCATTGAACCGTCTGGGCGCAGATAACGGGATGCACATCGGGACGGTTCACACGTCTTCGCCAGGTCACCTTCCTGTCAAATGAAGGACCGACGATGACGTTGATCCAGATCAGCGCAAGGCCAGGCTTAAAGGATTAAGGTTAGTGCCAGTGCAATGCACTCCATTGCTTAGATCGACCGGACAGTTCGGGCGCATAAGCGCCCACTGACAGTCCCAGAAAACTGACAAAACAACGAGGTTCGTCATCTCGGATCGACCACCCCCTGTGCCGGTATTGCCCCAAGTCACGCCAAGTGCTGCCCCTCTTCCTGTTGTTGTGCCAAAGCCGATTTCTGTTCCCGCAGCCCCAGAAACCGTGCGCCGGTGGTGGCCTTGGGTTGTAGGGGGCATTCTGGCTGGCAGCCTCGGCGTGCTTGCTTGGTTCCAGCCATGGGTCGCTGCAGTGACCGAAGTGGCGGTGGAGGTCGTCACCCTTGGTCCGGTGTCGCGGGTTCTGGCGGTGAACGGCCGCGTGGCGGGCGAGGTCTCGGTTGAAGTTCGCCCCCTTGTCAGCGGCACCTTGGCAGACGTCCGCGTGTCCGAAGGCGATGTGGTGAAGTCCGGTGCCGTTCTGGCTATGATCGACTCGGCTTCTCAGGCGGCCGTTGTGCGACAGGCGATGGCGGGACTGGATGCAGCCTTGGTTGCGCAAGCAGACGCGCAGTCGACCTTTGCTCGAACAGAGGCGCTTGGCACCAATGCTGCGCGGGTCGTGTTGGAAACTGCGGCGCGTTCTGTCCAATCGTCGGCACAGGAAGTGGCGCGGATGACGGCATTGTTGGAACAGGCGCAGATACAATTCGCCCGGTTCACGATCCGGGCGCCCGTGGCCGGGTCGGTTCTGGCTCTGACAGTCGAGCCCGGGCAAACCGTGGAGCCGGCCACCGTCCTGATGACGATTGCCGATCTGGGGCAACTGGTCGTCGAGACCGATGTTGATGAAACCTACGCCACCCAAATCCGCATCGGCCAGCCCGCCGCCTTGCAGCTTGCAGGCGAAACCGCAGTCCGGCCGGGACGCGTCAGTTTCGTGTCGCAGCGCGTAGATGTCGCGACGGGCGGGCTGGCAATCAAGCTTGTGGCAGAGACGCCGCTGACAGCGCCCGTTGGCCTGACCGTCACCGCCAATATCACCGTAGATGACCGCGCTGCGGCCATCACGCTGCCGCGCGAGTCGACTGTCCGGGATGAAGGCGGCAGCGGCGTTTTTGTCATTCGGGATGGCACTGCCCATCGGCAAGCGGTCATCGTGATCGAGTGGCCTGCTGCACGGTTGATCGTGACCGAGGGGCTGGCAGTGGGCGATGTCGTCATCAGTGATCCAACCGGCATAACGGACGGACAAGCCGTCAAGGTCACTCCCTGATGCTTTATGCACTCAAGATCGCGACCCGATACTTAACGGCGAGCAAGGCGCAGACCGTACTTCTGGTGTTCGGTGTCGCGACCGGCGTCTTTATATTTATCTTTATGTCGGCGCTTATCGGGGGCTTGGCCGAGTTCATCATGCTGCGGACCGCAGGTGATATGGCCCACATAACCATTCAGGCCGAAGCCGTGGATCCGGCTTTGCTGCAACCGCAGACAGGTCGGACCGTCCTTTTGGTGCAAGAACCCTCCACCAAGGCCACAGCGATCTTGAAGGACACCGCCGCTTTCCTGCCGCTGATCGCAGCCTTGCCGGGCGTGACCGGTACTTCGCAGCAGATCAACGGCTCGGGGTTCCTGACGCGCGGTGCGCAGGTCACGCAGGTGTCGATCAGTGGTCTAGAACCCGGGCATGAATCTGTCATCGCCAATCTGGCAAGCTATGTGACCGAAGGCACGGCAAGCCTGGGGGCTGGCGGCGTGCTGGTGGGCAAGACCTTGGCCGAGGATATGGATCTATCCGTCGGCCAGACCGTGCGCCTGCAAAGCTCGCAGGGCATCGACGCAGCCCTGACCGTCACCGGTATCTACGAAATGGGGTCAGGCGGGCCGGATCGGCGTCAGGCCTATGTCAGCCTGGCGACTTCACGCACTCTCTTTGCCCTGCCACAAGGCGTGACGCGGATCGAGATCAAGCTGGTCGATCTTTACTCCGCAGATACGCTCGCGCCGCGCATCAAGGCGCTGACCGGGCTGGACGCAAAGTCCTGGACGGAACAGGCCGCGCAACTTCTTGAAGCGCTGCAGGCGCAGGCCCAGACAGGCTACATCCTCAAAGCATTTGCACTTCTGACCATTATCATTGGCGTTGCTTCGGCGCTGCTGCTGTCCACCTATCGCCGCAGGCCCGAAATCGGAATCATGCGGGCGATGGGGGCAGGTCGGTGGTTTGTAATGGTGGTCTTCGTCAGTCAGGGTGCGCTGATCGGGTTGATGGGCGGGCTTTTCGGCGCGGCCGTTGGCTACGGGGTCCTTTTGGCCTTTCCGTCACGTGACAGTTTCGGTCCTGGGCAAAGCGGCCTGCCTATCGACATCCGGCAAGGCGCATACGGGTTAGCCATTTGGCTAACCACCCTAGGCGCCATACTTGCCTCGATCTTGCCGGCGCGGGCAGCGGCGCGACTGGACCCGGTCACGGCGATTGGCCAATGACCGCATTGCTGGAGGTGCGGGATCTGGTGAAGACCTTCGGGGTGGGCGAAGCCGAGACACGGGTTCTCCGCGGGTTGAACCTGGCAATGCAGACGGGAGAGTTGGCGGCACTACTTGGCCCCTCTGGGTCGGGCAAAAGTACTCTACTTACCATCCTCGGCACGTTGATGCATCCCACATCGGGCGGCCATAGCATGCTTGGCACCGATCTGACGACCGCCAGCGACCGCGCCCTGACCGCCTTTCGCAACCTGCACATCGGGTTCGTGTTTCAGTTCCACAACCTCTTGCCTGACTTCTCGGCGCTCGAGAACGTACTCTTTCCTACGGCTGTTCGCGAAGGGCGCGAGACGGCCGTTGCGCGGGCCCGGGGCGAAGAGCTGCTGGTGCGCATGGGCCTGGCCGAACGCATCCACTTTCCCAGCGCCAACCTTTCGGGCGGACAGAAACAACGCGTGGCTGTGGCCCGCGCCCTCATGAACCGCCCCGAGTTGGTGCTGGCCGACGAGCCCACCGGCAATCTCGACCGCGCTTCGGCCATGCAGGTGATGGACCTGATCGGCGAGATAAACCGCGAAGAGGGCACGACGTTCCTGATCTCGACCCATGACGAAAAGATTGCAGCTCTGTGCCGTCGTCAGATTGTTGTGGGTGACGGGCTGGTGACAGGCTAGCCCCCGGTTTAAGGCGAGGCTTATCCCCTCGACGGTACTGCGGAAATGGCCGGTAAGCCTTGACTCGGCAGATACAGCTATGCTCCGGACGTCACGACCACGCCACGTTGAAGCTCGCATACCGAAATCCGGAACAATAGGCCAAGAAACATCAAAGTGCACATTCTGGAGAAAGGATGGGCAGTTAATTGCGAAATACTGCATGGATGTGAAGGTCTCGTCTCCTGCGCAGACAGGCTGAAGCCTAAGTCACTGTGCACTACCGGCTCGGGCAAATAACACTCACGGGGGCGACAGAGCGGGTCGCGGCAGGACGGCGGTCGACGTCTCGGCATGCATTGTTCGGCATTGGAACCGATGCGAAGTAACTAAAATGCCAGCGCCCTGCCTGCCCATTTCCGCAGGGCCTAGACCCGCTTTCAGATCCTGCCAAGGAGCGTAGGAACAACGACGAAGATCAAGATGGCCCCAATTATGGCAACGCCCCTATTCCCGTGGCCATAACCATAGCCGCCAAATCGGCCGCTGAACCGACCAAGCAGGAAGATGATCAAAACGATCATCAAGATAGTGCAAGCTGACTTGTCATTTCCCCAGAATTTTTGCTGATGGGCGATCAGTTTTGCTGGAGGCTCTCCAATCGTCGGCCGTAAACGCAGTAGGCTGCAGTGAGGGACTTACGATCTGGCCCGGCCTGCCCACCAAGGCCTCTTCCGGCGGCAGAAGCTAGATGTCACCTTTGCGTCATCGCCTCGATGACCAGACCGAAACCCGCAGCAAGGCCAAAGGCAAGCAGGGGCTGGCTCAGGATTGTCTTTTCGATTCCGGCTTCTGCCCTCTGTCCATTGCTTTCAACATAATGCATCGTTTCGTCGACGCTGTCGGAGATTTCTGATCCCACCTGGCGTCCGCGGCGTTTGGCGATTGCAGTGACGGAATGGCTCAGCCTTGCAACATCCTCACGCAGATCGGAGAACTGCTTAGCAACCCGGTTGAAGTCTGTAGGGGGGCGGTTTTTACCGTCTTTCCTTCAAACATCTGATGCATCTCATACATCGCACTTTTGGACAGATAGCTTGGCGCTACTGGGCATCGAATGGACAACCACCGCATTAACCTCGGTAAGCGCGCCGCAGCCTTGTGCAAAAGGGCAGGTCAAGACCTTGGCAGACGGGCGAAGGCCACGAAAAGCCAGATCCGTCCCGCCGTAAACCTGCCTGTGCCGTGCGCAGCCTCCAGAACAGCCGGAGCTGCAGAGTCGGCACCGGGCGGTGTTGACTGCGCGTCATCTCAATCGCCAAGTCGGGCATCGCTTCAACCATCGCACAGGCCGACACGGACATCGCAGGGCATGTCGACCGCAAGCCCGACAGGCTCGGCCTGAGAGAACAGGCAAGCGGAGCAACCGTTGTGGCCCAACTGGCTGGGACGTTCACCATGACCGATGCGGCCCGAAGCCTCCAAGACCAGCCAAATGCCCGTACCATGCAGATCGCAACAGGGCTTTTCTACGCCGACCGCGGCACCTCTTGCGAACCTCGGGCGGGAACTTCGGCCTTAGCGTGGATGATCTTTGTCTAAACAGGATTTGCCCTGCACCCATGGCCTATATGGCAACATCTTGGCAAACCGAGGCGATGTTGACGGCCCTTGGCCCCGCAGCCGAATCCTTCCGCAAATGCAGACGGAAGCTAGAAGTGCTCAGACCAAGGCGCGCAATAGCGGCAGTCATTCCTGAATGAGAGGGCGACGTGCAGGGCCGCTATTCACTGGCAACGCCGTCAAACACTTCTCGTGAGGCTTCGGCTTCCGCCTTTGTCTGCTCGACAAGCTTGTCGACGTGGTTGGGAGGCCCGTAGATCGTGTAAAGCCGCAGAGGCGTATCGCCGGTATTGAGGAGGTTGTGCTTTGCCCCGGCCGGCACGATCAGCCCGTCGCCGCCCTTGATCTTTTGGCGAGTGCCGTCGATCACGACCTCGCCCTCGCCGACCTCGATCCGGAAGAATTGGTCATGAGTTGCGTGGGTCTCCATGCCTATGTCTTGACCGGGGGTCAGTGCCATCAGTACCAGTTGCAAGTTGTGGCCCGTGTAGAGAACCTGCCGAAAGGCGGTATTCTCTTCGGTCAGCGTTTCGATGTCCGCAAGATAGCCCTTCATGGCAGCTTCCTTTCAAATCAAGTGGCATAAATATTCACTGCGAACGCGCGCTTTCGGATCGCGGTAGCAACATCCGGCAGCACCGCCGGCGACTGCTGTGCTTGTCATCACGCTGATGGCAGCCCGGCGGGCTCAGCCAGTGTTTAAAAACAGCTGAAGGGATCTCAGTCGTTTAGCTACTCGCCTCTGAAATGGCCCTTGGCGGGCGGGGACTCGTGTGTGGATCGTTTCCGGCAGGGTGGGTCCCTTGCAGGCCTTCCCCACACTGCATTGCACCTGGATATTGCGCGCTGCCGCAGATCAGTGTATGGCCGGTTTTCAAGCCGCCACGGCAAATGCAGCTGTCTTGTTGCGTTGTACCGCCCAGCGCCAGATCGGTTTCAGCAGCTCTAACGCCAGTAAAACGGCAAGCCCGGCCAGCGGCGGCACGGCAAGATACGCAGGTTCAAGGGCTGCAAAGCCAAAAAGATCGCGCGCGGGTTGCCAAAACAAGGTGACTGCCAACAAAGCCCCCACGATAGGCAGCACGATTGCCAAGGCTCGGTTCGGGCGGGTGACTGCAGTCAGGATCGAGGACGACCGCGACCGATCCACCAGGATGAGCGCCACGATGGCAAAGACAAGTGCTGCAAAGGTCATCCCGCGCACCTGATCCGTCGTCAGCCCATAGTTCGGAGCCATCGCAAAGATCGTGGCAGTTACGCCCAGCACCAGCAAGCCTTGCACCAAGCTCCAGATGACTGTCGGCCTGGAGAACAGCGGTTCGCCAGGCGGACGCGGTTTGCGGGTCATCACGTCGTCCTCCTCGGTCTCGGCTTCGAAGACGAGGGAACAGACCGGGTCGATCACCATCTCCAGAAAGGCTATGTGCACGGGACCGAACAAAAGCGGCATCCCGAACAAAAGTGGCATCAGCGCCAGCCCCGCTATGGGAACGTGAACGGCGAGGATAAAGCTCATCGCCTTGCGCAGGTTGTCATAGATACGGCGCCCCAGACGGACGGTGGTGACGATGGAACCGAAGTCATCATCGAGAAGCACGATAGAGGCCGCTTCCCGTGCTACGTCCGTCCCCCGTCCGCCCATAGCGATACCAATATGTGCGGCCTTCAAGGAAGGCGCATCGTTAACCCCATCGCCGGTCATTGCCACGACGGCGCCGGTGGCTTTGAGCGCCGTGACGATGCGCAGCTTTTGTTCCGGCATGATGCGGGCAAAGATCGTCACTCCCTTAACGGCTGTTGCCAGGTCTTCATCCGTCATGGCGGCAAGGTCCGGCCCGGTGATCACCCTGTCACCCTGCAACCCTGCTTCGGCCGCGATGGCCTGTGCTGTGCCCGGATAGTCACCGGTGATCATGATCACCTTGATCCCGGCGCTGCGGCACTGGGCCACGGCCGCGGGGACAGAGGCGCGCAGAGGGTCGGCCAAGCCTACAAGACCAAGGAATCGAAAGCGAAACTCGCGGTGATCCTCAGGCAAGCTGCCTTCCTGTGCGGCCTCGGCCACACCCAGCACGCGCAATCCCGCGCCGGCCATCCGGTCGACGTTTGAGGTCATTGCTGTGCGCGCCTTGCCGTCCAGCCTGCAAAGATCAGCAATCGCTTCAGGCGCGCCCTTGGCAGCAATTTGCCAACCCTTGCTAGACTCCCAGGCCTGCGACATCGCCAGCAAAGCTGGCGATATTGGGTAACTGCGCACCAGATTTCGACCCGCACCAGGCAAGGTTTCACCCTCGCGCCGGTCAGCTTTGGCAAGCCCGTGAAAGGCCTTTTCCATCGGATCGAACGGTTTGGGGACTGAAGCCATTGCGCCCGCCGCCACCAGTTCGCGGAACGCTTCGGGCAAGACGGCATTCGCCATTGCCGCCGTGTCATCCGGCAGGCGCAGCTCGACGATCGTCATGCGGTTTTCGGTCAGGGTGCCCGTCTTGTCGGTGCAGAGAACTGATGCCGCGCCCAAAGTCTCGATAGCGGACGCCCGCCTTGTAAGCACACGCACCTTTGATATCCGCCAAGCTCCCATCGCCATGAAGACAGCCAGCACCATTGGAAATTCCTCAGGCAACATCGACATGCCCACCGCGATGCCCGCGAGCACCCCGTCCAGCCAGCCGCCGCGCAGCAGCCCGTAAAGCGCCACGACTGAAACGCTGACCCCTGCCCCGACGGCTGCGAAAACAACGACCAGCCGCCGCATCTGGCGTTGCAGGTGTGGCGTTTCAATCTCCAACTGACCAAGCGAAGTGCCGATTTTGCCAATCTCGCTGAACTTGCCGGTGGCCGTCACCAAAGCCGTGCCCGTGCCCCGCACGATCAAGCTGCCGGAGTAGATCATCGGTTGATCCTCTCCCCCGGGTCTGGCTTCCGTGGCCACGCCTGAACGCTTGCGCACCGGAACCGCTTCGCCTGTCAGCAAGGATTCGTCCGCCGACAGGTTCTGCGCCTCAAGCAGCGCGGCATCGGCGGGCACCCGGTCGCCTTCCGCCAGCACGATCACATCTCCCCGGGCCACGTCTCTCCCGGCGATCCGCTGGCGTACACCATCACGAATGACCATAGCGCGGGGGCTCGTCAGGTCGCGCAATGCCTCCAAAACGCGTTCGGTCCGGGCTTCTTGCACCACAGTGATCCCAACCGACAGGCAGGCGAAGGCCAGCAGGATCAGTGCTTCTTCCCGATTGCCCAGAAGCAGATAGACCACCCCACCGGCCAGAAGAAGCGCCAGCATCGGTTCGCGAAGCACATCGAAGATGATCCGCAGCGGGGACCGCCGCCGGGCCTTTGGCAATTCGTTTGGACCTTCGGCTGCGAGGCGCATGGCGGCTTCGGCTTCGGTCAAGCCGACTGGAACGGAGGTAGGAAGATTGGGCATGGGCACCTTCGACAAACTGGCGCGGCATCACGCGCTACACAGGATCGCATAGCCTGGGCGCCCCTGGCCTTGACCTGCATCAGTGACCGGGAAAAGGCGGTCGCGGGGACCCTTGCACAGGCTCCTCTCTTCCAAGGACCCTCTGGCTAACCTGCATCAACGCCAGTCAGCCCGGTTCGCTTTAAGCAGGGCAACAACGAGCCTGACCCTAAGGAAAAAGACGATGCCCCCCATCGAAAAGCCAGGGTTCCGCTTCCCGTCGGCCTTCACAATCCTGTTCGGCCTCATCATCCTGGTAGCTGCGCTGACTTGGATCATCCCCGCCGGGCAATATGCCCGTGTCTCGTCGGAGTCCTTGGGCAAGGACATCCCAGTTGCAGGCAGCTATGCCGCGACCGAGGCCGCACCGCAGGGAGTGTTTGATGTACTGCTTGCCCCCATCGCCGGGTTCTACGATCCAGTCGCCTACACCGCGAATGCCATCGACGTCTCGTTGTTTGTTCTGATCATTGGCGGCTTCATCGGCGTGGTGGCCGCGACCGGCGCCATCGACGCGGGCATAAAGCGCGCCATGGTCCGCCTGAAGGGCCGCGAGGTCTGGATGATCCCGTTCCTGATGGCCCTCTTCGCTCTGGGCGGCACGACCTATGGAATGGCCGAGGAGACGCTGGCCTTCTACCTCATCCTTACTCCCGTCATGATCGCCGCCGGATATGACGCGCTGGTAGCGGTCGCGATCATCCTCCTGGGTGCGGGGATCGGGGTGCTGGGATCTACCATCAACGCCTTCTCCACCGTCATCGCCTCGGACGCAGCAGGGGTGACCTTCGCCGAGGGACTGTCACTGCGGATCGTCATTCTGGTGGTCTGCTGGATCGTCACCGTGGCCTTCGTCATGCGCTACGCAGCGCGCGTGAAGGCCGACCCGTCCAAATCGTTGGTCTTTGACCGCAAGGCCACGAACGAGGCGCATTTCCTGAAGGACACCGCCGCCGACGTGGCCTTTACCGGGCTGCAGCAGGTGGTCCTGGTCCTTTTCGCGTTGACCTTCGCCGTGATGATTTGGGGCGTTTCCTCCGGCGGATGGTGGATGGCCGAGATGAGCGCCCTGTTCCTCGCCGCTGCCATCGTGATTGGGATCATCGGCCGACTTGGCGAGTCCAAACTGGTAGAAAGCTTCGTGAACGGCGCGCGCGACCTCTTGGGCGTCGCACTCATCATCGGGCTGGCGCGCGGGATCGTCGTGGTGATGGACGCGGGCCACATCACCGACACCATCCTGCATGCCGCCGAAGTCAGCGTGGCGGACCTGCCGAAGACCGCCTTCATCCTGGTGATTTACTGGATTGAGGTGGGGATGTCCTTCTTCGTCCCCTCCACCTCGGGCCTTGCGGTCCTGTCCATGCCCATCCTCGCCCCCGTCGCCGACTTCGCCGGTGTAAAGCGCGAGGTGGTCGTCACCGCCTTCGCTACCGCCAGCGGGATGGTCAACCTTGTCACCCCCACCTCGGCCGTCGTCATGGGCGGCCTCGCCATCGGCCGAGTGCCCTATGAGCGCTGGTTACGCTTCGTCTGGCCGCTTCTGGTCGTCCTCACCCTCATCATCATGGCCGCGCTTGCGCTAGCCGTTACATTTGGAAGCCCTGCATGACCCTGACATATGGCGTCCATTCCGAGGCCGGCACCCTGCGCCGCGTCCTCGTCCACCGTCCGGGGTCTGAAATGGCCCGCCTCACCCCCGACAATGCCGAGAGCCTCCTCTTCGATGATGTCCTCTGGGTAAAACAGGCCCGCATAGACCACATGGCCTTTGTCGACATCCTGAGGGAACAGGGGGTGGAGGTCGTCCTATTGCGCGAGATGCTGGAGGAGGTTCTTGCCATCCCCGAAGCCCGCAAATGGCTACTGACGGCACGGATCAGTGACAATACGGTGGGCGTTGGTCTGTCCGCGGACCTTCTCGCCTGCCTGACCGAGATGCCCGCCAAACCCCTGTCCCACATCCTGATCGGCGGCATGAGCCGCGCCGAACTGCCGATCCCTGAGGCGGGGGTCGTGGTGCCGATGCTGCGGCCCGAGGATTTCCTGCTGCCGCCGATGCCGAACACGATCTTCACCCGCGACTCGTCGTGCTGGATCTACGGCGGTGTCACGTTGAACCCGATGTTCTGGGCAGCACGGCGGCTGGAAACGCTGAACCTGACCGCGATCTACCGCTTTCACCCTGATTTCGCCGGGGCAGGTTTCCCAATCTGGTTCGGCGACCCTTTGGTCGATCACGGAATGGCCACTCTGGAGGGCGGTGACGTGATGCCCATTGGCCACGGCACCGTCCTCATCGGCATGGGCGAACGCACCACGCCGCAGGCGGTGGGGCAAGTCGCGCGGGCGCTCTTTGCGGGCGGTGGAGCAAGTCGCGTAATCGCCTGCCAGTTTCCCCGCGCGCGATCTTCAATGCACCTCGATACCGTCTTCACCTTCTGTGACCGCGATCTGGTGACGGTCTTTGCCGAAGTGACGGACGCGATCAAGACCTACTCCCTGCGTCCCGGCGACAAGGGTGGGGTGACCGTCACCGCCGAGACCGCGCCATTTCTGGAAGTGGTCGCAGAGGCACTAGGGATCAAGAAGCTCCGCACGGTTCCTACTGGCGGCGATGCCTATGAAAGCCAGCGTGAACAATGGGATGACGCGAACAACCTGCTGTGCATTAGTCCTGGCGTCGTCGTCGGCTATGAGCGCAACGAACACTCCAACACCTTGCTGCGCAAGGCAGGGGTGGAAGTCCTCACCATCTCGGGCGCGGAACTCGGGCGGGGACGTGGCGGCTCGCACTGCATGACCTGCCCCCTGATCCGGGACGCGCTGGAATGAACCGGCGCACGGTCTTGACGGCGGCAGGAGCTGCGGCCGTTCTTGGCACGGCGGGCTACTGGCGGCAGGTGCAGGCAGCGGATCTTTACACAGCCACTGCCGCCGCCAGTCGCGCACCCCCAGACCTTACTGCTACCGGACCGGAGCGTTTGTCTGAACTTGTCCGCTTGGCGACCCTCGCACCGAACGGTCACAACACCCAAGGTTGGGGCTTCACCCCGCTCCCCGAAGGAGTTCTTGTCGCAGTAGACCCGTCGCGGCGGACGCCGATCGTGGACCCAGACGACCACCACCTCTTTGTCAGCCTAGGCGCGGCGGTTGAGACGCTTATCATCGCTGCGACCGCCTATGGCGTCACCGCCACCCCGCTGGTCGCCGACGATGGCACGGTCATTCTGACCTTTGCCCAGGGCGCCGCCCCATCGCCCCACTTGCCCGCCATCACGCAGCGGCAATCCCATCGCGGGATCTACGACGGCACCGCGCTGACGGACGCCGACCGAGCGACCCTGACAGCCGAACCCACCTTGCGGCTGATCGAGGATTCCCCGACCCGCACCGCGCTCCGCAATCTGACCGTCGCGGCATATGGGGTGCAGATGTCTGACGCCGCCTACCGGGCCGAGCTGAAATCCTGGCTTCGGTTTTCGCAAGGGGCGGCAATTGAGACACAAGACGGCCTCTTCTCTGGCTGCAGCGGCAGCCCAGCCCTGCCGCAGATGCTGGGCGAAAGCCTGTTCGGGGTGCTTGTCACCGCCAAAGGCCAAGCTGCGGCGCTGGCGGCGCAGGTCGACAGCTCACCCGCGCTGGCGCTTCTGGTCAGCGACCCCGACACCGCTGCGGGCCACATCGAGACTGGTCGACGCCTTGCACGGATCGGCCTTGTCGCAACGGCCCAGGGCTTGGCGATGGCCCACATGAACCCCGCCCTCGAGAACCCGGAAAACCGGGCCGAGGCGGCGCAGATATGCGGCATCACATTGGGCCGCCCATCAATCCTTCTTCGCCTGGGTCGGACCCCTGTCCCTATGCCCTATTCCCTGCGCCGTCCGCCCGCGCAAACCTTTCTGACCCCAAGGTGATCCATGCCGCAAAACCTACACGGCCGCAGCTTTATGAAACTCTTGGACTTTTCGGGCGAGGAGTTACGCTTCCTCTTGCGCCTTGGAGCCAGCCTGAAAGAGGCGAAGGCAGCGGGCACCGAGCGGTCTCTCTTGCAAGGCAAGACCATCGCCCTGATCTTCGAGAAGGACAGCACCCGCACCCGCAGCGCCTTTGAGGTCGCTGCCTTCGATCAGGGCGCGCATGTCACCTACCTTGGCCCTTCCGGCAGTCATATCGGCACGAAAGAGTCGATGAAGGACACCGCCCGTGTACTGGGCCGGTTCTATGATGCCATCGAATACCGCGGCTTCGGCCAGGCCGAGGCGGAAACGCTTGCCGCGTTCGCAGGCGTTCCGGTCTACAACGGGCTGACGGCCGAGTTTCACCCGACGCAGGTACTCGCTGACCTGATGACGATGCGGGAAAACACCCACAAGCACCTCTCAGACATCGCGTTCTGCTTTGTGGGTGATACTGGCGGTAACATGGGGGCGTCGCTGATGGTAGGCGCGGCGCTGATCGGGATGGATATCCGCCTCTGCGGCCCAACGGCACTTTGGCCGAACAACGCGCTGGTCGCCCAATGTCGCGCGCTTGCGGAAACCTCCGGTGCGCGGATCACGCTCACCGAGAAGTTCGCTGAAGGAGTGGAAGGCTGCGATTTTGTTTACACTGATGTCTGGGTGTCGATGGGCGAGCCCGAGGCGGTTTGGGCCGAACGTATCGCGCTTCTGTCCCCTTACACGGTCACGCAAAAGGTTATGGACCTGACCGGCAACCCTTATGCCAAGTTCCTGCATTGCCTGCCCGCCTTCCACAATCGCGACACGACGACCGGAGAGAAAATCTTCCAGACCTACGGGCTCGACTGCCTTGAGGTGACCAATGAAGTGTTCGAATCCCCTGCCTCAAAGGTCTTCGATCAGGCCGAAAACCGGCTGCATTCGATCAAGGCTGTCCTTGTCGCCACCATCGGGGCTGCGTGATGCGGATCGTCGTGGCACTTGGCGGCAATGCGCTACTGAAGCGCGGCGAGCCGATGACGGCCGAGGCGCAGCATACCAATGTGCGAATTGCCGCCGCCGCGCTGGCGGACCTCGCGCGCGATCATCAGATCATCGTGGCCCATGGCAATGGCCCGCAGGTCGGGCTGATGGCCTTGCATGCGGCCAGCTTCGCGCCAGAAAATCCCTGGCCGCTGGATGTGCTTGGGGCGGAAACCGAAGGCATGATCGGGTATCTGATTGAGCAAGAGCTGATGAACGCCCTGCCCCCCGGCACCGATTGTGCCACGCTTCTGACCCGGGTCGAGGTGGACGCCAAGGACCCTGCCTTCGATCAACCGACCAAACCGATCGGGCCAGTCTATTCGGCCGAGGAAGGCAAACAGATCCGCGCCGAGCATCAATGGTCGATGGTAGTTGAAGCCACTGGCGGCCTGCGCCGCGTCGTCCCCTCCCCCCTACCCATTGCCATTCTGAACATCGCGCCGATCCGCCTTCTGGTGGAGGCTGGGGTCTGCGTTATCTGCGCAGGCGGCGGTGGCATCCCGGTGGTGCGCGGCGAAGACGGCAAGATGGAGGGGGTGGAGGCGGTCATCGACAAGGACCGCACGGCGGCCCTGCTGGCGCAAGCCCTCCAAGCCGACGTCCTTTTGATGCTGACCGATGTCGAGGCAGTATTCCAAGACTGGGGGGGCCCCGATCAGTCCGGCATCGATCGCATTACCCCAGACTCCCTTGATGACATGGATTTCGCGGCAGGCTCGATGCAGCCAAAGATTACCGCCGCCCGTGACTTTGTCCGCGCCGGGGGAAAAGTGGCCGGAATTGGCCGCTTGCAGGATGCTCGCGCCATTGTCGAAGGCCGGGCAGGAACGCAGATCAGACTTGACGATTCACCACCAGCAAACGCGTCGCCGGGGAAAAAGAAATCCGCGATTGGGGCGGGACACCAACATGAAGCAGTGCAGGACCCTCTCTAACGGCCAAGATCACACAGCTTGCCAGCGGTTTCCTTCCCCGGTTCGCTGGCAAGAAGCGACCCTTTCCACCCGGTGCACGCGTCCCCCTGTGCGCCGGGTGGGCACAACGGCTTGCATTTGAGGGCAATGCTGGCCAGCGGCGTAAACCGCTCCTCACTTCATCAACGGCCCTTCATGATCAAGGTAGTGTCGGTCGAATTCGGAAAACGCGACCAACCCATCGTAGTCTGCGAATGTCACCTTTCCATTTTGAAAGGCCACGAGCCCATCCTCGCGCAGTTCGCGCAACACCCGGTTGACGTGCACCGCGCTTAAACCCAGCGCGTCTGCGAGCAAGTATTGCGTCAGTGGACAACTGTAACCTTCATTCGTGGCCAGCCCCACGAGCTTAAGCCGCGCGCCGAGCTCCAGAAGGAAATGCGCCATCCGCTGTTTGGCATCGCGCCGCCCAATATCGACAAGGTGTTCGACCACCATCGCCTCGTCGCGCGACGCGGCCCAAAGGACCGCGGCGGCCAGCCGGGGTGCGGTGTTGAACGCTTCCAGCAAATCCTGAACCTGAACCTCCGATGCCTGAACCCGGGTAATCGGCTCGATGTTGTGATCGGCGGTCCGGAAAAGAACGGACCGAAGCCCCAGAAAGTCGCCTGGAACCTGGAAGTCGACGATCTGGCGGGTGCCGCCCGGCAGAAGCTTGTAGGAACACACCCAACCTGAGGCCAAAATATAGGCAGACCGCTCCACCTGACCTTCATGGATCATGTCCCGCCGCGCCGGAAACGACCGGCGCCGGCTGTGCAACTGGTCAAGAAGCAGCATTTCTGCATCCGAAAGGGCCACAAAGGCCCCCAGCTTGCGCGCAAAGGGTGTGTGCTGGGCCGTCACGCGAAGCCAATCCTTTCGTGACGCAATGTCAGCATCGTGAGGGCGAAAGTCTCTCGTCTTAGGCCTAAATCGGCGCGGCAGTATTGATGCTAATCTGCGTCAGTCAATTCTACCACAGGTCTGCGACAGTGACCGTCAATATCATTTTGCAGGCATCCGGCGCTTGGAGCAGATGTCTCAACGGGAAGGCCGAAGGCATGAAGAACGTCCCCGATGTGGCAGGCAGCGCTGCCCTTGCGATCTGCGAGTCGCTTCTCTTGGCTCTGAATGATCGCAACATCCTGCCTGAACGGGAAATCGTCGGAATATTGCGTGATGCCGCAGCCGCCCACGCCAACGACCCCGGTGAAGATGGCATGAGCGAACTTCACAAGGCCGTGGCAAAATTGATCAGTGGGATCATCGCTGGCGGCAACTCGGTCCGTCGCAGGTAGACTGGACGCGCTGTTTGTATAGGGTCAGGTATGGCACGCTGGAATGGGCTTCATCTTCGTTTCATCGCCGGAACATGAGCGTCGCGGCGAAAGGCGAGCGAAGACAAGGACCGCTGGGCGCCCGCTGTAGCAGATAGCGACGCGTCGCAAGTCCTTTAGACCGCAATCGATGACCTTGAGCCTACTGCGAAGCTCTCGGTGGAGGCTGGCGTGCCTGATGAATTTTTTGCACGACTTCTGGCCCGGGTTGCAGGGATTTGTCGCATTGTCTTTCGTTGCATTTCAAACTCAGTCGCCGTCATGACACCAGTCTTCAAGTTGCCATTCCGCCTTTGGCAGACCGGGCCGACGCAATCTCTGACTTGTCCTGCGGAAATGAAAACCGGATCTGGAAGCCGTCGGCGTCAGGTACGATGGGCAGTGTAAGGTTCAAATCGCCGTTGGTTTGGCTGATTGCACGGCCTCGTTGGTCCTAAGCCTCCTCTTCTTGACCGAAGGCTGGTCGCCACACGGCGTCCTTTGAGGCAAGTCGGCCATCACCTTGAGCCTACCGTGCATAAACACGATAAGCGTCAGAGGCGCACACGGTCCACAAGGTACGTTTCTATTTGCACCATTGCGTCGTAGATCAATACGGCAAATAGGCCGACAATCAGCCCGCCCTGCAAGACAAAGGCTGTGTTATTGGTCAACAGGCCCGCAATGATCACCTCGCCCAACGTGCGGGCTGCGACAGTCGATCCGATCGTGGCGGTCCCCAGGGCGATGACGACAGACAAGCGGATGCCCGTCAGGATGATTGGCAGGGCCAGTGGCATTTCCACGCGCGTCAGGCTTTGCCAGCGCGACAGGCCGATCCCACGCGCAGCCTCCATTGTGGCACGAGGCAGGTTTGTCAGGCCGGTGATGGCGTTTTCCAGAATTGGCAAAAGACCGTATAGGAACAGCGCGACCAGAGTCGGACCCGACCCGAACCCCAAGCTTGGCACAGCCAGTGCCAGCACAGCAACCGGCGGAAAGGTCTGGCCCATGTTGGCAATGCTGCGGGCCAGCGGACGAAAGGCAGCCCCGGCCGGACGCGTGACCAGAATTGCCAGTGCTACGGCCGCCAGAGTAGCGGCGAATGATGCTACGACCACCAGACCAAGATGGTTCAACGACAGCGACAAAAGCGATGCGCGCTCATACATTACCGGTCCGCCTTTTGGGGCGAAGGGTGCAAATACTGCTTCAAACCACTGCGGACGAACAACCAGCGCCACCAGAAAGACCAGCACTGCCAGCCGCAAGGCGTTTGCCGCCGTCATGAACGGAACTCTGAGCAAGCTCGGATCGCGTCCAGCGTGACATGACCGATCGATACGCCACTCCGTTCAACCGGAACCGCTGAGCGACCGGTCCACAAGCAGGCGGACAAAGCGTCGCGCAGACTTGCGTCTGACGCGATGGCAGCACCTTCGGCCGGGCCATCTACTACCACCTGGGACACCGGTATTAGCGACAATAGCCGCAAAGGGCGTTCGACATCACCCACCATATCAGCAACGAAATCGGTTGCGGGGTACGTGATGATTTCGGCCGGGGTGGCGTATTGGACCAGCCGCCCGGCATCCATCACAGCGATCTTGTCGGCAAGATGGATCGCCTCTTCCATGTCGTGGGTTACCAGCATGATGGTGGACCCAAGCTTCCGCTGGATGAGGCGCAAATCATCCTGAGCGCGGGCGCGGATGATCGGGTCAAGCGCGCCAAAAGGTTCATCCATCAGCATCAGGTCTGGCCCGGAAGCCAAAGCCCGGGCGACACCAACACGTTGTTGCTGCCCGCCCGACAGATCTGCAGGATAGCGGTCACGGAACTGAACCGGGTCCATAGAGAACAACTCCAGCAGTTCGTCGACGCGCGCGGCGATCTTTTCAGCCGGCCAGTTGAGCAGCCTAGGCACAGCACCGATATTGCGCGCCACGGTGTAGTGGGGAAACAGTCCATGCCCCTGGATTGCATAGCCGATGCGCCGCCGGAGGATGTGCGGCGGGACCGACAGCGTCGATGTGCCGTTGATCCGCACCTCGCCCGATGTCGGCTCTTCAAGCCGGTTGACCATGCGGAGCAGCGTGGTCTTTCCGGATCCGGATGTGCCTACAATGACGGTGATCGTGCCGGTATCAACCGTCATGGTTACAGAGTCGACGGCTTTGCCCGCGCCGTAAGCCTTTGTAACGCTGTCAATTTCAATCATGCAAAGTCTCCTGGGCCGGGCGGACCAGATCGACAAGGACGTCCATGAAAATCGCCGCCGTCAGCGCGAGGGCGACCGTGGGAAGTGCGCCCAGCAGGATCAGATCAGTCGCGGTCTGGTTAAGCCCCTGAAAGACGAAAGTCCCATACCCGCCGCCGCCGATCAGCCCTGCAATGACCGCAAGACCAATATTCTGTACCAGCACGATGCGCAGCCCGGTCAGGATAATCGGTAGGCCAAGTGGCAGTTCTACCCGCCACAAAAGCTGTCGCGGGGTCATGCCCATGCCGCGCGCTGCTTCCCTTGCGGCGTCCGGAGCGGCATCAAGCCCTGCAACCGTGTTGCCCACCACAGGCAGCAGCGAATAAAGGACCAACGCTAGAAACGCCGGAGCAAACCCGATCCCGGCAATTCCCATGGCCTGTGCGCCGGGAACCGTCGCCCCCACCCAAGCTAGGATCGGGATCATCAAGCCAAACATCGCAAGCGAAGGAATGGTCTGCAAGAAACTCAGGACAGGCAAGGTTGCACTGCGCACCCTATCAAAGTGATGACACAGAATTCCGAGCGGAAAACCGATTGCGACCGCAGCGGCCAACGATCCAAAGGCCAGCCCCACATGACGCCATGTCGCGTCCGCAAAGGCATCTCGGCGGCTGGCTAATTCCTGAAAGATCGACAGGTCGGACACCACACCCGACCAGAGGGTGACCGCAAGTGCAATCAGCGCTGCAGCCAGAATTCCAGCCCGCAACAAGGGCCCGGGTGCCATGCCGGCCAAGGCATCCGCGGCCAGCAACAAGAATATGCCCAGCAGGCACCAAAACCCCACAGATGGTGAGACGCGAGCATTGGCCCCAGCACCCTCAAGCAGCGCTGGAGATCCTTGCATCAGCAACACGACCAATCCCGCCAGACCCAGCACTGCACCCGCGAGGCGCGCCCAAAAACACTTGTCGGACAAGCCAAGCAACAACCCTGCAACCACCGCCGCCAAACCCGGCCATGTCGCAGATGGGGCGGCAAGATCCCAGATCCTGACCCCTTCACCGGCGACGATCCGGTTGGCGGCAATCGTCATGAAGGGAGCAAGCAACGCACCCAGCCCCAGGACAGCGAAGAGAACACCGGGCGCTGACAATACCCGCCGCTGGGGGGAAACGATCATTGCACCACGATCAATTGGCAGCCAAACTGCTGAGATAATCGCGCGCGACCGCTTCGGCGGGCTCGCCGCCAACCTGAATGCGCCCGTTCAACTCTTGCAGCGTCACAAGGTCCAGACCAGCGAAAATCGGCGCAAGGACATCTGCAATTGCCGGATATTCTTCTAGAACTTCTGCGCGAACGATCGCCGTAGGGGCATAGACTGGTTGCACCCCCTTGTCGTCCACCATCACGACTAGCCCCGTGGCCGCAACGCCGCCATCGGTGCCGTAAACCATCGCCGCATTTACACCAGAGGTGCCGCGCGCCGCTGCCTGAATGGTCGCCGCTGTATCACCGCCTGACAGCACAACGGTCTGATCCGGAGTCAATGCAAAACCATAGATCTCTTGCATCGCAGGCAACACGGCGGGAGAGGACACGAACTCAGTCGAAGCAGCCAGCTTGACCTCACCACCGCCCGCGACCCAGGCCCCGAAATCCGACATCGTGACCAGTCCGTTTTCCACTGCCACGGGGCCGGTTACGGCAATAGCCCAGGTATTGTTCGCAGGCGCAGGGGTCAACCAGACGACACCGTTCTGTGCGCTATCCAGTTCCGCAGCGCGGGCATAGCCAGCCTCCGCATCGTTCCAGATTTCCTTGTCTCCCTCATTGAAGAAGAAGGCAGCATTCCCAGTGTATTCAGGATAAATATCTATTTGATTGGCCAACAATGCCTCACGCACCACTTGAGTGCTGCCCAGTTGTAACCGCTGCTCTACCGGAAGCCCTGCAGACTCCAGCGCTTGTGCGATAATGTTGCCCAAGAGTCCGCCTTCGGTATCGATCTTGGAGGAGACGACAATGTCGGCCGACGCGGCCGAAGCTATGGCGAGAAGGATCCCAACGGTGGCGGGCAGAAGGGATGGTTTCATCATGTAACTGGTCCTGATGCGAGCGACTTGCGGTCCGCGAACAGCGCTCGATCGTTCGGAAACGAAACGGCATTGCTGACGGCAAGCCTGATTGAAGATTGTAGGCTTTGGCGTTCGAACCCGCCCTTGGGAAGGTGCGTTTACGTGCTGGAAACGCATGGTAGAGGCATTCGTTCCATCGTGGCCGCGCCAAACATTGATTGCGACAGCTTTAACCTTCCCGCACGACAGATATTCAAGTCAGCGGACGCGGCGCAGGAAACTTTCGGTCCGCTTGTCCCGCGGCGCATCAAAAAGTTGCGCAGGCGGCCCCTGCTCGACGATGCGCCCACCATCCATAAAGATCACGCGATCGGCAATCTCGCGCGCAAACTGCATCTCGTGGGTGACAATCAGCATTGTTTGTCGCCGTTCGGCCACGCGGCTCATCAGGTCAAGCACCTCGCCGATCCATTCGGGATCCAGCGCTGACGTCGGCTCGTCAAAGAGCATCAAGCTTGCGTCAAGCGCCATTGCGCGGCCTATGCCGATCCGCTGCTGTTGCCCGCCCGACAAAGCCACTGGATAGACGCCGGCCTTCTCCGAAAGCCCGATCTCGCGCAGGATCGCATCGGCCCTCATCTCCGCCGCAGCGCGCGGTTTGCGTTGTACGGTGACCAGTGCCTCGGTGATGTTTTCGCGCGCGGTCTTGTTGGCGAAGAGCGAGTAGTTCTGGAAGACAAAAGCGGTGCGGCGGCGCAAAGCCAGGATGTCCGCAGGCCGCGCTGTGGCTGCATCAACCGTCAGACCACCGATCCGGACAACGCCGGCATCCGGGCGGTCAAGGTAGTTCAGGCAGCGCAGCAGCGTCGATTTTCCCGTTCCCGACGGGCCGATGACCACCACCCGCTCTCCCTCTGCAATATCAAGGTCGATTGAGTCTAGAACCGTGTGCGTGCCATAGCGCTTGGTCAGTCCGCGGATGCTGATCATCGGACGAGTGCCTTGTTCAGGCTAAGTTCTAGCCACTTTTGCAGGAAGGACAACATCTCGACGATGGCCCAGTAGAGCAACGCCACCACAAGAAACGCCTCGAAGTACAGAAAGCTGCCCGCAGCCTCCTTCTGCGTGGCACCCATCATCTCCGTCACGCCCAGGGTGAAAGCCAGCGATGTGCTTTTGATCATGTCGATGAAATAATTGACCAGCGTTGGGGCGGCGACCCGCGCCGCCTGCGGCAGGATGATCCGGCGCATCGACTGGGTTTGCGTCATACCGACGGCTTGAGCAGCCTCCCACTGGCTACGGTCGACGCCAAGGATCGCGGCCCGAATGCTTTCGGCCATGTAGGCTGAAAAATGCAGCGTCAACCCGATCACGGCCGCTGTTACCCCGTTAATCCCGGCCAGAACCGGCAGGATTTGCGGAAGGCCGTAGTAGAACAGGAACAACTGCACCAGCAGCGGCGTGCCGCGAAAAAAGCTGATGAACAGTTGCACGAACAGGTCTAACACCGGCACACGCACAACACGCTCGACCGCCATAAGGCTGGCCAGCAAAAGAGCGCCCACCATCGCGGCAAGTGCCATGCCGATGGTCAGCGGTACATAGCTAAGGATGATGGGCACCAGACCCAGCATGTACTCAAGATCAAGCGCCTGCATGGTTCAGCCTGCAGGCATGGTCACATCAAGGCCAAGCCATTTCTCGGAAATGGCCCGCAAGGTTCCATCGGCTTTCATCTCAGTTAGAGCCGCGTCAAGCCGGTCGCGCAGGGCTTTCCCTTCAGCGTCGTTACGGAACGGCAGCGCATTCTGGATCTCGCTAAACGGCGGGCCTGCCAACGCTAGCGGTAGCGGGCTTTCCGCGATGACCTGCGCAGAGGACACCCGGTCCATCACGAACGCATCAACCCGGCCGAGACCCGTGTCCTGCGCGATATTGCTTTCATAGGTACGAATATCGATCTCATCCGCGAAGGGCAGTTCGCGCAACAGTTGCTCAAAGTTTGATCCAAGATTGACCGCAACAATGCGGCCCCTCAGGCTTTCAACGCCGGTGATTTCAGTCTCAGTGCCCAACTTCACCACCACCTGTGCGCCGTCGTAGACATAGGGCTGGCTGAACGCGAACTGCGCTTCGCGGTCTGGCGTGATGGTGATCTGATTGGCGACAGTATCAATGCGCCCGGCTTCCAACGCGCCGATCAGACCTGAAAACGACATGGTTGAGAACTCGACCGTATCGCCGGTTCGTTCGGCAAGGGCGTTCATAAGGTCGACCTCAAAGCCTTGCAGCTTGTCCTGTTGCACAAAAGTGAAAGGGAAATATCCGCCGGACATGCCAACTCGGATGACGTCTGCAGCGGAGGGATGGGTAAGGTCCAACGCCAGCAGCGCGGCGAGCGAGGTGGATTTCAACATCGGATACTCCTGTGCCCAGCCCATTGGGACACACGCAAAACGCACGGACAACAGGTTGCGTTCCCGAAAAAGCGCGGCGGCAGTCAGGAAGAAACCCTCGGTCGACAAAGTCCATTCATTCTAAGGACCGCAAAGGCTGCGCCGCGTCCCGATGCCGGTCTTCTGTCATGGCAAAAAAAACAGATGGGTAGTCCCGACCTCGATCCGAATCCTTCCGTCGGTAAGGACCTTTTGGACTTGTGCGATGATCGTGGCGTCCTCGCGGCCAAGGAATTCGAGGGGGCTTGAAGAATGGTCATCACTGCCCCGAGCGGCGCAAAATATGTGCAAACTCAAGCCAATATAGCTGCCGCCAAGGCCGAGAAGACGATCGGGCAAAATGTCCAAATCTATGACGTTGGCGTTGGTCAGAACGGGCACGGTTTCAAGCTCCGGGACCGTTGCCACGTTGGCCATGGTACCCGCGTTGAAAAAGATCCGCGCAGCCAACGGTCTGCCGTCAACCGCCGCAAGGTGCGGGGTAGTGAAGAACGTAAATCCACGGACCGCAGTGATGCCCGCAGTGTTCTCCTTTCAGCAGCTGGTGGCCCGTGCGACCAGCACCAAGGCATCTCTGCATGCCAGCACCCGTGCTGATTCAACTGTTACCGGGCGTGTGATGATGCCAAACGGCTCATCCTTGCGCGCCAGACACACTTCATGTGCCGACGCGAAAAGTGTTTTGGTCAGCGTACAATCCGTGTTTCGCAGTTTCCCCTCATCTCGTTGCGGTCGATCAACACCTCACGTTCGCTAGATTCGGCCTAGCGGGCCGCCAGCGAAAGGCAAGCCTGACCAGAGCCGATCACAGCGTCGCCGAACATCTCATGTTAGGGCTGTCGCTTCTTAGCGTCCTCCGACTGCAGCTTACAGTGCTAAACCACCGGTACGTGCGATCTGGATGTCTCGACTTCGTCCAAGGCATTGAGCGGAAATCTCCGACCGATGTCGCACGCCGCTCCGGAGAATTCCTGCCCAGCGCCAGAGTTGCCCGATCAAATCAATTCCAGCAGTTTTCTCGCAGCCTCTTCTGATGACGCAGGGTTCTGGCCGGTTACCAGCTTGCCGTCAATCACCACGAAAGATGCCCAGTCGGTCCCCTTTTCATATTTGCCGCCGTTGGCTTTCAGCATGTCCTCGACAAGGAATGGGACAACATTTGTCAGGCCAGCGACTTCTTCTTCGGTATTGGAGAACCCGGTTACTGTCCTGCCCGACACCAGCGGTTTACGGTCTGCTCCCTTGGGGTGCTTGAACACAGCAGGGGCGTGGCAAACCGCGGCAATTGGGCGGTTGGCGGCGGCAAATGCTTCGATCAGTTGGATACTGTGGGTATCTTCGGCTAGATCCCAAAGTGGGCCGTGACCCCCAGGATAGAAAACAGCATCAAAGCCCTCTGAAGACACCGTTGAAAGAACGGCGGTGTGCGCCAGTTCGCTTTGGGCTAGCTTGTCGCCCTTGAAGCGTTTTGTAGCCTCGGTCTGGGCGTCGGCCGCATCACTGGTCGGATCGAGCGGCGGCTGTCCACCCTTGGGCGAAGCCAGCGTGACCTCAGACCCTGCGTCCTTGAAAACATAGTATGGCGCGGCGAACTCCTCTAGCCAAAAGCCGGTCTTCTTGCCGGTATCGCCGAGCCTGTCATGTGATGTGAGAACCATGAGAATTTTCATCTGATTTTACCTTTCAATCTGTTTCTGTTTCAGGCGGTCAGCTTGACTACCCATTTACCGAAAGCCTCATCCTTCAGCAGACCAACGAACGCCGCCGGAGCGCGTTCCAGGCCCACGATCATTTCTTCACGGAATTTGACCTTTCCTGCTTTGACCCATTCTGCCATCTGCTTGGCGAACTCGGGGTAAAGGTGCCCGAAGTCATCGAAGACGATGAAACCGCGCAAGGACATTCGCTTGCTCAGCATTGCACTGAGCGGAAGGTTCATCCGGTACGGACTGTTTGGCAGCGCGGTGGCGTTGTAGTGCGAGATAAGGCCGCAAACCGGGATGTGCGCCTTGGCGTTAAGCAGTGGAAGAATCGCATCAAAAACATCGCCGCCAACGTTTTCAAAGTAGATGTCGATGCCATCAGGCAGCGTTGCTTTAAGCTCAGCTGAAAACCCGTTTGCCTTGCATTCTATACAAATATCAAACTCCAGAGTGTTTATGACATGGTTACATTTCGCTTTCCCGCCCGCGATACCGACGACGTGCAGGCCGAGGATCTTGCCAATCTGACCCACATTGGCCCCAGCGGGACCGCTGGCTCCGGCGACGACCAGAGTCTCGCCCATTTTCTGCTGGCCGATCTGGGTCAACCCTGCTCAAGCGGTCAGGCCCGTCATTCCCAGCAGACCAAGCGCCCAATACGAGTTTTCGGGCGACGTCCTCATATTGATCACGCTTTTGCCGTCGGACAGCGCATAGTCCTGCCAGCCGTCAAGCGCTTGAACCCAGTCGCCAGTCTCAAGGCAACTTACATCGGAAGACTCGACCTGCGCGACGGTTCCGCCAACCATGACTGCCCCGATCTTGACCGGGGCAGCATAGGACAGCGCATCGCTCATTCGGCCGCGCATTTACGGGTTCAGTGACAGGAATTCGTTGCGCAACAGCATCTGGCCCTTTGCTTGTTTCGGGATCACTTCGGTTTCAAGCCGAAGGGTAGTATCCTCTGACTCGTCGCTCGGACGCCTGGTCGGGGCGAGCCTTCGGTTTGTCGGTTGGGATCGCGTCATAGGGGTGGCTCCTTTCAAAGAAACCCAAGTGCGGGCAAGCTTCGGGTACTCACACGTCCAGATATCTTACCGACTGGGGCCGTTAGGCAGATTGCATATCCAGCGCGGTGCCGTCGTAACGGCCAGTGGTCGCGGCCTCGGCCAATACATGCGCCACACTCGCCCGCGAGGCCTCCGCCGATTTGTTGACGTTTTTCCCCAAGATCAGGTGAGCTCTACGCTTTTCGTTGGTCAGCACAGCCGATCGCAGAATCGCGCAGGTCAAACCAGAAGCCATCAGGTGCACGTCCGCCGCGTGCTCGGCTTTCAAGTAATGGGCAAGCTCTCCTGTGGGGACTGTTTGGTCAGCCCCGACCGAATTAAGCATCACGAACCGCTTTACCCTTGCATCACGCGCCACATCGATCACGCGTCTGGCCCGGTCGCGATCCACCTTGTCGGTCATATCCGCGCCAGAAAATTCGCCAGGGCCCCCGGCAAAAATTACCGCATCCATGCATTCACAAGCATCGGCCTGCAAGTCGGTCAGATAACCCTTGCGCAGTTCGACGCCCTGGGGCTGCGCGCCGGAGATTGAGCTTTCGCGGACCAGTGCCGTCGGCTTATGGCCGGGATCAAGCAGTTCCTGAACTAGGAGCAGGCCAGTTTTGCCCGTGGCACCGGCAACAAGGATTGTCATAGTCATGGAAGCATCCTTCATGATGGCGGAGGTAGAAAGAAGCCATGGATCCGCGGGGATCACGGTAGAAAGATCGCCTTCACGTTGACGAACTCTTTCATGCCAAAGCCGCCATGCTCGCGTCCATATCCAGAGTTTTTAACCCCGCCAAACGGCATGTTAGGATCCATTGCCCCGAAGGAATTGATGCGGATCATGCCGGTGTCGAAATGATCCCGGGCCAGCTTGAAGGCGCTGGTCTCATCCTTGGAAAAGATTCCGCCACCTAGGCCGTAGCGGCTTTCATTGGCTAGCCGCATCGCGTCTTCATCGTCCTTGGCCCGTATGATCGACGCGACAGGCCCAAAAATCTCGTCATCATAGGCGGGCATGCCGGGCGCAAGGTTAGCCAGAACCGTGGCCGCATAATAGGCGCCGACCCGATCCGGTGCCTGACCTCCGCACAGGACCGTGGCCCCTTTGGCAACGCTGATATCTACCTGTTCCTTGACCGTGTCGAATTGATCCTTGCTTGACAGCGGGCCAAGCTGGCTATCCGCATCCATCGGATTACCCACGCGGACCGCCTTCATCTGCGTCACGAATGCATCGACAAAAGCGTCGTAAACCTTGTCCGTCACGATGAACCGCTTGGCCGACACGCAGGTCTCGCCGTTGTTGTACAAGCGCCCGATAACCGAAAACTTGACTGCAGTTTCGACATCCGCGTCTTCCAGCACCAGATAGGCGTCGTTGGACCCCAGTTCGAGGACGGTTTTCTTGAGCGCATTGGCTGCCAAGGCGCCAACATGACGGCCAGCGTCGTCGCTGCCTGTCATCGTCACAGCGCGAACCTTGGGGTGCGAGATAAGGATGTCGCTAGTGTCATGGTCGATCAACACGACCTGAAACAGGTCCTCGGGCAGGCCGGCCTCGATGCACAACTCGCGCAAGCGCAGAGCCGACCCGGTGCAGATGCTGGCATGTTTCAAAACGCAGCCGTTTCCTGCCATCAGGTTGGCGGCAAGCACGCGGATCGGCTGATAAAATGGAAAGTTCCATGGCTGAATCGAATAGATGACGCCGATGGGCTGGTAGGTAACAACACCGCGCTTTTGATCGGCTCCGTACGTGCGCTCTTCATCGGCCAGCGCGATCGGACCGTGTTGTGCGGTATAGTCACAGATTGCCGCACAAATCTCGACCTCGGTATGCCCGTCCTTGAGGAGCTTGCCGGTCTCACGCGTCATCAAAGCTGCCAGCTCATCCGCATGGCCGCGCATCGTCTGGCCGAGCTTGGTCAGGTACGGAGCCCGTTCGTAATGTGTCAGCTTGCGCCACTCCAGAAACGCCGCGTGGCAAGCCTCCACCCGGTCTGTTGCCTCGTTTGCAGTCATGACGGTGTAGGACGGAATTTCCTCACCGGTCGCGGGATTTACTGTGATTATTGTCGACATGCTGCCCTCTTTGCGCTGACCTACGCAACGCATGTCTGCGCAAAGTGTTCCCTGCAAATGCCGGCAATCGCCCAAACACCTTGCATCGGATCCTGACCCCACTTCTGCATGACGCGATTAATTCGGCGCAGACGCAACGCAATGACCGCGAAAACGTTCTCAGTCAGATACCCTTTACAAAACTGGAAATGACATGAGCACGCAGGCACTTTTCATCACAGGCGCGTCGAGCGGTATCGGCGCAGCGACAGCGCGATTGGCCGTTGCGCAAGGTTGGCAGGTCGGCCTGTTCGCGCGATCCAAGGACAAGCTCGATGCTCTCGTAAGCGAACTCGGCGACAGGGCCGTGGCGTTGCCCGGCAACGTGACCGATCTGAACGAACTGAAGACCGCGATGGCGACATTCGTCGGGAAGACGGGCGGCTTGAATGCGGCATTCGCCAATGCAGGTATGGGGCTTTCAGCTTCTGGTACGGACGCCGGCGATCCGACGGAATGGGAAGAGATGATTGGCGTGAACGTTTTGGGTGTCCTCTGGACGGTCATGGCAGCAATGCCGCATCTGAAGGAGCAGGCGGGACATCTGCTGCTGACGGGGTCCGCAGCAGGCCGGGTTCATATTGCAGGGTCGGTTTACGGGGCGTCAAAATGGTTTGTGCACGGATATGGCGGCAACCTGTCCGAAGAAATGAAGTCCTTCGGAGGCCGTTGCACCATCATCGCCCCGGGCATGGTCGACACTGCGTTCTTCGACGAACCCAAACCCGACAAGCTGCAGGCTGAAGATGTTGCCCGGGCGGCTCTCTTTGCGCTTGAAGCAGACCCGCGCTGTGCAGTGAACGAGGTTTTCCTCATGCCAACGCACTGAACTCATGGAGATTGACGCGCAGTATTGACTGCCGTTCGCGATGGTCAACGTCAAACCCCTGCCCGACCAGCGCGGAACACCGCCATCGCAAGTCAGGCCCACAGACCATCGTTGCAGAAGACAACACAGCCTGTGGCAAAGGCATGTTTGCGCCCGGAATCACGCCCACAGTCACACCGGGCGCGCCAGAGACAGGTGGTTGAAGAAACTGCGCTAACCCGCATCTCCAACTTCCGCATTGCCCGGGTCCTGCCGCCTAGCCTAACGCTGCTTCCTTAGACCGATCGCGGCCCCTGCCCTCCTGACTTGCGGCCATCGTCTCAGGCCAGACGCGCCTGTCCGACCTTTACTCGGCGAAGCGGGATCGAGCTTTCGATCGAGGCCACGCCCGGAAGTTTGGTGAACTTGCCGACCAGAAACCGCTCGAACTCGGCCAGGCCGCTGGTTGCGATGCGCAGAAGGTAGTCGCGGTTGCCGGTCATCAGCCAGCAGTCCACCACTTCGGGAAAGGTCTGGATCGCCGCTTCGAACTGCATCAGGGCTTCGTCGACCTGCTTGTCCAGCTTGACCGACACGAACACCGAAAAGCCGTAGCCAAGAGCCGCTTCATCGATCCGGGCCGAATAGCCGGCGATGATCCCCGCGTCTTCCATAAGCCGGATCCGGCGGGCGACGGGCGACGGGCTTAGTCCCACCGTTTCACTGATGTCATTGACCGTGGCGCGGCCATTCTTCTGCAGGATCCGGAGAATCGAAAGATTCAGCGGGTCGACGTTGGCTGTTTGCATTCCATTGCCCTTCAGCATTGGCGATTATCGCTAAAGTATACCATCCTGGTGGCACAGAAAGGCAAGAACCCGCGCGGGCTTGGCGCTAGTGTCGTCCCAGGACAGCAAGGGGCCGATCCACCATGACCGCAGCCGACGCGCAGCAACTGAAGACGGTCGAGCAGCGCCTGCTGTGGCTGTCGCACTGGATGATCCACCACGCGAACCACATCCGCCCCAAGGTCGACGGGATCAAGACCGGCGGACATCAGGCTTCGTCCGCGTCGATGGTGTCGATCATGACCGCGCTCTACTTCTCGGCGCTGCGGCCGGAGGACAGGGTCGCGGTCAAGCCGCACGCGGCCCCGGTCTTGCACGCGATGCATTACCTGATGGGCACCCAGACCCGCGAGCGGATGGAGAATTTCCGCGGGTTTGGCGGGGCGCAAAGCTATCCCAGCCGCACCAAGGACCGGATCGACGTTGACTTCTCCACCGGCTCGGTCGGGCTTGGCGTGGCGATCACCGCCTTTGCATCGCTGGTGCAGGACTATGTTCGGGCCAAGCCTTGGGGTGAAGGCGTGCGGCCGGGGCGGATGGTGGCGCTGGTCGGGGATGCCGAACTGGACGAGGGCAACGTCTATGAGGCGCTGCAGGAAGGCTGGAAGAACGGGCTGCGGAACTGCTGGTGGATCATCGATTACAACCGCCAGTCGCTGGACGGGGTGGTGCATGAGGGGCTGTGGAGCCGGGTCGAGCGGATTTTCGAGGCCTTCGGTTGGGATGTCGTACGGCTCAAGCATGGCCGCCTCCAGCGCGCCGCGTTTCAGGAACCGGGCGGCGATGCCTTGCGCAAGTGGATCGACGATTGCCCCAACCAGCTTTACGCGGCGCTGACCTTCATGGGCGGTGCGGTCTGGCGCGAACGGCTTCTGAATGATCTGGGCGATCAGGGTCCGGTTTCGGCCCTGCTTTCGCGGCGCAGTGATGCGGAACTTGCTGCGCTGATGGAAAACCTGGGCGGAAATTGCGTGGCGACGCTGGCCGAGACCTTTGCCGCCATCGACCACAACCAGCCGGTCTGCTTTCTGGCCTATACGGTCAAGGGCTGGGGGACGCCGATTGCCGGGCACAAGGACAACCACGGCGGGCTGATGACCAAGGCGCAGATGGCCGAGTGGCAGGAGCATATGGGGGTTCCCGTCGGTCAGGAATGGGACCGCTTCGCCACGGTCAAGGACCGGGCGGCACTGCAGGCCTTCCTTGACCGAGTGCCGTTCTTTCAGGGTGGCCCCCGTCGCCATGACGACAGCGCCGTCGCCGTTCCAGAGATCACCTTGGCCCCAGACCGCGAGATTTCGACCCAGATGGCCTTTGGCAAGATCCTGGACGATCTGGGCAAGGGCGACAGTGATCTGGCGCGCCGGATCGTGACCACATCGCCTGATGTCACGGGAACGACAAACCTTGGCCCCTGGGTCAACCGGCGCAAGCTGTTCGCGCGGACGGCACGAGCTGATACCTTCATGGCCGAGAAGATCGCCTCGACCGCGAAATGGGAGTTTGCGCCGGACGGCCAGCATATCGAGCTTGGCATTGCCGAGATGAACCTCTTTCTACTTCTGGGGGCCGCCGGGCTGTCGCATGCGCTGTTCGGCAAGCGGCTTATCCCCATCGGCACGGTCTATGATCCCTTCGTGGCGCGCGGTCTCGATGCGCTGAACTACGCTTGCTATCAGGATGCGCGCTTCATGATCGTGGGCACTCCGTCAGGCGTTACGCTGGCCCCCGAAGGCGGGGCGCACCAGTCGATCGGGACTCCGCTGATCGGCATGGCGCAGGACGGCTTGGCCGCCTTCGAGCCTGCTTTCGCGGATGAACTCGCGGTCATCCTGCACTGGGCGTTCGGCTATCTGCAGCGGTCGGGCGACGGCGATCCGGATGAACGCACCTGGCTCAGGGATGAAACCGGCGGCTCGGTCTATCTGCGGCTGAGCACCAATTCGATCGAGCAGCCGGGCAAAAGGGCGGATCAGGCCTTTGTCCAGGGGGCCATCGACGGCGGCTATTGGCTGCGGAAGCCCGGGCCGAACTGCGACGTCGTCATCGCCTATCAGGGCGCCGTGGCGCCCGAAGGGATCCGCGCGGCGGGCATGATCGGCGACAGCCGGCGCGATGTCGGGGTGCTGGCGGTGACCTCGGCGGACCGGCTGAACGCCGGGTGGACCGCGGCGCAGCGGGCACGGGCGCGGGGGCGGCGGGATGCCCGGTCGGCAGTCGAGACGCTGCTGCAGGACCTCCCGCCGCATTGCCATCTCGTCACGGTGATCGACGGCCATCCGGCCACGCTGGCCTGGTTGGGCGGGGTCTGCGGGCATCGGACCATTCCGCTTGGCGTCGAGCACTTCGGGCAGACCGGTACGATCGCCGAGCTGTACCGCCACTTCGGTATCTCCGCCGAAAGCATCGTCGAGAAGGTGTCGGGTTTGACGGCGGGCAGGTCTCCGGCGCGCGCGGCCGAGTGATCCGCCCCCGGCCTAGGACTTGGTGTCGTCGGACCGCGAGCCGATCCCGTAGTCGTTGAGCTTGCGATAAAGCGTGGGCCTGGATATCCCCAAGGCCTTGGCCGTGCTGCTCAAGTTGCCGCGATGCTGGGCCAGCGCGGTCTCGATCAGCAGCACCTCGGCCATCCGCAAGGAGACCGATCCGGCCTGAAGCCGGTCATGCGTGGCCAGAAGCGTCGGGTCGACCGGGTCTGGCGCGGGGGTGGTCACCGCTCGGGGCAAGTCGGCCACCGTGACATGTCGGGACTTGACCAGAGCGTGCAGATTGATGATCGCGTTGCGCAGTTCGCGGACGTTGCCCGGCCAGGAATGGGCAAGCAGGGCCGCCTGAACCTCTTCACTGAAGACCAGCGTTTCGCGCCCGGTTTCCCGGGCCAGCTTGCGATTGTAGTGTTCGGCAATCAACAGGACATCGTCGCCCCGGTCCTTCAGCGGCGGGATTGTCAGGACCGTGCTGCTGAGCCGGTAATAGAGGTCGCGCCGGAACCGTCCGGCCTCGACCTCGGCCTGCAGGTTCCGGTTGGTCAGAGACACAAGCGCCAAGGACCCGTCGGGATGATCGGGGCCGCTTAAGCGGATCAGCCGCTCTTCCAGATGGCGCAAGAGCAGCGTCTGATTTTCGGGGTGCAGCTCGCCGACCTCATCCAGGCACAGAAGCAAGCCGGCGTTGGCCTTCTCGGACCCAAGCAGACGATCGCGAAACATGCCTTCCGTGACTGCGCCGCAATTGATCGTGGTGAACTCGGCGGCGGCCGGGCTTTCGATGCGCGCATGGATCAGCCGGGCAAAAAGCTGTTTGCCGACACCGGTCTGACCTTCGATCAGAATGGCCGCATCCGTCAGGTCAATACGCGCTGCCGTGTCCAGTACGCCGCGAATTGCCGCGCTTTGGCCGACGATCTTGAGGTTGCTTTCCGGAATGAGGACGCCCGGAAGGTCCGGCACGGCCTCATGAGACAATGAGGTATGCCGGGAGCTCGGCCTGCTCCCAGACTGTCGAAAGATAAGGGCAGCCCCCTTTGTGTTGCCGTCGACGTTCAGAAGGCGGATGTCCTGACACCGTAGCCCTTCTGGCAAAGCTCGCAGGATCGTGTCTTCGGACAGCCCGTCTGGAAGTTCAAGAAAGCTGGCCCCCAAGCCCAGATTCTGGCCAAGCTTGGGAACCGTCTCGCTGCAGTTCCGGTTGAAGATCAGACGGCCGAAACGGTCAATGATCGCCAGGCCGTCATTCGGGCCCATCGCCTTTGGGAAATGGCCGATGGTCTCTTCCATCAGACGCATGTTCAGAAGCGACTGCGCCTGCGCTATCGCTACCTCGATGTCGCGCGCCGCAGTTGCTGCGAAGGCGGCGTTGTGCTTCTGAAAGATCGTGGTCAGACCGCTCAGGTTGATGACGCCGATGATGGTCTGGTCAACCGGATCGCGGATCGGAGCGGCGGCGCAACTCCAGGCCTTCATGCCCTCGCAGAAATGCTCGTCGCCGTGCACGTAAACCGGCTCGCCCATGAAGAGGGCGGTTCCGATGCCGTTGGTTCCAGCGGCATCCTCGCTCCACACGCCCCCAACCGTCAGGTTTATCTTGCTTCCTTTGGTTAGGGTTGAGGTGTCGCCGACGGTATCGAGGATTACGCCGTTGCGGTCGGTCAGGATCAGCATCGCCTCGGCGCCCGACAGCAGCGCGCCGATCTGGTTCAGCGACGCTAGTGTCGCGCGGCGCAATTCGGCATTGTCATGCGCCGACTTGTTGACAGGAAGCCGATTTTCCAAAACTGGCGCCGCGAATTGCTCGGGCTTAACGCCAACCGTATTGGATCTTTGCCACGATTGATAAATTACAGACCGTACTCCGGTCAACGGCAGGCTGGGCGTGTTTCGATTGGCCAGAAATCGATTCCACGCCTTCGTGGTCTCGCGCGGATCGAAGGTCGCAAAGTCGAACCCGAGATTCGAGCCCGAGCTGCGCGAGTGCTCATTCGAACTCATAATTAAATCCCCTCCCGTGGATTTAATTCGAGCCACTTTCAAAGTGGCACGGGTAGCCTTTCCGCATTGTTATGCCGTGACCGAATGTAAGGGTCATCCGATCCCAAGCCTGGATTTTAGGTCTCGTGCCAGTTCTTCCTCAGTATAGTCCCGGTTGATCACCCGGCCTGCCAGATCTTCAATCTGCGTCTGCAGGTCAGGTGCCAGCGGGCTGATGAACCCGTTTTCGGCCGACGCCAGTAGAAAGCGAACTGCTCCGTCAATCCGCTTCAACTGCCCCAGGAAATGGATCTGAACCCCCGAATGGGCATCGGCGACGACGACACGGCCATTCGAACTGATCCGGAGATAAGGCTCGGGCTCATCGGCCACGCGCGGCCCTGCCTGGTCGACGATGATCAGACCGTCCGGCTGCGGCGGCGGCGCGGCCCGTTTGGCCTTGTCTGCCGAATACTTGCCGCCGCTGAGGGTGTCGGCCAGCTTTTCGATCGTACCCCAGTTGCGCTGGAGATGCTGCCGGGCCTGTGCATCCTCTGCGCGCGGGCCGCTTTTCTTGGAAAAGATGTCCAACCCCGTTCCTCCCCGATGCCGCTCTTCGGTTCTTTTCGTCGCATATTTTTTGGGCGGTAAGTTAACACGCTATCACAGTTAACGGGCTTTACCCGAATCATTGTTTTCCGCGGTTTCAGAGCCGCCTATCTGTAACAGAGCGTTACACTTGCCCTTGCTGTAGCACCGTCAGTTTTGTCGGGCAGGTGTGCCTTGCGGTCCCTTCGCCCCCATGCGCCCTTCGCTGATCCAGCGTGCGGCCAGCACAAACGCACCGGTGGCGAACTCTCTGCCATGTGCTGCGATCATCTCTTCTCCGACCAGGGCAATGCGCTGAAAGAATGCATCTTTGCTGCGCTCTTCTTCGGTCAGCTCGACAGTCTGGGGTATCGGCATGATGGTCACTCTCCCGTTGGTTTGAACATAGCTTCAGGAAACTCGACAAGTGCTGCAGAGCCGTCCGCCCCGGCCAGGGCAAGGAAGTTTCCGCATCCGGACCAGGCAAGGCCCGCAATCGCCGCGCCCGTGTTTTCCCGCAGCAGAATCTCGGTCGGCTGGCCGATTTCGGCCAGGCTAACCAGACCGTTCGCATAGCCGACGGCCACCAGGTTTCGCGTCGGACAGGTGGCGACCGCGTCGATCAGGATCAGGCCGGACTTACCGCTGATGAGGTTCTGCCGCCCCTTCAGAGACCAGGCGGCGGGTCGATATGCGCCAGAGGCCACCACGGTCTGCCGGGCCAGATTGAAGCCGACAGTCCGGACCGCCGCCGGAAAACTGCTGAAATGCTGCATTTCCGTCCCGTCGCCCGCCATCAGGCAGAAGCCGTCGGTTTCCAGCAGGACTGCAAGGTGCATCCCGTCGTCGCTCCACACGAAAGCGGCCGGGACCGCGGGCAACGCAATGTCCCGAGCGACGGGCGGTGTCATCATCGTCCAAAGCCGCAGCCCCGCGGCATGGGCCACTGCCAATGTGCTGCCGTCGGGGCTCCAATCAATGGCGTGGATCGGGGCGGGGTGGGTCAGGCTCAGGTCATCCGCGCCGGTGCCCACCTGCACTGATGACCCGCTTGCCCAAGCGATGACTTCACCCTCCGGCCGCGCCGCAATCGCCTGGATCAGACCGGTTGCGCGCTGCGGCAGGTGGACCGAGAGCCCGCCGGGGGTCGTTGTATTGATGCGTCCATTAAGCTTGGCGAAGGTAAAGTTGGTCTGCCCGTGCCGTCCGATGGTCGAGCTTCGCCCCTCGGTATGGTCGGCCTTGCGCAGTGGACTGACGTGGCCCTCGCGCGGCGCAATCGTGACCCGCCCGCTGTCCAGCGCACGCCGGGTGCGCTTGTTTGGTGAAGACGGGTCGCTTGTGCTGGCTAAATGAATGCTGCCATCGGCACAACCAAAAGCGACGGCCGTGTTGGAGGCATTAAACAGCACCTCGGTCGTCGGCGAAGGCAACTGCCATTCGCGGGCGATCAGATCGAAAAGTTGCAGATGCGCGCGTTCGTCCTTCATGATCATGCCCCTCAGGCTTGGCAAAGTCGGCTGATGTCGGCATCGATCTTGGCGAGGACATCTTCCATCCGCCTGATCTCGCCCTCGGTTTCCGCAAGTTCTGCCTTCGCGGCGCGGTCCTGGCCTTGCAGAACGTCCAGTGCCCGCAGCCTGCGGTCATTCCCGGGCTGTTCACCCAGATCGCGTTCGGCGCACATCAGCTCGATCTCCTTGCCGGCCACCCTCTGACGGCGGCTTAGCAGCTTGGACGTCTCCTGGCTCAGCAGAATGACCAGTGCGACGCGCATGCGCTGCAACTCGGCCATCCGGATAGAGAATTCGTTCGCGTCGTTCATGGCCGATTCCATGACCTTCCCAAGGGGCAGCCCATAACTAAGCACTCTACGGATTGGGCTGATCTTTTTGCATTGAAACTGAAAGTGTAAAGATTCGTTACGGTCGTGTCACAAAGCGTTACACTCAAATTTCCATTAGGTTTTGTAGAACCCGGCACCCTAGGCTTCTCCTACAAATAAGAAGTTGCAGATCGATTCATGCAGCTCAAGAACGAAGGAAGGGAGGCCTTGCGTTGCGAATGAAATTCACAGTTTGTGAAACTGATCCAGCGTGTTGGATAGCCATGGCTTCAAATGAAGCTGCGGTTCCCCGGACCTTTGCCGACGACAATGCCCACGCCATTCTCAACATAAAAGGTGAGCAACAATGTCGACACTGACGCTAAACAAGATTACGTCGCAAAAAGGCATTTCTGTCTCCGATGCGACCAAGAAGATCTCGGACCTCGGGTGGAATCCTTCCTATGTCCAGGAAGCGATGACCTACCCGTCCGACTACAAGATCACCAAAGCCCCGCGCGACCCGATGAAGCAGGTGCTGCGGTCCTATTTCTCGATGCAAGAGGAAAAAGACAACCGCGTCTACGGAGCGCTTGACGCTGCCCTGCGCGGGGACATGTTCCGCAACGTGGAACCCCGCTGGGTCGAATGGATGAAGCTGTTCCTGGCGATCATCCCCTTTCCAGAAATCTCGGCGGCCCGCTCGATGGCCATGGTCAGCCGCCTGGCACCGGGCGAAGACCTGCGGACCGGTTTCACCATGCAGATGGTCGACGAATTCCGTCACTCCACGATTCAGATGAACCTGAAGAAGTGGTACATGGAGAACTACATCGATCCGGCCGGCTTCGACATCACCGAAGAAGCGTTCGGCAAGTGCTATGCCACCACCATTGGCCGCCAGTTCGGCGAGGGCTTCCTCACCGGCGACGCGATGACGGCGGCCTGCATGTATCTGACCGTCGTGGCTGAAACCGCGTTCACCAACACGCTGTTTGTCGCCATGCCGTCGGAAGCCGCCCGCAACGGCGACTATGCGCTGCCGACGGTGTTCCTGTCGGTGCAGTCGGACGAGTCCCGCCATATCGGCAACGGCCACTCCCTCATGATGGCCGCGCTGAAAGAGCCGGAGAACCACCTGCTGATCGAACGCGACATGAAATACGCGTTCTGGCAGAACCACGCGATCGTCGACGCCGCCATCGGCACCTTCATCGAATACGGCACGACCGACCGCGACAAGACCAAGGAAAGCTATGCCGAGATGTGGCATCGCTGGGTCTATGAAGACTACTACCGGACCTACATGCTTCCGATGGAGAAGTACGGCATCAAGATCCATCATGATGACGTGACGCTGGCCTGGGAGCGGATCACCAAGAAGAACTATGTCCACAAGGTCGGGCAGTTCTTTGCCGTCGGCTGGCCGGTGAACTTCTGGCGGATCGAGGCTCAGACCGAGAAAGACTTCGAATGGTTCGAGCACAAGTATCCCGGCTGGTACTCGGAATTCGGCGAGTTCTGGAAGTGGTACGCCAAGCTGTCGAAGCCGGGCCAGAAGGTCATCACCTTCAACGAGGAAGTCGGCTACGTCTATCCTCACCGCTGCTGGTCGTGCCTGGTTCCCTGCCTGATCCGCGAGGACATGGTGGTGGACGAGATCGACGGACAGCTGCACACCTTCGCCCACGAGATTGACCGCTGGACCGCAGTCGAGGCCTTTGCGGACGAATATCAAGGGCGCCCGACGCCTGCGATGGGCCGCTTCTCGGGCAAGCGCGAATGGGAGACGCTCTATCACGGCGTCGACTTGGCCGATGCGATCGTGGATCTGAACTTTGTCCGTTCCGACGGCAAGACCCTGATCCCGCAGCCGCACCTGCGTTTTGACGACAAGGACATGTGGACGCTGGATCACGTACGCGGCCACACGCTCGGCTCGCCGCTGATCACGCTGCGCGGCATGGATGAGGCAACCCGCAAGGCGCACCTCGCCGACTACGCCAAAGGGTTCACGATCAACCCCTGCCACTAAGCACTGGCGGCATGGGCCGGATTTTCCGGCCCATGCTTCCCCCCAGCCGGTACCCGTTCGGGCACCGGGATCAGCAAACATGTCCTGAAAAGGCCCATGGAAATGTCCGATACCTACACTGTCCGCCTGGAACCCGTCGGGGTGGAGTTCGAAGTCGAGGATGGCGAAACAATCCTGGACGCGGCGTTCCGGCAAGGCATCTCGCTGCCGCACGGCTGCAAGGAAGGCCAGTGTTCGGCCTGCAAGTGCAACCTGGTCGAGGGCGAAGTTGACCTCCTGAAATACTCCACCTTCGCGCTGAGCGATGGCGACCGCGAGAACGGCGGCATCCTTTTGTGCCGCTCCATCGCTCAGGATGACCTAGTGATCGAGCTCTTGAATTTCGATGAAGAGCTCCTGTCGAAATCCATCGCCGTCAAGTCCTTCAAGGGGCGGATCAGCGCCAAGGCAAGTCTGACCCACGACATCCGGTCGATCGAGATCGCGCTGGACTCACCCATGAAATTCTGGGCCGGACAATATGTCGACATCACCGTCAGGACCAAAGCGGGGGAGACGATTACACGCTCGTTCTCCATGGCAAATACGCCGGACCAAGGCCAAACCCTCAAGTTCATCATCAAGAAATACCCCGAGGGACGCTTCTCCGGAGAGCTTGACAGCGGCGGGATCGAAGTCGGAGCCGAAGTCACCGTTACCGGACCCTACGGATCCTGCTTCAGACGGGAAAACCGAACGGGACCGATGATCCTTGTCGCGGCGGGGTCCGGCATGTCGCCGATCTGGTCGATCCTGCATGACCACATCGCCAGCGGCGAAGATCGCCCGGTCTATTTCTTCTACGGTGCCCGGACCGCAGCCGACCTCTTCTACCTCGACCAGATCGCCGCGATCACCGCCGCCAACCCTGCCATCACCTTCATCCCGGTGCTGTCGCATGCCCAGGACGATGACGGATGGACCGGGGCCCAAGGCTTTGTCCACCAGGTCGTCGGAACCGAACTCAAGCGGCTGGGGATCGAAGGCGACGCCGATGCCTACGCCTGCGGCCCGCCCCCGATGATCGACGCCCTGCAGCCGGTGCTGTTCCTGCAGGACTTCGACCCGGACCGGACCTTTTTCGACAAGTTCACGACCTCCACCGCACCCGCGCCGATCAAGGCGCACTGACATCAGGGGCAAAGCCTCGCAAACAGGGAGAGAGACATGGTTGCCACATCAAGCTCGGTCGGATCTGGGGCGGCAGGCGCCGCGCGGTTTGCCGACAGCGAAAGCCGCCGCTACCGCTATTTCGAACCCCGCGGCAAGCGGGCCACCCATTACGAAGACGTCACGGTGGACGTCCAGCCCGATCCCGAGCGCTATCTGATCCAGGATTGGATCATCGCCTTCCCGAATGGCAAGGGCGCCTACGAAAAGGACAGCACCAAGGCGAAAAGCTCGAACTGGCACGCCTTCCGCGCCCCCGACCAGGAATGGGAGCGGACGCATTACCAGCGCCAGTCGCGCATCGAGGTGATGGTTCAGTCGGTCATCAGCAACGGCCGCAAGTCCGGCGCCCAGCACGCTTTCGACGCGGCCTGGGGCAAGATCCTGCAAAAGCATCTGGGGGCATGGAAACATGCCGAGTTCGGCCTTGGCACCAGCCTGATGCAGGCGCAGCGCTACGGCTATACCCAGATGATCAACAACGCCACGCTGACCAATTCGTCCTACAAGCTGCGGCTGTCGCAGGACATCACGCTCTATCTGGCCGAGATCGGCATGGATATCGCGGGCTGGGATGACGAGGCGGGCAAGCGGGCCTGGCTGGAAGACCCGATCTGGCAAGGCACCCGCGAGGCGGTCGAAACCATCATGGGCGCCACCGATTATCTGGAGCAGTACTTCGCCATTAACCTCGTCTTCGAGCCGCTGGTGGGAGAACTTTTCCGCTCGGGCTTCCTGATGCAGGCCGGCGCGCCCAACAACGATTTCATGACCCCCTCGGTCATTGCCGCCGCCGAGGGCGACTATGAACGCAACCTCGCGAACACGATCGACCTGATCTACCTCCTTGTGAACGACGAACAGTTCGGCGCGCAGAACCGCACGCTGTTCCAGTCCTGGGTCAAGAAGCACGCGGCCCTGGCCGAGAAGGCCGCCCGCAATTTGCAGCCGATCTGGAGCCAGGCCCACGCCAAGCCGGTCAGTTTCGACGAGGCGCGCGCGGTCTCTGAAGAGCGGTTCGCGAAGATCCTTGGCGAACTCAATCTCTCACGCTGAAAGGAAACATCATGTCGAATATCGCTCGCGACAACAGCCACGACAACATCTTCAAGGCGATGAAGGACATCACCTTCGAGAAAACCGTTTCGCATCAATGCGGTGTGACGATGTCGGATTCGGTCGAGGCCCGCGCCATCGCCGAATTTATGGACCAGCAGCCGGGGGTCACCGTGACCTACAACCCCGCACTGATCCGGATCGACGGGACGGGGAAGATGATCTTCAAGATGGATGAGATCAGCGAATACCTGGGCCGCGAAATGACGGCCGAGCTCTTCGAGGTGAACTCCTCGACGCACTACGGCCGCATGGTCCGCGCCGACGACAACACCGTGATCCTCTACGGCGACATGAACGAGATGCTCGAGTTCATCTAGGCCCCCAGACGCGGGGGGCATCCCCCCGCGTCCTTCCTTACCCGTCCAGCCACCGCGATGTCCGAAAGGCAATTCCCATGTTCATCACTCCTGAAGGCAAGGAGATCTTCGTGGTCGACGGCCATACCCACTTCTGGGATGGCAGCCCCGAAAATCAAGCCAACATCCACGGCAAGCAGTTCATCGACTGCTTCTATGCCTACCACTCCAACCTGTCCCCCAAGGAACAGCTCTGGGAGAAGTCGAAGTTCGAGAAGTACTCGGCCGACCAGCTGTACAACGACCTCTTCATCGAGGGGCCGGATGACATCGCCATCCTGAACTCGACCTACCTCAAGGACTTCTACAAGAACGGCTTCAACACCATCGAACGCAATCACTCGGTGGCCAAGAAGTACCCCAACCGCTTCATCGTGAACGGGTCCTTCGATCCACGCGATGGCGAGAAGGCCTTGGAATACATCCACTGGATGAAGGAAACCTACAACATTCAGGGCGTGAAGATGTACACGGCCGAATGGAACGGGTCCTCCAAGGGTTGGCGGCTGAACGACCCCGACGCCTACAAATGCTTCGAGCTGTGCGACAAGCTGGGCATCAAGAACATCCACGTTCACAAGGGCCCGACGATCATCCCGCTGAACAAGGATGCGTTTGATGTCCATGACGTCGACTATGCGGCGACCGACTTCCAGAACCTGAACTGGATCATCGAACACGCCGGCCTGCCGCGTCTGGACGACTTCTGCTGGATCGCCACCCAGGAAACCAACGTCTACGCAGGCCTCGCCGTGGCGCTGCCCTTCATCCACACCCGGCCACGCTACTTCGCCGAAGTCATCGCGGAACTCCTGTTCTGGATCGGGCCGGACAAGCTTCTCTTCGGGTCGGACTATGCGATCTGGACGCCGAAATGGCTGGTCGAGAAGTTCTGGGCCTGCCAGATCCCCGAGGACATCTCGGCCGAACGGGTTGGGATCCAGCTGACGGACGAGATCAAGGAAAAGATCCTCGGCCTGAACGCGGCCCGCCTCTACAACATCGACATCGCGGCCCGCAAGGCAGAGTTCGCCAAGCAGCCCGTGATGATCGCGGCGGAGTGAAACGAATGCCAGTCGCGTCACGTCTCCCCGCAGAGTTGCTTGCAGAGCCCCCACTTGAGCAAGTCTGGGCGCGGCTGGATCTGGTGATGGACCCCGAACTTGACGAAGCCGTAACGGATCTCGGTTTCGTGGAGTCGGTGTCCATCACCCCTTCCTTGCACGATGACGACCCCCGGGAGGTGCAGATCGGCTTCCGGCTGCCGACCTACTGGTGTTCGCCCAACTTCGCCTTTCTCATGGCCGAAAGCATAAAGCGCGAGGTCGAGGTCCTGCCCTGGGTCGCGCGCGCCGTGATCACGCTGCACGACCATATGTCGGGCGACGAGATGAGTGCTGCGATCAACTCCGGTCGCAGTTTCGGGTCGGTGTTCGAGGACCTGCATCCCGGCGAAGACCTGTCCGCCTTGCGTGAGAAGTTCGACCGCAAGGCTTTTCAGCGCCGTCAGGAAGTGGTGCTCAAGGCGCTGCAGGCCATGACCTATTCCCCGGAATGGCTGGCCGACATGACGCTGGCCGAACTGGAGGCCGTCACGTTTGAAGACCCCGAAGACGCCCGCCAGACCGGGCGCTATCTGGCGATCCTGAAGGCCAAGGGACTGGCCCGTCAGCCGTCCGACCGGGCCTTGCCGGACTATGACGGCGCACCGCTGACCGCTGAGGGTTTCCGCACCTACATGGAGCTGTTGCGGTCCGTACGCATCAACATGGAATTCTCGGGCTCGCTCTGCCGGGGATTGAAGGCCACCCGCTACAAGCAGGCTGATCTGTCAGGGGACGTGCCGGTCCTGGTGGACTTCGTGCCCGCCGACCTGCCGGACGGGGCCAATTCGACCAGAACGTTTCAATAGCCGTCCAAGGCGCAGGAGGACACGATGCCGAAACTCATGATCCACGGAAATGACGCCCGCCGCGCCTTGGCCCATGGCGTACAAAGGCTCAGCGCCGCAGTGGAATCCACGCTGGGCCCGATGGGGATGAACGCGATGATCGATCGCCCGATCGGCACGCCGCTGATCAGCCGGGACGGGGTGTCCATTGCGTCCGAGATCGAACTTTTCGACCGGTTCGAGAATATGGGTGCCCAGGTGGTGCGCGAAGTCTCGATGCAGACGAACGACGTGGCGGGCGACGGGACCACGACCTCGATCGTGCTGGCGAACGGGATGATCCAGCAAGGCGTCGCGCTGATCGACAAGGGGGCCAAGCCGGTGGAGTTGTGCCGCGGCATTGCGCTCGCGGTCGAAACCACAACCTCGGCCCTGCGCGCGGCCGCAAAGCCTGCTACGGATGACGCCCTCTTGTCCGCCGTGGCCAGGATCAGCGCGTCCGATGCCGACCTTGGGTCGCTGGTGGCCGAAGCGTTCCGCCGTGTCGGCGCGCAAGGGGTCATCACCACCGACTACGGCACCGGCAATGTCTCGACCCTGGAGGTCGTGGACGGCATGGCCTTCGACCGGGGCTACATCTCACATCACATGGTCACCGATCTTGATGCGATGAAGGCGGTGGTGGAGAACCCCTACATCGTCCTGACCGACATCAAGATGAAGACCGCCAGCCAGTTGGACGCGGCCAAGGCGATTGCCGCCGCCGACAAACGCCCACTGGTGATCCTGTCTGAGGAAACCTCGCCCGAAGTTCTGATGACCCTTCTTGGCAAGGAAGGCCCCGGCAAGTTCCTCGTCGTCCACCCGCCCGAGTTCGGCCATTGGCGCCGCAACATGATGGAGGACCTGGCGATCCTGACCGGCGGCAAGGTGCTGTCGCGCGATCTGGGCGATAGCCTGGAGGCGATAACCCGCGACGACATGGGGGGTGCCGACCGGATCGAATCCACCCAGTCTGACACCAAGATCATCCGCGGCCACGGCGACGCCCAGGCCATCGCCGCCCGCCGTGCGCAGGTCCAGCGGCTTTACGAACTGGCGCCGCCCAATGTCGACAAGGACAAGCTGCAGGAACGGCTGGCCAAACTGTGTGGCGGGACGGCGACGATCCTGGCGGGCGGTGTGACCCCGGTCGAACAGAAGCGCACCATCCAGCTGATCGAGGATTCGCTGAACGCCGTGCGCGCGGCGGCGGAAGAGGGTGTACTGGTTGGTGGCGGGGTTGCCCTTGCCCGGGTCGCCCCGGCGCTAGCGAAGCTATCCCAGACCGTCACCGGTGACATCCGCAAGGGCGTTGAACTGGTCCAGTCGGTCTTGACCCTGCCCTTGGCGCGGATCGCCTTCAACGCCGGGGCCGAACCGAACGACGTGGTCAGCAAGGTCAGCGCGATGACCGGCAGTCATGGTTACAACGCCGCCACCGGCCGGTTCGAGGACCTGATGGCGGCCGGTGTGGTCGATCCTGTCCGGGTGACCTGTGCGGCGTTGATGAATGCGGGCTCGGTGGCGACGCTGATCCTGACCACGGAAACCCTGATTGCCGATCTCAAGGAAGACGAGGACCCCACTGCGGGTGGGGCCCTGGGCGGCGGTGCCGAAAAGCTTGGCCGCAAGTGAACCGACCAACATACAGACGAAACAGGAGTTTGAGACATGGCTGAGCAGAAGCTAAAGGGCAAAACCGCTATCGTCACCGGTGGTTCGCGGGGCATTGGCAGGGGTATTGCTCTCGCCCTGGCCAAGCAGGGTGCCAACATCGCATTCAACCATTATCGCGATGCCGACCGCGCCGCGGCCACGGTCAAGGAGATCGAGAAGCTGGGCGTCAAGGCCTTTGCCGCCGAATGCGATGTCTCCTCGCCCAAGGCAGTTGCCGCCTTCTACGCGTCTGCCGTCAAGGCGCTTGGGGATGTCAGCATTCTGGTGAACAACGCCGGACACAACATCACCGAGCGTTTCGAGGACATTACTGAGGAAAGCTATGACCGGATGCTGGACGTCCACGTGAAGGGCACCTTCTTCATGACGCAGTCGGTCTACCGTGACATGAAGAAGCGCAATGACGGGCGCATCATCAACGTAACCTCGCAACTGGCCTACAAGGGCGCAGGCACGCTGACCCATTACTGCGCAGCCAAAGGGGCCAATGCCACGTTCACCCGGGCCCTGGCGCTGGAATGCGCGGACAGCGGCATCCGCGTCAACGCTGTGGCCCCCGGCGTGACCAACACCGACCTTCTGACCCCGTTGTCAAAGGATTTGCTCGATACCCTGAAGCAGGCGATTCCGATGCATCGCTTTGCCGAGGTCGACGAGATCACGCCAGCGGTCGTCCTTCTTGCCTCGCCGGAGGGCAGCTTCTTCCACGGAACCTGCATCTCGCCCAACGGCGGCGAAGTGATGTTCTGATGAACCCCGTGCTGGCATCGATCTGGGGTTCAGAGGGTGCCAGCATAACGACAGGGGTCGGCTGAACTGCGGCATGGAACGCAGAAGACCGCTGCTGATTTGCAAGACCAAGCCGGGTCAATGCCTTGAAAACGAAAGCATGGGGAGTGTGACATGGGCACCGATATCAAGACTGCCGAGCCGACGGCCGCAACCGGCGCCTGCTACCGCCTGATCTACCGCAGCCACAGTCTTTTGCCCGGGCATGGTAAGGACGACGCCGCACTGGCCGAAATCCTGAAGGTTGCACGCGTCAAGAATGCCAGCCTGGGGATCACAGGCGCGCTCATGCTTTACGATGACTGGTTCGCCCAAGTGCTGGAAGGGCCGCAGGCGGCCGTCGAGGCGCTTTATGCCAAGATCAAGGCCGATCGCCGGCATGATGCTGTCCGCCTGTCCGAGGCGGGGCCGGTTCCAAAACGCCAGTTCGAAAGGTGGGCAATGGCGATCGTGGCCGAGCATCACGAACCCGACATGCCGATGGTGGCCACCACCGGCGGCCTGGCCCAAGGTGCCCCCTGGCGCGTCTCCTTGGAGCAGGAAGCGATCCTGACCCGCCTGCGCGACCTGACGCGGGGTTATGGGCGCGGCGCCTAGGCTCCAGACTCGTTGATCGTCACAGCCAGACCATGACGGTTGCGGCGACAGCGATTGCGGAGCAGCAGGTCTTGTTGTTGCGTATGGCGAAGCGGCGCTTGTCATTCAATCTGCCGAACATGATCTCGATCCTGTTCCGCAGCCTTTAGTAACGCCGGTGGTCGCGGACTGCCTTGCCGCGAGACTTCCGACTGCGGTTGCAGGGGCGTATCCCTTTGTCCATTAACGCTTCCCGCAGCCAGTCGGCATCGATGCCACGGTCAACGATCAGCTATCAGCGGCAGGCAGGCTTCCCAGCAGCGCCGCAGCACCTGTATAGTCGCTGACCTGAACCTCTTTCATGAGGAACCGCAGCGAGGGCCCCCTGGCGTACGTGACGGCATGCAACTTGATGTTCAGTCCACCCTTGGTCCGCCCGATCAGGCGCATGCGCTGATCGTCAGTCCTACCTTTTCACCCGCAGGCTCGGGGCCGTGCGGTGCGCCTTGAGACACTTCGCGTCAATTGTGGCGACCTTCTCCTCGCCGCCGTCTGAAGCCAGCCCCTCCATCTCGCGGGCGAAGACACCCAAATCGCCCACCACTTCCAGCAATTGTAGAGGGTCTTTGGCAGGTCACACTCGCGCGGCGCATCGCACCAGCGCAACCTATTGCGGTTGATGAAGATAATCCCACTCAGTGCGCGCCGATCATCGACATTCGGCTTCCCGTCGCTCTCCGGAAGCAACGGTCGCAGCCGTTCCATCTGCTAATCGGTCAGCCAGAACAGATTGCTCAACAAACCCCGTCAGTCCGGAAATTCCAATCACGCAGGCCGGGCGGCCTCAAGCAAATCAATGGGTCCTGACCCTAGGGCTGTCCCCGTAACCGGGGACGAATGAACTGGCCCTGCACAGCCTTTGTGCTGCCCGGAGTGCTTGGGAGGGCCAAATGACGTCGCACGCCCCCCTCCGCTAGTTCCTTCGGGTCCGAATGAATTCAGGGAGGGCGCAGCGCGGCGTTTCGCTAGCGTAAGGCACTTTCACCGGTGGATTCTACTTCGCGGAAGAAGTCTCAGCAAAGTAAATCGCATCAATGGTTTTCGGATTCAAGATCATGGCGCGCGGGATTCTTAGCAGAAGCCACCTCTTGGAAGCCGTCGCGCCGGAAGCCAACTGCAGAGGTGTCTTTGGGGAATACGGAGGCTATGAAACTGGACACCACTTGATAATCAAGTTCATACGTCCGTCAAATTTGCGCATCATCAAACGAGGCACGATTGGCCTTGAAGAGTCTTGCGTAAGTGCCACCTTGGGCGATCAGTTCCGAATGGCTCCCATGTTCAATGATCCGTCCGGCGCTTAGGATCAGGATTCGGTCCGCGTTGCGCACCGTGGCCAATCGGTGCGCGATGATCAGACCGGTCCGGCCCCGAAGCAGGATTGCAAGGGCCGCCTGGATCTGCTTTTCGGTCTGGCTGTCGATGCTGGAGGTCGCTTCGTCCAGCACCAGGATCGGCGCGTCGGCGACGAGGGCGCGGGCAAAGCTGATCAACTGGCGCTGGCCCATCGACAGGTTCGCGCCGCGTTCGTTCAGCTCTGTGTGGTAGCCGTCTGGCAAGCGCTGGATCAAATCGTGGGCGCCGACCGTGCGGGCGGCCTGGATGACGTCATCATCGGTGGCGGTGGTCTTGTTGTAGCGGATGTTTTCCATCACCGAGCCGGTGAAGAGGAAGGGTTCCTGCAAGACCATGGCGATCTGCGCGCCGAGGGAACGCTGCGAGACTTGGCGCACGTCATGACCGCCGACCAGCACCGCCCCTTCCGAGACATCATAGAAGCGGTGGATCAGCGACATGATGCTGGATTTGCCAGACCCGGTTGGTCCGACAAGCGCCACCGTCTCACCGGGAGCCACGGTAAAATTGACGCCGCGCAGAACCGGCTGGCCGGGAACGTAGGAAAACCGCACATCGCGGAATTCAACGGCTGCGGGCGTGCCGGGTGGCAGGTCAACCGCATCGGGCGCATCCTTGATGCCGACGGGCACGTCCAGCACCTCGGTCAGGCGCTGGCCCGAGGCCATGGCGCGCTGCATGACGGAATACTGCATGGTCAGAGAGCGGACCGGATCAAAGAAGCGCTGGATGAAGAACAGGAAGGCGACCATCACGCCCACATCCATGCTGCGGTTCAGCACCATTTCTCCGCCGATGACCACCACTACGGCCATCGCAAGACCGGTCAACGCATCAACGATCGGCACGAGCACCTGGGCATATCGCGCGGCCACCAGATGGGTGCGCAGGTTGGCGGTGGCCTTGTCTTCGAAAAGTTGCATGTTGACGGTCTGCCGGGTCATGCCCTGCACCGTGCGCACGCCGTGGATGCCTTCGGCCAAGGCCCCTGCGGTAACCGAGTTCGTGTCATGCGCCGCAATGAAGGCGGCGCGGGCGCGGGGCAGCCAGACGATGCGCACCAGAAAGAGGATCGGCAGGATCGAAAGCGTCAAAAGGCCAAGCTGCCAGTCGAGCCAGAGCATGCAGCCGACGATGCCGAACAAAAGCACGAGGTCACCGACCGAAATGACCGAGGTTTCGAGGAACTCTTGCATGGCGTTCACGTCGCCTTGCAGGCGTGACATCAGGCGGCCGACCTCGGTCTTGTCCATGAAGCTTAGTGAGACGCGTTGCAGGTGGGCGAACATCGCCTCGCGGATATCGAAGAGCACGTTTTCAGCAACGCGGCCAACCATCCGTTCCTGAATGAAGCTGGACAGGAAGTTGACAAGGATCGCTACGGCAAAGGCGAAGACGGACCAAATAAGCGCGCTGCGCCCGTCGGGGGCGAGCAAGCCTTCGTCAATCGCGGTGCGGATGATGATCGGGATCGACAGCTGCGACAGCGTGAAGATCAGGACCGAGATGACCGAGATCACCAATTCCCGCCGGTAGGGGCGCACGAAAACCCAGATGCGGCGCATGACATTGGTGTCGAAGACGCGACCGAACATCTCTTCCTTGACGCGGTGCGACCCGACGACGGCGCGCGGGGGGCGGCGACCGTCTTCGCGCACCTCATTGCGCTCCATCTCGGTTTCGCCGCTCACGTCCGGTCTCCGAAGGATTGGTGCTGCAGGTCGTAAAGCGCGCGGTAGCGGCCGTTCAGCGCCAGAAGATCTGCATGGGTGCCCTCTTCGGCGATGCGGCCGCCGTCGAGCACCAGGATGCGGTCGGCGTGCATCAGTGTGTTCAGCCGGTGCGCGATCAGGATGGTGACGCGGCTGGCGGCCTTGGCGCGGATGGCGGTGAAGATCCGCTCTTCGGTGCGGGCGTCGATCGCGGCGGTGCTGTCGTCGAAGATCAGGACGGCAGGATCAAGGATCAGGCTGCGCGCGATCGACATGCGCTGGCGCTGCCCGCCCGACAGCGAGGCGCCGCGTTCGCCCACCACAGTGCGGTAACGTTCGGGCAAAGCGTCGATGTAGTCATGCAGTTGCGCGTCGCTGCTGGAGGTTTCGATCCCGGCCTCAGGTGCCCATGGGTCACCGTAGGCGATGTTGTTTTCCATAGTGGTGGTGAACATGAAGACGTCTTGCGTTACGACCGCCACGGCCTTGCGCACCGATGGCAGTGTGACCTCGCGGATATCCTGGCCGTCAAGAGTGATCGACCCGCCGGTCACATCGTAAAACCGAGGGATCAGCTGCGCGACAGTGGTCTTGCCGCTGCCCTGTTCGCCGATGATCCCGATCACCTCACCCCGGTGGGCGGTAAACGAGATGTCGTGCAGGACCAGATGGTCTGGGGCCGAGGGGTAGGCAAAGCTGACGTGGTCAATGCGCAAGGTGCCTTCCGAAAGGGTAAGGGCGGGGGCGTCGGGGGCGGTGGAGACCGCAGGCTCAAGGTCCAACAGCGCAAAGATGCGCGCGCCGCAGGTTGAGGTGCGGGCGACCGAGTTGACCAGCATCCCCAGCTGGCGGACCGGCATCTGCAGGATCATCATGAAGGTCAGGAAGGCGGTCAGGGTGCCCACGGTCATGCTGCCGGCCTGCACTTTCAGCCCGCCAACCAAGAGGACAAGCCCCATCGCCAGGAAAAACGACAGCGTCATGGCCGAGGTGCTGCGGACGCGCAGGTCGACGCGTTCATGTGCGAGGTCCAGCGCCCGTTCGGAAGCGGCGCGGAATTTGGCAAGCTCATGCTCTTGCGCGGAAAAAGCCCGGACGACGCGGATGCCGGCGAGGTTTTCCTCCATCACGCGGGTCAGGACGGAGAGGCGTTCCTGCAGGTCAAGCCATGTCTGCCGAAGTTCAAGCTGCGAGGTTGAGGACCGCCAGCCGACATAGGGCACGAAGCTGAGCGCCAGCAGCCCAAGCACCGGGTCAATGGCAATCAGCCACCAGCCGCCAAAGCCGATCAGCACAACCAACAGCAAAAGGCGCACCACGCCGGTGGCGAAGAACATTCGTGCGCCTTCAAGGTCGAGAAGGCCAAGCGTGATAAGGTCGCCCGAATGCATTCGGTCATGAAAGCCGAAGCTGAGGTGCTGGATCTTGTCGTAATAGGCCAGCCGCATCCGAAGGCCGGTGTGGTGGCCGACCGCCTCGCTGAAGTAGTTCTGGAAGGTCGCGAAGACCCCACGCAGGGTGGACACTGTCAGGACTAGAAGGGCCGTTATCAGAAGAGCGCGCGTGGCCGCATCGTCACCGCCTGAGGCCACGACCTGCGTCTGGTCCACTGCCCGGCCCAAAAGCTGCGGGATGATCAATTGCAAGATCGCCGCGAAGAGGGTGGAGATCAGCGCGAAAGCCATCTGCCAGGGCGTTTCCATCCCGATCCGCAGGACGCGCCACATCGTGCGCAAGCCTTTCGAAGGGCTGACGGTGTCGGTGAGGCCCAGAACCTCAACCGGGCGCGCGGCCGGGTGTGAGGCGGCGTTTGCCTGCGTGTCAGGCATGGCCACCGTCCACCGAAAGCACCTGACCGGTGATCCAGCTTGCGTCCGGGCCGGCCAGAAAGGCCACGGCGCCTGCGATATCTTCGGGCTGGCCCAGTCTGCGGGTATGGGTGGCCGCAAGGATGGCCGCCTGGCCCTCGGGGCCGTAGCTGTCCCATTGCGCGCGGCTGGCGGGGTTCGACAGGACAAAGCCGGGGGCGACGGAATTCACGGTGATGCCGAAGGGACCAAGCTCCAGCGCCAGTTGCCGGGTCAGGCCGACCAGCGCGTGTTTCGCGGCGGCATAGGCCTGGATACCGGTCAGGCTGGCGCGCAGGCCGGCGCCGGAGCTGATGGTGACCAGCCGGCCCTGCCCTGCCGTCTTCATCGCCGGGGCGAAGGCCTGCGCGAGGTGGAAGGCGCTGTCGACATTGGCGGCGAAGATTGCTTGCCAGTCGTCTTCGGGCACCTCTTCGACCGGGCGGCGGACCTGGCCGCGCACGCCGCCTGCTGCGCTGATCACGATCAGGGGCGGGGCGTCGGCCAAGCGGTCCGCCAGGGCGTGAACATCAGCGATCTGGCCAAGGTCGGCAGCTATGCCCGGCAGGCCAAGTGCTGCGCGGGCGGCGTCGAAGGCGGGGCCGGGAAGATCGGTCACGGTCACCCGCGCGCCATCGGCGGCCAGGCGGCGGGCGATGGCCGCACCAATGCCTCCGACCACGCCCGTTACCAGCGCGGGCGTCCCGTCAAGGGTCAGGCCCATGGCCCCTCCAGGGCGGCGCGGGTTTCTTCGACGCCAATCTGCCAGAGCGCGTCGGTCACCGCATCCGGCTTTTGCCAGGCTCCGCCAAAGTTGCCGTCACCCAGCATGGCGCGGGCCGCCGCGGGTGGACTGGCGCGCAGAAGGTCAAAATCGGCCATAGCCTTCTCACCGGCCGGGGCTGGGGCGTGTGGAAGCCGGGTCCAGGGAAAGTTCTCCATCCAGCTGGCATGGCTACCACCACCGTTTTCCTGCACGAAAGCCCAAGTGCGGGGCGCGCGCCACCAGTTGTGGAACTTGATAGAGGTGTCGCCCCAGTCCGCCATCAATTCCTGCGCAAGTGCATCAACCGGGGCGTTGCCGCCGTGGCCGTTCACGATCAGGATTTGCCGAAACCCTGCCCGGCGGATTGAGGCGAGGGTATCGCGCATCACCGCCAGCAGCGTTTCCACGCGGAGTGTCACCGTGCCGGGATAGTCGACGAAATAGGGCGCTAAGCCGAAGGGCATCACCGGCCAGACCGGAACGCCCAGGGGTTCAGCCGCATCTAGGGCCACCTTTTCAGCGAGGATCATGTCGACGCACAGGGACAGCTGCGCGTGCTGTTCAACTGACCCGCTAGGCAGCACAGCCCGCGGATCACGCAAGGCCGCGGCCGCCACATCGGCCCAGTTCATTTCAGCAAGTTTCATAACATCGTCTCAAACCTGTGGGTGCCACCCTTTTCGGATCGGGCAGTGACGGTAACGCGCCCGGTTCCACGCACCAACCATTCGACCTTGCGGGCCACGGGTGACCATTGCTGGCCCCAGTTGGAGTATTCATAGTTCCGTTCGTTGCGGCCCGCCAGATGGCCCAGATCGACAGTCGTGGGGTTCATCACCACCTCGGCCCCGTCAATCGTCGCGGTGACCGGGCGCGCAACCTTATTCTTGACCGCAACGTCCGAAAGGTTCGTGGGCAGATAGCCATGGTTGGCCACGATGGCCGTCACCTTGTGGAGATTCCCCCCCAGCGGGGTGACGGTGACGCTGTCCACCTGCACGCGCGGTGACGCGGCGGCGTGGCGCAGGTTGAAAAGCGTGTTGTCGTGGCAGACCTTTTCCAGCAGGTGGCCCGGCGGGTTCCGGTAGCTCCAGATATAGACCATCCCGCCCACCTCAACCGGCCCAAGCTGGGGGTGGTCGAAGGCTTGCCAGTCGCGGAAGCCGCGGTCGCCGACATTGGTTAGCACCCAGTTGAACAGCTTGCGCTGCACATCGGCATCACGGGGGCGGAGGTTGTAGTAGCCCTTCTTCTCGACCCCGGCGGCGATTTCGATGTCCCAAAGTTCGGTCGAAAAGCAGATGATCCCCATCTCTTCATAGACCCAATCCTTGAGCGAGCCGTGGCGGACCTTGGACTTGTCGGGCGTGAAATCCTCATAAGTCGAGATCACGGGATAGCCGGTCAGCCGGGTGCCAACTTCGCCCAGCGCCTTGTAGAGGGCGAGGTCCCGCGGGCTCATCTCGGCATCCATCGCCATCATCGACGGGCGCAGGATAATGCCGCCGTGGGTGTGATAGGCGCACATGCCGCAGATGTTGGGGTGGTCCAGGATGAGTCGGGCCATCCCCATCGTTTCAGGTTCCGAGAACGGGTATTCGCCCGCGCCGTATTCCTGTGGCGACCAGTTGATCGGAAAGTTGCGGTTCATGTTGCCGTCGGCCTGCGGCAGGATCTTCACATCGGCGCCGTCATAGTCGGGGATCAGGCCCTCAGGGTAGATGCGGTAGTATTCGCCACCCTCTTCGCCGGGTTCGCGCTGGATCATCAGGCGCGGCTCGGTTGGGTCTTTCTTCCATTCACCTTTGGGATCGGGGACGCGCATGTTGACGATGTAGCCATCGCCATCAATGTCTTGCGCCTGAAGACCTTCCAGACGGTCCTCCCCCGGCAGGCAGCGCCCGTTGCCGCACCAAGGGTGGTAGGGCGCCTTCAGCGCATATTCCGCGCCGTCGGGATTGATGCGGGGGATGATGTAGAAGACCTGCCCGTCGACCAGCCGCGTGACCTCAGCGTCGGTACCATAGCGGGTCAACAGGTAGTGGATCGCATAAAGGGCGGTGGCGGAGGTCGCGTGTTCCTCGGCATGGATTTGCGCGTCGATGTAGAAGCCGGGCTTTTCCAGCGCCGGGCCGGCGTCTGGGTTGGTGATCTGCATGAACCACACGTTGCGCCCACGATGCGTGCGACCGATAGAGGTCAGCGTCGCTAGCTGAGGGTAGGCTGCGGCAAGGGCCTTCAGATGCCCGGTCATCGCGTCATAGTCGTGGTAGGTGTCGAAACGGATGTCCATCACAGGTTTTCTCCACTGCGCCCGAAATGTTCCATGATCGCGGCGGCGTACTTTATGCCCTTGATGTACTTGTCGATGTGGATGTTCTCGTCGGGCGCATGCAGGTTTGCGCCGGGGTTGGCAAAGCCGGTCAGCACGCAAGGAATCCAGACATGGCGCAGGATAGCGCCTTCGGCCGACACGCCGTTGACGATGGGCAATTCGCCATAAACCTCGGTCGCGGCAGCGATGATGGCCTGGCTGATGTCTTCCTTGACGCTGATCTTGTAGGGCGGTTCGGCCCCGTCGAAGGCCTTGACCTCGATATGGCCGAAACCGTGCTTGACCAAATGGGCTTTCAGGCGGTGGATGGCGGCGTCGGGCTGGATGTTGGGGATCAGCCGGAAATCAAGCCGGGCGCGCGCCTCGTTCGGGACGATGGTCTTGGTGCCGGGGCCGGTATAACCCGCGATCAGGCCCTGGATGTTGGCGGTGGGTTCATAGCTGCGGGCGCGGAGCGCATCGATACCGTCGCGGCCCATGGCAAACTGGTCGATGCCCCATTCTTCTTTCATGGCCGCCAGGTCAACGCGGCCCGCCTTGTCGGCCAGTTGCGCCTCGTCATCCGGGCCAAGCTGCCAGAGGCCTTCGTACCAGTCGTCAATCAGGATGCGGCGGTTTTCATCCATGATGGTGTTCAGCGCGCGGATCAGGTCCCACACCGGGGCTGGTACCAGCGGGAAGTTCAGCGAGTGGATGTCCTTATTGGCCCCGCGCGCGATGAGTTCGACGAAGAGCACGGATTTTAGGCCGAGGGAGACGTCCGGCACTTCGGTGCCCGTCTCGATCGAGCCATCAAGGCAGTGCATCCCGTCGGCAGCCAAGAGTTCCTTGTTCTGTTCGGCCCAAGCAGCAAGGTTGGGCGAGCCGATCTCCTCCTCGCCCTCGATCAGGAATTTCAGGTTGGCGGGAACCTCGCCCCGCACCTGAAGAAACGCCTTCGCGGCCTTGGTGAAGGCCAGCACGCCAGACTTGTTGTCGGTCGCACCGCGCCCGTAAAGGACGCCGTCCACCACCGCGCCGGACCACGGGCCGCCATGCGTCCAGGCGTCGATCGGCTCGGGCGGCTGCACGTCGTAGTGGGCGTAACACAGGATGGTCTTGGCCTTGGCCTTTGCCTCAAGATGGCCAAAGACCACGGGGGGGCCTTCGGCCAGTTCGTGGAAATCGGCGGGCAGGCCGTCACGGCGCATCATGTCGCGGATCAGCGTGGCCCCTTCGCGCAGGCCGATATTCTGGGCGCTGATCGAGGGTTGCTGCACGAAGGTTTGCAGATCGCGGATGCATTCATCGGCGTTCGCGTCGATCCAGTCGTAGATCGCTTGCATGGTCATGTGTCGGCTCCTGTGGACAAGGCCCAGGCGTCCAGCCGCTGACCTGACAGCTGCATGGGACGCGTCTCTGCCAGATGGGCAAAGGCGGGGGCGAGGCGGATCGGGTCAACCCAGCGGGCGCGCTGTTCGGGCCCGTAGGTCGTCTCGCTCATCGGGGTGTGCATCAGCATGCCCGGCGTGATGGTGTAGGAGGCGATGCCGTGGGGTGCGCCTTCCATCGCAAGGCATTTGGAAAAGCCCTCGAGCGCGTGCTTGGCGGCGCAATAGGCGGTCTCATTCACGAAGCCCTCTATGCCCGAGCGGGAGGAGACGAAGATCAGCGTGCCCCCGCGTGCCTTCATCTGCGGCCATAGGGCTTGTGTCAGCTGGAAGGCCGCCTGGATGCCGACGTTCAGCGTGGCCTGGAAGGTGGCAAGGCTGGTCTCCTCCAGCGCCTCGACCCGCAGGATGGCGGCGTTGTGGATCAGGGTGTCGATGGGCGTGGGCAGTTGGGCGATTGCGGCGGCAGTGGCGTCGGCGTCGGAGAGGTCTACCGTCAACGCGGTAGAGCCGGGGCACTGGGACTGAGTTGCGGCCAAAGCGTCTACGTTGCGGTCCATCAGGATCAGCCGCGCGCCCTGTGCGGACAAATGGCGGGCGATGGCAGCGCCCAAGCCTTGGGCCGCGCCCGTGACGATGATGGTCTGCGAGGAAAGTGGGGTCACGGCTGAACCCAGCGCCGTTCCGTGCCGGACTGGCGGACCGCGTCCAGCACTTTCTGGTTTGCCAGCCCGTCGTGGAACGTGGCCCCGCGCGCGAGGGGGCGACCCTCGGCGATAGCGGCGGCCATTTCGCGCAGGACGGCCACGACCGACACATTCCAGATGCCGGCGTTCAGGCCCGGCAGTGCGGCGTTGGGGTCGGGCTGGGTGATGTCTTCGAAGCCCTGCCCCGGCTTGGCGAACCACAACTTTTCATCGGCATTGTCGAGGGTGATGGTCCCCTTAGACCCGAAGACCTGGGTCTGGTTGCCCATGTTCTGCGCCGCGACGCCAGACATGAAGACCTGCGCCAAAGCGCCGCTTGCCATCTCAAGTCCCATCCAGGCCAGATCGTCGGCGGTCGCGGTCCATGGCGTACCGCTGGCCTTGTCCAGACGGTCGGGGATCAGGGTCGGTGCGGCCCCGGTGACCCAGGCCACCTCACCCAGCCACCAGCGCAGCATGTCTACCTGATGGCTGCCGTTCGCCCCAAGGCGGCCGCCACCCTGATCAGCCATCGACCACCAGTCGCCCTTGGGCCGGCTGGAGGGGTTGGCCCAGGAATTGCCGATGTTGGCGATGTTGACGTGGCGGATCTGGCCCAGGTCCCCCTCGGCGATCATCCGGGCGATGAGAGCCCGGTTGGGGTTGAAGCGCAGTTCGTGGTCGATCATGTGAATACGGCCCGCAGCCTCGGCCGCATGCAGCATTTGCGCGGCCTCGGTCGCATTCATCGCTGTGGGCTTTTCGCACAGGACATGCGCCCCGGCGGCCAGAGCGCCCAGAGTCTGTGCGGCGTGCAGGTTGGTCGGGGTGGCGATGCAGACAAGGTCGAATGCGTGATTGGCCAGCATGGCCTGCCAGTCGTCATAGGCATGGGGCACGCCGAAGGCATCCGCCGCCGACTGGGCGCTTCCCAATCGGACCGAGGCGATGGCAACAACCTCGGCACCCGGCACATGGGCCAATGCGGGCAGGTAAGCCGCGCGGGCAAAGCTGGCCCCGATGATTCCGACTTTCATGATCTATCCCCGTTCCTTGAGGCGCGGGTCAAGCAGGTCACGCAACCAGTCGCCAATGATGTTGAAGCTGAGCACGGTGACCACGATCGCCATGCCGGGGAAGACCGCCAGCCACCACTTGTTGGCAATCAGCTGGTCACGGCTTTGGGCCAGCATGCTGCCCCAGGTGGGCGTCTCGGGCGGGACGCCAAGGCCAAGGAAAGACAGCGACGCCTCAGCCAAAATCACGCTGGCGACGTTGAACGAGGCGATGACGGTCAGCGGGGCGACGATGTTTGGCAGGATGGTCCGGAACATGATGGATGAGGTGCTGTCGCCCATGGCGCGGGCGGCCTCGACAAATTCCTTTTCGCGCAAGGACAGGGTTTGGGCACGCACGATGCGGGCATAGGTGACCCATTGGCCGATCCCGAGAACGAGGATCAGGTTCACCAGCCCTGGGCCCAGAACGACCAGAAACATGATCGCCAGAAGGATGAAGGGAAAAGCCAGCTGGATGTCGCCAAGGCGCATGATCACGTCGTCGATCCAGCCGCCGAAATAGCCCGAAACAAGGCCAGCAATCGTGCCAAGGGTGCCGCCCACGAGGATCGCCGAGATGCCGACCATCAGCGATACCCGCGCGCCATACAGGAGTCGGGACAGCACATCACGGCCAAGTGCGTCCGATCCCATGACGAAGGTGGCACCGTTCGGGCCGGGGGCCATTGGACCGGCCAGGCGCATCATGATGTTCTGCCGGTTCGGGTCCAAGGGCGAGAGCCAAGGGCCGAAGATCGCGACGACAACCACGACAAACAGGATCGCCAGCGCCAGCAGGGGCCATTTCGCAGCCACCATGCTACGCCCGGCGCGGCGCAGTTCGCGGCTGAAGTTCGATCCGGTGACGGGCGCGATGGCAAAGGTATCGGGAAGGTTGGTCATGGCGCGCCCTTCAGAGTTTCACGCGCGGGTCGATCCGCGCATAGATCAAGTCGACGATCAGGTTGAGGGCAATGAAGATCACCGACAGCACGATGACCGAGGCCTGGACCACGGGAATGTCTTTCTGGTTGATCGCGTTGAAGACCAGCCGGCCGATGCCGGGCCAGGAAAACACAGTCTCGATCACGACGACGCCGCCCAGAAGGAAGCCAAACTCCAACCCGACCATTGTGACGACCGGCAGCCAGGCGTTGCGCAGGGCGTGGTTGACCACCACGGCGCGTTCGCTGATCCCTTTTGACCGGGCGGTGCGGACGTAATCCTGGCCGAGCACCTCAAGCATCGAGGAGCGCACAAGCCGGGCATTGCGCGACAGCGAGTAGAAGCCGACCGCAACGCCAGGCAGGACCATGTAGTAGATTGAACTGGGGATGTTGGTCAGCGCCGTCATGAAGTCGCCCTGCAAGAACGGCATGATGAGCGGCACATGGCCGGAGATTGGAAACCAGTTGAGGTAAAGGCCAAAGAACAGGATCATCATGATCCCAAGCCAGAAATTGGGGATCGACTGGCCGAACATCGCCAGCGTCATGATGCCCCCGTCGACGGGTGTTCCGCGGTAAAGGGCAGCAAAGACGCCGAAGGGAATGGCGAGGCCAATCGCAAAGATCATCGAAAAGAGGGTCAGTTCAATCGTGGCGGGCAAGGCGCCCAGCACAATGTCCATGGCGGGTTGGCGGTAGCTGAGGGAATTGCCAAAGTCGCCCTGCAGGATGTTGCCAAGGTAGGTCAGATACTGGATGTGCAGCGGCTGGTCGAAGCCCAGCGCCTTGCGGATCATCTCGATTTCTTCTGGCGTCGCGCGCTCGCTGACGAAGAGGAACGTCGGATCGCCACCGATTTGAAGGGCAACAAAACTGATCAGTGTGACCCCGATGATGACGATGACGCTTTGAAGCAGCCTTCGAATGATGAATGTCCACATGGTACCGGGGGCCTTTCCAAGCAGGGATCGCAAAGTGTGCCGGCACGCGGGGCCGAAGATGCCCCGCGTGCCGCCGAGTTGCGTCAGTTCAGGGTTGCCGAGAAGAGGTAGACCTTCTCATCGGGACGCGCGGTCCAGTTCAGGCGCTTGGAGACACCGTAGAAGTCGGGCTGGAAGTACATGTGCAGCCAGGGGCCGTCGTCGTAGAACACCTGCAACATCTCGTCGATGATCACACGGGTTTCTTCTGGCGACTTCGAGGCAGCGATGTCAGCCCAGCGGTCAAACCAGCGCGGGTCGTTCCAGTGGGTGTAGTTCGTCCCGCTGTCTACCTTCGCAAGGTCGGTCATGTCGTAAAGCGGCGACCACAAGCCCCCACCCGAGCCCAAGAAGAACAACGGGCCGACATTGCGTTCCCGGATCAGGGGCACATAGACCGAGCCCCATTCCATGATGTCGGTTTCGACTTTCAGGCCGACGTCCGACAGATATTGCGCCACCGCCAGAACGACGTTTTCATCGTTCAGATAGCGCCCGCGGCCCGCCTGGAAGCGGATCGTGAAGCGCGTGCCGTCCGCCTGACGCGGCCAGCCTGCGGCATCAAGCAGTTCTTCCGCCTTGGCCGGATCGTAAGGGTACGGCGTCAGCGACTTGTTGGCGTTGGGCGGGTTCACGATACCGGTCGCCCGCTCACACGGAAAGTTCAGCAACTGTGCGCAGATCGCTGGCACGTCGACCGCATATTGAAGCGCGCGGCGGACATCGGGGTTCTGGATCGCGTCGCCGCCCGGCATTGCAGCGAACTCGGGCGACAGGTTGAAGCCGACATACATGCGCCGGGTTCCCTGGATCGACTGCACCGCCGCCGTTTCGGAGCCGTTGATCGCATCGATCTGGTCGGGGGCCACGTTGGTGATGATGTCGACATTCCCTGCCATCAGTTCGGCAGAGCGGGTCGAAGCTTCCGGAATGATCCGGTAAAGGATATTCTGGAAAGTGCCAGGTTCCGACACTTTGCTGAGGCGGACTTCGGACCCGGGCGTCCAGCTTTCCAGCTTGTACGAGCCGGACCCGATCGGAGAGGTCGCGGCCTGTTCAAGCGTCATCTTTTCGTAGCTGTCCTTGCAGTGGATATAGACCTCGGCCAACAAGCCGAAGGCAATCTGGTTCGGAGCGCCGATGTTGATCTGCACTTCGGTATCGCTGAGGGCCACCGCATCTACAAACCCGACGGACGAGAACACGAAACCGGGCGTGTTGCCGGTAAACGCGTTCGCCGGATCTTTGGCGCGGTTGAAGCTGTAGGCGACATCTTCCGCCGTCAGCGCTTCGCCATCGTGGCAGGTGCGCCCTGCCTCGATGGTATAGGTATAGGCCAGCCCATCTTCCGAGATGGACAAGTTCGTCGCAAGATCGGGAACGACCGATCCATCGGCTTCGATCGACTGCAGCGTGTCAAAGATGTGCCGGACCACGTTGGCATTGTCGCGGCTGGAAACGGCAGCCGGTTCAAAGGTGGTGATGTCCGCACTGAGACCGACGACAAGCGTGTCGTCGGAGACCTGAGCAAAAGCCGTACCCGCAAGCAACAAGCCTGCGGTGGATGCCATTAAGAGATGTCTTGTCTTGGGCATTAGGACGTCCTCTTTGCTGTTGGAGTTGGTGGGGAGGTGCGGCTGACTGGCCCCGCCAGGTCATTCAGTTCAGCCGGATTGATGTTTTTGCCTTGGGAGGAAGAGGCGATGCACGCCTCGACCATGCGGAGCGATTTCAGATGGTCCGCGCCCGAACAATGAAGGGGCGCGTCGTCAATCAGGTGGGCCAGAAAGTCGGCCAAAAGGGCTGCAGCGTCGTCGCGCCACATTTCGGTGGGCGGTAGGTCGACATGGGTGAAGCTGCGATCATCGCGCAGGGCATAGGACAGGTCGCCAAACATCTGGGCCTGGACGGCGACGCCCTTGATGCAATCGGTGCGCCAGTTGAAGCCCAGATGGTCGTGATTGCCGGCCCAGGTGCCCTGATAGGTCACTTCGATCCCGCCATCGAAACTGATCAGGGCCGAGACGTTGGCATCACCGGCATACATCGACCATGGCGGGTTCCAGGTCCGCGCGGCAATCGACACCGGTTCGCGGCCGTAGACGTGGCGCATAAGGTCGAAATGGTGGATCGATTGTTCCCAGAGCATGGGGTGCGCCATGTCCAGCGGGTAGCGGTTCAGGTGCGGCAGGCGGCCGTCGCGCCAGCGTTCATAGGTGAAGCGGCCAAAGGCAGGGGCGCCAAGAAGGTCGTCGCGGAAGAGGTCGACAAGTCCGCGGGTGACTGCAAGGTAGCGGAAGTTCAGGCCAACCATCAGCGGAACGCCGGCAAGTTCGGCGCTGGCCACATGGGCGGTCGCGGCAGAAAGGCTATCGGCCAGCGGCTTTTCAGCCAGGATGGCCAGACCGCCTGCGCAGGCGGCTGCAATCTGGCTGTGGCGGTTTGCGGGCGGGGTGATCAGGATCACGGCATCGGCTTCGACCTCTGACGCGACCTCAGCCAGCGTGGTGCCACCGACACAGGCAGGGTGCGCCAAAAGCGCCGCCGCAAGCCGGTCGGGGTTGGTGTCGACCAACCCGACGATGCAGGCCCGAGGGTTTTCGCCAATCACACGCCGCCAGATGACGCTGCGTGCGCCCAGCCCCACAAGGATGAGGCGGACCTGCGTCATGCCGGCACCTCGGCCTGGGCAAGGCGGGCGATCCCGTCAGCAATTGGCGTCCACGCAAAACCCTCAAGCGCCGGCAAGACCGAAGGGAGCATCGGAGGCTTCACGCCTTGCCCGGTCACCTTGCCCTGCTTGGCCGCTGGATAATGGCGCAGGATATGGGCCACGACCTCGCTGTCACGGGGCGGGTTCGGGGCGCAAAGATGGATCGGTTGCGCCCGCCCTACACCAGCGACCAGTCGGTCGATAGCGGGGGCAAGATCGGGCGCGAAGGTCCAGTCGCGGCGAGGATCGGTGGCGTCGTGCTGCAGGGTTTCGCCGTTGAGGGCAGCGTCGATCCAGTCTTGGACCAGGGACACTTTCATCCGGCTGGCCCGCGCAGCCTCGCCCGGGCCATAGAGGTAGCCGAGCCGCAGGATGAAGGTCTGACAGATGTCACCCAAAGCACCGGGCACCAGCGCCTCACCGGCGCGTTTGGCGGCGCTGTATGGCCCCTGGGCAGTCGGGGTGCAGGTATCGGTCAGGTCAGGCGTGCCATCATGGGCAGCAAAGACACCCGACGACGACAAGTAGACAAAGGCGCGGGGGCGAATGGTGCCGGCAAGGGTGAGCATGGTCAGCAGCGTCCGGGTGTTGGCTGCGACATGCTCGGCCGGCGTCAACCCCATCGCAGCGGGGTTGGTCGTCACGGCGGCACCGTGGATCACGATTTCCGCTTGCGGCAAGTCGACGCCGTCCATCGCCAGATCGGCGGCCACCAGATCGCAACCCGCCAGCCGGCGCTTTGCCGCCGCATCGAAGGTCAGGTCAAGCGCGCAGACCCTGTACCCCAAGGCCGTAAGACCAGCCGCGATATGTCCCGCGACGAAGCCCCCTGCCCCAGAGATCAGGATCCGCGCGCCGGTCATAGGTTCATCTCGGCTATGCTTGCAGGGTCTAGATCGGCGATGCTGCGGGTGTGTTCCGAGATCAGGCTGACGGCCTTGTCGACATCGCCGTCTTCCAGCGCATGGACGATGGGCGGGTGGTTCGCCGCGATCTCGGCGAGGTTGGGCTGGGCCACGTTGCGCAAGGCCATGATCTGATGGATGCGGAAATAGAGACTGTTCCACGAGGCCAACAGCAGATCGTGGTCGGACAGACGGATGAGGGTGCGGTGGAACGCTTCATCTGCCGCAGTCAGCGCCTCACGGTCGTTGTTGCGGGCAGCGGTGGCCATGGCGCGGCAGTGGATCCACAGTGGCTCAACCGGCTTGTTCATTTCCAGAATGCGGCGGACGGCCATCACTTCGAACACTTCGCGCAGGCTGTAGGTTTCTTCGATCTCGCGCGCGGTCAGCGGTTTCACCCGCTTGCCCTTGTAAGCGACGGTTTCGACCAGCCCGTCATTTTCCAGAATCTGGATCGCTTCACGGATCGGGGCGCGACTGACGTTCATCTGCTCGGCCAAAGCTGTTTCAACCAGCACGGAACCCGGCCGCAACTTGCCCGAGACGATGGTGCGCCGCAGCATGTCGGCGATCTGCATGCGCAGGGGCATCTGTTCGATCGGGGTCAGCGTTGACAACACAGAATCCAGCTGGTCGGGAAGTTGATCGGTCACGGGGTGTTTCCTCCAAAACACAAGGCACAGGCACGTGCGATGGCCGCGTCATGCGATGCATCAAGGCGCATCAGCGGCGGACGGACGATCGCGTAATCAGGGTCGGACAGACGGCGAGCGACAGTGGCCTTGATCGCGGGGATCAGGGGCACCTGTTCGAACAGCGCGCGGATGACACCGACAGCTTCCAGCCGGGCGGCCTCATCAGGCGTGCCAAGCGCGCGGATCAGGGCCATGATGCCCGCCACGTTGACGTTGGCACTGGCGCTGATGCAGCCCGCTCCGCCAGCAGCGACGTTGCGCACCAGAAGCGATTCCGACGCGGAATAGGTCTCAATCTCGGGAAAGGCCGCGATCACTGCGGCGGTGTTGTCCCAGTTGCCCGAGCTGTCTTTCAGCCCGGCAACGATGCCTGGGAATTCGGATGTCAAGCGGCCGATCAGGTCAAGGGTGATGCCGACGCCGGTCATCTGCGGGATGTGGTAGAGATACAGCCGCAGGCTGTCCGACCCCACCGCCTCGATCAGGCGGGCGTAGCTGGCGAAAAGACCATCGGGCGAAACAGGTTTGTAGAAGAAGGGCGGCAAGGTCAGCGTACCGCGCACGCTATGGGCCAGCGCATGACGGGTCAGCGCAATGCTGTCGGGCAAGGCCGAGCATCCGGTGCCGGGGATCAGACGCCCGGCTGGGATACCCGCCGCCACCAGCGCATCAAGGGCTGACATGCGTTCGGCGACGCTCATCGACGTGGCTTCAGAGGTGGTGCCGAAGGGGGCAAGACCATCGGCACCGTCTTCCAGCAGCAGCCTGCAATGCGCGACAAAGCGGGCGGTATCGACGCTGAGGTCGGCCTTGAACGGCGTGATGGCGGGCACGAAAAGGCGGGTCTGGTGGATCATGGTGCAAGCTCTTGTGCCCGGAAGCCGGTCAGCGTTAGGGAGGGGATTGAGACAATCACATCATCATCTGGTGCGCCGCGCTGCATCATCACCGCGAAGTGGCCGCCGCGGTCGAGGACGGTGATCGGGGCGTGCCAGACGCCTTGGCGGTAGACGATGCCCAGCGTGCCCGGCAGTACCATCGATTGCGTGCGAGAAAGGTCAGGGCGGCCGTCGGCATCGGACGGCATGACGGTGACAAGATAGCGGCTTACGTCAAGCGGAAGAAAAATCTGCGCCGCGTGCGGGTGCCGTTCCATCCGGTCGACCACAAAGGGTAGCACACTGGCGGCCACAGAATTCAGATGGCACTGCAGATCAAGCGAAGCCGTCGGCACCAGCCAGTGGCCAAACTGCCGCCGACCGCCGGGCGCATCGGGCGGCGCAAGGATCTCGCCGTACGGTCTGAACGCATCCGCGTCCGGCGCCCCTGTCATGATCTGGTGCCCCAGGGTCATCCTGCGCCCACCCCGCCTGGCTGATACGGCACCTGGGCCCGCCAATGCGCCGCCAGGTCTGCTCTACGGCACACCCAAACGTCATTGCGCCCCGCGATATGGTCCAGAAAGGCCATCAGCCCGACCATCCGGCCGGGATGGCCCAGAACACGCGTGTGCATGCCAACCGACATCATCCGTGGATGCAGATGCGCCTCCGATGCCAGAACGTCGAAGCTGTCGATCAGGATTTCGCCAAAGGCCCGGCCTGTGACCAGCGACCCGCCAACAAGCTTGGCGTCGTTGGTGGCCAGCGAATAGGGAACCACCAGATGCCCCTTGCCCGCAACTGTCTGCCAATAGGGAAGCTCATCGTTGTAGGCGTCGCTGTCGTAGGAAAAGCCACCATGTTCCACCACAAGCCTGCGGGTCGCGGGGCTTGGCCCATAGCGGCAATACCAACCTTCCGCCGGTCGGCCCAGTGACTTGAGGATCGAGGCGTGGGCACGCGCAATGTGGTCACGCTCGGTTGCTTCATCCAGAAGGTAGTGCTCGATCCAGCGCCAGCCGTGGCAGACAATGTCCCAGTCTGTTGCAGCGATCGCAGCCGCCGCATCAGGGGCCCTTTCCAACGCGAGGGCTGAGGCGAAGACGGTCAGCGGCAGGCCACGGTCCTGAAACAGCCGGTACAGACGCCAGAACCCGACGCGCGTGCCGAATTCGAACATGCTTTCCGCAGCAAGATCACGCAGGCCGGGCGGCACGCGCGCCTGGGCCACTTCGGTCAGGGCAGCGTCGGATTTGCCGTCACCGTCGCCAAAGGAATACTCGGACCCCTCTTCGTAGTTCAGCACGAAATTCACCGCAACGCGGGCCCCGTTTGGCCAATGGATGTCCGGCGCATGGTTGCCATAGCCGATGAGGGGGCGAGGGGTTTCCGGCATCAATCACGCGTCCCCGACACCTTGCAGAAGAAGCAGCACCAGTCGCCCGTCTGCACATTTGGCAAGGCCCGCAGGCCGAAGAACATGCCATCGGCTGGCGCGACCAGCCGGGCAAGGGTATCACCGAAGATGTTGACGATGCGGGCAATGGGATCGCCCTTTTTCATCATCGTCAGGAATTCCACCCCTTCCGCCGGCAGGAAGATGCCCGAGGCGGGGGCAAGAAGGGCCTCTTGCTCGCCAATGTAGCGGGGGTGGGGATACTCGGCCGCGCCGGGATACATCTTGTAGTGGCGCAAGATGTTCAGGATTGAGTCCGCAAGCTCGCGCCCAACCCGGGCGAATTCCTTCGGCGAGGTGGCTGAGCGGCCGCCGAGTTCTACGGTGATGCCGACTTTGCCCAATTCTTTCATGTGCGCCATGGGGCTGCCTTTGGGCAAGAAGTTCGACATGATACAGCCCCAGCCCGGGCCCATCGCGGTGGCCAATTCCACCGAGGCGGGGGATTCATCGACGAAGATCGCCTTGGCGAGATAGCTGTGCGCGCCACCGGAGTGGATGGAGATTTCGAAATCTGCAACCGGACCCATCGCGGCGGCATGGGCGGCAGCGATACGGTCGGACAGATAGCCCTTGGCATTGCCGGGATAGATCCGGTTCATGTCATAGCTGAAGGTGTCCAGCGGATTGCCACGCTGGGCCGCTTCGAACGCGGGAACGTTCACCACCGGGACCATCACCAGACGACCCTTCAACTGCGCAGGGTCCACCTCTGCCAATGCGATCTGGCAGGCAAGCGGGCCCTCCGGTTCATCGCCGTGGATCGCGCCATTGACCCAGAAGCATGGGCCTTCCATCGCCCCGTTTACGATCACGACCGGGATCTCAACCGGCGTGCCCCCGGCCAGATGGGTGACAGGAATGACCCCGCGCGCCATGGTGCCAGGCGCAGCCGAGGCGGTGCCGATGGTCAGGGTTTGCGGCATGTCAGACCCCCTTGACCTGATACTGCTGCAGTTGTTCAGGCGTGTAGACCTGCATGAACTCGATCTCGATCCCGCCGGCGTCATTGTCGAGGAAGGCCACCCAGCCTTCGGGATGCGGGTGTGAACCGTACTTCTGACAGGCCTGACAAATCCGCAGCGAGGCACCCTTTTCCTGAGCATGGGCCAAGGCGGCGTCGATGTCGGTTACTTCATAGCAGATGTGATGCAGGCCTTCAGACCCACGCTGATCTATCCACTTGGCAAAGCGGCCTTCGGGGTCAAGCGACTGGCAAAGCTGGTATTCAATGCCGCCCAGATTGAAGAGCGCGACCTTGTTCTTCGACTTGGGGAACACGGTAATCTCGGTGTCGGCGGGCACGTCCAGAAAGCGGGCGTAGGTGGCCAGCGCCGCCTCGACGTCGCGCACGCCAAAGGCCATGTGCTTGATGCCGATCACATTGGGATTGTCGGTCTTCATCGGGGGCTCCTTCAAGCGGCTTCGGCGCGGATGGCCGCGACCACGGTTTTCATGCGGGAGATCGCTTCGCGGATCCGGTCAACAGGTTGGGTCAGCGACATGCGGACGAAGTCATCGGTGTAGTCGCCGTAAATGCCGCCGGGGTACATCAGCACCTGGCCTTCGCGCAGCAGACGCTCGCAGAACGCGGTGGCGCCGATCCCAGTTGAGGCGACGTTGGCGTAGACGTAGAATGCGCCCTGCGGCTCGGCATAAGGAATGCCCATTTCGGTCAGCCCGGCGCAAAGGGCGATGCGGCGGGCATCGTAGATCTGGCGCATCTCCTCAACGCAGTCTTGCGGGCCGGTAAGTGCTGCGATGGCGGCATGCTGGCTGGCAGCCGCGGTCGAGATGGCGAAAGCGTGGTTGATCTCAGCCAGCGCGGGGATCAGGTCGGGCGGTCCGGCAAAGTAGCCGATGCGCCAGCCAGTCATGGCGTAGGCCTTGCTGAGACCGGACAGGGTGATCGTGCGTTCGAACATGCCGGGCAGGCTGGCCACCGGCTGGACGGTATTGTTACCGTAGGTCAGGCGGGCGTAGATCTCGTCCGAAATCACGATCAGGTCGTGCTTGCGCGCCACTTCGGCGATGCGGCGCACTTCGGACGGTGGGGTGACAGTGCCGGTCGGGTTTGACGGGTTGATCAGAACCAGTATTTTCGACCGGGGCGTGATGTGCGCTTCGACCATTTCAGCGGTCAGGGTGAAATTTGTCTCCATCGTCATGCGGATGTGGACGGTTTCAGCGCCCGCCATCTCGGCAGCCTGATGATAGGGATTGTAGCCCGGGCAGGGCACCAGTATCTCGTCCCCGGGGTTCAAAAGCGCCAGCGCGATGATGAACATCGCATGCTGTCCGCCGGGGGTGACGACGATGTTTTCAGGGGCGTAAGTCGCCCCGCCATAAGTTGCGATATTGGCAGCAATCGCTTGGCGCAAGGCAGGAAGGCCCAGCGGATGTGTGTAGTGCGTGGCGCCGTTGCCCAGCGCGTCCTGGCCCGCCTTGATGATATGTTCGGGTGTGTCGAGATCTGGATCGCCCCGCCCCAGCTTGATGACGTCCGACAAGCCTTCAGCGATGTCCGTCATGCGGGTAATGAGGTTGGCATCCTTCAGCTTGACCCGGTCGGCAAGGCGCGTGGTCGCGTTCATCTTCAAACCCCGTAGACTTCGGAATATTTCTGCGTCAGGTGCGCCACATAGGGGGCCGGGTCCAGTTTACGGCCGGTCGCGCGAACCAAAAGCTCGTCGCGGGTGTAGCGGCGGCCGTGACGGTGGACATGCTCGGTCATCCATTCGCGAACCGGCGTATAGTCGGCGCGCGCCAGACCATCAGCCACAGCCGCATCTTCACGGGCCTTGGCAAAAAGCTGGCCCGCCATGACGTTGCCAATGGTGTAGTTGCAGAAAGTGCCGATCTGGCCTGACGACCAGTGTACATCCTGCAGTACGCCCAGCCGATTGTTGGGCACATCAAGGTCAAGGTATTCCTTGATCTTGGCATTCCACGCCTCGGGCAAGTCCTTGACCGAGAGCGATCCGTCCACAAGGGCGGCTTCGATGTCGACGCGCAGCATGATGTGGAAGTCGTAGGTCAACTCGTCCGCCTCAACCCGGATGAAGCCGGGCTTGACGCGGTTCACCCCGCGCCAGAAGGCGGTAGCATCGACGTCGGCAAGCTGGTCGGGAAAGGCTGCCTTGGCCTCGGCGAAGTTCAACTCCCAGAACTCGCGTGAGCGGCCGACCTGGTTTTCAAAAAGGCGCGACTGGCTTTCATGCGCGCCAAAGCTGACGCCACTGACCGCGTACAGGCCGATCAGGTCGGTTGCCAGCGGTGTACGAACAAAGGCGGGGTCGGCGAATTGTTCGTAAAGCCCATGGCCGGCCTCGTGCAGGGTGCCAAACAGGCTGCCGGGCATCCAGTCTTCAACGATACGAGTGGTGATGCGCACGTCATTGCGGGTGAAGGACACCTCGAACGGATGCACGGTCAGGTCCAGCCGCCCGCGGTGCAGGTCGTAGCCCAACTTGCGCGCCATCGAGATGCCGAAGGCCAGTTGCTGTGCTGCGGGATAGTTGCGCTGAAGGAAGTCAATGCGCGGCATGTCCGCGGCTTGCACCTTGCGCAACAGGGGCAGAAGACCCTCGCGCAGCGTAGCGAAAAGGGTTTTCAGCGTCGCCATCGTCTCGCCGGGTTCAAACCGGTACATCAGGGCGTCATAGGGATGTGCGTCGTAGCCGATATGCTCAGCCATCTCGCGGTTCAGGGCGACGGTTTCCGTCAGCAGCGGCGCAAAGGCGGCGAAGTCGTCGTTCTTGCGCGCTTCGGCCCAGATGTCATGGCCTAGTCCGCCCAGTTCCGTACGCTTGCGGATCAGGTCGGAGGGGATGCGCAGATGATAGTCGATGGCGTCGCGAGTCTGGGCACAGATCGTGCGTTCAACGCTACCATCTGGGGTTGAAGAAACCTCAGCCTCGGCCTTGTCCAGCAAACTGCGGGTTTCGTCCGATACCAGCACATCGCGCGCCAGCCCCATCAAGGTTGCCATCTGCTTGGCGCGGGTCACGGCACCACCCGGCGGCATCATGGTATTGGCATCCCAGGACAAGATGGACTTGGCGTTCAGCAGGTCGTTCACCTGCCCCATCCGATCAAGAAATGCTGCATATCCCATTACTTAGACATCTTCCTTTGGCTGAAGGCTGACCGAGTTAGTTGCGACAGTCGACTGGTAAATTGTATGTTGTCGACAATCGACAAAGCAACTATCGTATGAGTCGAACGGGATTGTCAAGGCGACTTTGGCCGACGCCCGCGCCACCTGAAGGACCGGCCGGGGGTGCCATGCAAGACACGCTGCGATGGAATACGGACAGGCTGGTGGAGATGGCCGTGACCGGTCAAATCAGCCAACCAACGATGCGACCAAACGGTTACGTGCACTATCCGGATGGCAAGGGCACTGTACTGCCTGGCATGTCTGGCATTGCTTATAATGCCCGCGTCGGCGACCGTGCCTTCGGCTGGGCGGGCGACCATGTGGAACCAGGAGTATCCATCTCGAACGGGACGGAAATGCAGGACTTTGCGCTGCATTACCTGAGTTGCATCGGCAATGAGGCCACCGTCATGTCAGGCCTCGCGCGCGGGGCAAAGGGCATTGTGACCGGCGAACACGCCCGCCTGTTGGTCGATTTCGCGCCCGACGTACTAGAAGACCTGATGATCGGCGACACGGTTCAGATCAAGGCTGTGGGACGGGGCATCGCGCTGGCCGATTGGCCCAACATCGAGTTCAAGAAGACCTCTCCCCTTCTAGCGCAGGGCTACGGGTTGCGGGTGGAGAACGGCCAACTGATCTGCCCGGTGGCGATGGAACTTCCCGCCCGCATCATGGGATCGGGGGCGGAACTGAATGCGGAATACGTCGACCAGGACCTGATGTCAGGCGACCGGGCGTTGATGGCAGACCTTGGCATCGACCAGATGCGTCTGGGCGACCTGATCGCGATCCGCGATGTCGATCACCGCTTTGGCCGCAGCTTCAGCACGGGCCGGGTCGCCATCTGCCTTTGCATCCATGGCGACAGCGTGATGACCGGGCACGGCCCCGGCATCCTGACGCTGATGACCGGGCCCGCTGATGAGCTTGGGTTCGAGATCAGCCCAGGCGCCAATATCGCGACATTCTGCAAGATGGGGGCATCGTGATGCTGAGGACCAACCAGGCCGACCTTGTGGCTGTCTCAGTGGCCGGAGCGATCGCCCATCCGGGCTTTGCCGGTCTGCCGGCAGAGCCGTACCGGCTTGCCGCCAACGGCACGCCCTTCCTGCTCCCGACGTATGGTGGAATCGTCTACAACGTGTCGGTCGGCGACAGCGCCTTTGGCTGGGCGGCCGACTGCATCCATCCTGGCATCAGCATCCGGCAGGCAGATGACCTGAAGAACCGCGGCCTGAACGTCTTCGCCTGCATCGGCAACCGCGCCAAGGTGATGACCGGACAGGCGCAGGGTACGGTTGGTGTGGTCACCGGCAAGTCGGGGCGGTTCTCCGAACAGGTGATCGTCCATATCCCCAAGGCCGCCCGCGAACGGATGGCAGTTGGCGATCAAATCATCATCCGGTCCGAAGGGATCGGCTTGGCGCTGCCAGATCACCCCGAGATCGTACTGAAAGGCATCGCTCCGAATCTGTTGGCCGCGCTGTCCCTGCGCGAGGCCGGCGCGCTGGAGGTGGGCGTGGTGGCGCGCATCCCGGCGCATCTGGCCGGGGCCGGGCTTGGCCTGACGTCGGAAGGTGGCAGCCTGCACATGCAGTCGACCGACCGCGCCGAACTGGCGCGACTTGGCCTGGACGGGCTGCGGCTCGGCGATCTGGTTGCGCTGGAGGATACCGATAGCCGCTACAACCACGGCTACCTGCGGGGTGCCATGTCGATCGGCGTGGTCTGTGCCACCGACGGGCCGCGCGCGGGCTATGGCCCCGGCATCGCGGTGATGATGACCGCCCCGGCGGGTCAGCTTGGTGCTTTCATCGCCGCCTCTGCCAATATCGCCGACCTTCTGAACGTGGAACCATGACCATGATTGCCATGACCAACGTCACGCGCGACAGCCTGGCCGCCTTCATGGAAGAAGGCTTTCGCGTGCTGGGACTGTCCGAGCCCGACGCCCATACTTTTGCCGAAGCGTTGATCTTTTCCGAACTGCGCTTTCACCCCGGCCATGGTCAGGGCGTCAAGCGCCTGCGCCGGTATCACGAACGCATCAGCCAGAAACTCGTCGACCCTGCCGCGCGGTGGGAAGTGGTCAAGGAAAGCCCCGCCCTCGCGCTGGTCGATGCGCATAACGGCATAGGCACGGTCGCCGCGGCGCGGGCGATGACGCTGGCCATCCAGAAGGCCAAGGTCTGCGGCATAGGGCAGGTGGTCGTGCGCAATTCCACGCATTACGGATCTAGCGCTGTGCATGCCTGTCAGGCGGCCGAGGCGGGCTGCATCGGGATCAGCTTTACCAATGCTGGGCCGGAAATGGCCCCCTGGGGCGCACGCGAAGGGGCGGTTGGCACCAACCCTTGGGGCATTGCAGCCCCCACGGATCAGGGCTTTCCGGCCGTGATGGATATCGCACTGACCACAGCGGGCAAGGGCATGATGCAGTGGCATGCGCGTGAGGGAAAAGCGATGCCACTTGACTGGGCGCTGACGCCGGACGGCCATGAAACCGATGATCCAAACGCCGCGATGGTCGGGGCATTGCTGGGGATTGGCACCTACAAAGGCTACGGTTTGGCCTTCATGACCGATGTGCTGACCGGCGTGATCGGCGGCGGAGGGTTCGGGTTGAAACCCTATTCTGACCCGGCAAAACTGGACGTCAGCCACACCCTGACCGCAATCGACATCGAATGGTTCCAGCCGCTCGCCGAGTTCGAGGCCCGGATGGGCGAGTTTGCCCGCATGATCCGGTCCCGCGCGCTGCGGCCGGGGTTCACCGAGGTGCTGCTGCCGGGGGAACAAGAGGCCCGCCGCGCGGCCCGCAAATCTCGCGACGGCGTGCCGCTGGATGACGAGGTTCTGGCCGACTTGCGCGCGCTGGCGAACGAAATCGGCATTGACCGCAAGATCGTTGCCACCGGTCCTTATGAGGGGGTGCTGTGACCCCCCTGCCCCCCTCATTCCACGCGATGCTGAGGGATAGGCTGCGGGCAAGGGCTGCAGCCGCAGGGCTGGATGGCCTCTTGCTGCTGGCTCCGGGGAACGTGGCATATGCCTCTGGCTGGCTGTTTTCGGTGAACGAACGTCCAATGGGATTGTGGGTCCCGGTTGACGGTGAAGCAACCCTGTTTGTCCCGCACCTGGAGCTGGAGAATGCCCTTGGCGTAGCCGGCGTTGCGGTCAGCACATACGAGGAGTTTCCCGGCCTTATCCCGCCTGCCCTTTGGATGATCGCCCAGACCGGCGCGCGCAGTCTGGCAGTCGACGCGCTGGAAGCAAAGTATCTGGCGGCCGCTCAGGGCCTGCTGACCAAGCTTGACCTAACAGATCACTGCCTGCCGGAGCGCAGCGTGAAGCACGCCCCCGAAGTGGCCTTGATCCGCGAGGCTGCGCGCTTTGCCGAAATGGTGCTGGAGCGGCTTTTGGAGCAAGCAGGTGACATGATCGCCCAAGGCGCGACCGAGCTTGACCTGATGGCTGATTGCACTGGCCATGCCCGCCTGGCATTGGCGGCAACACATGGTCAGGCCTTTGCGGGCACCAAGATGGGAATTACCGCCTCGGTCCATTCCGGGCCTCGGGGGGCTTTGCCCCATGGCACGGTGTTGGCGCGCGTGCCGCAGAAGGGCGAGCCGATCATCGCGGGCATCGGGTGCAGCCTTGGCGGTTATCACGCCGAAAGTGGCGTCACGCTAGTTTATGGCGAGCCGACAGCGGACCAGCGCCGTGTGATGCAAGCGATGGCAGATGCAAACGCCGCCACCATCCAAGCCCTTGCCCAGCACCAGACCTGCACACGCGTGAATGATGCGGCCCTCGCGCCGATCCGCGCGGCAGGATTTGGTGCGGCGATCCGCCACCGCATCGGCCACGGAATGGGCGTCGAAGGGCACGAGGCCCCCTGGCTTTCGCCCGGAGACGACACGCTCACCGGCCCGGGCATGGTCTTTTCCTGCGAGCCAGGCATTTACCGACCCGGACTGGACGGCTGGCGCTGCATCGAGACGCTGATCGTAACCGACACCGGCGTGGAAACGCCCAGCCGCTTTCAATCGACCCATCCCTTCGACGCCCGCGTCATATCATAGGAGCCGCCGATGCCCGAACCCGCCGCCTGGCGCTATCAGAAGATCACGAAGCCGATGTTCGATCTGGCTGCCCCGCACACCATCCTTGCGGGACGGGTGATCCCCATTGTGGGCGAGATCATTGAAGACGGCTTTGTCGAGATGAAGGATGGCAAGATTATCGCCATCGGCCCGCGCGCCCAGATGCCCGCAGGCCCGGTGATCGAGACGGGCGGCACGCTGATGCCCGGCATGATCAACAGCCACGCGCATCTGAACTGGGACGGCATCCACGACCTAGCGCGGCAGTCGATGGACGACCCAAAACCGATCTCCGCCTTTAAAGCCGCAGGCAACATGCTGAAATCGTTGCGCGCCGGGATCACGATGGTCCGCGACCTCGGGTTCCACGACATGAACCTGTACTCAAAGCAGGCCGTCGCGCAGGGCATCTTTCCGGGACCAAGGCTGAAGGTCTGCGGCGCAGCGATCATCCAGACCGGCGGGCACACCTATTGGGTCTGCCGCGAAGCCTCTGGGCCGGACGAAATGCGCCGCGCGGTGCGCGAACAGGTCAAGGGCGGTGCCGACCTCATAAAGATCATGGCCTGCCACGACACGTTGGAATTCACCGACGAAGAACTGGCCGCCATCGTCGACGAGGCGCACCGCAACCGCCTGCCGGTGACGGCGCACGCGACCTATGACGCCTGCATCCGCCGCGTCGCGGAGTTCGGGGTGGACTGCATCGAACATGGCGGCTCGATGTCGGACGAAACGATCCAAGTCCTCTTGGACCGCAAACTCCCCATCGTCACTACCTTCGCGCCCCTCGTGCAGCAAAGCCAGCCCGAGATCGCCCGCCGCTTTGGCATCCCCGAGTGGAAGATCGAAGAGCGTATCAAGGCCGTCGCCGACCCTAGCCGCTATGCGGGCCTGAAGAAGGCGGCCGAACGCGGTGTGCCCATCGTTTTCGGCACCGATGCGGGCAGCCCGGCGGTCGAGCATGACGTTATCGCGCCGGAACTGGCCCACATGGTCAAGGTCGGCGTCTGCCGCGACAACATGGACGCGCTCGCCTCCATCACCATCAGGGCGGCAAAGGTTTCCGCCATGGATCACCTGATCGGCTCGCTTGAGGTCGGAAAGGCCGCCGACGTGATCGTGGTAGACGGCAACCCCGACCGGGACCTCTTCGCGCTGGAGCGCATCAAGATGACCTTCATCGACGGCAAGAGGATGCACGGATGAGCCAGTTCGCCAAGCATATCGCCCCCCGCATCGTGGAAGAAGACGGGTCATTCCGCACCAAGATGCTGGGCATCGCGGCCAGCCGAAGCGACGTGATCGCCCTTGGCCGCGGCGACCCGGATTTTCACACTCCCGCACATATCGTCGAGGCGGCAAAGGCCGCACTTGACGCCAACGCCCACCACTATACCGGGCCGACGGGTCTGCCCCAGTTGCGCGCGGCCATCGCAGCGGACCTCAGGGCAAGCCATGGGCTGGAGTACACCGCAGATGAAATCGTGGTAACGGCGGGAGTGCAGGAAAGCATCATGCTGTGCATGTTGGCGCTCTGCGCGCCGGGGGACGAAGTGCTGATCACCTCTCCGCGCTTCACCACTTACGACACTGCTGTTCATCTTTGCGGCGGCGTGCCCGTGCCAGTGCCAACCCATGAGAAAGACGACTTCGCCTTGGACGTGGCCGAGATTGAGGCACGCATCACGCCGCGCACGCGGATGTTTGTGCTTGTCTCGCCCAACAACCCGACCGGCGCCGTGACACCGCCCGACGTGATCCGCAAGATCGCCGACCTGGCGGTCAAACACGACATCCTGATCATCGCGGACGAGATTTATGCCAAGATGATCTACGCCCCGAACGAACACCTCAGCATCGCCACCTTGCCCGGCATGAAGGAACGCACGATCACGCTAAACGGGTTTTCCAAGACCTACGCGATGACGGGATGGCGCGTTGGCTACCTCGCCGCACCTCTGGACTTCGTGGAAAAGGTGACCGAACCCCGCCACACCCTGTCGATCAATACCTGCACCGTCAGCCAACATGCTGCCCTTGCCGCGCTGACCGGCCCGCAGGAGCCGCTTACGGCAATGCTGGCCGACTATGCCGCACGGCGGGACTGGCTGATGCCCGCGTTGACCGCCGCCGGGTTCACTTATGGCCATCCCGGCGGGGCCTTTTACATCTACACCAACATCTCCTCCACCGGGATGCCGGCGCCAGAGTTCTGCGAGCGCCTCTTGCGCGAAACGGGGGTGATGCTGTTCCCGGGCACGATGTTTGGCGACGACAGCACCGACTATATCCGCATCAGCTATCTGCAACCCCTGCCGATGATCCAAGAGGCGATGCGCCGCATCACAGCTTTCGCGCAAAGCGCGCGGGTCGCAGCATGAGCGCGGACCCGAACAAGAAGTTCGTCGGCTGCCAGATCAGCCCGATCAGCTTTGTCGACGAAGGCGTGGAAAGCGTTCTGGACACGCTGCAGACCCGCGCGGGCGTCAACGTGCTGATGCTGGGCACAGTGTCATGGCTTGGGCTGAAATCCGGGCGTTCCATCAGCCATGCGCTGGACGGCTGGCCGGATCATGGAGTGCCGGAGCCCTACCAGATGCGGGGTGGCGCCTACTTCGACCCGGACCCGCGCTACTACAGTGACACCTTCATGGCCGACTACCGGTCACGCGACCCCGAATTCGAAGGCAAGGACATCCTCAAAATGGTCATCCCGGCCGCCCATGCGCGGGGGATGCAGGTCTATGTCGAACTGATGGAGCCGTTCTTCAAGTACGCCGGCCACGGCTCGGCGGCGGCGGTCGACATTCCGACCCTGCCACAGGCGATGGAGGTAGACATCTTCGGCCGCCTCGGTGGTGAACCCTCGACCTCGCATCCCGGCTACCGCGGCTGGATTCATTCGATGATCGAAGATCAGGTGCGCAACCACGCCCTTGACGGGTTCATGTGGTGCAACGAGCGCAACTCGCCCCTCGACACGCTGATTCAAGGCGGCTGCCCCGGCGACTTTTCCGCCCCCTCGCGGCGCGAGGCCGAAGAGCGTGGCGTAAACGCCGAAAGCTGTCGTCAGGCACTTCTTCGGCTTTACGACTTCTGCCAAGAGGCGGCGGCGGGCAAGACCTTTGTCGACGGATCGCTCGTCACCTTCCTGCGGGTGCTGATGGACAATCCCGAAGCACTGGTCTGGGAGAAGTTCTGGCTGGAGCGGAACAAGGACCTCGACCGCGAGCTTTATGGTTTGGTCAAATGGTGCAAGCCGCAACTGCCCTTTGGCCTGAACGTCTGGAACCGCAACCATTTCAACCTGATCCGCCGTGCGCAATGGCCCTGGGCCGAACAGACCCGCTACGCCGACTTCGTCAAGCCGATCACCTATCAGCATCAGGCAGGTGAAGTCTGGGACAAGGAGTTGTCGTTCTTCCGCAAGACCATCCTGCGCGACTTCACCGGGGATGAGGCGACGCGTGGCCTGTTCCGCATCCTTGGCCTGAACGAAGCCCCGTTCGACCAACTCGTTGGCGCGGGTATGGACCCTGATACCTACGTCTTCGGCCAATGCGTCGATGCGGTGCGTGGGGTCGACGGCAAGGCAAACGTCTACATGGGCATTGGCGTGGATGCCCCCCGCTCTCGCTCAGACACGGCAAAGATGACGCGCGACATCGCCTATCGGTCGGTCCATGCAACCTACCGGGCCGGCGGGCACGGCGTGGTGCTGGCGCCGAACTACACGTCGATGCGGCTGGATCATCTGGACGGTGTGGGCGAGGCGCTGGGCGAATTGGGCCTGAAATGAGCTTTGACACGCTGATACGCGGGGGCATGCTGATGACCCCGGACGGCGCGAGTCCTGGGCAACTCGGGTTGTCGGGGGGGTGCATTGCGGCAATCCTTGCGCCCGACGATGCTGCCGAGGCTGGCGAAGTGATCGACGCGACCGGGCTGCAAGTCTTGCCTGGACTGATCGACATTCATTGCCACATCCGTTCGCCCGCCTATCCGAACCGCGGGTCAGTCGAAAGCGAGACGTCGGCCTGTGCAGCTGGCGGCATCACGACTGTGTTCGAGATGCCCATCACCGATCCTTGCTGCAACACGCCGGATGAAGTCTTACGCCGGCGCGAGCACTTCACACCGCGCGCGCATGTCGACTTCGGCCTTTACGCAGCCCCCCTCACCCTGACGGAAGCGGCTGTGGACGCGCTCGCAGACACCGGGATCATTGGCTTCAAGATATTCACCACCCCTGCCCCGCCCGGACGAGAACGTGAGTTTTCTGGCCTTGCCTGGCCTGATCCAGCCGACCAAATGGAAGCTCTTCGCCTTATCGCACGCACTGGGCTTCCGGTCGTCGTGCATGCCGAGAATGCCGACATTCTGGCCCGCTCCGAGCGGCAGGTCGCGGGCGACGACTCCGCAGACGCACGTATTCACAACCGCGCCCGCCCACCAATGGCCGAGGCGGTGGCCGTGGCCATGCTGCTGACGGTGAACATGCAGGCGCAGGCGCGGCTTCACATCGCGCACGTCACCTCGGCCGCAACCGTTGAGGTGCTGCGCCGCTTTGCCGGGACCAGCGACTTCACCGCCGAGACGTGCCCGCACTACTTGCTCTTTACCGAAACCGACGTCGCCCGCGTCGGGGTGGCCGCCAAGATCAACCCGCCAATCCGGCACGCGGCGGACCGTGAGGCGCTGTGGCAGGCAATCGCAGATGGGGTTTTGACACATGTGACGACAGATCACGCGGCCTTTGCGCCGCCGGAAAAGGCTGCCCATGCGGGAAACTTCCTGACCGCGCCACCGGGCCATCCCGGGCTTGAAACCCTGCTGCCCGCCATGCTGGATGCCGTACATGCTGACAAGATCAGCCTGCAAAGGGCGGTATCGGTTCTTTCGACAAATGCTGCGGCACGCTTCGGCCTTCCCGACCGAGGCAGGCTATCCGAGGGCAGCAAGGCAGATGTCATTCTTGTTGATCCCTCAGCAACGACGCTGATTTCCTCGACCACTCTTCTGACCGCCGCCCGCAACCTCGCCGCGCTTACAGAAGGAGCGGTGTTTCACGGTGCCCTGCGCCGCACCCTCTTGGCTGGCGAAACCATCTGGCACGACGGCCTGACCGGCTCGCCCGGGCAAGGCCGCTTCATCACTCCGAAAGGGCAGGCATGACTGATCCTGTACAACCGTTGCTGGAGGTTCGTGACCTGCAGACCACCTTCCGTCTTGGGGGCACATCGCGCATCAGGGCGGTCGATGGTGTCAGCTTCTCGGTGGCACCGGGCGAAACCTTGGCCATTGTCGGGGAAAGCGGGTCAGGCAAGTCGGTGACCAGCTTGTCGATCATGCGCCTTTTGACCAAAGGCGTGGGCGAGATCACGCGCGGAGAGATCCTTTTGCGTGGCCGTGACCTGACCAAGCTGTCTGAACGCGAGATGCGCGCGGTGCGTGGCAAGGAAATCGGGATGATCTTTCAGGAACCGATGACCAGCTTGAACCCCGTCCATACCCTTGGCGCGCAGATTTCCGAAGTCCTGATGCAGCATGAAGGATTGTCAGCCGCCAAGGCCCATGCCCGCGCGATTGACATGCTGGCCCTTGTCGGGATTCCAGAACCGAAGAAACGCGCCGACAGCTATCCGCACCAGATGTCAGGCGGCATGCGGCAGCGCGCGATGATCGCTATGGCCTTGGCCTGCCAGCCCCGCCTCTTGATTGCGGATGAGCCGACAACTGCCCTCGACGTTACGATCCAGGCACAGATTCTGGAGCTTATGAAAGACCTCCAGGCGCAGCTTGGGATGGCGATCATCTTCATCACGCACGACCTTGGAGTGGTCGCAGAAATGGCTGACCGGGTGGTAGTGATGTATGCCAGCCAGGTCGTCGAATCCGCGTCCGTTGTAGATATCTTCGAACGCCCGCGCATGCCCTATACGGCCGGGCTTTTGAAATCGATCCCGCGGCTGGGATCGGCCGGTCAGCATCGTCGGCTGGACACCATTCCCGGTCAGGTGCCGATGCTGGCCCGCCTGCCCTCTGGTTGCCGGTTCCGGCCGCGTTGCGCTTATGCCATCCCCGCCTGCGCGCTGAGCGAGCCTGCCTTGACCCGCGATGCTTCGGGTCGCGAGGTGCGATGCCTGCGAGCGGACGAGCTGACACTCTCCGAAGGAATTCCAGCATGACCGCACTTTTGGCCGTCAAGAACCTCAGGAAATACTTCCCCATTAAGGGCGGTGTGCTGAACCGCGTGGTCAACAACGTGAAGGCGGTCGACGGCGTCAGCTTTGACGTGAAGAAGGGTGAGGTAGTGGGTCTGGTCGGCGAAAGCGGATCAGGCAAGACGACAGTCGGGCGCACCCTTCTTCGGCTGGAGGAGGCGACCGATGGGGCGGTGCTGTTCGACGGCACCGACATTATGGAGATCGGCAAGGACGAAATGCGCGCCTACCGCAAGCGCATGCAGATCATCTTCCAGGACCCTTATGCCAGTCTCAACCCCCGCGAAAAGATCAGGACGGTGATCGGCCATGCGCTGGCCCTGCACCGGATCGGAACGCCCGCAGACCGCGAAGATCGGATCGTCGGGCTTCTGGAACAGGTGGGCTTGTCGGCCGATTATCTTGACCGCTTTCCGCATGAATTCTCGGGCGGGCAACGGCAACGGATCGGGATTGCGCGGGCTTTGGCCGTCAACCCAGACTTCGTGGTTGCCGATGAACCGGTCTCGGCACTTGACGTGTCCATCCAGGCGCAGGTGATCAATCTGCTTGACGATCTGCGATCCGAATTCAACCTGACGATGCTGTTCATCGCCCATGACCTGGCCGTGGTGGAGCATATCTGCGACCGGGTGATCGTGATGTATCTGGGGCGCATCATGGAAATCGCACCAGCTACGGCTTTGTACAACAGCCCTGCGCATCCCTACACCAATGCGCTGTTATCGGCAGTTCCAATCCCTAGACCCGGACAAAAACGCAGCCGGATTCTACTCGCCGGTGACATCCCGAGCCCGATCAACCCTCCGTCAGGCTGTGTCTTTCGCACTCGTTGTCCCCAAGCGGTTGCAGACTGCGCAAGGATCGTCCCGGAATTGAGGGAAGTTGCACCAGGCCAGTTCAGTGCCTGCATCATGACCTGATCGGTGCTTGCTGTACGGTGCTCCTCACCCGTCCAAAGCCGCCTTATAGGGTCAATCTCAAGCGCCTCTTTCGCATCTCCTGCGACGAAGAATTGCCTGTGCTCCGTCACGGTGGGCTCAAGCGGGGCAGGTCACACCGGGGCTTCCTGCAATGTCTCGGCCACCTCATCGTCCGAGGAATTGCCGCCTAGTCGGCGATATCCTTGGCCTCTTTCGCGATCACTGCATTGAGACGCAACGCCAGGTCTGCGATCGCGGCACTGTCAAAGGGAAGCGCTGCCATCATCATCTCCTGCTTGCAAGCTTTCGCAGGTTCACCCTTTACCTACCCGGCACTTATTTCGGTCAAGTCGCGTCACTTGCGGCAGGGGTGTCACCACGCAAAGCAGCGCAAGCGCCAGTCTTTCCGTTCAGGTGAACAGTTTAAGCAAGGCTTCGGCAGCCCCTTTGGACGAGGCTGGATTTTGCCCGGTAATCAGATTGCCGTCGACGACGACGTGTGATGCCCAGTCAGCGCCTTTCGAATAAACTCCCCCGTTCTTCACCAGCATGTCCTGGACAAGGAACGGAACCACATTGGTCAGGCCAGCTGCGGCCTCTTCGGTGTTGGTAAAACCCGTCACATTGCGGCCCGATACCAGCGGTTTGCCATTCCCGACCTTGGTATGACGAAAAATCGCCGGAGCGTGGCATACGGCGGCGATCGGCCTGCCACCGGCGGCAAAGTATTCAAGCAGGTGGATGCTGACGGGATCTTCGGCCAGATCCCACAAGGGCCCATGCCCGCCGGGATAGAAAACAGCATCAAACGCGTTCATGTCCAGACTGGCCAGTTTCACCGTCGCTGCCAATTCCGCGCGAGCCGTCGCATCACCCTTGAAGCGACGTGTGTCGTCGGTCTGGGCTTCGGGGGCATCGCTCATGGGATCAAGCGGTGGCTGGCCGCCTTTCGGTGAAGCGAGTGTGATCTTTGCCCCGGCATCCGACAGGACGTAGTAGGGAGCCGCAAATTCCTCCAGCCAGAAGCCAGTCTTCTTGCCAGTATCCCCAAGCGCATCATGCGAGGTCAGGATCATCAGAACATTCATGTGCCGATTTCCTTGTTCTCAATCATCTTTGTCGGACCCACATGGATCACCCGCTTGCCGAAGTTCTCACCGCGCAAAAGGCCGATAAAGGCTTGCGGGGCGGCTTCCAGCCCCTCGATCATCTCTTCAACGTAGGTCATCTGTCCAGCCGCCAGCCAGTCGCCCATTACCTTGGCAAACTCCGGGTATAAATGCCCGAAATCCTGAAAGATAATGAACCCGCGCATCGTCAACCGCTTGCGCAGAATTTGCCCCATCAGCATCGACAGACGGTCCGGTCCCGCTGGCAGGGCGGTTGCGTTGTATTGTGAGACTAGCCCGCAAACCGACACCCGCGCTCCGGTGTTCAGCAAGGGCAGAACCGCGTCAAACACCGCCCCGCCGACGTTCTCGAAATAGACGTCGATGCCCTTGGGTGCCGCCGCCGTCAGCTTCGCGGCGAAGTCCCCGGCCTTGTGGTCAATGCAGGCATCAAAGCCAAGCACTCCCACGGTATGGGCACATTTGTCGGGCCCACCAGCGATACCTACTACATGACACCCCATCAGCTTGGCGATCTGACCGACAGTCGCGCCCACGGGCCCGGTGGCGGCGGCAACGCAGACAGTTTCCCCCGGTTTTGGCATCCCGATCTGCGTCAGCCCCGCCCAAGCCGTGAACCCCGGCATGCCAAGGATGCCCAGCGCCCAGGACGGATGCGCCAATCCACGGTCCAGCACCGTGACGCCCGCGCCATCCGACAACGCATAATCCTGCCACCCGTTGAAGCAGAGAACCCAATCCCCCGCCTCGAAGCCCTTCACATGCGATGTCACGACTTGCGCGACCGTCCCGCCCTCCATAACCGCGTCCACGGCGACTGGGGCAGCATAAGACGGCGCGTCGTTCATCCGGCCGCGCATGTAAGGATCAAGCGACAGGTATTCGGTGCGCAGCAGCATCTGACCTGCGGCCGGTGTCGGCACTGGACCCGTTTCAAGCCGAAGGGTTTCTGCAACCGGTTCGCCCTTGGGCCGGGAGGCCAGCACCAGACGGCGGTTCAGCGTCAGGGATTGGGGCATATGCGGCTCCATAAATGTCATGAAACACCAAGTGACAGGCGAACCAGTGCGGGCAGCGATGTGGCCCCTGTCCGGTGCATAATGGCGGCTCGGTGGTTTTCCACAGTGCGCTGACTGATGCAGAGATCGGCGGCGATGTTCTTGCTGGGATGCCCGGCCAGGATGAGCGCCATGACCTCGCGTTGTCGGGGCGTAAGCCTGTCCAGCATAGCTGCAGTCTCTGACGTCTGCGTCGCCAACGCGGCTGTCAGCTTCAGGTTTTGCGCAGCAAGCTCTCCGTTCCGCGACAGCAACTCCCTAACGGAAGGGTTGCTATCTGCAGCAAACAGCCCGGCTTTGTTGCTGCGAAAAACAAAGGGCTGGGCGGTTTTATCTGGGAAATGCACAAGATCGTCCGGCATGAGCGGCTCCAATCAAAAGGCGTGACACGATAGCCACTTCGTTTCTTTGCCCAATATGCCTCGTGCAACCTGATTGGCCTTAACTTCGATCAGCCGACAACGATCTGAGTAGTTCCCGAGGCATTCGGCGGCAACTTCCTGCTTGCTAGGGTGAACGTAACGGACGCCAGACAGTTCCTGCTAAGGCGCTTGATCGTCGCTGCGACCTCGGCTTCTCGCTCGGTCACATCTGGCGTCAACGAAAGCGATGCTGGGGGGGAACACGGCGGGTGCTGGTTGGCGGCATTTTTCTACGGCCACGATAGTCGTGCGCCCGGACGGTCCACCTTTGAGTAGTTTCCGAGCCTTGTTGCAACAACGACAAGGATGACAGCTTCATGCAGGCGGGTTCCTGAAATTCTCCCTTGCGCATGGACGCAGCGTCTGGGAGCAGCCTTTGCATGCCCCAGGCCGCGACGGGTGCCCGCCGTTCTTCATAAAAGGATTTGGTACCGTGCAGGCCTCGTGGAACGCATCCATTTAGCAGGCCAGACAACAGTCGCTGGCAGTGTTGAAGCAGCATCTTGCGGCGGCTGTGATCCTTCAGGACAGGATGCGACGCTCCGCCCGCAACCTGATCGGCGAAAACTTCATCATGATCGACGACATGTGCGGTCAGGTGGCCCCCCGGAGTGCGAGCCGCTGGATGCTTTCGGGCAAACGTTGCTGGATGCCGTCACGGTGGCAGCGGCCAACGGCGATGATGCGACCGCCGGGGTAATGGAGCGTATCTGGAGAGGAGTTGACCGGCAGTTGTGGAAGGCCGATGTCCAAATGGACAGCAGCCAAGAGGCAAGCAGGCGCACCGGTTGCCCGGCGCGCCATCTGGTCAATGGACGCGGATGTCGTTGGTGACTGAGGTCACACCCGGTGCAGCCCAGGCTGTCGTTCCTGCCAGTGCGCGCTCGTCCCAGTATTCGACCGTTCCGGTCAGCGTGACCTTGCCGTCATAGGCGCTGACATCGATCTTTTCCGGGCTGAACCACGACCGGTGCAGCGCAACCATGATGTCGGACTTGATGTTGTTCGCATTGGCCTGCGGCTTGATGGCGATCTGGTTCGACACGCCGATCACACCCCAGAGCGTGCGCACTGCATCAGCCGCTGCGTCGTGCTGATAATGCCAGTGGACATCGCCGGTCAGCGTGAGCCAGCCTTTTGACACAGCGACCTTGACCGCATCCTTTGGCACCGACGAATCCCATGCCAGCCGGTTCACCGCAGCCTCAGCGATTTCGGAATCGCCATGCTTGACGCTAAACGGCAGCTTGACCTCGATCTCTTCAGCCACGGCCTTCACGTCCTTCACCCGCAGCGCGGCTGTTTCGGCACCATGCTTTTCCGCATAACTTTCGACCGAGCCCATCAGGGTGACGACCCCGTCCTTCGTAGTCACACCGATATGGGCGGCATTCACGCTCGGCTCCCATTTCAGTTCTTCGAGTACGGCCTGCTTAAGTTGCTTGTCATCGGACATTGCTGTCTCCTTCAACGGGTATGGAAATGAATCACGCCGGTCTTCCAAATGTCAGAGGCGCCGCGACCATTCCAAGCTACCACCGTCGATCCGATGGCCGTCAGGTTCGGAAACTACCTAAGGCGGCAAGCAACTGCCAAAATCGCATCGGCTCGGGTTTGGCTCAGGACGCCATCGGCTTTCGCGTCGATGCTTGCGCGGTCATCAGCCGACAAGATCCCGCGATTGAACTCTTCCGCGGCTCGCGTCTTGGCATTGCGGGCATGCACCGCATCCGGCATCGGATAGGCCCGGGTTTCCGGCAGACCAAAGGCGCTGTCAGGCAAGGCGTCATGTGCCGACTTGGTACGGATTGTCACAAGGTTCCTTTCTGCTGGCATCGGATCGCCTGGCTGCTGCTTTCAGGCGGCTGTCCCAAACACCCAGCCCACCAGTGCTGTGGCAACCATGGCGAGTGCCCCCCACAGTGTCACGCGCGCTGCACCACGCCACATAGGGGCGCCGCCAATCCGCGCTCCGATGGCCCCAAGCGCGATCAAAGCCAACATCGTGGCGACTGATACTCCGACCAGCAGCCTTGCCTCCGACAGCAACGCCGCTACCAGAAGTGGCAGTGCCGCCCCCGAAGCAAAGGTTGCGGCCGATACCAGACCCGCTTGAATCGGGTTTGCCGCCATTTCTGCCGTGATGCCCAATTCGTCGCGCTTGTGAGCCGCCAGTGCGTCGCCTGCCATCATTTCCTGCGCCACCTGCAACGCCAAGGCCGCAGACAGTCCACGCCCCTGATAGATCTCAGCGAGCTCGGTCAGTTCGCCCGATGGGTCGGCCTTCAACTCTGCGGTTTCCTTCGCCACGTCCGCCGCTTCGGTGTCGGCCTGACTGCTGACCGAGACATATTTCCCTGCCGCCATCGACATCGCGCCCGCGACCAGCCCGGCCAGCCCCGCCACCATGACCGCACCCTTGTCACCCGATGCGGAAGCCACGCCGACGATCAGGCTGGCGGTGGAAAGGATTCCGTCATTGGCCCCAAGCACGGCCGCCCGCAGCCAGCCGATGCGCTTGATCAGATGGGTTTCCTTGTGAACCAGCGGCATCCGGTCTGCCTCCTGCCACGGGAACCATCACCTCGTTGCGGCGCAGGAACCATGGTGTCCACGGCGGATTGTAGCGCGCAATGGATGAAGGACCGAGGGGAACCAGACCGCGCGCCTGGATGAATTCCATCAGACGCTCTGTCTCGGACGCGACCTTTGCCTGACCGGCAAGGCCCGAAAACCGCAGGACGGCAAAACGCGCAGCCGGAACTGCTTTGATAGTTACCGCTTTGTTGGTCGGCACCGGCAAATCGACCAGGGCATAGCGTGCGGGCATGGAGAAGCGCACCACCCAGTCTCCCACCCCTGCAATCAACGTCACCGGAGCAGTCATGGCGATCTTCTCGCTTGTGGCCGTCTTGGTCACCGGTGCCGTCATTGCGATTTTCTGGCGTCTCGCATTTCCCCCGAAGATGTAACCCGCCAGCAAACGGAACCCTTTGCCGCTGGCTTCCTTCTGATCGCCCGTCACGGTGACCTCGGCCACGACGGAAGCGGCATAGTCGCGGATCTCGAACGCGCCGTCTTTCAGCGCGAGGGCGAATTTCGGCTCTTCGATACTCATCGGGCAGGCTCTCTTGCACAGGAAACTCAGCACTCTTCCTAAAACAAATCAGCCGGCCCGCGCAGGTTCGGAAACTACCCAGATCGGCGGACCTGTGCTGTGTGAGTAGTTTCCGAACCTGCCGTGCCAAAGCCCCACGTTCTAGGGTTGCCCACAAGAACCCCGCCAGATGCCAGTCTCAGGCGTCTTGCCCGAAAGGTCAGCCGATGCCGCATGAAGATGCCAGCCTGTCCACTGCCAATCCGGACCTGACGGACGGTGAACGGCGCGTACTGGACCGCGTTTTCCAGCACCCCCTATCGCACAATCTGTCGTGGCGTGAGGTGGTCGAGCTATTCAAGGCCACCGGTCAGGTTGAACACGCCCATAACGGCAATCTGGTGCTCAAGCTCAGCACCGACGATCTGTCGTTCAAAATGACGAATGACAAGAATTTATCGACTGATGAAGTGATGGCTCTGCGCCACTTTCTAAGCCTCGCAGGCTGGACGCCCGGGACAACGCCAGCGAAACCGCTGCCCTCGGCCGATGGTGCCGTTGCTGTTGTCATCGATCACGCCAGCGCGCGGATTTACAACTTGCCGCTGGATGATGCGCGTCACGCACCCCACGAAACCCATCACCTGCATCATTCTATCAACCGAACGGATCACGATGCCGACCGCGAAGAAAGCTGGCCCGTCGATACTCGCTACTTCGACGCCGTGGCGGCGGCCCTTTCGGGTGACGGGCAGATCGTTGTCGTGGGTCATGGCAAGGGCCAAAACAACGAGGCCGATCATCTGATGGCCTATCTCTTCAAGCATCATAGCGCCGTTCATGCCCGGGTGGCCCGCGAAATCGTGGCTGACCTGCCACATCTGACGGTGCCGCAATTGTTGGCCCTCGCCCGTCATGCCGTGCAACCTGTGCTGAAACCCGCCGCGCCTGACGCAGGCTGATCCACGGCAACCCGGCTCCAGAAAACCGGGCATATCACCCCTTTACCCCACCCAACCCGAAAGGTGCATCATGACCAAACCGCAAACCATGCTCGAAAAAGCGCGTTACGACGCGCAAGAACTACACAAGAAGATCAGCGCCAACATGGCCAAGGCAGAACATGCCACCTGGGCCGATGTGAAAGCGGTTCAGGCCGACATCAACGCATTGGGCATCAAGATGAAGACCGTTGCCGCAGATCAGGCCGATGACGTGAAAACCGGCATCAAGGCCGCGATCGTCAAGCTCGAAGCCGCAGGCAAACTGGTCGAGGACAAGGCCGTTGCGGCCAAGGACGGCGTCAAGCACGCCAATGCCGCGATGCTGGACAGTGCCCATAAGGCCGCCCAAAGCCTGAGCGCCGGCGTTGCTGCCGCCCGCACCAAACTCGCCCACGCCATCGAACCCAAAGAGGTGATCGCATGAATACCTATATTGCTGTCGTATTCTCTTCGAACGACAAGGCTCACGAGGCCCTTCGCAAGCTTTGGCAGCTTGACGGGGAAGGCGAACTGACCGTGCACGGTGCCGCCGTCATGCGCCGCGATGACATGGGCCATATTCGCGTGGCCGAACAGAACAGCGATCTTGGCATGCGCACCGCCATTGGCGTGGGTGTGGGGGCTTTGCTGGGGCTTTTGGCCGGGCCTGTCGGCGTCGCCGCCGGGGTCGCCGGAGCTGCAGCCATGTCTGTCGCGACTGCAACTGGCGTCGGCGCGCTGGCCGGTGCTGCTGTCGGAGCCACAGCGGATGCGGTGACCGATACCCGCCGTGAGAATGCCGCCTATGAATCCTTCTTCACGCTGAAGCATGGCCAGTCTGCTGTCGTTGCCGAAATCTCAGAAGACTGGACGCGGGTTCTGGACGACGCGATGAAACCCTTGGGCGGTACCATTTACCGGCGCATGAACAACGCGGCGACTAATGCGGCCTTCGGCGCAAACTACTACAACGACTACCTTTATCCCTATTACTACGAGCCGATGTACTACTGATCCCGGCTCGACTTTCCAAAATGCATCCCGGGCGCCCGGATCATCCGGGCGTCAAGGGTCAACATTGCCCTTCATCAGGAAATTCCAATGAAATCCCTCACCGCACTGCTTTCAACCGCTGCAGTTCTTGCCAGCCTCGGCCTGGTCGCACCGGCATTTTCGGAAACCACGAAACAGACGATAGTACTGACCGAAGTCGATCCTGTCGTGCTTGCAACTGGCTGGCGTGCCTCTGACATCATCGGGGCCAAGGTGTATGACGACGCCGGGGTCGATATCGGCAAGCTGGAAGACATGATCATCACGACCGGCGGCACGGTGCCCTATGCGGTCGTTTCGGTTGGTGGCTTCCTGGGCATGGACGCGCACCACGTCGTAGTCGCAGCCTCGTCTTTGGAACTGATCGACAAGAAGCTAACGCTGCATGGCGCGACGAAAGAGTCGCTCAATGCGCTGCCGAACTTCGAATTCGCGTCCTGATTCCGCAGGTCCGGGCTGCTTTCGCTGGGGCCCGGACCCCAACTACCAAACCCAAAAGGACCTGCCCCATGCGCCAACGCAATCTGTCGGTCCTTGCCACCGCTTTAGCCCTTGCCGGGCCTGTCTTGGCGCAAGACGGCGCTCTTACCCCACTGCGCCACGATCTAGGACAACGCAGCTTCGACGCCGCCTGTTCTGCCTGCCATTATCGCGGGGCGGGCAAAACTCCCTTTGGCTCGCGCGGTCCGGTGGCCGACAGCAGTCCGGATGAGTTGACCCAATACATACTGTTCGGAAAGGCGCCGGAGTATGATGAGGCCGGGATGCCTGCTTTCGGCCCCGCCCTGACCGATGCCGATGTGACCCGGCTGGTGGACTGGCTGCGCAGCACAGCCAAACCTGATGCGCCTTGGGCTGATGTTGCGGCCAGCGTGGCCACGATGCGCGCCACCGGCCAGCGCGAGGATTGACCCGATGATCCCATTGCAAGGACCCCGACCATGACAAAATTCACTTTGAACGGCCAATCCGTCACGGTCGATGCTGATGAGGACACGCCTCTGCTGTGGGTCATCCGAGATACCCTGCACTTGACCGGCACCAAGTTCGGCTGCGGCATCGGAATGTGCGGGGCCTGCACCGTGCATCTGGACGGTCAGGCGATCCGGTCTTGCATCACGCAGCTGGGCGACGTTGCCGGGGCGCAGATTACCACGATCGAAGGCTTGGACCCGGGTCACGCACACCCGGTGCAAAAGGCTTGGGGACATCTCCAAGTGCCGCAATGCGGCTATTGCCAGTCGGGCCAGATCATGCAGGCCGTGTCGCTGATCGGGCATTTCCCGAAGCCCACCGATGCCGACATTGACGGCATGATGGGAGGCAACCTGTGCCGCTGCATGACCTATACGCGCATTCGCGCAGCGATCAAAGAAGCTGCTTTGGAAATGGGGGCCTAAAGGATGACCAGGTTGAACGCCATTCCCCTGTCGCGCCGGGGCTTTCTGATCACTGGCGGGGCCACGGGCCTTGTCTGCGGCTTCATCTCCCCGGCCTTGGCGGCTTGGGACCCGATGGGCCCGTCCAAAGCGCCAACCGCCCCGACCTTTGATCCGACGCTCTGGTACTCCATCGACGCCAGCGGCATCGTCACGGTCAACATCATCCGCGCCGAGATGGGCCAGCATGTTGGCACCGCCATCGCCCGCATTCTGGCGGACGAGCTGGAGGTGGACTGGGCATCTGTGCGGATCAGTCATGTTGATACCGACCCAAAATGGGGGCTGATGGTCACAGGCGGCAGCTGGTCAGTTTGGCAAAGCTTTCCGATCTATTCGCAAGCAGGCGCTGCTGGCCGGACTGCGCTGATTGACGCAGGCGCCGCGCTACTGGGGGTACCCGCCGCCGATTGCACAGCGCGGGCGGGCGTGGTGTCGGGCGACGGCAAGTCCGCAACATATGCCGAGATCGTCGTGAAGGGCCTGACCCGCAGCTTCACCGCCGACGAGCTGGCCGTGATGCCAATCAAATCCGCCACTGACCGCAGGCTGATCGGCAAACCCGTCACGGCGCTGGATGTTGCGGGCAAGATCGACGGCTCGGCTGTCTACGGCATTGATGCGCGGGTAGATGGCATGGTTTACGCCCGCCCCTTGCTGCCACCGACACGAAACGGATCGGTGGCAACGTCGGTGGATGATACGGCCGCCAAGGAGGTGAAGGGGTATCTGTCCAGCCTGATCCTGAATGACCCCTCGGGCACCGTTCCCGGCTGGGTCATGGTCGTGGCTGACAGCTATCCTGCCGCGCTGAAAGCGTCGGACCTCGTAAAGGTCACATGGACCCCAGGCCCAACTGCCTTTGTGGGCGAACAGCAGATTCAGGATCGCTCCCGCGCCTTGATTGCAGACCCCGCAGGTGGCGCGTTGCTGGAGACCGGCGGCGGAAATACCGGGGCTGCCTTCGCCGCAGCCGCCAGTGTGATCGAACAATCCTATACCACTGCCACGGTTCTTCACTTCCAGATGGAACCGCTGAACGCCTTGGCCGTCGAAGTGGACGGCGTGATGGAGATTCATACCGGCAACCAGTGGCAAAGCCTGATCCTGCCGCAACTTGCTGTGGCCTTGGGGCGAGACGAGAGCAAAGTTGTGATGCGGACCTATCCCATGGGCGGCGGGTTCGGTCGTAGGCTGAACGGCGATTATGCGATCCCGGCGGCTTTGGCGGCGAAAGCCCTTGGCCGCCCGGTCAAGATGATCCTGACTCGGGCCGATGATGCGCGGTTTGACAGCGTTCGCTCACCGTCGGTGCAGACCCTGCGTATGGCCTTTGATGCGGATGGCGCCGTCTTGGGGATGGAACATCACGCTGCTGCAGGTTGGCCCACACAGGTCATGGCAGCATTCTTCATGCCCAAGGGAACCAACGATGAGCCCTATGATCCCTTTGCCATCTCAGGTGCAGATCACTGGTACGAGGTTGGCGCGCTGAAGGTTCGGGCCCTGTCGAACGATCTGGCCAACGCCACTTTCCGCCCTGGCTGGCTGCGGTCGGTCGGCCCCGGCTGGACGAATTGGGCGCTGGAAAGCTTCATGGATCAGGCAGCGGCCCATGTGAAGGCAGATCCGCTGGACTTTCGGCTAAGCCTTCTGACGGGGGCAGGCAGAAATGCAGGTGTCACGCCGAACGACAAGGGTGGTGCATTGCGCCAAGCCGAGGTGCTGCGCCAAGTAGCAAAGAAAGCTGGATGGGGCACGCCTCTGCCCGCAGGGTCGGCGCGCGGCATCGCTACCAGCTTTGGCCAAGAACGCGGCATGCCGACCTGGGTCGCCTGCGTAGCCGAAGTGACGGTCGACCCGTCAACCGGCACGGTATCGGTCCAAAAGCTAACCATCGTCACCGACGCCGGTACTATCATCGATCCTGACTCTGCCCATGCGCAGACCGAGGGGGCCGCCCTGTGGGGTCTGAGCATGGCGCTTTATGAGGGAACCGAGTTTGTCGCGGGCCAGGTCCGCGACACCAACCTGAACACCTATACACCGGTCCGGATCGGCGATGTGCCCGTGCTCGACATCAGTTTTGTCGACAGTACCGAAGTGCCGGTGGGCCTTGGCGAGCCCGCGACAACCGTGATTGCCCCCGCCATCGCCAACGCGATCTTCGCAGCGACGGGGGCAAGGGTAACGCATATCCCCATAACCCCGGCAGCCGTGCTTGCCGCAATAGCCAAACCAACCACGCCGTAACACGCGCTTAGGTTACACGCCGCCCCCTCCACTCTTTATCACCGGTAGCATACCCGGAAAGGACGCCATCCCATGAGCCTTCATATTGGTGATACAGCCCCTGATTTCACGGCAGAAACATCGACCGGAACCCTCAACTTTCACAGTTGGATTGGCACCGACTGGGCGTTCTTCTTCAGCCATCCAGGTGACTTCACACCCGTATGCACAACCGAAATCGGTCGGACTGCGCAATTGGCTGACGCTTTTGCGGCGCGGAATGTCAAACCGCTTGGGCTTTCGACAGACACGGTCGCCGAGCATCTGAAGTGGATCAAGGACGTGGACGAGACGCAGCATACGACCGTCATGTTCCCGATCGTGGCCGACCCCGATTGCCGGGTTGCGCGGCTTTACGACATGATCCACGACCACGAAAGCACCACGGCGGCAGTGCGATCAGTTTTCATCATCGACCCGAAAAAGACCATCCGTCTGACAATGACCTATCCGATGAATGTCGAGCGCAACTTTGCCGAAATCCTTAGGGTGATCGACGCTCTGCAAACAGACGATGCACATGGTGTCGCAACCCCGGCCGATTGGACGCCGGGCGGCGCCGTGATCATTCCAACCTCGGTCACGACGGATAAGGCTCACCAGCTCTTCCCCAATGGCTGGACAGAAACGCGGCCTTACCTGCGGCTTACCGTCCTTTGATCCGCCACGGCCTTCCTCTGGTGGGCAATCTGTCACGATCGATTCCGCGTAGGGCCAGACTTGGTTTCCTGACCTCCGCCGCAAGGGGTACGGACGGGCATGGCCAATCGTGTTGATTGCCTTCCACCTTCTGATCCAGGGCGGCTTGATTGCCCGGGTCCTGTTGCGCTCAGACAGGGAGCCAGCATCTCGCCTTGCATGGATCGTCGTGATCCTCGCCGTACCAGTTATTGGAATTCTGGCATATGCTCTACTTGGCGAAACGCGGATCGGCCGGCGCAGGCTGACGCGGTATCTGGCGGCCAGAGCGCGGCTTCCGTCTGGCGCCGAAATGGCCCAATGGTCCGAACCCGACACCTTGTCGGAACTGCGCCATCGGGATGCCGAACTGTTCCGGGTTGGCCATTCGATCAGCGGCTTTGCCCCCGTGGGCGGAAACTCGTCCAGACTGATGGCGAATGCCGAGGATACCATCGCCTCGCTGATCGCAGATATTGATACGGCGCGTGATCATGTACATTTGCTGGTCTACATCTGGCTGCCCGACGACAGCGGCACCCGCGTGGCTGAGGCGCTGATGCGGGCGGCGAAGCGAGGGGTCATCTGCCGCGCAATGGCAGATGATTTCGGATCGCGTGAAATGATCCGCCATCCGATCTGGTCCCAGATGCGCGTCGCAGGCGTCAAAGTGGCGCGCGGACTGCCGATCGGAAACATGATCCTGCGCGCCTTGATCGGGCGTATCGACCTGCGCAACCACCGCAAGATCGTGGTCATCGACAATGCCATTACCTATGTCGGCAGCCAGAACTGCGCCGATGCGGCGTTTCTGCCCAAAGCAAAATATGCGCCTTGGATCGATGCTGAAATGCGGATCACGGGTCCAGTGACGCGCCAGAACCAGGTCGTGTTCGCGGGCGACTGGTTGGCCGAGAGGCCCGATGACGATCTGGGTTCCTTGCTTTTGGCGGCACCCTTATCGCCGGATGATGGCTTTCCGGCCCAGGTCATTGCCCAGGGCCCGATGGACAGGCCCTCTGCCGTACCGGAAATGTTTGCAAGCGTGATCTACGCCGCTAGGCAAGAGCTGGTCCACACGACGCCTTACTATGTTCCGATCGATTCCTTGCAATCGGCGCTGAGGGCGGCGGCGAACCGCGGGGTGGAGGTCACGCTGATCTTACCCGCACGCAACGACGATTTCGCGGTCGCCGCCGCCAGCCGCAGCTATTACGCTGATCTGCTCGGCGCTGGAGTCAAGATTTATGAGTATGACGCTGGCCTTCTGCATGCAAAGACGATCACCATCGACGGTCAGATCACTCTGATCGGGTCTGCAAACATGGATTGCCGCAGCTTTGCGCTCAACTTTGAAAACAATGTCGTTCTCTCAGATGCCCGGGTCACCGCAGCCATGCACAGCCGCCAAATGGAATATCTGTCTGACAGTACCCGGGTCACGGCCAAGGATGTTGCCGGATGGAGTTGGCGCAGACAGGCCTGGAACAACGCCCTGGCCATTTTCGGCCCGCTGCTATGACCGGGCTTTCAGTTGCGACATGGAATATCCACAAGGGCATTGGACGCGATCGGCGCCGCGACCTGAACCGAACGGCGGCCGTCATTGGCGAGATCGCGCCCGACATCATGGCGCTGCAAGAGGCGGACACAAGGTTCTTTGGTCGAAAGGGGTTGCTAGACCTCAAGGCACTTGCCCGCGAGCACGGGCTGATTGCCGTGGCATTGCCGGGTGGCGGTCCGGCGCACGGCTGGCATGGCAATGTCCTTTTGCTGCGCGAGGCCGAGGTTGATGCCGTCCACCTAATCGACCTACCGGGGCTGGAACCACGCGGGGCGCTGATCGCCGATCTGCATCATGGGGGCCAGCCGTTGCGGGTCATCGGCACGCATCTGGGGTTGTGGGCGGGATCGCGCGCGGCCCAGACGCAGCACCTGGTCTCGCTGATGGAGGAAATGGACAAGCGCCCGACCCTGCTGATGGGCGACCTCAACGAATGGCGCACCCCGCATAGCGCAGCCCTGCGCCACCTTGCCCCCCATTTTCGCGACTCTGTGGCGTTGCCAAGCTATCCCGCCCGCTATCCCGTTGCTCCACTTGACCGGATGATGGTCAGTGGTGCCGCGCGCTTGCACGAAGGTGCGGTGCATCACACCCCGCTGGCGCGCCACGCTTCCGACCATCTGCCCGTCACGGCCAGACTGCTGCTGGAATGACGGCAACTGACCGCACAGGCGCCCAACCACAAGGCAACTGCACACCGTCTCCGCTCAAGCCGGGCAGGTCCGGTTTCTAGCCCTTGTTGCCACTGACATCCTCGAACTCTGCATCAACCACGTCCTGCTCAGGCGCATCCGCTGGCTTTCCGGCGGCTGAATTGCCCCCGTGTGATGATTGAGCAGCGGCCTTGAGACCCGCATCCTCAATGCGTTTTGCTACTGCCGTCAGGCTTTCCATCGCCTTGGACAACACATCCTGCGACGTTCCATCGGCAGCGGTGCGTGTCGCCAATACGGCCGCCTTGGCCTCATCCATCTCAGCGGCTGCCAAGGTCGCGGCATGCTCGGCCATCGACTTCTCTACGTCATGGATCATCGCGTGCGCCTGGTTCTTGGTTTCCACAAAGGCATGCAACGCCTTGTCGGCAACGGCATTCGTTTCGGCCTCCTGCACCATGCGCTTGATATCTGCATCGCCCAAGCCGCCGTTCGCCTGAATCTTGATCTGCTGTTCCTTGCCTGTCGCCTTGTCCTTGGCCAGCACCGAGACGATACCATTGGCATCAATATCAAATGTGACTTCAATCTGGGGCAAACCGCGTGGAGCGGGGGCAATTCCCGACAGATCAAAGTTGCCAAGCACCTTGTTGTCGGCGGCCATCTCGCGCTCGCCTTGAAAAACCCTGATCGTCACCGCGCTCTGATTGTCGTCCGCCGTCGAAAACGTCTGGCTTTTCTTTGCCGGGATCGTGGTGTTGCGGTCGATCAGGCGAGTGAACACCCCGCCTAATGTCTCGATGCCCAAGCTAAGCGGTGTCACGTCAAGGAGCAGCACATCCTTGACGTCCCCTTTCAGCACGGCACCTTGAATGGCCGCACCCATCGCTACAACCTCGTCAGGATTTACGTTCCGGGCCGGTTCCTTGCCGAAAAAGGCCTTCACCATCTCGATCACCTTGGGCATGCGGGTCATGCCACCCACCAGGATCACCTCGTCGATGTCCGCCGCCGTAACACCAGCATCTTTCAGCGCGGCCTTGCAGGGCTCGATCGTGCGGGTGATCAGATCTTCGACCAGGCTTTCCAGCTTGGCCCGCGTGAGTTTGACAACAAGGTGCTTTGGCCCCGCCGCATCCGCCGTGATGAACGGCAGGTTGATTTCCGTTTCCTTGGCGGAGGACAATTCGATCTTGGCCTTCTCGGCCGCATCCTTCAGCCGCTGCAGCGCCAGCTTGTCGGTGCGGAGGTCTACCCCTTGGTCGCGTTTGAATTCGGTGGCCAGAAAATCGATCACGCGGGCATCGAAATCCTCACCGCCAAGGAAGGTGTCGCCATTGGTGCTTTTGACCTCAAAGATGCCATCGCCAATCTCAAGCACCGAGACGTCAAAGGTGCCGCCACCAAGGTCGTAAACCGCGACCCGGCCGGATTTCTTCTTGTCCAGACCGTAGGCGAGCGCTGCGGCGGTGGGTTCGTTGATGATGCGCAACACCTCAAGCCCGGCGATCTTGCCTGCATCTTTGGTGGCCTGACGTTGCGCGTCGTTGAAATAGGCGGGCACGGTGATCACCGCTTGGGTCACCTTCTCACCCAGGAAGGTTTCGGCCGTTTCCTTCATTTTCCTAAGGATGAAGGCGCTGATCTGCGACGGGGGATACTTTGTGCCACGTGCCTCGACCCAGGCATCGCCATTGTCGCCCTGCACGATGTCATAGGGCACCAGCCCCTTGTCTTTGGCGACCATCGGATCATCAAAGCGACGGCCGATCAGGCGTTTGACGGCATAGATGGTGTTTGTGGGGTTCGTGATCGACTGCCGCTTGGCGGATTGCCCGACCAGACGCTCACCAGCCTCGGTAAAGGCCACGATGCTAGGGGTGGTGCGCGCGCCTTCGCTGTTCTCGATCACCCGGACGTCCTTGCCCTCCATGATGGCGATGCAGGAATTCGTGGTGCCAAGATCGATCCCGATAACTTTGCTCATGGTCGGCGTCCTTTTCATTGAAGGGGGCCGGACCGGTGAAGTTTCGGCCAAGCGGTGGGCAATCCCGAGCGAAGCTCAGGTCGAGGGCGTGTTTTGCGCTGCGGGCTCTTTTGCGACGATCACCATCGCAGGGCGCAAGAGCCGACCATTCAGCATCCAGACCGGGCCTAGCGATTGCAGCACCGTGCCCGCTATCTGCCCATGGACCTCTCGCTGGCCAACGGCCTGATGCTGATCGGGCGCAAAGACGGTGCCGGTCGGGTCAACTGCCGTCACACCGTTCTTTGCCAGCATATCGATGAACCCACGTTCAATCTCAGCCAGCCCGGCGCGCAGGCCAGCAATACTTTTCGGCTCGGCTTCAGTCTCAGGCGGCAAACTTGCCAACCCACGTCGGAGATTCTCGGCCGCCTCGACCACGTCACCGGCAAATTTCTGGACGGCGAACTGGCGCGCTTCTTCCACGTCACGCCTGGCACGGGTCCGCACATTGGCAATCTCGGCCTCGGATCGCACCCACCGATCTTCCATTGCGGCTAGGTCCGCCTTCAGTGCAGCGGTCTGTGATGGGCGATCGGCAGAACCGTCCTCCACCTCCGGCGCAATGTCTGGATTCTCTTCGGCATGGCCGTTGATATTGTGCGCCTGGTGATTGGTTTTGCTCGTCATGGGATCGGGCGGTCCTCTGGGATGGGGTCTCATCTTTGCGCGCGCTCGGCCGTCGGTTGACGGAGGTCCAAGTCGCTGATTGCTTTCGCAGTCCACCTTCACCCGCATCTTACCCGGGGTGGGTGCATCCGGGGTAGGGACGGAAACTACTCATGCAGGAAAGCAGCTGACCCGAGGTTTCCGGCTTTCAGTGCAGTCCATCGCGCGCGCGCATGGCCATGCGCGCAGCAAGTTCACGTTGCAGATCGTCCGGCGCTGTCTCGGCGATTGCATCGCCAAGCGCCTGAAAACGGCGGCGCATTTCGTAGAGCTGATCCATCAGCGAAAGAATGACCGGCAACGCTTCCTCATCAAGGTCCAGATCCTGGCGCAACTCCCTTATCAACTTCACTCGTGCAACATCGATCTCCTGAAAGACGAACCCGCCGGATTGTCGTTCTGGCCTGACCCATTCATTCAAGATCCACCGCTCCAGATCCTGCCGGTCCAGACCGGAGTTTTGAGCGATCAGAATGTCGATGCTGATCAATGCTGATCCTCCATGGCGTCTCTGGGATTGAAGGGCGCTTGCGGCTTCCATTGCGTCAGAAACTCTTCCAGCGCGGCATCGGGCGTGCCAATAATGATGCGGAGTTTCGCATAAAGATTGCCCGCAGCCTGCCCCCCATGAGCGGGAACCCCGCGCCCGCGCAACCGAAGTTCGGTCCCGCTGTCGGAATGCGCCGGTATCTGCATCTTGACGGGGCCTTGCGGCGTTGGCACCTGCACTGGGCCACCAAGGACTGCCTCGGAAATGGTGACCGGCAAGATCAACCGAATATCGTTGCCGCTGCGGTCAAAAAAGCTGTGCGGATTGACTTGCACGGTGATCAGCGCGTCACCTGATTGGCTTCCGCCCTGCCCCGCGGCCCCTTGGCCGCGCAGCCGCAACACCTGGCCGCCGGTCGTGCCCACCGGGATTTTCACGTCAAGCGTCCGTCCATCGGGCAAGGTCAGCCGCCGGGTCGCGCCATTGACCGCATTCAGTAAATCCGTCGTGAGGCTGTAGTGTTCATCCCGGCCGCGCATGCGCCCATCACCACGCGCGCGCCCCGTCCCGAACATCGAGCCGAACATGTCGCTGATGTCTTCGGAATTCCATTCGGAAGCATCCGGCCCGGCACGGCTGTAGCGTCGCCCTGCGTCGTTGTCGGCATAGTCGCGGTACGAAGGTCCTTGCGCCTGCGCCTGCCCTCCGGCGTCAATTTCGCCCCGGTCAAACCGCGCTCGCTTCTCCGGGTCGGACAACAGCTCGTTTGCCGCCGACACCTTCTTGAACCGCTCCTCAGACGCGTTGTTGCCGGGATTGAGGTCAGGGTGATGCTGCTTGGCCAGCTTGCGATATGCCTTGCGGATGTCATCCGGCGTGGCCGAGCGTGCTATGCCAAGTGTCTTGTAGGGGTCCTGTGGATCAGCCAAAGCCACTTTCCTTGCTGCGCCAACCCCGCCTGCGGCAAAGCCGAAAGCAAGGAAGTCGCGAATGGTGTTCCGATTTCAGGCCGCAGTCGGTTCGACCATCACCGCATTCGCGCTTTTGGCGTCCAGAAAGGGGTAGTCGGTATAGCCGTGGGCACCACCGCCGTAGAAGGTTTCCGGGGCCATCAGGGCGTTCAGCGGGGCGTTTTCGGTCAGGCGGCGGACAAGGTCAGGGTTGGCCATGAAGAGCCGCCCGAACGACACCAGATCTGCACGGCCCTGTGACACCGCATCCATCGCCATCATGCGATCATAGCCGTTGTTTACCATCCACACGCCGTCAAACCGCGCATGCAGGGCAGCGTAGTCAAAGGGGATGTTATCTCGCGCCCCGCCCGTGTCGCCTTCGACGACATGCAGATACGCCAAACCGATGCGATTGAGGTCGTCCACAACGCGGTTGAACAGCTCCTGTGGGTGACTGTCCCTTGAATCGCCCGCAGTCGAGACCGGCGAAATGCGGACGGCCAGACGATCAGCCCCGATTTCCGCAGCACAGGCCTCGGTCACCTCTGTCAGAAGCCGCGCGCGGTTTTGTATCGACCCGCCGTAGCGATCCGTCCGGTAGTTTGTGCCATCGCGCAGAAACGCATCCAGCAGATAGCCGTGCGCCCCGTGGATCTCGACGCCGTCAAAGCCCGCCTCAAGGGCCAGTTTGGCGGCGTTGCAGAAATCCGCGATGATGCCCGGGATCTCGCCCAGATCGAGAGCACGCGGCATCGACACGTCAACAAACCCCTGCCCCGCAACAAAGGTCTTGGTGTTTGCGCGAACGGCAGAGGGCGCGACTGGTGCCGCGCCATTTTGCTGAAAACTGGTGTGCGAAACGCGGCCTGTGTGCCAAAGCTGCACGACCATCGTCCCGCCCTTGGCGTGAACGGCGTCGGTCACCTTCTTCCACCCAGCAACTTGGTCATCAGTGTAACACCCCGGCGTATCAGCGTAGCCCTGGGCCTGCGCAGACACTTGCGTGGCCTCGGCAATGATCAGCCCGGCGGTGGCGCGTTGGGCGTAATATTCCATTGCAAAGGGGCCCGGGACCAGTCCCGGCCCTGCCCGGTTTCGGGTCAGCGGTGCCATGACGATACGATTGGAAAGCTTCAACACGCCTGCCGTCAGCGGGTCAAAAAGGGTAGAGGCCGAAGACGAAAAGTCGGACGGGTTCATGGCAAGCATCCCTGACAATGATGATGGGGCCGTGGCGTTTGACCGGTTGATTGGAAACTGCACCAAAGGGCCGCAGGCATTGCCAACCTAACAGCAGCCCCTGCAGACGGAAGGGTCGGAAACTACTCATGTTCGGAGGCGGGTTGACAGTTCTGCCTTGTCAAACCGGGGACCTGAGCACTTGCCGCTGCTTATCTGACCGCGCTGATCGAACGCCGCGGCAAGCCGGGAATGATTGTCTCTGACAATGGCACCGAACTGACCTCGAACGCGATCCTGAAGTGGTGCGCCGAGCACAAGGTCGAATGGCATTACATCGCGCCCGGAAAGCCGATGCAGAACGGTTTCGTGGAAAGCTTCAACGGCAGGATGCGGGACGAGTACTTGAACGAGACGATGTTCCGCAACCTCGCCCA
>JAESGX010000100.1_pt1 | contig 105280 bp, 85 predicted proteins | sample 9269801 | NCBI WGS metagenome assembly JAESGX01 (sample SAMN16773122, study PRJNA677054) | algae metagenome | isolation source: Pleurocapsa minor GSE-CHR-MK-17-07R and co-occurring heterotrophs from wet... | place: USA: Lower Calf Creek Falls, Grand Staircase Escalante National Monument, UT ... | reverse complement strand
ATCACCGGCAAGTGCTTGGAAACGAGTAGAATCAATGCCATGCACCCCGTCTACCAAAATGAACCGGACAGCCGTGGCCTTGTGCCGGGAACCCATGCGACGCCCGCCCCACGCCGCCCCCTCGGAGGTTATTCCTCTCGGCGAGCGAATGGGTTCCCGGCACAAGGCCGGGAATGACCTCGAGTATGGAACGAGGGCGGCGCGTCTCACGCTCGATGAAGTGGGGCCATGCTGCGCAGCGCGCCTCACTCTCGATGGCGCAGCGAGGCAACTTTCGCGGCGGCCCAGCGGCGGCATTCCGCCCACGGCAGCCGGACAACCCGCGGCCATCCGTCGTCATGGCGGTGCCGCGTTCAGTGTGCTGTGGTCCCGTGAGGCCACGTCTGTGGCTCCACCTTTCCTCGGAGCGTCTTCCATGAAGTCCGTCGAGCTGTTCATCGAGCGGCTTTTGATGGCGAGCCGCTGGGTGCTCGTCGTCTTCTATCTCGGCCTCGCCGCTGCCCTCGTCGTCTACGCGGTCTCCTTCATCGCCAAGTTCGTCAAGATCGCCGGCGCCGTCTTGGTGCTCGGCGAGGCCGACATGATCCTCGCCATGCTGGCCTTGATCGACGCTGCGCTGGTGGCGAGCCTGATCGTCATGGTGATGCTGGCCGGCTACGAGAACTTCGTCAGCCGCATCGACCAGGCGGCGGCGAACGCCGAGATCGCCTGGCTCGGCAAGCTCGACGCCGGCAGCCTGAAGATCAAGGTCGCCTCCTCGATCGTGGCGATCTCGTCGATCCACCTCCTGCAGGTGTTCCTCAATATCCAGAGCTACTCGAACAACCAGCTTCTCTGGGCGACGTTGATCCACCTGACCTTCGTCGTCTCGGCGCTGATCCTCGCCATCCTCGACCGCATCGTCTCGGTCGGCAAGGACAAGGGCGCGGTGGACAAGACGGGGCTGTGACGTGACGGCGTGACGGAACGGCGTGGCGCCGCGGCGCTCGGGGGGGCTGAACCGGTGGGAGTGTAGACGCCGCCGTGGCGCCGGCCGGCGCCCGATGACGGCACACGAGGAGGAAGCCTTGCGATGCTGACGCTCGACGGGTCCTGCCGCTGCGGCGCCGTGCGCTTCCGCCTGAAGAGCCACGCCCCGCAGCCCTACCAGCTCTGCTACTGCTCGATCTGCCGCAAGACCGCCGGTGGCGGCGGCTTCGCCATCAACCTCTCGGCGGTCGCGGACACGCTCGAGGTCGAAGGCCGCGAGGCGCTCGGCGTCTACCGGGCCGAGATCGACCGCGGCGGCGGCCATTGCGAGACGAGCACCGGCGAGCGCAGCTTCTGCACCCGCTGCGCCACGGCGCTGTGGCTCCAGGACCCGACCTGGCCGGACCTCGTCCACCCGTTCGCGTCCGCGATCGACACCGTCTTGCCGGTGCCGCCGTCGCGCACCCATCTGATGCTCGCCGACAAGGCGTCCTGGGTGGTGCCCGCCATCGCCGCCAGCGACCTCGCCTTTGACGACTATCCCGAGCAGTCGATCGAAGACTGGCACCGCGAGAAGTGCCTGTGGCTGGATTGAGGGCCGTCGTCCGTTCGCCGGACGCTGACGCGCCGGCCTATCCGTGGCGGATCTTTTCCTCGGCCGCAGCCGCCAGATAGGCCGAGCGCGACTGGCCGGCCGCGCGGGCCGACGCGTCGATGCGCTTCAGGAGGTGCTCGTCGAGCGAGACGTTGACGCGCACGGCCCGACCGGGAAGGTCGACCGGAACGGCGACGAGGACCGCATCGGCGGCAGCCTCGGCGGCCTCGGGGTCGGTCAGAAGCTCCGCCCGGCCGCGCAGCCTCGGCATCGGATCGCCGAACTCGGCCATGACCGCGACGTGCGCGGCGAGCGCCTCGGTACCGCGCAACACCGCCTCGTCCAGGCTCCGACCACCGGCGATGCAGCCGGGAAAGTCCGGGAAGGAGATGCCGAAGTGGCCCTCTTCCTCGTGCACGAAGGCGATCGTGTGCGGCATGGCGGTCTCGCTGTCTGGGGCCGGGCTCACCATGTCCAGCCCGCCTGCCGATAGATCGAGCGGAGCGTGCCGATCGGTACCTCGCCGACCCCGAGATCGATGGTGACGAGGCCGGGCCGTTCGGGATGGCGATAGTGGCGATGGTCGCCCGTCTGGCGCACGGCGGCCCAGCCTTCCGCCTCCAGACGGCGGCAGATTTCCCTGACTTTCGTCAGTCGACCCTGCCGGCCCATTCGGTCCGCTCCACGGCTTGTGTATATTTGCGCAACAAGCGAGGCCGTCAAGGGAGCACGTCGCCAGCTACGCCGCCTCGGGCTCCGCAGCGGCGGGGAAGCGGTGCGCGAACACCTCCTTGCAGGCGAACAGGCCGTTGAGGGCGGCCGGGAAGCCCGCATAGACGGCCATCTGGATGATCACTTCGGTGATCTCCTCGCGGGTGAGGCCGACGTTCAGCCCCGCCTCGATGTGCACCTTCAACTGCGGGGTGGCGTTGCCGAGCGCCGTCAGCGCCGCGATGGTGGCGATCTCGCGGGCCCTGAGGTCGAGGCCGGGGCGGCTGTAGATGTCGCCGAACGGGAACTCGAACAGGTAGGTGGCGAAGTCGGGGGCGATGTCGGCGAGGGCGTCGATGACCTTCGCCCCGGCTTCGCCGTCGATATCAGCGAGCGCGCGCCGTCCGCGCTCGAGCCGGCTTTCGCTGCCGTTCGGGTGGTGTGGCGTCATGGTTCTTCATCCTCTGTTCTGGGCCGGCATAGCCGGCGATCTTGGTGTCGAGGACGAGAAGGCACGCCTGCAGGTCGGCCACATGGGCGCGAACCCGCTCCCGGTGCTGTTCGAGCAGGCTGCGGCGGTCGGCTTCCGAGCCGTCGCCGCGCGCCCGCAGGGCGGCATAGCGCAGCATCTCCCGGATCGGCATGCCCGTCGTCTTCAGGCGGCCGAGGAAGTCGATCCAGGTGAGGATGGAGGCGTCATAGTCCCGCTGGCGCGAGCGGTCCCGGTCGGCATAGGGCAGTAGCCCGATCCGCTCGTAGTAGCGGATGGTATGGGCCGAAAGTCCCGTCTGCCGCGCCAGTTCACCGATCTTCATGGGCACCCGCTTCGTCACGACGCCCGGGAAGCTACGGCTTCGAGCGCACTCGAAGTCAAGGGCCGTTTCCGCGGGCATCGGGAAAGGTGCCGCCGCCGACGAGCAGGGTGGCGAGGCAGGGAGCGTGATCCGTTGGCAGGGGGCGGAACGGTGGCCGACGGGGAGTGGGCAGTGGGCAGTTGGTGGTGGGCAGTTGGTGGTGGGCCTTGGGTGGCGGGCAGGGGAGGGACGCACTGCCGACTGCCCACCACCAACTGCCCACTGCCCACTGCCGACTGCCGACAGACTGCCCCCAACCCCCGCATTGACTCCCGCCGCCGGATGGCTTTTGATCATGAACAAATAGGGAACGAGTGAGAGGTCGAGCCGTGCCGGCGTCCCGGGTCGCGGACAGGTTGGCGTTGCTGCGGCGCCGCATCGAGGAGATCGAGCGCGCCCCGGGCGGCGTGCGCAAGCCGCGCGTCCGGGAGAGCGGTGGGACGGCGGCCATGCCGCCGGGGGGCGCCGACGGCGCGGCGGGTACCGCCGGTGGCGGGACGGGCGTCGACGGTGGTGCGGGCCGTGCGGTGGGCGGCGGCGAGGGGACCGCCGGCGGCGGAGCGGCCGCCGTCACCCGCGGCGCCGGCCGCACCGTCGGGGCGCGGCCGCCGCTGGTGCTCGGCGCCGCGGCGGTCGATGCGGCGCTCGGTGGCGGGCTCGCACGGGCGGCCTTGCACGAGGTCGCGGCGGCGCGGCCGGGCGACCCGGCGGCCGCCCTCGGCTTCGTGCTCGGTCTCGCGGCGCGGGCGGCGGCGTTCGGCGGGCGGGTGCTGTGGGTGGTCGAGGGGGCGGCGGCGGGCGAGGCCGGCGCCCTCTACGGCCCCGGTCTCGACGGCTTCGGGCTGCCGGCGCGGCGGCTCGTGGTGCTCGCCGTGCGCCGGCCGGTCGACGCCCTGTGGGCGATGGAGGAGGGGCTGAAGACGTCCGGCCTCGCCGCCGTCGTCGCCGAGCTTCTCGACGGCACCGCGGCCGACCTTACCGCCACCCGGCGGCTGTCGCTGGCGGCGCAGGCGGGCGGCGGGCTCGGCTTGCTCGTCGCCCACCGGCCGGCGCCGGGACCGTCGGCGGCGGTGACGCGCTGGCGGGCCGGCGCCGCAGCCGGGCCGCCCGACCGCCACGGCGGCCTCGGCCCGCCCGCCGTGGCGCTTTCGCTGACACGCAACCGCCGCGGACCCTGTGGCGCCTTCATCATCGAGTGGGACAGTCATGCCGGACGCTTCGCCGATCTCGATGCCGCTCGCCCCGCTTTGGCGGGAGCCGCCGCCGGTGGACGCTGTGCCCCCGGCCTCCGGGCGAGCGGCGGCGGAGAGCCCGCCGACGGCCGCGCCGCGACCGGCGCCACCGGCCCGCACGATGGCGGTGTGGCTGCCGCGGCTGCCGACCGACCGCCTCGCCCGCAGGCGGCCTGAGACGCGGGCTGAGGCACGGTCGGCAGCGGCCCGTGTGCCGCTGGTCACCGTTGTCCGCGAGAAGGCGGCGCTGCGGCTCGCGGCGGTGAACGCCGCCGCCGCCGCCCTCGGCCTCGCGCCCGGCATGGCGCTCGCCGACGCCCGCGCCCGCCACCCCGACCTCGCCGTCGCCGAGGCCGACCCGGCGGCGGAGCGGGCGCTGCTCGCAGCCGTCGCCGACCTCTGCGACCGCTACACGCCGCTGGTCGCCCTCGATCCGCCGGACGGCCTGTTCCTTGACGTCACCGGCTGCGCGCACCTGTTCGGCGGTGAGGCGGCGCTCTGTGCCGACCTGTCCGCCCGGCTCACCCGCTTCGGCCTGACGGCCCGCCTCGCCGTCGCGGCGACGCCGGGAGCGGCGTGGGCGGCGGCGCGCTGCGGTCTGGAGGGCGGCGGAACCTCCGACCGGGACCGGAGCGGCGAAGCGCGGGAGGGCGGGGAGAGGGAGGACTGGGAGCGGGAAGGCCGGGAGTGGGAAGGCCGGGCGGACGCACGGCGCCGTCCCGCAGTCAGGGTGGGCCGGGGCCCGTCGAAGGAGCAGGCTACCGACCCGGCCACCGGCTGGTGCGTGCTGGCCTCGGGCGACGAGCCGGCGGCGTTGTCGCCGCTGCCGGTGGCCGCACTCCGGCTTTCGCCGGCGACCGTCAGCGCGCTCGGCCGTGCCGGGCTGACCCGCATCGCCGACCTCGCGGTGCTGCCGCGGGCACCGCTCGCCGCCCGCTTCGGCGCCGGTCTCCTCACCCGCCTCGACCAGGCGCTCGGCCGCGCCGACGAGGCGCTGGTGTGGCGCCGGCCACCGCCGGTGCACGCCGTCGAGCGGGTGTTCGCCGAGCCGATCGTCTCCGAGCGCGACGTGCTGCTCGCCGCCGAGCGCCTCGCCGCCCGCCTCGCCGAGATGCTGACGGTGCACGACCAGGGGGCGCGCGGTCTGGAACTCACCCTGTTCCGCCTCGACGGAGCGGTGCAGCGGCTGGCGGTCGGCACCAGCCGGCCGCTGCGTGACCCCGCCGTGGTGCGCCGGCTCATCGCCGAGAAGCTCACCCGCCTCGTCGACCTCGACGCCGGCTACGGCTTCGACCGGGCCCGCCTCGCGGCACTCGCCGTCGCGCCGCTGCCGCCGCAGCAGGCGGGCTTCGAGGCTGGGCTCGCCGACGGGCTCGACGGCGGCGCCGACGCCGAGGAGGAACTCGCCCGCCTGGTCGACCGCCTCGCCGCCCGCCTCGGGGCGGAGCGGGTGACGCGGCTCGTCGCCGGCGACAGCCACCTGCCGGAGCGCGCCGGCGGCGCGGTGCCGGTGGTGGGTTTCGCCGAGCCGCCGCCGGCTGTGCTCGACCCGTCGCCGCCCGCCGACCTGCTGCAGCAGGACACCCGCCACCCGCGGCCGCCGCGGCTGTTCGTCAGGCCGGAACCGGTGGAGGTGGTCGCCGAGGTGCCGGACGGGCCGCCGGCGCGCTTCCGCTGGCGCCGCGTCGAGCACCGCGTGCTGCGCGCCGAGGGGCCGGAGCGGATCGCCGCCGAATGGTGGCGCGACGGTCCGGCGGCGCCGACGCGCGACTATTTCCGCGTCGAGACCACCGAGGGTCGGCGCTTCTGGCTCTATCGCGAGGGCCTCTACGAGCGCGAGACGGTGCATCCGCGCTGGTACGTGCATGGGCTGTTCGCATGAACCGGCTGTTCGCATGAACCGGCTGTTCGCATGAACCGGCTGTTCGCATGAACCGGCTGTTCGCATGAGGGAGCGCCCGCCGGGCCGGGACGACCCGGAATCCGCGATGCGGGAGCGCGCCGCGGCGGCGGCGCCGGCGCCGCCCCGCCCGCCGCGGATCGCGTCGCCCGCCTATGCGGAGTTTGCCACCACCAGCAACTTCACCTTCCTCACCGGCGGTTCGCACCCGGAAGACTATGTCGAGGCGGCCGCCGAGCTCGGGCTCGCCGGCATCGGGCTCGCCGACCGCAACACGCTGTCCGGCATCGTCCGCGCTCACACCGCGGCGAAGGAGAGCCACGTGCGCTTCGCCGTCGGCTGCCGGCTCGGCTTCTCCGACGGCACGCCCGACGTGCTCGCCTACCCGGCCGACCGCGCCGCCTACGGCCGGCTCTGCCGGATGCTGACGGCCGCCAACCTCAAGGGCGAGAAGGGCTCGCCGGACCTCCGCCTCGACGACCTCCTCGCCGTCCTCGCCGAGGAGGAGGCGGCGGCGGAGCCTGCGAACGGGCCGTCCGGGAGGGGCACGGCGGGAAGTGGCACATCTGGGAGTGCCAGATCGGCGAATGGCACGGCGGCGAACGGGCCACCCGGCCCCTCGCCGTCCTGGGGCGGCGAGCGGGACCGGTCGCGACCGGGCGGGCTGCGGCTGATCGCGATGCCGCCGCCGCGGCCGGGGGCCGGCTTCGCCGCCCTGCTCGAACGGCTCGCCGACGCAGCACCGGGACGGCTTTGGGTGGGGCTCGCGATGGGCCGGCGCGGCGACGACGCCCGCCGCGCGTCGCGGCTCGCCACCCTCGCGGCGGCGCACCGGCTGCCGCTGCTGGCCGTCGGCGACGTCGTCTACCACACCCCCGCCCGCCGGCCGCTGCAGGACGTGCTCGCCTGCATCCGCGAAGGCACGACGCTCGCCGCCGCCGGTCGCAAGCTGGAGGCGAACGCCGAGCGCCACCTGAAGGCGCCGGCCGAGACGGCGCGGCTGTTCCGCGCCTACCCCGACGCCGTCGCGGAAACCGTGCGCTTCCTCGAAGGGCTCACCTTCTCGCTCGACGAACTGCGCTACGAGTACCCGGACGAATTGCGCGCCGGACATGCCACGCCGCAGGCGGCGCTGGAGGCGCGCACGGCGGAAGGGGCGCAGGAGCGCTATCCGCGCGGCGTGCCGGCAAAGGTCGCGACCGTGCTCGCCCACGAGCTCGCCGTCATCGCCGAGCTCTCCTACGCCCCTTACTTCCTCACCGTCGACGACATCGTCCGCTTCGCCCGCGGCCGCGGCATCCTCTGTCAGGGCCGCGGCTCGGCGGCGAACTCGGCGGTGTGCTTCTGCCTCGGCATCACCGAGGTCGACCCCGCCCGCAGCGACCTGTTGTTCGAGCGCTTCATCTCGGCCAACCGCAACGAGCCGCCCGACATCGACGTCGATTTCGAGCACGAGCGCCGCGAGGAGGTGCTGGCCTATGTCTACGAGCGCTACGGCCGCGCCCGCGCCGGCCTCGCCGCCACCACCATCACCTACCGGACGCGCAGCGCCGTGCGCGAGGTCGGCAAGGTGTTCGGCCTCTCGGAAGACACCGTGACCGCGCTCGCCGGCGCCGTCTGGGGCTGGTCGTCGGCCGGCGTCGCCGAGGCCGACGTGCGCCGTATCGGCCTCGACCCCGCCGACCGCCGCCTCGCCATGGTGATGGCGCTGACGAAGGCGCTGATCGGCTTCCCGCGCCACCTCTCCCAGCACGTCGGCGGCATGATCGTCAGCCGCGGCCGGCTCGACGAACTGGTGCCCTTGACGCGCTCGGGCATGGAGAGCCGGCCGATCATCGAGTGGAACAAGGACGACCTCGAGGAGCTCGGCCTGCTGAAGATCGACATCCTGGCGCTCGGCATGCTGACGGCGCTCAGGAAGTGCTTCGCGCTGCTGCGCGAGCGCTACGGCCTGCCGATCACCCGCATCTGCGACGTGCCGCCGGAGGACCCGGCCGTCTACCGGATGCTGCAGCGCGCCGATTCCGTCGGCGTCTTCCAGGTCGAGAGCCGGGCGCAGCAGTCGATGCTGCCGCGCCTGAAGCCCTCGCGCTTCGAGGACCTCGTCGTCGAGGTGGCGATCGTCCGCCCCGGCCCGATCCAGGGCGGCATGGTGCATCCCTACCTCAAGCGCCGGCAGGGCCTGGAGGCGGCCGTCTACCCGTCTGAGGAGCTGAAGGCGGTGCTCGCGTCGACGCTCGGCGTGCCCCTGTTCCAGGAACAGGCGATGCAGATCGCCATGATCGCCGCCGGCTTCTCGGGCGCCGAGGCCGACCAGCTGCGCCGCGCCATGGCGACCTTCCGGCGCGTCGGCACGATCGGCGGCTTCCACCGCAAGCTCGTCGACGGCATGACGGCGAAGGGCTACCCGCCCGCCTTCATCGACATGCTGTGGAAACAGATCGAGGGCTTCGGCTCCTACGGTTTCCCGCGCTCCCACGCCGAGAGCTTCGCCCTCCTCGTCTACGCCTCCGCCTGGGTGAAGTGCCGCTACCCGGACGTCTTCGCCGCCGGCCTGATGAACGCCTGGCCGATGGGCTTCTACGCCCCCGCCCAGCTCGTCCGTGACGCCCAGGAACACGGCGTCGAGATCCGTCCCGTCGACGTCCTCCGCTCCGACTGGGACCACACGCTGGAGCCGGGGGCGCCGGCGGCGCCGCGGCTGCACCGCCGCCACGCCGACATGGCCGGCGACATCGAGGCCGTGAACGCCGTGCGGCTCGGGCTCCGCCAGGTCGAGGGGCTCGGCGAGGCGCAGGGCAGGGCGCTCGTCGCGGCCCGCGGTGCGGGCTTCGATTCCGTCCGCGATCTGTGGCTGCGGACGGGGCTCGCGCCCTCCGTTCTGGAACGCCTCGCCGATGCCGACGCCTTCCGCTCGCTCGGGCTCGATCGGCGCGCAGCACTTTGGGCGGTGCGCGGCCTCGGCCGGGCGGGCGACAAGGACGACCTGCCCTTGTTCCGCGCGGTCAAGATGGAGGCGCGCGAGGCCGAGGTGGCACTGCCGACGATGCCGCTCGGCACCCACGTCGTCGAGGACTACCGCCACCTGAAACTGTCGCTGAAGCACCATCCCGTCGCCTTCGTCCGCCGGACGCTCGACGCGCGCGGCGTCACCGCGAACGCCCGGCTGCCGGAGACGGCGCCGGGCCGGCGGCTGACGATCGCCGGCCTCGTGCTGGTGCGCCAGCGGCCGGGCACGGCGTCGGGCGTCGTCTTCATGACGATCGAGGACGAGACGGCGTGGGCGAACGTCATCGTCTGGCCGCGCGTCTTCGAGCGCTTCCGGGCCGAGGCGCTCGGGGCCCGGCTCGTGGCGGTGACGGGCAAGCTGCAGAACGAGCGCGGCGTCGTCCACGTCGTCGCCGACCGGCTGGAGGACCTCAACGCGCTGATCGACGGCATCGCCGGCGCCGGCGTCGACGCCGTCATGCAATCCGACGAGGTGAAGCGCCCGCAGGACGAGCGCCGCGGCCCGCCGCGAAAGCCCTACCGCGACGAGGCGGCGGCGGTGATGCCGAAGGGGCGGAATTTCCATTGAGCGGCGGCAAACCGGGCGGCCTTGCGGCACCCGCCTCGAAATCAACACATCCTTTACCGAGAGGGTGCGGTGACGGCCCTTGCGGACCCCATCGTCCGCTACCCCCTCGAAAACGAGTTCGTCCATGTCCGTCGCCGGGTCAGAGCCCTCGGTCGCAGAGTATGCGATGCGTCTCAGCCAGCAGAAGCTGGTGGCGGAGTTCGGCCTGTTCGCCATGCGGCAGGAAAACGGCCTGCATGACATCCTGCAGGAGGCGAGCCGTGTCGCCGCCGACGGCCTGCAGACGCGCTTTGCCAAGGTGCTGCAGCACCAGCCGGGCGAACACGACTTCCTCGTCTGTGCCGGCGTCGGCTGGCAGCCCGGGGTCGTCGGCCACGCCCGCATTGGCGGCGACCTTGCGAGCCCGGCCGGCTACGCCTTCCGCACCGAGCGGCCGGTGATCTCCAACCACCTCTCCGACGAAGAGCGCTTCCGCACGCCGGAGCTGCTCGCCCGCCACGGCATCAAGAGTGCCCTCAACGTGGTGATCCGGGGCGGTGGCGCGCCGCCGTTCGGCGTGCTGGAGGGCGACAGCACCGACCGCCACGACTTCGGCGAACACGACTCCACCTTCCTGCAATCGCTCGCCAACACGCTCGCGGCGGCGCTCGAGATGCAGGCGCGCCAGGACGCCCGCGACCGCCTGCTGCAGGAGAAGGACCTCCTGATGAAGGAGGTCCACCACCGCGTCGAGAACAGCCTGCAGCTCGTGCGCAGCATCCTCCAGCTGCAGGCGCGCAACCAGACCTCGCAGGACGTCCGCGTCCAGCTCGAGGAGGCGGCCTCGCGGATCTCCGCCATCGGCGCCGTCCACCACCGCCTGCACGCCGGCGGCTCGGTCGAGACGGCCGACGTGCCGAGCTACTTCGAGGGGTTGATGAAGGACGTCCGGCAGATGCTGCCGGACGACGGCAACGCCCGCACGATCGCGGTCGACAGCCCGGCGATCGCGCTGCCGGTGAGCGTCATCACCCCGCTCGGTCTCATCACGATGGAACTCATCACCAACTCGCTGAAATATGGCAGCGGGCCGGTGCGGGTGACGATCCGGCCCCTCGATGGCGCCATCGAGGTGGTCGTCAGTGACGACGGGGGCGGCTTTCCGGCCGGCTTCGACCCCGCTGCGAGCCACGGCCTCGGCATGCGGCTGGTGAAGGCGCTCTGCAAGCCGGGCGGCGGCATCGAGGTCGACCGCTCGGTGCCCTTTGCCCGCGTCGTGGCACGGCTGGCGCTCGACTGAGCGGGCCGAGCGCCCGTCACGTCGCCGGTCTGGCGGCGGCCGGCCAGACATCCTGCAGTCCGGAAGTCGTGGTGCAGACGCCCGGCCGAGATCTCAAGTTGTTCGGCCAATGCCGAAAAAATGATGAGAGTTCGGCGTCGCCGCGCCTTATCGTTCCGCCGCGCGCGAAGCAACTCGGTCACGAGATGATGCGCGTCGTGGAGGGGAATATGCGGACGAAGCATTTTGCACTTGGTATTTCAGCATGTCTCGGCCTGGCGCTGGCGCTGGCGGTGGCGCCGGCCGCGGCCGACGCCGGCAAGACGGAAGCCGTCTATCCCTCGGGCGCCTCGGTCGCGCCGATGGACGATTTCGTCTGGCTCGTCTCAAAGAACGCCGACAAGTACGACCTCGAAATTCTCGACAAGAACGGTGTCGTTCTGCAGACGAAGACCTTCACGTCCGCCAAGGCGAAGTGCAATCAGAAGAAGAACCTGGTCTGTCGCGCGCGCCTCGGCGACGCGATCGATCCGAAGGCGGCGAGTTGGCGCGTTCGCGGCGTCGACGGATCGAAGAAGGGGCCGCTGAGCGAGCTCGCCTACTTCGTCGTCGACACCGACACCCCGCTGTGGGCGGTGGTCAACCCCGACCTGACGCTTGCCCGCGGCGCCGGTGTCGTGAGTGTCGGCAAGGATGGCGAAGGTCGGTCCGCGGTCGTGTTCGACAGGGATATCACGAACTGCGCCTACACCGCGAATGTCGGCTATGCCGGCGACAATGGTGCCGCGCCTGACGGCGCAGTGACGGTCGTCGGCCTCGGCTTGGAACCCAAAGGCGTCTTCATTTCGACGTACGATCAGGCCGGGGAGGCGGTCGATTCCGGCTACCACCTCGTCGTCACCTGCGGCGGTACCCTGCCGCCGAACTGACGGGCGGCCGATCTCCATCCGCCTTTGCTGAGAGCGTCTCCGCTCCACCCTTCAGTGCGGAGACGCCGCAGCCGACAGCCCGCTCTCTTGGCGCGAGCGCTGCACGGCCGTGATGGCGTAGGTGCGGCCGGCAGCGCCGGCCGTGTCGTCAACGAAGCGCGTGGTCGTCGCGGCGACCTCGCCGAGCAGCGTCCGGCCGCCCGCGTCGTCGACCGCGTAGACGCGATAGGCGGCGACCTCCGGATCGTAGCCGGGCCGGCCGCTCCTCGCCACCGGCGTCGGCGGCGACCACGTCACGACGACCGCGGCCGCCTCGAAGGCCGCCCGCACGTCGACCGGCGCCGGCGGAAAGACGCGGTGATACTCGTCGACCGAGATGCCGCCGTCGGCCTGGGCAGTCGCGGGTACCGGTGCTGAAGCGAGGCAGACCCCGAGCAGCGCCGCCGCCGTGGTTGCGGAGAACACAGGCCTGGCCCCCGTCCGTCTCGCACGCTGCGCCGTCATGCCCACCGCCGCTGTCCCCCGGCCGGCCACCACCCTCGCCTTGTGTGGCGGCGAAAAGACGACGGCCGCGGAGGACGGTGCCTCCGCGGCCGCGTTCGGCGTGCCGTGGCTCAGTTCTTCGACTTCGCCTTCAGCGCCACATAGTCGTCCCAGGAGAGCTCCTTCAGGTCGTCGGGGCTCGTCATCAGGCTCTGCAGCGGCTCCTCGCCGGCGCCGATCTCGCCGCCGTCGTAGATGATGTTGTCCCACTCGGGGAAGCGGGCGCGCAGGATGCTCTGACCGCCGCTGTCGTTGAGATCGACCGCCACCGGGTTGTCGGTGTTGATGATGTTGTTGTTCCAGTCGATCTTGGCGTTGGCGCCCTGCGGCTTCGACTTCGACACGCCGGCGGAGAACCAGCGCGCACCATAAGGCCGGAGCGGCGCGTCGCCGCCCTGGCGCGTGAGAGCGGTCGTCTCGTTCAGCGCCGTCTCGTCGAGGTCGTGCAGGTCGAAGCGCTCATAGTCGAGCTTGGCGCCGTCCTTGTGCAGGATCCAGTCGAGCTGGTGGTGGTAGCTCATGATGGAGAGGTGGTTCGGCTTGTAGTTCTCATGGTCGACGCCGCCGTGGCGCAGGCCGAGATTGTGGCCGAGCTCGTGCATGATGGTGCCGGCGCGCTGAACGACGGTGCCGGGGTTGGACGGGAACAGACCGAGCGTCTCGATGAAGTCGCTCGCCGGGATGCCGCGCGACAGGCCGCTGGAGCCGCCGCCGCTGTAGCCGTGCCCGGCGATCATGCGGTGATAGATGCGCCGCTCTGCTTCCGAGACGAGCGGGTTCATGATCGCGTCGAACTCGGTCCACACCGGGTTGAGGTCGGCGTCGTGCGGTACGCCGCCGAGGTTCCTGAAATGGAGGGTGATGCCGGTGCTGCCATCCGGGTTGGCGACCGGTGCGTCCTTGAACGCCTTCGTCACCGCCTTCAGCACGGCCTTGCTCGGCTCGTGCGACACCGCCTCCGTCTCCGAGGCGTTCATCCACGCATAGGCGATGAAGATGTCCTTGCGGTTCGGATCGGCGCCGCGCTTGTGGATCGGCACGTCGACGGTGCCGTCGCCGTCGTGGTCGTAGCCGCTGGTCTCCCACGAATCGAGCAGCCCGTCGCCGTCGGTGTCCTTGTTGACGTCGCCCTTCCCCGAGAGCTCGAACCAGGCGAAGAAGATGTTGTCGTCGTTCGACGGGTTGTAGGTGTCGACGAGGATCTTCGCCGTCTTGGCGTCGAGGAACTTCAGGAGGTCGTACATCTCGTCGTCGGTGCGGGAGTCCGTCGGCTGCGCGTTCGGGTCGACGGGGTTCGCCTTCAGATCGCCGAGGCCGCCTCCCGTGATGAGCGCGCCGTTCACGAACGAGCCGTCATCCTGGCCGCCGGCCGACGTCGACAGCCGCTGCCCGTTGACGTCGATGGTGCTGAACTGTCCGGTCGGCTGGGCGCTGAAGGAGATGCCGAGGCCCATGTTGGCGAACGAGCCGCGCACCTTCGGGTCGATCGGCTCGGCGAGCGTCAGCTCGAAGCGGTCGCCGGCGAGCTGCTGGCCGCCGAACATCAGCACGACGGTGCGCTTCTCCGCGTCGCTCGGGGTGCGGAAGACGACCGCGAGTACCTCGCCATCGATGGAACCATTGTTGACGGGCTCCGCCAGCGCGAAGTCGATGGTGCCCGCACCGGCGGCGTCCACCTTCGGCTTGACGATATTGGTGACGTCGGCGAGCACGCTGTTGAAGAAGCCGGGCGTGTCGGAGATGTCGTTGAAGACGCTGTCGATCCAGGTGACCGGGGTGCCGTCCAGCGTGACGTCGCCGTTGTTGATGACGACCTGGAAGTTCGAGGCGGCCATCAGGTAGGCCTTGTCGACGACCGCGTCCTTGGCCGGCTTCTTGACGCTGACGACATGGCTGAGATCGTTGCTGCCGGCTGCATCCACCGACAGGCGGTACTTGCCGAACTTGCGGTAGACCACCTCCAGGCCGGAGGCGGCGGTGATCGGGTCCGGCGCCTTCTGCGCCGCCGCGGGCACGCCCTTGGACACCGGTGCGGTGCCAGGCGCGCTGCCGGCGAGGGCGCTGCCGGTGAGGGCCGTGCCGGCGGCGAGGGCGGCTGCGAGCGCCATGGAAAGGCGCGGGCGGGAACGGGACATCAGTACCTCCTTTTGAATCGACGCGAGCGCCCCCACACCGTCTCCAGCAGAGACGATCGGCGCGTTGGCGGAAGTCTTCGTTCGTCCGATGGTAGTGTCGTGCGCTGGCCGCCACCCCTGGCGTCCACAGATGCTGTATTCCCCCGATATTATTATTTTCGTTCGCTTGGAAGCAGGATCACACTTCGAGCGGTCCCGCTACAGCGAGATGGCCGGAGGCGAAATCAAAGGGCGAATACTGGCGTCTGACTGCAACCGAGGGTCTTCAGCGGGGTGCGGGCGGCGGCCGATGCTGCGCTGCGGCGCGGATGGTCATGGCACACCGGACGCGCGCCGGATGTTCGAAATCTTGCTGGCGGGACACCGCCTCGAAGTCATTTCTGCCGTCCGCACAGGATAACATCGAGGTTCGCCGTTCTGCGCGCGCCGCAATGACCGGCCATTGCGATGGTCCTCGCGCAACGAGGCGACGGACAACGATCGGAGCGCCGGGATGGGATGGATCCGCACGAAAGATGTTTAAGGGCGGGCAAAAACAATACGAGCCGCGTGTGGTTGTGCGGTTTCCGCCGGTCCGGCGCCGGCGGGGTCGAACACGTTCGCGGCATCGCGCCGTGATCGGCGGTCTGGCGGCGATGCCGTGCGCCGGGAGCGGCTTCGTCATCGTGTCGCGGCCGGAATCGCAGCCCGGCCGCGACATCCCGGCGATCGCGCCCATGTCCGCGGCAACGGCAGTCGCGGCCGCACACAGGAAGCCGCCTCGGCGCGCTTGACTTTACCCGGCGCAGATCGTACCTCCCGCCTCGCCTCGGCGCCGACACGTGCGTCGACCGAGGGGGTGTAGCTCAGTTGGTTAGAGCGCCGGCCTGTCACGCCGGAGGTCGCGGGTTCGAGCCCCGTCACTCCCGCCACTCAACGCCTCAGCACTTGTGGACTTTTGCGCCCTGCTTTTCGTAGCGGGTGCATGGCTGTGTTTGACGTGGCTCGACAGGGCGTCGGCGGCAATGCGGCGCTCCTGCTGCGCTCGATCATCGTTGTCGTTGATGAAGCGCAGCTCACGCAACTGGCCGAGTGCCGTCTCGTTGTTCGGATCGATCTCCACGATGTGCTTGGCCACGCTCATGGCCTCGGAGGCCCGCTGCAGGCCGACGAGGCAGCGGCTCATGCCCGTCAGCGCCGGGACGTGTGCCGGCTGCGCTTTGACGACCGCCCGAAACAGCTCCAACGCCTCGGCGAACTGGCTCTGCTCCAAGGCCAGGCCGGCGGCCCGCAGGATGATCTCGGCGGAGGGCTGGGCCGCGGCCACTTGGAGAAACAGCGACAACGCCTCTTGCTCGATCGCCGCTCGCTGCTCGTCCCGCGGCAGGCTCTGGGCGGAGCGGGCAAGGGCATCGGCGAGGTCGCGCTTGCAGCGTAGCGAGGCGGGATCGAGGGCGAGCGAACGGCGGAGACAGTGCGCGGCCGCGGTGTAGTCGCCCGACCGCAGATGTGCGACGCCGCAGTAAAAGTGAGCGTCGACATGATGAGGATAGAGAAGGCAAGCGATCGACAGTGTCCGCTTCGCGTCCTCGAATTCCTTCGCATTGAGACTGCCGCGCCCCAGGAGCAGCAGCGACTTGTCGAGGTCGGGAAGCTTCAGCAACAGCGACCGGTTCAGATCGGCGATCGTCGGCCAGTCCTTGTTGATGGTGTGATGCTTCAAGGTTGGGAGAATGCGTCTTCGCATGGCTTGATGTGCAACCAAAACAGTATCTTTGGTCGCTCTATCCTGCGATCTTGAGTTGTCGTCAGGCGCCGGTTCGGAGGGCGGGGGCGGGACTGCCGCATCGAAGAGAGCGCTCAAATGGAAGTCCGCCCGGTCGCAGGGCTGCACCGTGACGATGGATCGGTCGCGGATATCCCAGCTTCCCGCAATCGGGATGTGAAAGCCTAGACGCCTTGTGATGACGCCAGTTGCGTTTTTCTTCTCACGAATTCGAGCAGCACTGAAGGTTCCAGCTCGTCGCCCATCCACAAAAAGAAAGAAACGAATCTTCACGGCGTCATCATCATTGTTCAATAGCCAGCCGTTGATTCCACTTGCATTGGCGTAGTTGATATTTCCGGAGAAGCGGATGCTTTGCTCTATCGGCATGATCACCTCTGCTTCCCCGCGATACAGAGGACCGGCAAGCCGCAAGTCTCGGCGCACGGCCGCGAATGCCGCTGCGCACTGCTTGTCTGGCTTGGGCCCGCCGACGATCGAGGACCGATGATGAAGATGTCGATTGGTAACAAAGGCGTGAACGAAGTGCAAGATGGCATTCCGCGCAGAGGTTGTATTTCGCGCTGCTTGCTTGCATCAAGACAATGCGAAAATGCATTCCAGTGGTGTCGGACTTCGCGCAGCGCAGGTGACGGCGTCGCTCATGGGCGGTTGGCGAGCCTGTGGAGCGGCGAGCCGCACCGCAACTGACGGCGCTGGCGGCAGAGGCCCATGGCGCCTCAGCGGGTCGCCGACCTTCCGTCGCCGTCGACCCACAGGCGGGCGGCGGGCTCGTCGGCGAGCGTGAAGGTCTTCTCCTCCACCATCGTCAGCGGGGCGAACAGGTTGATCATCGCCGTCGCCCAGGCGGGCGCGCCGACGACGGCATGGCGGCGGACGTGGCGGGCGGAGCGGGCCTGAGCACATCCTGCTCGGATCGATCCGATCCGAGCGACGAGGATATGCTCAAACTATTGAATCTTAAGAGATTTCTGATCGATTGGATGACTCCATCCAATCGGAAAGCGCTCCTGCACGCCGAGGGCGTCGCCGTCGAAGATCGCCCCGAGTTCGGCGCCGTCATAGTTCGACATGACGATCGGCATGTCGACCTCCTCGAAACGGTCGAAGGCCGCGGCGGCCTGGGCGGCCATCCAGTCGATGTCGGGCTTGGTGCTCTTGGCGCGGACGTCGAAGATCAGGGGGTCGGCGCGCGGACTGTCGCGGCGGGCGATGGAGTGGTCGGGGGCGGTGGCTTGCATGAGTGGCGGCCTTCGTCGAGAGCAACACTCGCCGGACAATGCCGCCTGTGCACCGGCCGTTCCGGCCCGACGGTGCCGGCGCGCCCACCACTCAGCGTTGACCGTGCCCGCAAGTGAGGTCGCACCGCCTCGGAGACCCGTCTGGCCGGGCCGGCCCTCCACCGCGGTGGGTCGGCCGGACACCGCGGCCCGGCCGGACACCGCGAGCGCTCACGCCTGCGGCGCAGCGCATTCGACGGTTGCCAGGACCAACATTCTGTCGTTGCCCTCTCCTTAGTCACGCCAAGTCTTTAGAGAATAGCCGGCGAATATAAAATTATCGTACTCGATCGTCATCATATTGTTCAGAGAGAAAAACTATAATCGAGACGTTCGGTATAGTAGAGCTGCGGCCGGGGCGATCGGCGGTGGCGTGTTCTCGGGAGCGGCAACGATGGCGACGGCTATCGAATACGGGCTCATCGCGGCGCTGATTTCCGTCGGGCTGATCACGCAACAGCAGTCGCTGGACGAAGAGTTCATGCGCGAATTCCTCGCGAACTACAACGCGATGTGCCTGCTGGAGGGCACGCATGTCGCGACGCCGGACGGCGAACAGCCGGTGGAGAGCCTGGCGATCGGCGACCCCGTGCTGACGCCGGAGGGCGGCGTTCGGCCGGTCCGCTGGATCGGCCGGCAGACGATCGTCGCCGCGTTCGCCGATCCGCTGCGCTCGTGGCCGGTGTGCGTCGCCGCCGGGGCCCTCGGGGAGGGCGTGCCCCACCGGCCGCTGCTGCTGTCGCCCGACCACGCCCTGCTCGTCGACGGCCTGCTGGTGCAGGCGGGCGCCCTTGTCAATGACACGACGATCACCCGGGTGACGGACGCGCCCGAGCGCTTCACCTACTTCCATGTCGAGCTCGAGGACCATGCCCTGATCCTCGCCGAAGGCGTGCCGGCCGAGACCTTCGTCGACAACGTTACGCGACGCGGCTTCGACAACTACGCGGAGTACGAGGCGCGATTCGGTGGGGACGCCGCGGCCATCCCGGAAATGCCGGCACCGCGCATCAAGTCGGCGCGACAGGTGCCGCGCTCCATCCGCGCGCGGCTCGACGCTCGCGCTGCCCGCATCGGGTGCCTCGTGGCCGCCGTCGCGTAGCACGCGGCGCACGCGGCCGATCGCCCCCGATCCAGGCCCGGTGGGCCGGAGCCGCTCTCGCGACGGCTCCGGCCGTTTCGTCCCCTCGCCCGCTCAGGCGGCGAGGCGGGCGGCCGAGACGAGGGCGGCCTCGAGCTTCGCCATACCCTCGTCGAGGACCTCGTCGGAGGCCGTCAGCGGCACGAGAATGCGGATGGCGTTGGCGTGCACACCGCACGACAACAGCACCAGCCCGTCGTGCAGGGCGGCGATGGTGACGCGCTTCGTCGCGTCCGCGTCCGGCTCGTAGGCGCCGCGCGACTTGACGATGTCGAAGCCGATCATCGCACCGGGACCGCGGATCGCGGTGATCGGCACGACGTCGTTGCGGGAGGCGATCGCCTTCAGCTTCGCCTTGACGCGCTCGCCCATGGCGTCGGCGCGGTCGAGCAGCTTCTCCTCGGCGATGACGTCGAGGACGGCGAGCGCTGCGGCGCACGCCACCGGGTTGCCGCCATAGGTGCCGCCGAGGCCGCCGGGGTCGGCGGCGTCCATCACCGCCGCCTTGCCGATGACGCCGGCGAGCGGGAAGCCGCCGGCGAGCGACTTCGCCACGGCAACGAGGTCCGGCTCGACGCCGGAGTGCTCGATGGCGAACATCTTGCCGGTGCGCGCAAAGCCCGTCTGCACCTCGTCGGCGACGAGCAGGATGCCGTGGTCGTCGCAGAGTTTGCGCAGCGCCACGAGGAACTCGGCCGGCGCCGGATAGAAGCCACCCTCGCCCTGCACGGGCTCGATGATGATGGCGGCGACCCGCGAAGGCTCGACGTCGGCGCGGAACAGGGTGTCGAGCGCCTTCAGCGAATCCGCCACGCTGACGCCGTGGTCGGCGATCGGGAACGGCGCGTGGTAGACGTCGGCCGGCATCGGGCCGAACTTGTGCTTGTAGGGCTGCGTCTTGCCGGTCAGCGCCATGCCCATCATCGTGCGGCCATGGAAGGCGCCGGCGAACGCGATCACCGCCGAGCGGCCGGTGGCGGCGCGGGCGAGCTTGACGCAGTTCTCCACCGCTTCCGCGCCGGTCGTCACGAACATCGTCTTCGCCTGGCCCTTGAACGGGGCGAGCGCGTTGAGGCGCTCGGCGAGCGCGATGTAGGGCTCGTAGGGGACGACCTGGAAGCAGGTGTGGGTGAACAGGCCCAATTGTGCCTCGACGGCGGCGATCACCTTTGGGTGGCGGTGGCCGACGTTCAGGACGGCGATGCCGCCGGCGAAGTCGATGTAGCGCTTGCCGTCGACGTCCCACAGTTCGGCATTTTCGGCGCGCGCCGCATAGACCGGGTAGGGGGTCGACACCCCGCGCGGCACCGCCTTCTGGCGGCGGTCGACGAGGTCGGCGTTGTGGCTCATCGAAAATCTCCTCGAAGGATCGGCCGCGGAAACGGGTACCTGCCGGCCCCGCGCCGGCTAGGCGGAAGGGCGACCCCGATCGCGGCATCGGGGACCCGCCGGAAGCCTCGTCCGGCGCCGGGCGGGAAGTCAATGCGGTGTTTGCGGCGCCCCCGGTGGATGCGCCGGAGGAGGCGTCAGATCGCACCCTCGCGGCCGCGCACCGCCGCATGGACGAGCTCGGGCAGCGTCGAGACGCCGAGCTTGGCCTTCAGCTGCGAGGCGGTGTTGGCGATCGTCTTGTAGCTGAGCGACAGTTCCTCGGCGATCAGCGCATAGGACTTGCCGTCGGAGAGCAGCTCGAGAATCTCGGCTTCGCGCGGCGTCATCACCGGCCGGGGCGCGCGGCGCTGGCGGGCGCCGTGCAACACCACCTCGGTGGCGAGGCCGTGGCTGAGATAGGGCCGGCCGCGCATCACCGCACCGGCCGCCGCGACCAGCTCGTCCGGCGCCGTATCCTTCAGGAGGTAGCCGTCGGCGCCGGCCTCCAGGGCGCGGGTCACCACCGCCGGCTCGCGGTGCATGGTCAGCACCAGGATCGCCGTGTCGCTGGCACGGCGGCGGATGCGCTGGACGAGCCGGAGGCCGTCGAGGGCGCCCCCCCGCATCGACAGGTCGATGACCGATAGCCCCGGCGCATGCCGGAGGAACAGCCGGTAGCCGCGCGCGATCGTCGGCGCCTCGAGGACGGGACCGAGGCCGGCGTCCTCCAGCACGCGACGGCAGCCCGCGAGCACGATCGGATGATCGTCGACCACCAGGACAGGACGGTTCATCGCACTCTTTCTCCGAAACCCACCGACACGTCGGCCTCTCCCTCGCCGTTCCCCGGCGCAGTGCCATCGCCGCCGAGCGGCAACTCGATTTCGAACCGCGTGCCGCCGGCGGCGCCGGCTCCCCAGGCGAGCGCGCCGCCGAGCGCGCGCACACGCTCCTCGATGCCGGACAGGCCGTAGCCAGCCGGAACGTCCTTGTCCATGCCGATGCCGTCGTCCTCGACGGAGAGGTGCAGGCGCGCGCCGCGCGCGCCGGCGCGCCGCTCGGCGAGCTCGACCATGACGATGCGGGGCTCGGCGTGCTTGACGGCGTTGGTCAGGCACTCCTGCAGGCAGCGGTAGACGGTGAGATCGCGCGCCTCGCCATAGCCGTCGGCGAGCTCGCCGACCGCGAGATCGAACAGCACCGAGGGCGCCAGCCGGCGGAATTCGTCGACGAGGCCGGTGGCGAGGTCGGCGAGCGGCACGTGGCCGAGCGACATCGGCCTCAGCCGCTGCAACAGGCGGCGGTTCACCGTCTTCAGGCGATCGGCGATGTCGGCGACCTCGCGGGCCCGCTCGACGATCTCCGGGGCCCGCGCCGCCCGGCTGCCGCGGGCGATCGTCTCGATCGAACGGGCGTTGGCGACGATGCCGAACAAGCATGGCCCCGCCTCGTCGTGCAACTCGCCGGCGACGACGCGGCGCTCGTCATCCTGGGCGCTGAGGAGGCGCAGGCTGAGCCGGCGGTTCTCGGCACGGGTGGTGGCGAGCTGCTCGGCGAGTGCGTTGAAGCGGTCGGCGATGAGCGCGAACTCGACGTCGCGTGGTCGTTCCAACCGCGCCCGGTAGTCGCCCTCCTCGAGCCGGAACAGCCCGCGGGCGAGCGTCGAAAGGGGCACCAGCGCGCGCCCGACGGCGACGGCGAGCACGAACAGCACGGCGATGTTGACGACCAGGGCGATGATCGCCAGCGCCCGCACGTCCTCCCACACCTCGGCGATCTCGTCGGCCGGCTCGCCGGCGAGCACCACCGTCGCCATCCGTTCGCCGCCGACGACGACGGGAACCTGGACCTCCGCGGGGTTCGCCCCGACGATCCACGCGAACCAGCCCGGGGCACCCTCGTCCGCGTCGTCGTCGTCCCAGTCCGCCGGAGTGCTCGCCGCGACGGGGCGGCCGTCGGCGTCGAGAACGACGATGCGGACGTGGCGCGCCGGCATGCCGGTGCTCACGGCGGTCGCCAGCGCCGGCAGCGTGACGTCGGCGCGCATCTCCGCCACGGTGGTGCGGACGAAGCGGGCCGAGGCGTCGAGGGAGGCGGTGATCTCGACGCTGGTGGCGACGCGGGCATTGACGACGACGACGATGCCGGCGGACGCGATGGCGGCGAGGTTGAGGGTGGCGGCGGCGATCAGGATGCGGCGGCGGATCGGCTGGGCGTGCCAGTGCCGGGCGGCCGCGGCGGCAATGCGCGCCGCCAGGCCGGGGCTTCGTTCCGGCAGACTGTCTTCGCCTTCGCTTTCGCTCACACCGGGCCTCATTGCGCCTCGGAGCTGAGCCTAGCGCGCCCGTCGACGCGGCGACAGGGGTTCTGCGCGATCAATCGGCCGTCAGGGTGCGGCGGACGGCGCGCATCCAGCCGGCGAGCTTGCGCTCGCGCTGCTCGCCCGTCATCGCCGGCAGGAAGCGGCGGTCGAGCTTCCAGCGTTCGGCGAACACCGAAGGCTCCGGGCAGACGCCCGTCTGCAGGCCGGCGAGATAGGCCGCACCCACCGCCGTCGTCTCCAGCACCTCTGGCCGGTCGACCGGCGCATCGAGCACGTCGGCGAGAAATTGCAGCGTCCAGTCGCTCGCCACCATGCCGCCGTCGACGCGCAGCACCGTGGTGGCGCCGGCCGCATCCGGCCAATCGCGGCGCATCGCTTCGAGGAGGTCGCGCGTCTGGTAGCCGACGCTTTCGAGCGCGGCGCGGGCGAGCTCGCGCGGCGTCGTGCCGCGCGACAGGCCGTAGAGCGCGCCGCGGGCGTCCGGGTCCCACCACGGCGCGCCGAGGCCGGTGAAGGCCGGCACCAGGTAGACGTCCTGGGTCGGGTCGGACGCGGCGGCGAAGGCGGCCGTTTCGGCAGCGGTGCGGATGACGCCGAGGCCGTCGCGCAGCCACTGCACGGCGGCGCCGGCGACGAAGATCGCTCCTTCCAGCGCATAGGTGCGCTTGCCACCGAGCTGGTAGGCGATCGTCGTCAGCAGCCGGTTCTGCGAGGGGACGGGCGTGTCACCGGTGTTCAGCAGTGCGAAGGCGCCGGTGCCGTAGGTCGATTTCATCATGCCGGGGAGGAAGCACGCCTGGCCGACGGTCGCCGCCTGCTGGTCGCCGGCGACGCCGGCGATGCGGATCGGCCCGCCGAACAGCGCCGGCAGCGTCGTGCCGAAGTCGGCCGCGCTGTCGCGGATCTCCGGCAGCATCGCGGCCGGCACGCGGAAGAGCCGCATCAGCGCCTCGTCCCAGGCGCCGGTGTGGATGTCGCAGAGGAGCGTGCGCGAGGCGTTGGTGGCGTCGGTGGCGAAGGTGGCGCCACCCGTCAGTCGCCACATCAGGAAGGTGTCGACGGTGCCGAAGGCGAGCTCGCCGGCGTCTGCGCGGGCGCGCGCACCATCGACGTGGTCGAGCACATAGGCGAGCTTGGTCGCCGAGAAATAGGGGTCGAGCAGCAGGCCGGTCTTGGCCGTCACCATCGTCTCGGTGCCGTCGGCCTTCAGCCTGGCGCAGAACTCCGCCGTGCGGCGGTCCTGCCAGACGATGGCGTTGTGGACGGCGTGTCCCGTCGCCTTGTCCCAGACGACGGTGGTCTCGCGCTGGTTGGTGATGCCGATGGCGGCGATGTCGGCGGCAGTGAGCCCGGCCTTCGCCATCGCCTGGCGCACGGTGTCGACGGTCGTCGACCACAGGTCTTCCGGGTCGTGCTCGACCCAGCCCGACAGCGGATAGTGCTGGGGAAACTCCGCCTGCGCGACGGCGACGACGGAGAGATCGGCCGCGAACACGATCGCCCGCGTCGAGGTGGTCCCCTGGTCGATGGCGATGAGGTGGGTGGGCATGGGGGACGGCTCGCGATGGCGTCCTCCCCCTGCCAGGGGGGAGGACAGCCGCGCCGCAGGCGCGGCAGGTGGGGGCCCGTCAATCCGGCGTAGAACCTGCGATTGACAGGCCCCACCCTGACCGCTTCGCGGTCTGTCCCTCCCCCTGGCAGGGGAGGGACGCGTCGGCGCTGAAATATAGGACGCCGCGCTCGCGCGCGGCGCCCCCTCCGACCGGCTTCGCCGGCCACCTCCCCCACGCGGGGGGGAGGGGACTACGCGGTCTGCCCCTCCCCCCTGGCAGGGGGAGGACGCGCTGCGTCTACCTCAGTTCGGCTGGGCGTCGGCCCAGGTCTTGATCAGCGTGTCGTAGTCGACGGTCTGGCCCTGGGGCTTCTCGTTGGCGAGCTTCACCTGCGGGGCGACGTTGCCGTCCTTCTTGGCGAGCTCGACCCAGTACTCGAGCGGATGCTCCGCGTTGAGCTTCGGGCCGATGTCGCCCTGCACGCCGGCGCGCTCGAGGCGTTCCAGCACGCGCTCCTGCTCGGCGCACAGCGAGTCCATCGCCTCCTGTGCCGACTTGGCACCGGACGAGGCGTCGCCGATCGCCTGCCACCACAGCTGCGCCAGCTTCGGATAGTCCGGCACGTTGGTGCCGGTCGGCGACCACTGCACGCGCGCCGGCGAGCGGTAGAACTCGATCAGCCCGCCGAGCTTGGGAGCGCGCTCGGTGAAGCTCTTGTCGCGGATCGTCGATTCGCGGATGAAGGTCAGGCCGACGTGGCTCTTCTTCACGTCCACCGTCTTCGAGGTGACGAACTGCGCATAGAGCCAGGCGGCCTTGGCGCGGTCGACCGGGGTCGACTTCATCAGCGTCCACGAGCCGGCGTCCTGGTAGCCGAGCTTCATGCCGTCGACCCAATAGGAGCCCTTCGGCGAGGGCGCCATCCGCCACTTCGGCGTGCCGTCGGCGTTCACGACCGGCAGCCCGTCCTTGACCATGTCGGCGGTGAAGGCGGTGTACCAGAAGATCTGCTGGGCGATCTCGCCCTGGGCGGGGACCGGGCCGGCCTCGCCGAAGGTCATGCCGGCGGCGTTCGGCGGCGCGTAGGCCTTCAGCCACTGCAGGTACTTCTCGATCGAGTAGACCGCAGGCGCCCCGTTGGTGTCGCCGCCACGGGTGACGCACGAGCCGACCGGACGCGAGTTCTCGTCGACGCGGATGCCCCACTCGTCCACCGGCTTGCCGTTCGGGATGCCGCGGTCGCCGTTGCCGGCCATCGACAGCCAGGCGTCGGTGAACCGCCAGCCGAGCGACGGGTCCTTCTTGCCATAGTCCATGTGGCCGAACACCGTCTTGCCGTCGACGGTGCGGCCGGTGAAGAACTCGGCGATGTCCTCATAGGCCGACCAGTTGACCGGCACGCCGAGATCGTAGCCGTACTTCGCCTTGAAGTCGGCCTTGTTCGTCTCGTCGTTGAACCAGTCGTACCGGAACCAGTAGAGGTTGGCGAACTGCTGGTCGGGCAGCTGGTAGAGCTTGCCGTCCGGGGCGGTGGTGAACGACTTGCCGATGAAGTCGTCGAGGTCGAGGTTCGGGTTGGTGACGTCCTTGCCCTCGCCGGCCATCCAGTCGGTGAGGTTGCGCGCCTGCTGGTAGCGCCAGTGCGTGCCGATCAGGTCGCTGTCGTTGATGTAGCCGTCATAGATGTTTTCGCCGGACTGCATCTGCGTCTGCAGCTTCTCGACGACGTCACCCTCGCCGATGAGGTCGTGCGTCACCTTGATGCCGGTGATCGCCGCGAACGCCGGCGCCAGCACCTTGGACTCATACTCGTGCGTGGTGATCGTCTCGGAGACGACCTTGATCTCCATGCCGGCCATCGGCTTGGCGGCATCGATGAACCACTGCATCTCGGCCTCCTGTTCGGCGCGCGACAGCGTCGACAGGGTGCCGATCTCGGCGTCGAGGAACGTCTTCGCCGCGTCCATGTCGGCAAGCGCGGGGCCCGCCGCCACGATCAGGGCGAGCGCCCCGACCGAACTCATCAGATGATATCGCATCACGGTTCCTCCCAGGGTTATCGCGAACCTTCCGGACCCGCCGCCCCTTGAACGGAGGGTCCGTCTCTTGCTGCGCCGGCCGGCACTCCCACCGGCCGCGGCACAGCAGATCCCAACTGGACCGCCGACCGGCGGTCCCGAACTCACACCCAGCGGAACACGCCGAGCGCCCAGACGAGGCAGACACCGAGCGCCCACCAAAGGTCCGGCCCGACGAGGCCGAGCCAGGCGAGCGTGATGAAGGCGCTGCCGAGCAGGGAGACGAAGAAGCGGTCGCCGCGCGTCGTCTCGATGCCGAGCACGCCGTAGCGCGGGCTGCCGCCCGGCACCGCCCACTCCCACAGCGTCATGCCGATGAGCATCGCGGCGATCACCAGGAAGAAGGTGGCCGTCGGCCACGTCCACGCCATCCACGAGAAGTCCATCGTGACGTTCACGAGACCGGCCTCCTCAAACCCGCCCGAGGGCGAAGCCCTTGGCGATGTAGTTGCGGACGAACCAGATGACGATGGCGCCCGGGATGATGGTGAGCACGCCCGCCGCGGCGAGCACCCCCCAGTCCATGCCGGCCGCCGACACCGTCCGCGTCATGATCGCCGCGATCGGCTTTGCGTCCGTCGTCGTCAGCGTGCGGGCGAGCAGCAGCTCCACCCACGAGAACATGAAGCAGAAGAAGGCGGCGACGCCGATGCCCGACGCGATCAGCGGCATGAAGATCTTCACGAAGAACTTCGGGAACGAGTAGCCGTCGATGTACGCCGTCTCGTCGATCTCGCGCGGCACCCCCGACATGAAGCCCTCGAGGATCCACACGGCGAGCGGCACGTTGAACAGGCAGTGGGCGAGCGCCACGGCGAGGTGGGTGTCGATCAGCCCGAACGCCGAATAGAGCTGGAAGAACGGCAGAGCGAACACCGCCGGCGGCGCCATCCGGTTCGACAACAGCCAGAAGAACAGGTGCTTGTCGCCGAGGAAGCGGTAGCGCGAGAAGGCGTAGGCCGCCGGCAGCGCCACGGCGAGCGAGATCACCGTGTTCAGCACGACATAGGTGATCGAGTTGATGTAGCCGGAGTACCAGCTCGCGTCGGTGAAGATCACCATGTAGTTGTCGAACGTGAAGGTCTGCGGCCACAGCGTCACGCCGCTGACGATCTCCGTGTTCGTCTTGAAGCTCATGTTGACGAGCCAATAGATCGGCAACATGAGGAAGAGGATATAGAGGGTGGGGACGATCGCCCGGGCGCGCATCAGCGGTTCTCCCCGTGCAGCGGCGGGCGCTTGCCGGTCATCACCGTGTAGAAAATCCACGAGAACAACAGGATGATGAGGAAGTAGACGATCGACATCGCCGCCGCCGGGCCGAGATCGAACTGACCCACGGCCATCTTGACGAGGTCGATCGACAGGAAGGTCGTGGCGTTGCCGGGACCGCCGCCGGTGACGACGAACGGCTCGGTGTAGATCATGAAGCTATCCATGAAGCGCAGCAGCACGGCGATGATCAGGACGTGCTTGATCTTCGGAAGCTGGATGAAGCGGAAGACCGACAGCCGCGAGGCGCCGTCGATGCGCGCCGCCTGGTAGAAGGCGTCGGGAATGGAGCGCAGGCCGGCATAGGCGAGCAGCACGACGAGGCTCGTCCAGTGCCAGACGTCCATGACGACGACCGTCACCCACGCTGACACGGTGTCCTGGGTGTAGTTGTAGGGGATGCCGAGGTTGTTGACGGCGGCGCCGAGCAGGCCGATGTCGCCGCGGCCGAACACCTGCCAGATGGTGCCGACGACGTTCCACGGTATGAGCAGCGGCAGCGCCATCAGCACGAGGCAGACCGAGGCCCAGAAACCGCTGCGCGGCATCGTCAGGGCGATCGCCACGCCGAGCGGGATCTCGATCGCCAGGATGATCGCCGAGAACGCAATCTGGCGCAGGAGCGCGTCGTGGAAGCGCGAGGAGGCGAGCAGCTCCTCGTACCATTCGGTGCCGGCCCAGAAGAACTGGTTGTTGCCGAAGGTGTCCTGCAGGGAATAGTTCACCACCGTCATCAGCGGGATGACCGCCGAGATCGCCACGATGACGAGTACCGGCAGGACGAGGAACCAGGCCTTCTGGTTGACGGGCTTGTCCATCAGGCGGTCTCCCCCGCAACGCGCCGGCCGTCGGCGTAGACGTGCACCCGGCCGGGATCGAAGACGGCGCGCGCCGTCGATCCGTCGAGGCTGGACTCTTCCGACAACACCGCGGCGAGCGGCCGGCCGGCGAGGCTGAGCTTGGCGACCTTCAGGCGGCCGATGTCGTCGATGCGGACGATCTCGACCGGCACGCCGTCGCCCGTCGCCGTCAGCCGCACGTGCTCGGGCCGCACGCCGATCTCGATGCGGGCCGCCTTCGGCAGCGCCGCATAATGGGCGCCGAGCGCCACCGTGGTGCCGTCGATGCGGGCGGTGGCGCCCTCCACCGTCGCCGGCAGCACGTTCATGCCTGGCGAGCCGATGAAGTAGCCGACGAAGGTGTGTTCCGGCTGGTCGAACAGCGCCTGCGGCGGGCCGATCTGCACGATCTCGCCATCATACATGACGACCACCATGTCGGCGAACGTCAGCGCCTCGGTCTGGTCGTGCGTCACGTAGATCATTGTGGCGCGGCTCTGGGTGTGCAGGCGCTTCAACTGGGTGCGCAATTGCCACTTCAGATGCGGGTCGATGACGGTCAGCGGCTCGTCGAACAGGATCGCCGCGACGTCCTCGCGCACCAGGCCGCGGCCGAGCGAGATCTTCTGCTTGAGGTCGGCGGTGAGGCCGCTGGCGTTGCGGCTCAGAAGCGGCGTCAGCTCCAGCATCTCGCCGATCGTCGCCACCCGCCGCTCGATCGTCGCCCGGTCGACACCGCGGTTCTTCAGCGGGAAGGCGAGGTTCTCGGCCACCGTCATGGTGTCGTAGATGACCGGGAACTGGAACACCTGGGCGATGTTGCGCCGCTCGGTCGGCAGGTTGGTCACATCCTTGCCGTCGAACAGCACCCGGCCGTGGCTCGGGTGGACGAGGCCGGAGATGATGTTGAGGAGCGTCGTCTTCCCGCAGCCCGACGGCCCGAGCAGCGCATAGGCGCCGCCGTCGCGCCACGACAGGTCGAGCTTCTTCAAGGCATAGTCGGCCGGCGTCTTCGGGTCCGCCCGGTAGGCGTGGGCGAGGTCGGAGAGGTCGATGCGGGCCATCGTCGCCTCCTCAAGCCGCCGCTGCGCGCGTCGGCGCGGCGACGAGGCGCTCGCCGGCGCCGAACACGAACATGCGGTGCGGGTCGACGAAGACCTCCACCGGTGCGCCGGGCGCCAGATCGTGGATGCCGTGGGCGAGCGCCACCCAGCCGTGGGCGCCGTGCGTCAGGTGCACGAAGCTCTCCGAGCCGGTGATCTCCACCGCCCGCACCGTCCCCGACAGCGCCACCGCGTCGGCCGTCGGCCGGCGCAGATAGAGGTGGTTGGGCCGGAAGCCGAGCGTCACCGCGCCCTCGCCGACGACGGCGAGCGGACCGGCCGGCGGCAGCACGGTGCCGTCGGCGAGCACCACCGCGCCATCGCGGCCGTGGGCGGCGACGAAGTTCATCGGCGGATCGGAGAAGGTCTCCGCCGTCACCTTGTCGATCGGCTGCCGGTAGACGTCGAGCGTCGGACCGAACTGCGAGACGCGCCCTTTCGACAGCGTCGCCGTCGAGCCGCCGAGCAGCAGCGCCTCGGTCGGCTCCGTCGTCGCATAGACGAAGATCGCGCCGGAGGCCGAGAAGATCTTCGGCAGTTCCTCGCGCAGTTCCTCGCGCAGCTTGTAGTCGAGATTGGCGAGCGGCTCGTCGAGCAGCACTAGGCCCGCCTCCTTGACGAGGGCGCGGGCGATCGCCGTGCGCTGCTGCTGGCCGCCGGAAAGTTCCAGCGGCGACCGCTGCAGCAACGGCTCCAGCCGCAACAAAGCCGCCGCCTCCTGCACCCGCCGCTCGATCTCCGCCCGCGGCCGGCCCGCAACCCGAAGCGGAGACGCGATGTTTTCGTAAACCGTCAGCGACGGATAGTTGATGAACTGCTGGTACACCATCGCGACATTGCGCTTCTGCACCGGCACGCCGTCGACGTCCTTGCCGTCGACCAGCACCCGGCCGCTCGTCGGCTTGTCGAGGCCGGCCATCAGCCGCATCAGCGTCGTCTTGCCCGACAGGGTCGGTCCGAGCAGTACGTTGAGCGAGCCGGCGGAAAGCGTCATCGACACGCCGGCGATGTGCGTCTCGCGTCCGACCGACTTGCCGACGTCTTCGAGGGTGAGCTGCATTCCCGTCCTCTCAGGCCGCCGGCAGGGCGGCGGTGCCGCGCGCGGCCGTCATGTGCTCGTCGAGGGCGGCCGCCTCGTCGGCGGTGAGCCGGAGCCCGAGCTTGGAGCGGCGCCACAAGACGTCGGCGGCGGTGGCTGCCCATTCATAGGTCATCAGATAGGAAACTTCCCGTTCCGTCAGGTCGGAACCGAAGACGCGGCCGAGGTCGGCGGCGGATTTCGCCCCTTCGAGGATGAGGCGGGCGCGGGTGCCGTAGGCGCGCACCAGGCGCAACGCGTGCGTCGGCGCCAGGAACGGATGGTCGCGCCTGAGGCTCTCGGCGAGCGCGGCCGCGCCGTCGTGCGGGAAGTCGCCGCCCGGCAGCGCCGCCGTCGCCGTCCACGCGGGGCCGTGCGGCAGGTGGGGGCCGAGCTTGTCGAGCACCGCCTCGGCGAGGCGGCGGTAGGTGGTGATCTTGCCGCCGAAGACGTCGAGGAGCGGCGCCCGGCCTTCCGGCGCCTCGAGCTCCAGCACGTAGTCGCGCGTCGCCTCCTGCGCCTTCGAGGCGCCGTCGTCATAGAGCGGCCGGACGCCGGAATAGGTCCAGACGATCGCCTCGCGCGTCACCGGGGTGCGGAAATATTCGCTCGCCGCGCTGACGAGGTAGTCGATCTCGTCGGGGGCGATTGCCACCGCGCCGGGGTCGCCGTGATAGTCGCGGTCGGTGGTGCCGATCAGCGTGAAATCGCGCTCGTAGGGAATGGCGAAGACGATGCGGCCGTCGGAGTTCTGGAAGATGTAGGCGCGGTCGTGGTCGTAGAGCTTGCGCACGACGATGTGGCTACCCTTGACGAGGCGCACGTGCGCCGGTGCATTCGCCCGGATGGCGCGGGCGAGCACCTCGCCGACCCACGGGCCGGCGGCGTTGACGAGGGCGCGGGCGGCGATCGTCTCGACCCGCTCGGAGCCGTGGGCGCGGACGCTGACGCGCCACAGCCCGCCGTCGCGGTCGGCGCCGACGCAGCGCGTGCGCGGCATGATCGTCGCCCCGCGCGTCGCCGCGTCGAGGGCGTTGAGCGCGACGAGGCGCGAGTCCTCCACCCAGCAGTCGGAATACTCGAAGCCACGGGTGTAGCCGGGCTTCAGCGGCGCGCCGGTGGGGTCGCGCGACAGGTCGAGGGTGCGCGTCGCCGGCAGGATCTTTCGGCCGCCGAGGTGGTCGTAGACGAACAGGCCGAGGCGCAGCAGCCACTTCGGGCGCAGGCCGTCGTGGTGCGGCAGCACGAAGCGCAGCGGCCAGATGATGTGCGGCGCGAGCTTGAGCAGCACCTCGCGCTCCAGCAGCGCCTCGCGCACCAGCCGGAACTCGTAGTGCTCGAGATAGCGCAGGCCGCCGTGAATGAGCTTGGTAGAGGCCGAGGAGGTGGCGCCGCCGAGGTCGCCCTGCTCGCACAGATAGACCTTCAAGCCACGGCCGGCGGCGTCGCGGGCGATGCCGCACCCGTTGATGCCGCCGCCGATGATGGCGAGGTCGTAAGCCGCAGGTGGCACGTCGTTTCCCCGTCGGGCGCTCGTCTTGGCCAACCGGCCGCGGCGCCTTGCTTCTTCACAAGAAACGCTAAGCGAAATCGAAACCGCGCGCAATAACCCTCAAAGCGAAAGCCAACCGAAAAAAATGCTGCACTGCACGAAAGTCTTCGGCAGTGCAGCGAGCGCTTCCGTCAGGCGTCGGACGCCGCCGCCGTCGCCATCGCCTCGATCACCTCGACGCTGTGCGAACGGCAGATGTCGGCGAAGGGCTGCGAGGCGAGCCGGTCGGTGACGAAGGCGTCGACCTCGGAGACGTGGGCGATGCGGATCGGCGCCGAGCGCTCGAACTTCAACCGGTCGGCGCACAAGACGACTTTGCGGGCGTTGTCGATGATCGCCCGCGACACCCTGACCTCGCGATAGTCGAAGTCGAGCAGCACGCCGTCCTCCTCGATCGCCGAGGCGCCGATGACGGCGTGGTCGACCTTGAACTGGCTGATGAAGTCGACCGCCGCCGAGCCGACGACGCCGCCGTCGGAGCGTCGCACCGGCCCACCGGCGACGATCACCTCGATCTGTGGGTTCCTATACAAGAGATTGGCGACGTTGAGGTTGTTGGTGATGACGAGCAGCCCCTGGTGGCCCTGCAGCGCCCGCGCCACCTCTTCTGTCGTCGTGCCGATGTTGATGAACAGCGACGAGTTGTCGGGGATCAGCCGCGCCGCCGCCTCGCCGATCGCCCGCTTCTCGTCCGCCGCGATGAAGCGGCGGGCGTCGTAGCCGACGTTCTCGACGCCCGACGAGATCACCGCGCCGCCGTGCACCCGCGACAACAGCCGCTGGTCGCAGAGCTCGTTCAGGTCCTTGCGGATTGTCTGCGGCGTGACGCTGAAGCGGCCGGCGAGTTCGTCGACGCCGACGCGCCCGTGCACACGGGCCAGCGCCAGGATGTCGCCCTGGCGCGGCGAGAGAGCATTCATGCGGGCTTCCTCCCCTGCGGCGGTTCCCGCCGTCGTGCGGGCCTCACGTTAGGGGAGTTTCGCGCTTCCGAAAAGCGAACCGTTCGAAAGAAAAGCGAAGGTGCGCTTCCCCGTCGCCCCGCCTCAGGTGCGCTCGAAGCCGCGCCACAGCTCCCAGTCGGTGACGCGGCGGTCGTACTCGAACTGCTCCCAGCGCGCCGTGTGCAGATAGTGCTCGATGACGTCATCACCGAAGGCGGCCCGCAGCATCTCGGACTTTTCGAGCTCGCCGATCGCCTCGCGGAGGGTCTTGGGGATCTCGCGGACGCCGGTCTTGCCGTAGTTGTCGCCCGACTGCATCGGCTCGAGCTCCATCTTCTTGTCGATGCCGTCGAGGCCGGCGGCGAGCAGGGCCGCGAACGTCAGGTACGGGTTGATGTCGCCGCCCGGCATTCGGCACTCGACGCGCAGCGCCTTGCCGTGGCCGCAGAGCCGGAAGCCGGCGGTGCGGTTGTCGATGCTCCACACCGCCTTCGTCGGCGCGAAGGTGCCGGCCTGGAAGCGCTTGTAGGAGTTGATGTAGGGGGCGAGGAAATAGGTGAGGGCGCGGGCGTGGTGGAGCTGGCCGGCGAGGAACTGCCGGCACATCTCCGACATGCCGTGCTCGCCGTTCGGATCATGGAACAGCGGCTTGCCGGAGGCCTTGTCCCACAGGCTGGCGTGCACGTGGGCCGAGTTGCCGGCGACGTTGTAGTCGTACTTCGCCATGAAGGTGATCGAGACGCCGTGCTGGTCGGCGATCTCCTTCATGCCGTTCTTCAGGATCGAGTGGCGGTCGGCCATCTCGACCGCCTCGCCGTAGCGCACGTTGATCTCGGACTGGCCCGGGCCCCACTCGCCCTTGGAGTTCTCCACCGGGATGCCGGCGCCCTCGAGGCCGTTGCGGAAGGCGCGCAGCAGCGGCTCCTCGCGGCTCGTCTGCAGGATCGCGTAGTCCTCAATGTAATAGCCGGAGGTCTCGAGCTTCTTGTAGCCCTTCTTCGCCGCCTCGGCGTAACTGTCCTTGAAGATGTAGAACTCGAGCTCGGAGGCGAGCGCCGCCGTCCAGCCGCGCTCGGCGAGCTTGGCCGTCTGCTTCTTCAGCATGGCGCGCGGCGAATAGGGGATCGGCTCGCCATGGTGGTCGAGAACGTCGCACAGCACCAGCGCCGTCCCCGCCAGCCACGGCGTCAGGCAGAGGGTCGACATGTCGGGCTTCAGCACGAAGTCGCCATAGCCCGCTGCCCAGCTCGTGCCGGCGTAGCCCTGCACCATCTCGTTGTCGATGTCGGTGGCGAGCAGGTAGTTGCAGGCGTGCGTCTCCTCGTACGCCCCCTGGATGAAATAGCGGGCCGACATCCGCTTGCCGGTGAGGCGCCCCTGCATGTCAACGAAGGCGGTGACGACGGTGTCGATCGTCTTGTCGTCGACGAGCTCGCAAAGGCGCTCGAAGGTCAGGTTGCCGGCCATCATGGTCCTCGTCGGAAGTTTTCCCCCGGCCGCTCGCCGGCCGTGGCCCGATGCGTAGCACGGCCGCCCCGCAGGCGGTCAATCGCGGCGCACGCTGAGCCGGGAAAGACTGGAGCGGCAAGCACGGCGGCGGCGTGGTCTTTCCCTTCTCCCGCGCAGCGGGAGAAGGTGGCGCGAAGTGCCGGATGAGGGCGGCGCACGAAGTGCGCCGGATGCTTCGGCTCGTTGCGACCTCCGCGCCGCTCCGCGGCGCGGCCCTCATCCGCCCCCTTCGGGCGCACCTTCTCCCAGCCTGCTGGGAGAAGGAAGAAGCGCTACCCCGATATTCCTTAGCCGGCTCGCACCGTCACGCGCTCTTCATGCAGGGCTATCAAGGTGCGGCCCGACGTGCCGGCGCCGTGCCGGTCGATGCGGGGGTTTCCATGCAGCAGCAGCCGTCCAGCCAGGGGAGCCACGATCACGCCGCCGGCCGGACCGTGCAGCACTACATCGACGAACGGCCGCAGTGGCCGGACGGCACGCCGGTGCCGGTGACGCCGATGACGACGATGCAGTGGCGCATCTGGGGGCTCGCCGCCGCCGGCAAGTTCTTCGAGGGCCTCGTCGTCTTCATGACCGGCGTGGCGATGCCGCTGATCGCCGCCGAGTTCGGCCTCGGCGCCGTCGAGCACGGCGTCGTCGGCGCGGCTTCGCTGGCGGGCATCCTCGTCGGCGCGCTCTTGCTCGGCGGCCTCGCCGATCAGTTCGGCCGCAAGCTGATGTTCATCGTCGAGATGGTGCTGTTCATCATCTTCCTGGTGCTGTTGTCGCTGGCACCGAGCTACGCCTGGCTCGTCGTCTTCCTGTTCGGCATCGGGCTGGCGCTCGGCTGCGACTATCCAACGGCCCATCTCATCATTTCCGAAAGCATCCCGACCACCGCCCGCGGCCGCCTCGTGCTCGGCGCCTTCGCCTTCCAGGCGGTCGGCGCGCTGGTCGGCACCGGCGTCGGCTATATCGTGCTCACGCTCGATCCCGACGTCACCGCCTGGCGCTGGATGTACGCCTCCGCCATCATCCCCGGCGCGATCGTTCTCATCGGCCGCTTCTTCGTCACCGAGAGCGCCCCCTGGCTGTTCGCCCGCGGCCGCAAGCACGAGGCCGAGCGCGAGACGGCCCGCCTGCTGCACCGCAAGCCCGTCTATCCGAAGAAGGTCGTGCTCGCCGCCGCCCACCCCAGCGACGCCGCCGAGGCGGGTGGCAGCGGCTGGATGGCGCTGTTTGACCGCAAGAACCGCCGCGCCACCATCCTCGCTTCGGTGCCGTGGTTCCTGCAGGACCTCTCCACCTACGGCATCGGTATCTTCACGCCGACCATCCTCGCCGCCACCCTCGGCCACGACAGCGGCAATGCCCGCAACGTCGCCGAGATCATCCAGAACGACATCGCCGCGGCCGAGGGGGCCGCGATGATCGACGTGCTGCTGATCGTCGGCATCATCTTCGCCGTGCTGCTGGCCGACCGGGTCGGCCGCATTCCGCTGCAGATCCTCGGTTTCATCGGCTGCGCCGCCGGGCTTTTGATCGCCTCCTTCTCCGCCTACTATGACGGTGCGATGGGCACGGCGCTGATCTTCATCGGCTTCATGCTGTTCAACTTCATGACCAATCTCGGCCCGAACGCGCAGACCTACCTGCTCGCCGGCGAGGTCTTTCCGACCGCCATCCGCGGCAAGGGCGCCGGTTTCGCCGCCGCCTTCGCCAAGATCGGCGCCGTGCTCACCGCCTTCGGCTTCCCGATCCTGTTGTCCGCCATCGGCCAGCAGGCGCTGCTCTACGGCCTCGTGGTGATGTCGCTGCTCGGCGCCGCCGTCACCTGGTGGTTCCGCATCGAGACCACCGGCATCAGCCTCGACGACGTCGGCAAGCACGGCCACCACGCCCACAAGGTGCCGACCGTGCCGTCGACGCCACGGGGGACGGTGGAGCTCTGAGGACGACAGTCCTGCCGCAACTGTGACGTCGCGCTCCGCCGCGGCGCACGCAATAACGTGAGCCGGCGATGGCGGGACTTGATCCCGCGTGGCCATTTCCACTGCTAGTATCACCCGATGTTGGCGGGAGAATCGTTGATGCGACGATGGAGAACCATGCGAACGGCCACCCTTGTGGCCTCGCTCGTCGCCATGCCGGTTGCGCCGCTGGCGGACGTGTTCACTTTCGGCGACTTTTACGAGGAGAACGCCATTGCCAGCTGCGCGGTCGGCTTCTCCTGCCGGCTGAACTTCACCAAGACGCCCGGCGGCAAGGTTCTTACCCTTCGTCGCGTCGCTTGCTACGTCGAGCGAGGCACACCGCTGAGGATCATCGTGCTCGGCGTCGCCGACCAGCAAGGGGGGCTGACGTCCCGCACCCTCCCGCTACCCTTCACGGCCAACGTCACCGGAAACGGCACCTACTACTACTCGATCAATGAAGAGCTGCTGTATCTGATGCGGCCGAACCGGTTTCCATTCGTGGCCGCCGAGGTCTCGGCGCAGAGCGCTGGCCTGCTCCAATGCACGATCACCGGCACACTCAGCGATAAATAGGTGCGAGGCGGCACCGCCGGCGCCGCCCCGCGCCCGCAGCTCTCACGCCGCCGCCTTCGCCCCGCCCGCCGCGTGCCAGAGCTCGGCGACGCGCGGGAATGCCTCGGTGCCGTGCCGCACGCGCTTCTCCTCGGTGACGTCGCCCCAACTCACGACGGCCGACTGGTAGGCCGGCCGCGCGGCGATCTGCCGGTACCAGCGGTCAAGATTGCCGAGGTGCGCCCACAAGGGCGCCATCATGAACGACTCGAGGCGGCGCACGTAGACGACCAGCGCCACGTCGGCCATCGAATAGCCGTCGCCGGCGAGGTGCTCGGTCTTCCCGAGCGTCTCGTCCATCTCCTCGAACAGCTTGCGGAACGTGGCGATCGAGCCCGGCAGCAGCGGCGAATCGAGGCCTGACTCGATATTGGTCTGGTCGTTCTTCTTGCGCACGCCGTCCTTCATGGTGGCGTAGTATTCGGAGAGCTTGTCCTTCTCCTTCTCCTTGTAGATGTGCCGGTTGACGATGCAGACGCCGACGGTGCGGCTCGCCACATGCACGCTCTCGTCGATCCGCCGCATCCACAGTCGCGCCCGCGCCCGCTCCAACGGCGCGGCGGGCCGGAGCGGCCGCTCGGGGAAGACGTCTTCCAGATATTCGAGGATGACGAGGGATTCCGGGATCGCCACGCCGTCGTGGATGATCGTCGGCACCAGGCCCTTCGGGTTCAGCGCGTGATAGTTCGGCGGCAGGTTGCCGACGTCGCCGCGGCGGTGTCGACGATGATGCTCTCCCAGGGGATCTCTTTCTCGTCGAGGGCGAGGCGCACGCGCTGCGCGGCGGTGGAGCGGTCATAGTGGAAGAGCGTCAGTTGGGGCGCTTCCCGGGGCGTGTCCATGGCGTGTCCTCGTGCGAAGGGGCGTGATCCGCCCTCGTGTGATCTTGTCGGAAGGATGTGCCGGCGTCAGACGTTGAGCAGCAGGTATTCCCGCTCCCAGCTCGAGATGACGCGGTTGTAGAGCTGCCATTCGAAGCGCTTCACCTCGGTGAAGGCGTCGACGAAGCGGCCGCCGAGCACGCGCCGGAGCGGCTCGGCCGTCTCGAACAGCGACAGCGCGTCGTGCAGATGGCGCGGCAGCGCGAACGGCAGCGTGTGCGCGTCGATCGTCACGATCGGCGCCGGCTCACGCGCCTCCTCGAGACCGATCAGCCCGCAGGCGAGCGTCGCCGCGGTGGCGAGGTAGGGGTTGGCATCGGCGCCGACGACGCGGTTCTCGATGCGGCGCGCCTCCGGCGGCGCGTCCGGCACGCGCAGGCCGCAGGTGCGGTTGTCACGACCCCAGTGGACGTTGATCGGCGCGTCGGATTCGAGCCGGATGCGGCGATAGGAATTCACGTTCGGGCAGAACAGCGGCATCGCCGTCGGCACGTGGCGCTGCAGCCCGGAAACATAATGGAGGAGGGCGGCCGAGTCGGAGGCATCCGGCTCGACGAAGATGTTGCTGCCGTCGGAGGTGCGCACCACCGACTGGTGGATGTGCATCGCCGAGCCCGGCTCGTTGACGTGCGGCTGCGCCATGAAGGTGGCGAACATGCCGTGCCGCATCGCCGCCTGCCGCGCCGTGCGCTTGAACAGGAAGGCCTGGTCGGCGAGTTCCATCGGGTCGCCATGGCGGAAGTTCATCTCGAGCTGCGCCGGGCCGCTCTCGTGGGCCATCGTGCCGATCTCGATGCGCGAGGCCTCGGCGAAGGAATAGATCGCCTCCACCACCGGATCGAACTCGTTCGCCGCCTCGATGCCGTAGGCCTGGCGGCCGCTTTCCGCCCGCCCCGACTGTCCGGGCGGCGCCGTCAGCGGCAGGTCGTGGTCAACCGACTTGGCGACGAGGTAGAATTCGATCTCGGGTGCCACGATCGGCTTCAGGCCGCGCGCCGCATAGGCGTCGAGCACGGCGCGCAGCACCGAGCGCGGCGCATAGTCGACCGGCGTGCCGTCGGTGAAGGCGCAGTCGCAGATCACCTGCGCCGTCGGCAACCGGTACCAGGGCACGATGCGGATGGTGCGCACGTCCGGCACGGCGCGGATGTCCTGATCGATCTCGGCGGCGACCTTGGTGTCGTAGACGGAATCACCGGTGACGCCCTGGATCAGCACATGCTCCGGCAGGCGCAGGCCGGTGTTGGAGAAGGCGCGGATGAAGTCCTCGCGCGGCACGATCTTGCCGCGCATCATGCCGTTCATGTCGGGGACGATGCACTCGACCTCGTCGATGTTGAGGCGCCTGAGCCAGGCGATGCATTCCGCGGGCGTGGTCGGCACGTCGGTCGTCGGCACGTCGAGGGGCATGGGCGGCTCCGGCGCAGTCTCTCCCACCAGTGTGCGCCGTCCGTCCCCCGCCCGTCGAGAGGAGCCGTTCTCTCAGACGCTCACCTGCATGCCGATTTCGACCACCCGGTCGGTCGGGATCTGGAAGTAGTCGGTGGCGTCGCTGGCGTTGCGGGCGAGCACGATGAACAGCCGATCCTGCCACAGGGGCATGGCCGACTTCGCCGCCGGCCGGATCGACCGGCGGGAGAGGAAGAACGACGTCTTCAGGATCTCGAACTTCCAACCGAGCCGCCGGCAGATCTGCAGCGCCTGCGGCACGTTCGGCTCCTCGACGAAGCCGAACTGCATCGTCACCTTGCTGAAGTGCTCCGACAAAGGCGCGATGGCGACGCGCTCGCTCTCCGGCACGCGCGGCGCATCGCTCGCGAGGATCGTCAAGATGACGTTGTGCTCGTGCAACACCTTGTTGTGCTTGAGGTTGTGCATCAGTGACGAGGGCGCGAAGCCCGGATCGCTCGTCAGAAACACTGCCGTGCCGGGGACGCGGTGGACATTGCGCTTCTCGAGGCTCGCGATCAGCTCGACGAGCGGCACCTCCGAGCGCCGGGTCTTCTCGATCAGCAGGCGCGAGCCGCGCCGCCACGTCACCATGACGAGCACGATGAGGCCGGCGACGAGCAGCGGCACCCAGCCGCCGTGGTGCACCTTCAGGAGGTTCGCGGCGAGGAAGGCGACGTCGATGACGAGGAACGGTACGATCACCGCCACGGCCGCGGCTAGCGGCCACTTCCACACCTTCCAGACAACGACGAAGGCCATCAGCACCGTCACCACCATCGTGCCGGTGACGGCGATGCCATAGGCGGATGCGAGGGCCGCAGACGAGCCGAACAGGCCGACCAGCAGGATGACGCCGAGGAAGAGAAGCAGGTTCACCTGCGGCACATAAATCTGGCCGACATGCTCGGCCGAGGTATGGCGGATCTCGAGCCTCGGCAACAGGCCGAGCTGCACCGCCTGCCGGCTGAGCGAGAAGGCGCCGGTGATGACGGCCTGGCTGGCGATGACGGTGGCGGCGGTGGCGAGCAGCACCATCGGCACCAGCGCCCAGCCCGGGACGAGGAGAAAGAACGGATTCTCGGCCGCCTCCGGCTGCGACAGCACCAGCGCACCCTGGCCGAGATAGTTGAGCGCCAGCGCCGGTAGCACGAGTATGAACCAGGCGAGCCGGATCGGCCGGCGCCCGAAGTGGCCGAGGTCGGCATAGAGCGCCTCGGCGCCCGTCACCGCCAGGAAGACGGCGCCGAGTGCGATCAGCCCCGCCCGGCCGTGCTCGGCCATGAACACGGCGGCATACCAGGGATTGAACGCGTTCAGCACGCCCGGGTCGTCGAAAATGTGGACGGCGCCCGCCACGCCCATCGCCACGAACCACACCGCCGTGATCGGCCCGAAGAAGGTGGCGACGCGGCCGGTGCCGCGGTTCTGGACGAGGAACAGCCCGGCGATAATGGCGAGCGTGATCGGCAGCACGAACGGCTCGAAGCGCGGCTCGACGAGCTTCAGACCCTCCACCGCCGACAGCACCGAGATCGCCGGGGTGATGATGGCGTCGCCATAGAACAGCGCCGCCCCGACGAGGCCGAGCGCCAGCATGACGCCGGCGCCGCGGCCGAAGGCAGTGCGGGCGAGCGCCATCAGCGCCAGCGTGCCGCCCTCGCCGCGGTTGTCGGCGCGCAGCAGGATCAGCACGTACTTGACCGTGACGATGAGGATGAGCGCCCAGAGGATCAGCGACAGCACGCCGTAGACCTCGACGCGCGTCATCACGCCGTCCTCGTCGGCGGCGGCCAGTGCTTCGCGGAAGGCGTAGAGCGGGCTCGTGCCGATGTCGCCGTAGACGACGCCGACGCAGCCGAGCGTCAGGGCGAAGAGGTTGCCGTGCGCGGGAGCGGAGGGCGCGCTCGACACCTCGGCCTCCAGCCCGGCGGCAGCAGGCTTCGCGGCAGCCGGCGTGGCGGCAGCAGGCTTGGCGGTACTCATGGAGCGGACGCAGCCTCGCCGTCGCTGGTGCAGTGCAGCACGGGGGACGCTACTCCCAACGTCGGCCTTCCCGCAAGCGGGCGCGGCACTCAGGCGCGGCGGCGCCTGCGGATGTCGTCGATCGCTTCGGCCAACGGCATCGGCCGTGCGAACAGGAAGCCCTGCAGCAGACCGCAGCCCTCGGCGGTGAGGAAGTCGGCCTGGGTCTGCGTCTCGACGCCCTCGGCGACGACGAGTTTCGACATCGTGCCGCCGAGCGCGATGATGACGCGCGCCAGCTCCTCGTCGCCGCGGTCGCTGCCGATGCCCTCGACGAACGACTTATCGATCTTGATGGTGTGGATGGGGAACTGCCGCAGATAGGCGAGCGACGAGAAGCCGGTGCCGAAATCGTCGAGCGCGAACCGGCAGCCGATGGCGCCGAGGCGGCGGATGTTTTCCATCACCGCCGGCGAGGAGCGCAACAGCACGCTCTCGGTGATCTCGAACTCGACGCGGGGCGCAGCGACATGATGCTCGGCCAGCATCGCCGTGATCTCGTCGCTGAAATCGGCGTGCTCGAGATCGATCGCCGACAGGTTGATCGAGATGCCGACATCGGTGCTGCCGGCGGTGTCGATCGCCGCCATCGCTTCCAGCGCTCGCCGCACGATCAGGCGGGTGATCTCGTGGATCAGCCCCGAGCGCTCGGCCGCCGGCACGAAATGGTTCGGCCGCATCACCGTGCCGTCGGCGCTGCGCCAGCGGGCGAGCGCCTCCAGCCGTCGCACGGCGCCGGTGCGCGGGTCGACCTGAGGCTGGAACAACAGGAAGACCGCGTCGCCCGCCCGCTCCGATCGAAGGGCGGCTTCGATCTCCATGCGGTCGCGCGCCTGCCGCTCGAGCTCCTCGTCGAAGAAGCAGTAGCGGTTGCGGCCGCCTCGCTTGGCCTCGTAGAGGGCGAGGTCGGCCTCGCGGACGAGGTCTTCGGCGGTGGTGTCCGGGCCGGAGACTGCCAGACCGACGCTGACGGTGATGCTGAAGCGCTGGTCGTTGACCTCGAGTGGCAGCCGGAGCCGCTCGACGAGCCGCTCGGCAATGACGGCGAGCGCCTCTGGCCCGGTGATCGCCGGGCATAGCACGGCGAACTCGTCGCCGCCGAGCCGGGCAACCTGATCGCCCTCGCTCACCAGCTGCCGCGCCTCGCGCGCCACCGCGGCGAGCAGCTGGTCGCCGGTTTCGTGGCCGAGGGTGTCGTTGATGTCCTTGAAGTGGTCGAGGTCGAACATCAGCAGCCCGGTCGGGCCGCCGTTCACCCCGCCTGTCGCCTGGCTTTGGATCAGCGCCGCCTCCACCTGGTCGAACAGCGCCCGACGGTTGGCGAGACCGGTGAGCACGTCGTGCAAGGCATCGTGGCGCAATTTCGCCTCGGCGCGCTTGCGGGCGGTGACGTCGGAGTGCGAGCCGGCCATGCGGTAGGGCACGCCGTGCTCGTCGCGCACGGCGAGGCCGCGCACCAGCATCCACAGATAGCCGCCGTCGGCGGCGAGCAGGCGGTGCTCGACCTCGAAGTGCGGCGAGCGGCCGGCGAGGTGATCCTCGAGGGCGCCGAGCACGGCGGAGCGGTCGCCCGGATGGATGCGGTCGAACCAGATCGCCGGCGATTCCCGCACGTCCTCCTCGCGGAAGCCGAGCATGGTCTTCCAGCGCGGCGACAGATAGAGCCGGTTGGTCCTGAGATCCCAGTCCCAAAGGGAATCGTTGGCGCCGCGGATCGCCAGGGCATAGCGCTCCTCGCTGTCGCGCAGCGCCCGGTCCGTCTGCCGGCGCTCGTCGGCCGTCTGCACGAAGATGTTGAACCAGCGCGACAGTTCGGCGATTTCGTCCTGGCCGTTCACCGGCATCGGCCTGAGTGCTGCCGGATCGCCCGACTGGAAGCGCTTGAAGCGCTCGGTGAGCTGCTTCAGCGGTGCCACCACGGTCTGGGAAAAGGCGAAGCCGACCGCGGCGACGAAGGCGAGGCAGATCAAGAGTGCCACCGACGTCGCCAGAGCGATGCCGGCCGTCTCGGCGCGGATCGTGCGCTGCGGCACCAGCGCCAGCACCCACCAGTCGGTCTGGTTGGACCGCACCGCCGTCACCAGTGTCGGCACGCCGTCGATGTTCATCTCGGCGGTGGCCGGCGGACCGGCCAGAGCGCCGACCAGTTCGGGCGACACCATCGTGCCGATCCGCGCCACGTCGGGGTGGTAGACGATGCGCTGGTTGCCGTCGACGACCAACAGGTGCGAGCCGACACCGAGGCTCGAGACGACGAACTGCCGGTACAGCGCGTCGACGTCGAAGTTGACGAGAACGGACGCCACCGCCCGGCGCGTCACCGTCTCGCGGTCGGTTCGCCAGATGGCGCGACCGGCGGTGATCACCAACTGGTCGGGTGCGCGCACATTGAGGTTCGTGACGATGCCGAACCAGTGGGTCCGCTCGCCCGCGGCGGCCAAAGTCGCCAGGATCTCGGCCCGTCTGTCGCTGTTCGGCGGGGCGGAATCGAGGGTGTCGCCGACGTGGTAGTAGGTGCCGTTGGCGGCGAGCACGTCGATCGAGACGAGGCCGCGGATATAGAGGTAGTTGCTGAGGATGTAGCCGACCTTCGCCTGCGTCGCGAGGCGGGTGTAGGCGTCGGTCTCGATCCGCTCCTGCGACACCGCATCGACGATGTCGTCGACGCCGACGATGCTGCCGATCAGCTTTTCCACTTGTTCGAGCTGCAGGTCGAGATAGTCCCGCTCGGCCTCGAGGAGTGCCACCGAGTAGCGGGCGGCCAGCCGGTCCACCACCGACTGCGAGACCTCGAAGGAGGTCAGCCCCAGGACCAGCAGGGGCAAGACGGCGAGGATGGCGATGTAGGCGACGAACTTGACGAGCAGGTTCGCGCGCGGCCGACGCCCCGGCGAGGAGGCCGCGTCGTCGTCGCTCGGGGCGGCTGCCGGTTGTTCGGTCATTGACCCCCGGGCGGCTTCGGCGCCGCGGTGAGGGCCTCGGCGTCGATGATGATGATGTCGATCATCGTCACCGGCGGAACGCTCTCGCCGCGCAGCAGACGCAGGGCGTAGTCGACGCCCGTATAGCCCTGCAGGTCGGCCTGCTGATCGACCGTCGCCTGCAGCTCGCCGGTGGCGACCGCCTGGCGGGCCTCGTCGAGCGCGTCGAAGCCGGCGACGCGGACGTCGAAGCGGCCCGCGTCGCGCAGATAGCGGCTCGCTCCCAGCGCCATCATGTCGTTGGCGGCGAACAGGAGCGTGATCTCGGGATAGGCCGTGAAGACCCGCTTGGCGACGTCATAGGCCTCGTCGATCTTCCAGTTCGCCGTTTCCGAGGCGACGATGCGCACGCCCTCGGTTTCCGCGAAGCCGCGCACGGCACCAAGCCGCCGCGCCTCGGCATTATCGGCACCCCGGATACCCTCGAGCACGAAGGCGGCCACCGGCGCGGCCGCCGACGCCTGGGCCGTCGCCACCAGGGTGCGGGTGGCCTGGTAGGCGCCGGCCTCGTTGTCGACGCTGATGAACGGTATGTCGGTGAGGCCGGCGCGGGCGAGGAAGTCGGGATCGAGGCGGTTGTCGATGTTGACGACGACGATGCCGGCTTCGCGCGCGCGGTTCACCGCCGGGATCAGGCGGACCGAATCGCCCGGGGCGATGACGATCGCCGAGACGTTGGCGGCGATCAGCTGGTCGATGATCGCAACCTGCTGCTCGATCGAGGTCTCCTGGGCGCCGGTGCGCACGACGAGCTCTGCCCCGAGCTCCGCCGCCGCGCGCCGCGCGCCCTGCTCCATCTTCAGGAAGAACGGGTTGGTGAGCGTCTTCATGACGAGGGCGACGCGCGGGACGACCGTCGTCGCCTCGCTTGCCGGTGCGGGCGGCGCCGGCGTCTCAACCTCGTCGCAGCCGGCGAGGGCGAGCACCAGCAGGGCAGTAACGAGCGCCAGCAGGGCAGGAACGAGCGCCCGGCGCGTGGTGCGTCCGAGGGCCTCCGATAGGGTCGTGATGGCGCCCGCGAGCGTCATGGCCGTAGCCCCCGGCTGACCGCGACGGTCGGGGGCGCGGTCAGCTGCCTTGCAACATCCGGCCACGCGGCGAAGAATGCCGCCGCATGGACTGGTCGGACAGCGGCCACTCTAGCCGCGCCGCGCTGGCCGTACCAACCGGAATCGCGGTACCGGGGTGTCGGACGGCGGATCAGCCGAGGCGCTGGCGCGCCGCGATCTCGGCCGGGGTGACGGTGGCGAGACTGTCGAGCAGGCGCACCGCGAAGCTGCCGGGCCCACTCGCCCCCTCCGCGGCGATCTCGCCGGCGACGCCGAGCAGCACCATGCCGGCGGTGGCCGCCTCGAAGGCCGGCACCCCGGCGCCGAGGAAGGCGCCGATCAGCGCGGTCGCCGCGCAGCCGGTGCCGGTGACGCCGGCGAGCATCGGCGTGCCGTTGGCGATGCGGAGGAGCCGCGTGCCGTCGGAGACGACGTCCACCGCGCCGGAGGCGACCACCACCGCGCCCGAGCGCACGGCCAGACGCCCGCAGGCCTCGACGGCGGCGTCGGCCTCGTCGGACGCGTCGACGCCGCGCCCGGTCGCCGCCGAGCCCGCCGCGGCGAGGATCTCCGAGGCGTTGCCGCGCACCACCGCCGGCCGCTCGAGCAGCAGCGTCGCCACCGCCTCGCGCCGGAACGCCGTGGCGCCGCCACCGACCGGATCGAGGATCCACGGCTTGCCGGCCGCCGCCGCCGCCGCCGCCGCCGACACCATGGCGCGATACCAGGGGGCGGAGATCGTGCCGATGTTGACGACGAGCGCGCTGGCGATCGCCGCGAACTCGGCCGCCTCCTCCTCGGCGTGGATCATCGCCGGCGCCGCACCAGCGGCGAGCAGCACGTTCGCCGTCCAGCCCATCACCACATAGTTGGTGATGTTGTGGACGAGCGGCCGCGCCGCGCGCATCTGCGAAAGCGCCTCGCCGGGCGAAACCGAAAGCGTCGTCATCCTCGTGTCTCCTCCTCGCGTCCGGGGGCGGGGAGGGCGGCCGCGTCACCGGACAAGTCCGGCCGCCGCACATCGCCGTTCCCTTCGCCGGTATGACCCGGATCAGGTTCGATGGGTGTGATCTCAGCCGCGTGCGCGGCACCCCAAGGCGGGGCGGATGATACACGGGATCGCCGGGTTGGGAACCGCCCCCCTCACCGCTCCCCCGCCGCCCTAAACGCCGCCGGCGACAGGCCCGCCCTTCGCGCGAAGAAGCGCGAGAAATAGGCCGGGTCGGTGAAGCCCAGCGAGTAGGCGACCTCGCCCACCGTCATCGAGGTGTAGACGAGGCTGCGCTTGGCCTCGAGCAGGACGCGGGCGTGCAGCACCTCCTGGGCGGAGCGGCCGGCGATGCGGCGGCAGACGGCGTTGAGGCGGCCCTCGCTCAGCGCCAGTTCCGCCGCCAGCATGCCGATGCGCGGCTGCGCACGGAAGCGTTCCTCGACGAGCCGGCGGTAGCGGCCGAACAGCGCCGCATCGCCGTTCGCCGGGTCCGTCCGCGCCGCGCGCCCGCCTCCCGCTGCCGCGCCTCCCGCTGCCCCGACGCCCCCACTGTCTGGCCCGTCCTCGCCCGCCCGCACTACGGCGACGAGCGCCAGCGACACCCGCGCGAGGATCGCCGTCCGGCCGCCCGGCCGGGGAAAGCGGACCTCGCGCTCGATGGCGGCGAAGCCGGCCATCGTCTCGGCGGCCTCCTCGCCCGACAGCGGCACCTGCGCGCTGACACTCGCCGCCGCCGCGAGGCTCGGATCGCCGAAGGCGGCCAGCGCGGCAGCGAGCCCCGCCGCCGACAGCGTCACCACCCAGCCTTCCGTGCCCGGATCGAAGGCGAAGCCGTGCACCGCCACCGGCGGAGTAGAGATCAGCATGGGTGCGGCGAGCGGCAGGCGCCGGCCCTCGAGATCCATGACGCCGCCGCCCGTCGCCACCGCCATCACCTGGTGCAGGTCGCGGTGGCGGTGCGGGCGGATCGTCCAGTCGTGCAGCGCGGCGCGCGCGGTGATCGTCTCGACGTGCAGGAAGGCGAGCTCGCGTTCCTCGTCGGCCTCGCCATAGAGGCGGTAGCGCGGGATCTCGCCGTCGCGACTGCGGGTCATGCGGCGTGTCGGGCTTCAGGCCGGCGGGCGCCGGCCCCGGCGGCGGGGCGGCGGCACGGGGGAACAAAGGGTGCGCCGCCGCGTTGTGAGAGGGGGAAGTGGGGTCGACCGCCGATGATGTCCAACTGGCGCTGGGTTCTGCTCCAGCTCGGCCGACGCCTGTGGGTGCGCGCCGGCCTCTTCGCCGTGCTCGGCGTGGCGACGGCGCTGCTGGCGATCGTCGCCGAGCGGTTCATCCCCTGGGAACTGCCCGGCATGATCGGCGCCGACGCGGTCGACAGCATCCTCACCATCCTCGCCTCGAGCATGCTCGCGGTCACCACCTTCTCGCTGACGGTGATGGTGGCAGCCTACAGCGCCGCGACCTCCAACGTCACGCCGCGCGCCACCAGGCTCGTCATGCAGGACACGACGACCCAGACCGTGCTGGCGACCTTCCTCGGCACCTTCCTGTTCAGCCTGGTCGGCATCATCGCGCTCTCGACCGGCGTCTATGGCGACCGCGGGCGCTTCGTGCTGTTCATCGTCGTGCTCGCGGTGATCGTCATCATCATCGTGGCGCTCCTGCGCTGGATCGACCATCTGTCGCGCCTCGGCCGCCTCGGCGAAACGACCGACCGCGTCGAGAAGGCGACCGCGGCGGCGCTGGCGGACCGCATGCAGACGCCCTGTCTCGGCGGCCGTCCTTGGCTCGCCGATCCGCTCACGCCGCCCGCGGGCGCCCGCGCGGTGCCGGCCGAGGCTGTCGGCTACGTGCAGCATCTGGACATCGGCGGGCTGTCGGACGTCGCCGAGGAGCACAAGCTCACCGTCTACCTGGCGGCGCCGCCGGGCACCTTCGTCGACGCTTGCAAGTCGCTCGCCTGGCTCGTCGGAGACGTGGTCGGCGAGGACGGCACCGAGGCGGTGAGGGCGGAGATCCGGGATGCCTTCTCCGTCGGCACGGAGCGCTCCTTCGAGCAGGACCCGCGCTTCGGCCTCGCCGTGCTCGCCGAGATCGCCTCGCGTGCCCTGTCGCCGGCGGTCAATGATCCGGGCACGGCGATCGACGTCATCGGCCGTGCCGTGCGGCTGCTGCAGCCGTGGGCGCACCGTGGCGAGCGAGCCGCGCATGGCCGGGCCGGTGCGGACGAGGCTGCCGATCCCGGCGCGATGGCCGGTCCGGCCGGCAAGGCTGGCGCCGGCGACGATGTCGTCTGCCCCCGTCTCCGCGTTCCCCCGCTCGCCGTCGCCGACCTGCTCGACGACGTCTTCGCGCCGATCGCCCGCGACGGGGCGGGCATCATCGAGGTGCAGATGCGCCTGCAGAAGGCGCTGATCGCGCTGGCGAATTCAGGCAACGACGAGATGGCGGCGGCGGCGCTGGAGCAGTCGCGGCGCGCCATGGCGCGCGCCGAGGCCGCGCTCACCTTGCCCGAGGACGTCGCCCGCTTGCGCGCGCTGCTGACGCCGCACCGTGGCGCGCGGCGCTGAAAGGGCCGGCGCCGCGTCGCCGGGGACGGCGGCATCCTGCGGTGTCGCGATGGCTCGTGGCACCGCCGGCGGCGGTCGTCAGCCGCGGTCGTCAGCGGCGGGCGTCGACGTTGCGGACGGCGCCGCGGGCGGCGCTGGTGGCAAACGCCGCGTAGGCGCGCAGTGCCGTTGTCACCTTGCGGGGACGGGGGGCCGCGGGCTTCCAGGCGTCGGCGCCCTTCGCCTCCATGGCGGCACGGCGGATGGCGAAGACCTCGTCGGCGACGGCGACGCGGATGATGCGGTTCGGGATATCGATCTCGATCGTGTCGCCTTCCTCGACGAGGCCGATCAGCCCGCCTTCCTCGGCCTCCGGCGAGACGTGGCCGATCGACAGGCCGGAGGTGCCGCCGGAGAAGCGGCCGTCGGTGACGAGCGCGCAGGCTTTGCCGAGGCCCTTCGATTTCAGATAGCTCGTCGGGTAGAGCATCTCCTGCATGCCCGGGCCACCGCGCGGGCCTTCGTAGCGGATGAGCACGACGTCGCCGGCCTTGATCTCGTCGCCGAGAATGCTCTCGACCGCCGCGTCCTGGCTCTCGAAGATGCGGGCCGGGCCGGTGAACTTCAGGATCGAGGCGTCGACACCGGCCGTCTTCACGATGCAGCCGTCCTCGGCGAGGTTGCCGTAGAGCACGGCGAGGCCGCCGTCCTTCGAGAAGGCGTGCTCGGCACTGCGGATGACGCCCGTTTCACGGTCGGTATCGAGGTCGCGATAGCGGCGGTCCTGGCTGAACGCCACCTGGGTCGGGATGCCGCCCGGCGAGGCGCGGAAGAAGGTGCGGACGGTGTCGCTGCCGGTCCGCTTCAGGTCCCAGCGGCCGAGCGCATCGGCCATTGTCGCGGCGTGCACGGTCGGCACGTCGGCATTGATCAGGCCGGCGCGGTCGAGTTCGCCGAGGATGCCCATGATGCCGCCGGCGCGGTGGACGTCCTCGATGTGGACGTCCGGCACCGACGGGGCGACCTTGCAGAGCACGGGCACCCGCCGCGACAGCCGGTCGATGTCGGCCATGGTGAACGGCACCTCGCCCTCGTGGGCGGCGGCGAGCAGATGCAGCACCGTGTTGGTGGAGCCGCCCATGGCGATGTCGAGGGTGATGGCGTTCTCGAAGGCGGGAAAGCTCGCGATCGAGCGCGGCAGCACGGAGAAATCGTCCTGCTCGTAGTGGCGGCGGGCGAGGTCGACGATCAAGTGGCCGGCCTCGACGAACAGGCGCTTGCGGTCGGCGTGGGTGGCGACCACCGTGCCGTTGCCGGGCAGCGCCAGGCCGAGCGCCTCGGTGAGGCAGTTCATCGAGTTCGCCGTGAACATGCCCGAGCACGAGCCGCAGGTCGGGCAGGCGGCGCGCTCGATCGCCTCCACTTCCTCGTCGGTGATGCTGGAATCGGCAGCGGCGACCATGGCGTCGACGAGATCGAGCGCCTTCTCCTTGCCGCGGAAGACGATCTTGCCGGCCTCCATCGGGCCACCGGAGACGAACACCGCCGGGACGTTGAGGCGCAACGCCGCCATCAGCATGCCGGGGGTGATCTTGTCGCAGTTGGAGATGCACACCATCGCGTCGGCGCAGTGCGCGTTCACCATGTACTCGACGCTGTCGGCGATGATTTCGCGCGAGGGCAGCGAATAGAGCATGCCGTCGTGGCCCATCGCGATGCCGTCGTCGACGGCGATGGTGTTGAATTCCTTGGCGACGCCGCCGGCCTTCTCGATCTCGCGGGCAACCAGCTGGCCGAGGTCCTTGAGGTGGACGTGACCGGGAACGAATTGCGTGAACGAGTTGACCACGGCGATGATCGGCTTGCCGAAGTCGCCGTCCTTCATGCCTGTGGCGCGCCAGAGGCCGCGCGCGCCGGCCATGTTGCGTCCATGGGTGGTGGTGCGGGACCTGTAGGCAGGCATTTTTCGGTTTCCTCGGGCTCGCTTGGATCGTTGGACTTGCGTCGGGAGCGAAGTTCTTAAAGGAAGACGCTTCGAAACGCACGCCACCTTCCCCGTGCCAGCCGATTTAGCCGGAACCATGACACGCTACAGACCGACCTCCGCCAATTCCGACGGCCGTCCAGACACGCACGACCGGACCGAGGCCCGCGCGGCGCTGGCGCTGCCGCCGGTCGTTGTGCTCGTCGGCACACAGCTCGGCGAGAACATCGGCACGGCGATCCGGGCGATGGCGAACTTCGGGCTGAAGGACTTGCGCCTCGTCGAGCCGCGCGAGCCCTGGCCGAACGAGCGCGGGCTCGCCGCCGCCTCCGGGGCGGACGCGATCATCGGCTCGGTGACAGTCTTTGACGACCTCGGGGCGGCGATCGCCGACTGCGGCGCCGTCTATGCCACGACGGCGCGGCCGCGCGAGATGGTGAAGCCGGTGATCGGCCCCGACGAGGCGGCGTCGCGCACGGTGGCGTCGGCGGCCGGCGGCGTGCGCACGGCGATCCTGTTCGGGCGCGAGCGCATCGGCCTCGTCAACGACGAGATCGCGCTTGCCGAGGCGATCCTGACGCTGCCGATCGACCCCGCCTTCGCCTCCCTCAACATCGCCCAGGCGGTGTTGATCGTCGGCTACGCCTGGCGGCGCATGGTGGTGGAGGGGGACCTGCCGTTCGTCACCGAGGAGGCCTCGCGACCGGCGAACAAGGCGGAGATGATCGCGCTGTTCGAGCACGTCGAGCGGGCGCTCGAGCCGACCGGCTACTTCCGCTCGGCCGACAAGCGGCCGACGATGGTGCGCAACCTGCGCGGCATCCTGCAGAAAGCCCCGTTCACCGAGCAGGAGGTGCGCACCTTGCGCGGCGTCTTTGCCGCCCTCGAGGGCCGCCCCTTCCGCGAGAAGGTGGCCCGCGGCCCGGCTGAGACGCCACCGAAGCCGCGCCCGCCGGGGGTGCCGCGGGGATCCGCAGCGCCGGGCGATGCCGCGGCGGAGGCGAGCCGCGGGCCGAGCCCGGAGGGCGAGCCGGAGTGGTGAGGAGCGGGGGTGGGCAAGGCGGCGGCCGGCCTTTCCCTTCTCCCGGCCAGAGGCGGGGAGAAGGTGGCGCGAAGCGCCGGATGAGGGCGCGCTGCGTGAGCGGCGCGGGGGGCTCGCTCGGACGCACGATCCGCCCTCGCTGCCCCTCCGGAACTCCCGCTGGCGTCGTTTCCGCTCCTGCGGAGCGGCCCTCATCCGCCCTTCGGGCACCTTCCCCCGCCCGTCGGCGGGAGAAGGGACTCGCGGGCGCCCTACTGCCTAAGGGCTTCGGGCGCGGGTGCGGCGTGGGCCGGCGGAACCGCCCGCTTCAGCCACGCCCCAACTCCGCCCTTAACGCTTCCTTCACTGGCCCGGCGTTTCAATCCGAGATTGCCATCTCTTCGGGTGTCGGCGTGTCATGGGCATCGATCTGTTTGCCGGAACGGCGTATGCGGCGCGGGTGATGAACGGGCGGCCGCCGAAAATCCTGATCTTCGATTCCGGCGTCGGCGGGCTGTCGGTGCTGCGCGAGGTGAGCCGCGCGCTGCCGCAGGCGGGGCTCGTCTATGTCGCCGACGATGCCGGCTTCCCCTATGGCGCCCTGACCGAGACGGCGCTCGTCGAGCGCGTCACCGGGCTGATGACGCGCCTCGTCGCCTTCCATTCCCCCGACGCCGTCGTCATCGCCTGCAACACCGCCTCGACGCTGGTGCTGCCGGGCCTGCGCGCAGCACTCCCCGTTCCGGTGATCGGCACCGTGCCGGCGATCAAGCCGGCGGCCGAGCGCACGACCTCGGGCCTCGTCAGCGTGCTCGCCACCCCCGGCACAGTGGCGCGCGACTACACCCGCGCCCTGATCGAGGCGCACGCCCGCGGCGCGCAGGTGACGCTCGTCGGCTCGAGCCGGCTCGCCGGCCTCGCCGAGGCACGGCTGCGCGGCCAGGCGATCGATTCAAACGCGGTGGAGCGCGAGATCGCGCCGTGCTTCGTGCGCCGCGACGGCCGGCGTACCGACGTCGTCGTACTCGCCTGCACGCATTACCCCTTCCTCACCGACCTGTTCGAGCGACTGTCGCCGTGGCCCGTCGCCTGGATCGACCCGGCCGCCGCCATCGCCCGGCGTGTCCATACCGTGCTCTATGGCGAGGAAGCGTTCGATCGCTTCGACGACGAGGACGAGGGCTTCGTCGCCCCCCCGTCACCGCTGCCGGGGCGGGCGGAATTCACCTCCGGACGTTCGCCGGAACCGGCGCTGGTGGCGGCACTCGCCCGCCACGGCTTGCTTTGCGCCACCGATTGAGCTAGCACCCGCGGGTCGCGTGGTCGGTTCCGCCGTCCGCGCGCCCGCACCCGTGGAACGGTGGCCGCGCTGAGCCGCCTGTTCCTGTCGGTCCCGACCGAGACCCGTGCGCCCGAGCGGAGGTCATCCTCCGCCCGTCGCGCCGTGCCCGCAGGGACAGAGGAGGGCGCGTTTCCGACGCGCCGCGCGGCCTCGTGCCGCCGGCGTATTCTATGTTCGAAGGAAACCGCGAATGTCGAAGCGCCATAGCGCCAAGCACAAGATCGATCGCCGTCTCGGCGAAAACATCTGGGGCCGCCCGAAGAGCCCCGTCAATCGCCGTGAGTACGGCCCCGGCCAGCACGGCCAGCGCCGCAAGGGCAAGGTCTCGGACTTCGGCGTGCAGCTGCGCGCCAAGCAGAAGCTGAAGGGCTACTACGGCAACATTTCCGAGAAGCAGTTCCGCCGCGTCTATGCGGAAGCCTCGCGTCAGAAGGGCGACACCTCCGAGCGGCTGATCGGCCTGCTCGAGAGCCGGCTCGACGCCGTCGTCTACCGGGCGAAGTTCGTGCCGACGGTGTTCGCCGCCCGCCAGTTCGTCAGCCACGGCCATGTCAAGGTGAACGGCAAGCGCGTCAACATCGGCAGCTATCGCTGCCGCCAGGGCGACGTCGTCGAGGTGCAGGAGCGCTCGCGCCAGATGGTGCTGGTGCTCGAGGCTGCGCAGTCGCCCGAGCGCGACGTACCGGACTACATCGATGTCGACCACCACAAGATGGTGGCGAAGCTCGTGCGCGTGCCGACACTCGCCGATGTGCCCTATCCGGTGCACATGGAGCCGAACCTGGTCGTCGAGTTCTATTCGCGCTGAACGACGACGCTCTGTCGAAGCGTTTGCGGAGGCCGCCCGGTGGGCGGCCTTCGTCGTTTCCGGTGCAGCGGATCGGGACCGCCGGGTCGGCGAAGCCGGGCCCGCCGGGTCGGCGGACCCGGATCACCGCCGGCGCCGCGGACCGGCTCGGCGCCGCGCCGAGGCCCTCGCGCAGCAAGGTCCGGCCGGATCCGCACCATCCGCCCGATCGCACACGCGGGGTTCAGTCCGGGGCGCGATCGCGGGCGAGGGCGGCCTCGAGGTCTTCCGGGCGGATGGTGACGACCTGACTTGGGCCGCCCACATGACTTGGGCCGCCCGCATGGCTTGGCCCTCCCCCTGCCGCGATCGCCGGCAAGGAGAGCATCGTCGCCGTGCGCCGGTAGGCGAGGAAGGACAGACCCTGGACCTCGTCCTCGTCGACCACCAGCCGGTAGATGCCCGCAGGCTGAAGCGCCTCGATCGGCGGCAGCAGGAACGGCCGCTCGAACGTCACGGTGGTCTCGGTGGTGCGGCTCGCCATCGGGCCGGCCTGCGCCGCTCAGCCCTTCTTTTTGCTCGGCGTCGCCTGGGTGCCCTTCATCATGGTGAGCACCGGGGCGGCGGCGGTTGCCGCCGGCGGCTTGTCGGCCTTCGGCTTGCGGATCTCGCGATTGCTGCGCTTCTGCCCTTTGGCCATGACGACGTCCTCCCTTGGCCAACCCGATGACGGGTCGGTCCGAAAACAAAAAGCCCCGCGTCCTCTGGGAGGCGCGGGGCCGAGGGCGCGAGGCGCCCGGTCGAGCTCGAAGCTTCGATCTCGCCACGGTGAGGATGCCGGTCGCCCGGTCCGCCCCGCGGAAACTGCCGCCGGCTGCACGTTGCCGCGCCGCCGGCCGGCGATCAGCTCAGAAGCTTCAGATTGTCTGCCGACATCTTGCCGCTCTTGCGGTCGGCGACGAGCTCGAAGCCGACCTTCTGGCCCTCGCGCAGGTCGCTCAGACCGGAGCGCTCGACTGCGCTGATATGGACGAAGGCGTCGCTGCCGCCGCCATCAGGAGCGATGAAACCAAAGCCCTTCTGGGCGTTAAACCACTTCACGGTTCCCGAAGCCATGGGAAACCCTTTCTCGATAGATTTGGGATCGCTTGCCGGCGTCACCGCCGGCCGTCGAATTCGCATTTTCAGGCACGAGTATCGGGCGCCTGCCCTCGTACTGAGTGCGGCGACCGACGAAATCCTACCGTTCATCGACCAAACGACTATGGACGATGCCGAAAAATTTACAAGCGGGAACGACTTCATGCAGCGCGGAAAAACCGCACCGGCATGGGCGGTCGCGCACAGAAGTACGATGGATGTCCGCTGCTCTTCGTCGGCCACTTCGTTTCGGCGGTGCGGGAGGCGGGCGCAAGTCTGCACGAACGGGTTCGTCACGCTGTCGGCGAAAGCAGGTCGGAGCCCTGCCGATCGCCGGGCGACGGCCGCCGCCCCCGGGACGCTCCAGCTGCCCTACAGAAGACCCGCGGATCGTCTTGAGAACATATTGCGAACGAGAACAAATATGGTACATTGCCGATCGACGCCGGCGCGGCGCCGGGCGGATGTTTGAACGCGGCGGCCGGCCGTGGAATAAGGAGCCCTCCCATGTCGCAAGCGAATCTCCGCCTGATCGAAGGAACGTCGATGGACAAGAGGAAGGCACTCGATGCCGCGCTGAGCCAGATCGAGCGCTCGTTCGGCAAGGGCTCGATCATGCGGCTCGGTCAGGGCAAGGCGGTCGAGGTCGAGTCCATCCCCACCGGCTCGCTCGGGCTCGACATCGCGCTCGGCATCGGCGGCCTGCCGAAGGGACGCATCGTCGAGATCTACGGGCCCGAATCCTCCGGCAAGACGACCTTGGCGCTGCATGTCGTTGCCGAGGCCCAGAAGCTCGGCGGCGTCTGCGCCTTCGTCGATGCCGAGCATGCCCTCGATCCGCTCTATGCCCGCAAGCTCGGTGTCGACCTCGATGATCTGCTGATTTCGCAGCCCGACACGGGCGAGCAGGCGCTGGAGATCTCCGACACGCTGGTGCGGTCCGGTGCGGTCGACGTGCTGGTCATCGATTCGGTGGCGGCGCTGACGCCGCGCGCCGAGCTCGAGGGCGAGATGGGCGAACAGTTGCCCGGGCTGCAGGCGCGTCTGATGAGCCAGGCGCTGCGCAAGCTCACCGGCTCGATCTCGAAGTCGCACGCCATGGTGATCTTCATCAACCAGATCCGCATGAAGATCGGCGTGATGTTCGGCAGCCCGGAGACCACCACCGGCGGCAACGCCCTGAAGTTCTACGCTTCGGTACGCCTCGACATCCGCCGCATCGGCGCGATCAAGGATCGTGACGAGGTCGTCGGCAACCAGACCCGCGTCAAGGTGGTGAAGAACAAGGTGGCGCCACCGTTCCGCGAGGTCGAGTTCGACATCCTCTATGGCGAGGGGATCTCCAAGGTCGGCGAGCTCGTCGACCTCGGCGTCAAGGCGAGTATCATCGAAAAGTCCGGCGCCTGGTTCTCCTATGACAGCCAGCGCCTCGGCCAGGGTCGCGAGAACGCCAAGCAGTTCCTGCGTGACCACCCCGACGTCGCCAAGACGATCGAAGCGGCGATCCGCCAGAATGCCGGCTTGATCGCCGACCGCATCGTCGGAAAGGGCGCTCCCGAGCCCGAGGATGACGGTCCGCCCGCCGATCTGTGAGGATCGGGGACGGCGCGCCCGTCCGCGCCGCCGGCCGTCGTCTCGGCCTGTCCCTCGCTGTGGCCCGCGGGTGCGCACGGAGGAAGGCCTCTCCAAGGCGTCGCCGTGGGCGTGACAGCCGGCGGCGGCGACGCTAAAACCCGCCGTCCGCCGGTCAGCCGGCGGCTCCGCCCGGGGCGGTCGTCGAATGGACGACCCGGTGACGGATGGGTGGCGGCCGCGGCCGCCGGACGGAGCCGGCGCATGTCGCCGCGAGAGGGTTGCCGATGAGCGGCGTGAACGAGATCCGCAGTGCGTTCCTGGACTATTTCGCACGCGAAGGCCACGAGGTGGTGCCGTCGAGCTCGTTGGTGCCGCGCAACGATCCGACGCTGATGTTCACCAATGCCGGCATGGTGCAGTTCAAGAACGTCTTCACCGGCCTCGAGACGCGCCCGGTGCCGCGCGCCGTCACCGCCCAGAAATGCGTGCGCGCCGGTGGCAAGCACAACGATCTCGACAATGTCGGCTACACCGCTCGCCACCACACCTTCTTCGAGATGCTGGGGAATTTTTCTTTCGGCGACTATTTCAAAGAGCGCGCCATCGAGCTCGCCTGGCGGCTGGTGACGCGCGAGTTCGGCCTCGATCCCCACCGCCTCGTCGTCACCGTCTACGCCGAGGACGAGGACGCCGGACTGTTGTGGCGCAAGATCGCCGGCATCGACGAGCGCCGCATCATCAAGATCGCCACCAGCGACAATTTCTGGGCGATGGGAGACACCGGCCCGTGCGGTCCGTGCTCGGAGATCTTTTATGACCATGGCCCGTCGATCCCCGGTGGGCCGCCCGGCTCGCCCGACGCCGATGGCGACCGCTTCATCGAGATCTGGAACCTCGTCTTCATGCAATACGAGCAGGTGCCCGGCACACGCGTGCCGCTGCCGCGCCCGTCGATCGACACCGGCATGGGGCTCGAGCGTGTCGCCGCGGTTCTGCAGGGCGTCCACGACAACTACGACATCGATCTCTTCCGAGCCCTGATCCGGGCGTGCGAGGACATCACCGACGTGCCGGCCGACGGTCCGCACCGGGCGAGCCACCGGGTGATCGCCGACCATCTGCGCGCCGCGAGCTTCCTGATCGCCGACGGCGTCATGCCGTCGAACGAAGGGCGCGGCTACGTGCTGCGCCGCATCATGCGCCGCGGCATGCGCCACGCGCAGCTGATCGGAGCGCGCGAACCGCTGATGTGGCGGCTCGTTCCGGCGCTGACGCGGGAGATGGGCCGGGCGTACCCGGATCTGCTGCGGGCCGAGGCGCTGATCGCCGAGACACTGAAGCTCGAGGAGACGCGCTTCCGCCGCACGCTGGAGCGCGGCCTGACGCTGCTCGACGAAGCGACCTCGCGGCTTGTTCCCGGCGCCGCCCTCGACGGCGAAACCGCCTTCCGCCTCTATGACACGTTCGGCTTCCCGCTCGACCTCACCGAGGACGCGCTGCGCGGCCGCGGCCTCGCCGTCGACACCGCGGGCTTCCAGGTGGCGATGGAGCGCCAGCGCGCCGAGGCGCGTGCGGCCTGGACCGGCTCCGGCGACGCAGCGGCGGAGACGATCTGGTACGGCATCAAGGATCGCGTCGGGCCGACCGAGTTCCTCGGCTACTCTGCCGAGCGGACCGAGGCGATCGTCACGGCGATCGTCCGTGAAGGTGTCTCGGTGCCGCGGCTCGAGACGGGCGAGAGCGGCCACGTGGTGTTCAATCAGACGCCGTTCTACGGCGAATCCGGCGGGCAAGTCGGCGATACCGGCACCGTGCGCGCCCCCGGCCTCACGGCGCACGTCACCGACACCCTGAAGAAGGCCGACGGCGTGTTCGTGCATGCGCTCGCCGTCGATGCCGGCGCGCTGGCGGTCGGCGATGCCGTCGAGCTCGCGGTGGATGGCGAGCGCCGGCGGGCGATCCGGGCCAACCATTCGGCGACGCACCTGTTGCACGCCGCCTTGCGGGCCGTGCTCGGCCGCCATGTGGCGCAGAAGGGGTCGCTGGTGGCCCCCGATCGGCTGCGGTTCGACTTCTCCCACCCGGTTCCGGTCGATGCATCCGAGCTCGGTCGCATCGAGGAGATCACCAACGCGGCGGTGCTGCAGAACGCCCCGGTCACCACGCGGCTGATGGCCGTCGACGAGGCCATCGCCTCCGGGGCGATGGCGTTGTTCGGCGAAAAATATGGCGACGAGGTGCGCGTCGTCACCATGGCGCGCGACGAGAGCGGTGCTCCTTACTCGACGGAGTTGTGCGGCGGCACGCACGTCGAGCGCACCGGCGACATCGGTCTGGTGACGGTGGTGGCCGAAGGCGGCGTGGCGGCCGGCGTGCGCCGGGTCGAGGCGCTGTCGGGCGCGGCGGCGCGCCATTATCTGAGCGAGCAGGATCGGCGCGTCCGCGGCCTCGCGCACATTCTCAAGACGACGCCAGACGAACTGCTGGCGCGCACCGAGGGCCTCGTCGAAGAGCGCCGCCGCCTCGAACGCGAGCTCATCGAAGCACGGCGCAAGCTGGCACTCGGTGGTGGCGAGGGGGCCGCGCCGACCGCCAAGGACGTCGGCGGCACCCGGTTCCTCGGCCGCGTCGTCACCGGCATTGCGCCGAAGGACCTGAAGACGGTGGCCGACGACGCCAAGCGGGCCGTCGGTTCCGGCGTCGTGTCGGTCGTCGGCGTCGCCGAAGACGGCAAGGCTGCCGTCGTCGTCGGTGTCACCGACGACCTCCTCGGTCGGTTCGATGCCGTTCAACTGGTACGCCTCGCCGCCGAGGCCCTCGGTGGCAAGGGCGGAGGCGGGCGTGCCGACCTCGCCCAGGCCGGCGGCCCCGACGGGAGTTGCGCCGAAGCGGCGAACGCGGCCGTCGAGGCCGCCCTCACCGCGTCCTGACGAACCTTCCCACCACCGGACGAGCGGCGGCCGAGGCGCAAGCTCTGCCGCCGCAAGGCCTGCCGCAGCCAGTCCTCCCGCAACAAGCTCTGCCGCCGCAAGCCTCCGCAGCTCTGCGCCGGTGGGCGATGATCCGGTCGTATTCGCGTCAAACTCTGTGGTCGCAGGCTTATCGTCGGGTCGCCGGACGATATGCGACCGCCAGAAGATCGTTGCCCAGGGCCCGACTTTCTGTCGTCGTGCCGTCGGTCTGACACAACCTCGAGCCGGGATGCGCTCGGTGGGCGGCATCGCACCGGCAGTGACGGCCGATGGGCGCGCAGGCTCGGCGCCCGCGCTCTGCCGCAAGCACCAAACCAAGATAGCGACTGGCATTGCAAAGGCGGCAACATCCCGGGCGGCCTGCCGGGACTTCTTCACCGAAGGAGCACAGCCGCACCCCCGCGCACTCTGGCTGGCAGCGGAGACATCATCTCCATCTGGCCTGCAGACCCTTCCACGCGCACAGCAGTACCGGAGCGCGAGGGTGGGGGAGTGCCGGCCCCCGAGCGACGGCCCATCCAGTACCGAGGCGGCCGGACCACCCCCAGCCACCGTCACCGAATCGGGCCGAATGGCGACGCTGCCGCGGCAAAGGACGCGGAAGGGCACGGCAAAACCGCGGCGTTGCGTCGGCTGGCGGGGGCCGGATGCCGGGCTCCCACCCTCCGAGAGTTAAGGAAACGTGAAGAAATCCGGGCCCAGACGGGGCATCCGCGGGCATTCGGCGGCGGTTGGGGGGTGCTTCTGTGGCGCTATCGCAACACTGCTTCCGGAACACCCCCTGCGAACGCCACAATCCGCGCTTTGCGATTGATGCGGCAGCGGCTGTGGGTATGTTCGGACCGACCGGAGCGGACCGGTCAACGCGTGTCCTTCAACGGTTCGCCGCCACGGACACAAACAGACCAACCGCTTCGCGCAACGGTCATCGCCGACGCAATCGCCTTCCGGGCTCCGGAAACGAAAGCCGAAGCTGCAAAGACGAGATGATGGAGATCTAAAGATGAACATGAAAGGCGTCGTCCTGGGCGTGGCCGGAGCGCTGGCCGTGACCGGTGTGCAGGCTGCCGACCTCCAGGTCGCTCCCGAGCCGGTCGATTACGTTCGCGTCTGCGACGCGTTCGGCACGGGCTTCCTCTACGTTCCCGGCACCGAGACCTGCTTCCAGATCCGCGGCCGCGTCCGCGCCGATTATCGCTTCGCGATCACCGGCCAGGGCAACTTCGGCGGCGTGAACTACCAGAAGCGCAATCAGAACGCGTACAACTTCCGCGCTCGTGCGTACTTCTATTCGGACTCGCGCACCAACACCGAGTACGGCCTGCTGCGCACGTTCGCCCAGCTTGAGATCCAGACCCAGACCGCCAATGGCGGTGACTCGCGGGTCAACCTCGACCAGGCGTTCATCCAGTTCGGTGGCCTGACCTTCGGTAAGGCGTACTCGTTCTTCGACTTCTACCAGACCCCGGGCTTCTTCGCTCCGTTCGAGCCGGCTCACTCCGACCAGAACACGCTGATGGCGGCCTACACCTTCGCCTTCGGCAACGGCTTCTCGGCTTCGGTCTCGATCGAAGACAACACCTACCGCCAGGGCTTCATCTGGGATCGTCAGCGTCCCAACTCGGCCTTCCTGCAGGACGGCTATGCCGGCGTGCGTTGGCCGGATCTGGTCGGCAACATCCGCGTCGATCAGGGCTGGGGTTCGGCTCAGTTGATGGGTGCTCTGCATGAGGTCCGCGCTGCCCGTCGTGGCGGTGCCGAGCTCGGCTGGGCGATCGCCGGTGGCGTCGTCGTCAACCTGCCGATGCTCGCCGAAGGCGACACCTTCGGTCTGCAGGCCGGCTACTCCAACGGTGCCGTGTCCTACGTCGCTCCGAACGCTTGGGGCCCGCGTGGCAACGGCCAGGCCGACGGCCGGCTCTTCCCGCGTGGCGGCAAGGGTCTCAGCCTGACGAACTCCTGGTCGGTCGCGGCCGGCTTCCAGCACTTCTGGGCGCCGAATGTGTCCTCCGGCTTCGGCGTGTCCTACCTGGACGTCGACGCCCCGGGCAAGCGCTTCGACTTCCAGAACTGGGACGTGCAGGGCAACATCGTCTTCACGCCGGTCGCTGGTCTCGAGACGGGCTTCGAGCTGCAGTACAAGACGATGCAGCCGTCGGGTAACGGCCGCACCGACAAGGACATGCTGGTCGGCACGTTCCGGGTGCAGCGCTCCTTCTGATCTGACGGAAGCCTGATCCGACGTACGTCGGTTCTGGACCAAGTCTGATCCTCGATCGAGCCCGGCGGGTCCTCCCGCCGGGCTCTTTCATTTCTCGATGCCAGCGGCCTTTGGGCCGCCCGCCTCAGGCCGTCGCGGCGATGCCGGGGCGGTCCTTGACCTTCAGCGAGCCCCTCCGGCGGGCAAGGGTGGTGAAAGTCCGAACCCGCCGACCCGCGGGCCAGTCCGAGCTTCGCTCCCCGGTCGGTCGGCCAGCGCCGTGCGTCCGGCTGATCCGATGCCGGCGGCTTGACCCGAGGCCTGAAAGATCGTCAATCGGCGCGGGGGCGGCGACAGCCGCCGTGGGTGCGGACGACGGAGCGGTGTGGTGCGTGAGACGAAAGCTGAGAACCTGATCCCCGGTGCGACCGGCGACTGGGAGGTCGTCGTCGGCATGGAAGTGCATGCCCAGGTCACGTCGGAGTCGAAGCTGTTCTCCGGGGCCTCGACCGCCTTCGGTGGCGCCCCGAACGCCCACGTCTCGCTCGTCGATGCGGCGATGCCGGGCATGCTGCCGGTGATCAACGAGGTCTGCGTCCGCCAGGCGGTGCGCACCGGCCTCGGGCTGAAGGCGGCGATCAACCTCCGGTCGGTCTTCGACCGCAAGAACTACTTCTATCCCGACCTGCCGCAGGGCTACCAGATCTCGCAGTACAAGCACCCGATCGTCGGCGAAGGCGAGATCCTCGTCGACCTGCCGAAGGGCGAGCAGATTCGCGTCGGCGTCGAGCGCATCCACCTCGAGCAGGACGCCGGCAAGTCGCTTCACGACCAGCACCCGACGATGAGCCACGTCGACCTCAACCGCTCGGGCGTCGCGCTGATGGAGATCGTCTCCAAGCCGGACCTGCGCTCGTCGGAGGAGGCGCGCGCCTACCTCACCAAGCTCCGGGCGATCCTGCGCTATCTCGGCACGTCGGATGCCGACATGGAGAAGGGCAACCTGCGCGCCGACGTCAACGTCTCGGTGCGCCGACCGGGCGAGGCGCTCGGCACGCGATGCGAGATCAAGAACGTCAACTCGATCCGCTTCGCCGGCCAGGCGATCGAGTACGAGGCGCGTCGCCAGATCGGCATCCTCGAGGATGGCGGCAAGATCGACCAGGAAACGCGCCTCTATGACGCGCGGGCCGGCGAGACGCGCTCGATGCGCTCCAAGGAGGAGGCGCACGACTACCGCTATTTCCCCGATCCCGACCTTTTGCCGCTCGAACTCGATCCGGCGATGATCGAGGAGATCCGCGCGAGCCTGCCGGAGCTGCCGGACGAGAAGCGCGCACGGTTCGTGGCCGACTATGGATTGTCGTTCTATGACGCGGGCGTTCTGGTTGCAGAGCAGTCTTCCGCTGCCTTCTTCGAGAGCGTCGCGAAAGGCCGCGATGCCAAGCAGGCGGCGAACTGGGTGGTGAACGAGCTGTTCGGCCGGCTCAACAAGGAAGGTCTCGCCATCGAGGCGAGCCCGATTTCTGCGTCGCGATTGGGCGGCCTCGTCGACCTCATCGCCGACGGGACGATCTCCGGCAAGATCGCCAAGGACCTGTTCGAGGTGATGTGGACCGAGCCAGGCGATCCGGCGGATCTCGTCGAGGCGCGTGGCCTGCGACAGGTGACGGACACTGGCGCCATCGAGGCGGCGGTCGATTCCGTCATCGCCGCAAACCCCGACAAGGTCGACCAGGCTCGCGCCAAACCAAGCCTGGCGGGCTGGTTCGTCGGGCAAGTGATGAAGGCGACCGGCGGCAAGGCGAACCCTCAGGCCGTCAATGCGCTGGTGAAGACAAAACTCGGGATCGAGGAGTAGGTCGCAGCGGCGGCTGGCGGCCAATCAGCGCCGTTTGCCGGCGCGCCGGGCCGCATGCCGTCCGGGCAGAGCGTCAGGCGCGCGTCCGCGGATCGGCAGGCGCGGCCGGCGGGAGGTGCCGCCGTGCCGACGCCAAGAGGCCGGCATCGGGCGATAGGGCGCCAGCGCCGCAATCAGCGCGGCAGCAGACCCCGCGAGTCGGGATAGGCCCAGCATCACGATCCTCCCTGTGGCGTCCGGCGCGGCCAGTCGCAGGTCTTTCGAAGCCAACGGGCCCAAGCTCAGCTCGCTGCGGTGGCGGTCCTCACCTCAACGCCCCCCGCCGGCTACGGTTGCCGCGAGCCTGCGGCGTGTGTCGGCATTGCCGGCAGGATGTCTGCCGTCGGCCTTGCGGACGGACCGCCCACATTTCAATCGTACCCGCCCGCCGATGCGCAGCTTGGACGTCGCTCCGGTAGCGCTTAAGTGTGGGTGTTGCTTCCCCCCTGGAGACCTCCCCGATGAGTGTCACGCAGTCGCAGCCGATCGAGCTGCACGTCTGGCCGACCCCGAACGGCTACAAGATCAGCATCATGCTCGAGGAACTGGGCGTCCCCTACGACGTCAAGTTGGTCGACATCGCCAAGGGTGACCAGTTCAAGCCGGAGTTCCTGAAGATCGCCCCGAACAACCGGATGCCGGCGATCGTCGATCCGGAAGGGCCGGGCGGCGCGCCGATCTCGGTGTTCGAGTCCGGGGCCATCCTGCAGTATCTCGGCCGCAAGTTCGGCCGCTTCTACCCGACCGACGAGCGCCAGCGGGTGGCGGTCGAGGAGTGGCTGATGTGGCAGATGGGCGGCTTCGGACCCATGCTCGGCCAGAACCACCACTTCGCCGTCTACGCGCCCGAAAAGATTCCCTACGCGATCAAGCGCTACCGCGACGAAACGCACCGCCTCTATGGCGTGCTCGATCGCCGGCTCGCCGGCCGCGAGTTCGTCGCCGACGAATACTCCATCGCCGACATGGCGATCATCGGCTGGTCGCGCGGCCACGAGCGCCAGGGCATGGACATCGCCGAGTTCCCGAACGTGAAGCGCTGGATCGACGCGATGGTGGCGCGGCCGGCCGTGCAGCGCGGCCTCGACGTCGGCAAGGACGCGACGAAGCGCGACCTGTCCACTGACAAAGAGGCCCAGAAGGTGCTGTTCGGCCAGCGGGCCAGCTGACGCGCCGAGTGCCGCGGGCGGGTGGCCGCGCTCAGCGCCCGGCGGCCCGCCGGCGGGCGCGACGCGCCCGGGCGGCGCTGGCCAGCGTCATCAGGAGGTTGCCGGTGATCGCTTCCGACAGCGCCGCGGTGCGGCGGGTGGCGACGATCGCCTCCTCGATCTTCGCCGCGGCGGTGTCGAGATCGGCGAGCGACCACAGGCCGAGCGCGTCCGCGACCACGGGCTTGCGACGGAAGAACACCGGCGGCATCATCCGCTCGACGGCGGCGGCGGGGGCGGCGCCCTCCTCGACGAGCAGGCGGCCGCGCGCCAGCGCGTGCACCTGGCGCAGGGTCGCCGACAGGATCGCCGGCGCCGCGGTGCCGGCACGCAACAGCCGCGACAGCGTCCGGTCGAGATCAGCGACGGCGCCGGTGAGGGCTGCGTCGATCGTCGAATCGAGCGTCTCGGCGGCGGTGTCGCCGATCACCGCCTCGACGTCGGCGAGCCGCACCCGCCCGGTGCCGTGGGCGTAAAGCGCGAGCTTCTCGATCTCGGCGCGGGTCTGCCGGCGGTCGGCGCCGAGCAGGTCCTTCAAAGCGGCGCGGGCGTCGGCCTCCACCTCGAGGCCGTCGCGGCGGGCGATCTCGTCGATGATGCGCTCGATGTCGGCCGCCTCGTCGGCATAGCAGGCGAGCGCCGCGGCCGAGGCGTGGTCCTCGACCCGCTTGCGCAGACCCGTGCCCTTCTTGAGGTCGCCGGCCTCCACCACCACCAGCGCGTCCTCAGGCGGCGCGTCGAGCAGCGGCGCCAGCGCCGGCTCGATGGCGCGGGTGCCGGCATCGCGCACCCAGATGGTGCGGCGGCCGCCGAACAGCGCGATGGTGCGCGCCTCGTCGGAAAGCCGTCCGGGGTCGGCGGCGACCTCGGCGCCGTCGAGCCGGACGAGCGAGAACGGATCGGCGGCACCGCGGTTCGCCGCCTCGACCAGCGCCCGCGCGCGCTCGGCGACGAGGCCCTGCTCCGGGCCGAACACCAGCACGACGGCGGGCGCGCGCGACGGGTCGGCGACGAGGCGGTCGAAGTCGCGGGGCTTCAGCGCGACCATCGGCGCGCCCCGCTCAGCGGTGCGTCGCGAAATAGGCCGCGAGGCGGATGCGCAGGTCGGCCGCGATCGTCTTGGCGGCGCGCGATTCGGCGTCCTCCAGGGCGCGCACATTGGCGAAGCGCTGGCTGGAGAAGTCGTAGGAGGCGTCGGCGGCGGAGTTGCCGGTGAGCAGCGTCCGGCCGGTGGTCGAATCGGCGAGGACGAAGGACGCCGACAGCGAGACGATGTAGGAGGCCGGCACTTCCGACAGCCGCTCCACCGCCACCGATGCCTCGGTGCGGGTGAGGAAGACGCGCAGCGAGTACTGGGCGTCGGGCGCCTCCTCGCCGCCGGTGAAGGCGAAGATCAGCTCGTTGCGCAGCACCTGCTCGACGCGGTTGCGGGCGGGCTGGATGGCGATCTTGGCGAGTTCGGTGGCCACCGGCGTGCCGGAGCCCGGCGCATCGGCATAAAGCGGGCGGACGACGCAGCCGCCGAGGGCGAGGGCCACGACGAGGAGCGGGGCGAGGAGGGCGGCGGCGTGGCGGAGGCTGCGCTGCGGCGTCGGGGTCGCCGGCTGAGGCGTCGGGGTCGGACCAGCGGTGTGGGACTCGCGGCCCCCCCTCCCTGCCCTCCCCCGCGAGGGGGGAGGGTTCGCGTCGAGATTGGGTTGGGGGGATTGCCAAAATTTCAAACGTAACCCTCCCCCCTCGCGGGGGAGGGTAGGGAGGGGGGGAGCGGCGGATGCGGTGTCCCGAGGGGGCAGCAAGGCCGCCAGCGTGTTCACGCGAACGCGCGCCGCCGCGAGGAGGCCTCGGGCAGCGGGTCCACCCGCGGGAGGCGACCGCCCCTCAACCCACCACATTGACGATCCTCTGGGGCACGACGATCACCTTTTTCGGGGCCCGGCCCTCGAGGTGGCGGCGGACCTCGTCGAGCGAGAGGGCGGCGGCCTCGACGTCGGCCGCCGGCGCATCGCGCCGCACCGTCACCTCGCCCCGCCGCTTGCCGTTCACCTGCACCGGCAGCACCACCACGTCCTCGACGAGCAGCGACCGGTCGACCACCGGCCACCCTTGAGTCGCTACCAGCCTAGCATGGCCGAGCGCCGACCAGCATTCCTCGGCGAGGTGCGGCATCATTGGAGCGAGGGCCTGGACGAGCATCTCGAGCGCCTCGCGCAGACCCGCGGCGAGCGGCGAGGCGGCGTCGAACGGCTCCTGGGCGGCGCGGGCGAGGACGTTGACGAGCTCGTGCAGCCGCGCGACGGCGCGGTTGAAGGCGAGCTGCTCGATGTCCTCCTCGATCGCGGCGAGCGCCTTGTGGGCGGCCTTGCGCGCCTCGAAGGCGGTGCCCTCGGCCGCCGCCGGGGCGGGCGTGCCGACCGGCGGCAGCCTCGACGCGGTCTCGGCGACGAGGCGCCAGACGCGCTGCACGAAGCGCTGGGCGCCGGCGACGCCGTCCTCGGTCCAGATGACGTCGCGCTCGGGCGGCGAGTCCGACAGCATGAACCAGCGCGCGGTGTCGGCGCCGTAGCCGGCGATGATGTCGGACGGGTCGATTGTGTTGCGCTTCGCCTTGGACATCTTCTCGATCGCACCGATCGCGACCTCGGCACCGGTCGCACGCTCGACGGCGCGGCGGACCCCATCGACCTCGGTGATGTCAACCTCGGCCGGGCTTACATACGTGCCGTCCGCCCGCTTGTATGCCTCGTGAAGCACCATTCCTTGCGTGAACAGGCCGGCGAAGGGCTCATCGAGGCCGATGTGGCCGGTCGCCTTCATCGCCCGCACGAAGAAGCGCGAGTAGAGCAGGTGCAGGATCGCGTGCTCGATGCCGCCGATGTACTGGTCGACGGGCAGCCAGCGGTCGGCGACGGCGGGCTCGGTGGGCGTCGCCGCGTTGGGCGCGGTGAAGCGGGCGAAGTACCAGGACGAGTCCACGAAGGTGTCCATGGTGTCGGTCTCGCGCCGCGCCGGGCCGCCGCACTGCGGGCAGGCGACGTTGCGCCAGGTCGGGTGGCGGTCGAGCGGGTTGCCCGGCTTGTCGAAGTCGATGTCGTCCGGCAACTGCACCGGCAGGTCGGCCTTCGGCACCGGCACGACGCCGCACTCGGCGCAGTGGATGACCGGGATCGGACAGCCCCAGTAGCGCTGGCGCGAGATCCCCCAGTCGCGCAGGCGGTAGTTCACCTGCCGGGCGCCCTGCGGCGCGCCGTCGAGCGTCTCGCGCTCCAGCCGCCGGGCGACGGCGTCCTTGGCCTCGGGAACGGTCAGGCCGTCGAGGAAGTCAGAGTTGTAGAGGCGGCCGTCGCCGACATAGGGCTCCTCGCCGATGGCGAAGGTTGCCGCGTCGGCGTCCGGCGGCAGCACCACCGGGATCACCGGCAGGCCGTATTTGCGGGCGAACTCGAGGTCGCGCTGGTCGTGGGCCGGGCAGCCGAAGATGGCGCCGGTGCCGTATTCCATCAGCACGAAGTTCGCGACATAGACCGGCAGCCGCCGGCCCGGGATCAGCGGGTGCTCGACGGTGAGGCCGGTATCGTAGCCCTTCTTCTCTGCCGTCTCCAAGACGGCGACGCTGGTGCCCATGCGGCGGCACTCGGCGACGAATTCGGCGAGGCCGCCGTCGGTCTCCGCCGCCACCTTGGCGACCGGGTGGTCCGGCGACAACGCCAGGAAGCTCGCGCCGTACAGCGTGTCGGGGCGCGTCGTGAACACCTCCACCGAGGTGCCGACGTTGGTCGGCGGCGTCATCGCGAAGCGGACGCGCAGGCCTTCCGACCGGCCGATCCAGTTCTTCTGCATCAGCCGGACCTTCTCCGGCCAGCGGTCGAGCCCGTCGAGCGCCGTCAGAAGGTCCTCGGCATAGTCGGTGATGCGCAGGAACCACTGGGTCAGCTCGCGCTGCTCGACGAGAGCGCCCGAGCGCCAGCCGCGGCCGTCGATCACCTGCTCGTTGGCGAGCACGGTCATGTCGACCGGGTCCCAGTTGACCTTGGAGGTGCGGCGATAGGCGAGGTTGGCCGCCAGGAAGTCGAGGAACAGCTCCTGCTGGCGGTGATAGTAGGCGACGTCGCAGGTGGCGAACTCGCGCGACCAGTCGAGCGACAGGCCCATCGACTTCAGCTGCGCGCGCATCGTCGCGATGTTCTCGTAGGTCCACGCCTTCGGGTGGACCTTGTTCTGCATCGCCGCGTTCTCGGCCGGCATGCCGAAGGCGTCCCAGCCCATCGGGTGCAGCACGTTGAAGCCGCGGGCGCGCTTGTAGCGGGCGACGACGTCGCCCATCGCGTAGTTGCGCACGTGGCCCATGTGGATGCGCCCCGACGGATAGGGGAACATCTCGAGCACGTAGTAGGGCGGGCGCGGGTCGTCGTTGTTCGTGCGGAAGACCTCGGCGGCGGCCCATGCGGCCTGCCACCGGCCCTCTGCTTCGGGGGCGTTGTAGCGCTCCGTCGTCGTCATCTGGGGTCCGGACCGGGTGCTGGAAAAGGCTGAGGATTCCCGCGGACTGACAACAGAATTCACCGCCACGGTCAACTGTCCGGCCCCGGCGGTTGCCGGCGGGCCGTGGCTGCGCTACCCCCGGCGGACGCACCCCCGCGACACGCCGGAGCCCCGCCGATGACCGAAGCCGATGATCGCGACGACACCCCGTCCGCCCGGCTGGCGGCGATCGGCGCCCGCATCGCCCGGGCCGAGCGCATCGCCCACCGGCCAGAGGGCGCGGTGACGCTGGTGGCGGTGTCGAAGACCTTCCCCATGGAGGACGTCGAGGCGCTGATTGCGGCCGGCCAGCGCGTTTTCGGCGAGAACCGCGTGCAGGAGGCGAAGGCGAAGTTCCCGGCGCTGCGGGAGAGCCACGCGGACCTTGAGCTGCACCTGATCGGCCCGCTGCAATCCAACAAGGCGCGCGAGGCGGTTGCGCTGTTCGACGTCATCCACACCGTCGACCGGGAGAAGATCGCCGCCGCGCTGGCCGAGGAGATCGTGAAATCGGGTCGGCGGCCGCAGCTGCTCGTGCAGGTCAACACCGGCGAGGAGCCGCAGAAGGCCGGCGTGCCGCCGCGCGAGGCGGTGGCGTTCGTGACGCGCTGCCGCGACACCTTCGCGCTGCCGGTGGTGGGGCTGATGTGCATTCCACCGGCCGACGAGCCGCCGGGGCCGCACTTCGCGCTCTTGCAGAAGCTCGCCGGGGAGGCGGGGCTCTCGCAGCTGTCGATGGGGATGTCGGCGGACTTCGAGATCGCGATCGGCTTCGGCGCGACGCACGTGCGCGTCGGCAGCGCGCTGTTCGGCTCGCGCCCGCAGCCCGCCTGAAAGGCACTCCCCGCAATCGCTGGTGACAGCGGCGTTCCGAAACCGGCCTGGCTGAAGCTCGCCGAAACCGGCCTTCCTCAAAATTGAAGCGGTGGGTTCGTGCCGTCAGGCGGCGACCGCCTCGGTGGTCGCCGCCGGCTCGGCCAGCCGGCTACGGAACTTGCGCGGTTTGTCGTCGTAGAGGATGCGCCCGCGGGCGAAGGCGTCGGCCTGCAGCGCGGCGCGGCGGGCGCCGATGACGGCAAGGACGCGGCCGGCCTCCACCGCGCCACCGGCGAGCGCCGGATCAGCCGTGACGGTGTCGGCGAGAACCGCGAAATCGTGGTCCTCGCCGAGCAATTCGCCGAGCTCGTCGAGGGCGGTGACGATGGAGGCGTCGGCGGCGGCGGTCCGCTTCTCCGCGAGCTTGGACAGGTGCCAGCGGTGCTTCACCGCTTTCCGCCAGTCGTGCAGACACTCGTCGTCGTCGGTGGTCGCCGCGGCGGTGGCGAGCGCCTTGCGACCGTCGCGATAGGCGTTCTCCAGCCCCGCCAGCAAGACATCGACCCGACCGGCCCGCTTGCCCCACCAGAGGTCGCTCGCCGCTTCCGCCTCGTCGGCGAGTGCCGTCGCGGCGGCCTGCACCGGTGGGAGTTCAGCGTGAACGGCCTTGGCGCGGGCAGTCAGCACGCCGGCGAGGTGGCGCAGCGCGTCGCCGTCCGCCTCCTCCGCGTCGGCGGCGAGGCGCTCTGCGGTCGCGGCCATCACGTCGGCGTCGCGGGCGGCGGAGAGCGAGCGGGCGATGTCGCCGAGGCGGCGGCCGTGGAGACGCGCGGTCTCGCCGGCGAGCGGGCGCAGCGCCCGCAGGATCGTGCGAGCCCGTTTCAGGCGACGGCGCGCCTTGTGGATGCGCTTGTCGAGGCCCTCGCTCTCGTCGAGCAGGGTCTCGCGTGCCGACGTGATGTCGTCATAGAGCTGCTGGCGCAACCCTGATGCGGCATTGCGGGTAAGCGAAACCGCGATCGCCAAGGCTGCCCTCCGCTCGACGGCCGCGTCAGGCGGCGGGCTGGCCCGTGGCGGGGAGGCCGATCGGGCACGAGACACCGGTGCCGCCGATGCCGCAGTAGCCGTTCGGGTTCTTCGCCAGGTACTGCTGGTGGACGTCCTCGGCATAGTAGAACGGCCCGGCGGGGGCGATCTCGGTCGTAATCGTGCCGTGGCCGGCCTTCAGGAGCGCGGCCTGGTACTCCGCCTTGACGCGGCGGGCGACCTCGAGCTCGTCGGCGTCGGCGAGATAGATCGCCGAGCGGTACTGGGTGCCGACATCGTTGCCCTGGCGCATGCCCTGGGTGGGGTTGTGGGTCTCGAAGAACACCTTGAGCAGCGCCTCGAGCGACAGCACCGCCGGGTCGTAGACCACCAGCACCGCCTCGGTGTGGCCGGTCATGCCGGTGCACGTCTCCTGATAGGTCGGGTTCGGCGTCGACCCGCCGGCATAGCCGACGGCGGTGACGTAGACACCGGGCGTCTGCCAGAGCTTGCGCTCGGCGCCCCAGAAGCAGCCGAGGCCGAGCACAGCCACCTTGAGGCCTTCGGGGAACGGCCCCTTCAGGGGTCGTCCGGTGACGAAATGGCGGTCGGCCGTGGGGAGCGGGTCCGGACGGCCGGGAAGCGCCTCCCCCGCAGGGGGGATGGCGAGCTTTTTGGTGAGGATGTCGAGCAGGAACATGACGCCAATATAGGGTGCCGAGCGGCTTTGGTCCAACGGGTGGATGCAAAGACCCTCGACGCTGACGGCGACGCTGACGGCGCGACCCGGCCAACGCGGTTCAGCTGCGGTGCTCAGAGAAGACTCATGATAAAGGCGAGAAGCTGCAGAATTTCCAGTTCGCAGAGACGTTAAAGTCTATGCGTTATTCGACGCTGTCATTTAAAATAAATATTTGTTTTCTTGATTATAACAAAGAATATCTAAAATATTCGGAGTGATAATTAACTGAAAGCAATGCGTTATGCGCAAATATTGTCTTATTGGATTTCTTGGTTTATCGCCGACGCGGCGGGTCTCCTAGAATCGCTGCCATTCCGGCCGCTCAACCCCTCTTCCGGACGGGCTGTCAGGACGATCAGCTGAGGCGCGTGCGGGCGGCCCTGCCGAGCGCCTCGGCGCGTGTCTCGCCGGGGGTGCGGCCGAAGCGCCGCTTATAGTGCCGGCAGAATTGCGACTGGTCGGAGAAGCCGTGGGTCTGGGCGACCATCGCCAGCGAGCCACGCCGGCGCGGGTCACGCAGCGCGCCGTCGGCCTCGGTCAGCCGCTGCTCGATCGTCCAGCGCCCCATCGTCGTGCCCGCCGCTGCAAACAGCCGGTGCAGATAGCGCACCGACAGGCCGCAGTCGGCGGCGATCAGGGCGGGCGTCGCGTCCGGCTCGGCCAGGCGGCGCCGGATCGCCGCCTTGATGCGCCTGAGGTGTGCCGCCGCCACGGCGCTCTCGCCGCTCTCGGTGTCGCGCTCGCCCTCCTCGGTGAGCGCTAGCGCCAGAAGCTCCAGCAGCTGCCGCGCGGCGACCGGTGCGCGCCCGGGATCGAGGCCATCGGCGTTCGCCATCACCGAGCGCGCGAAGTCGATGAACAGGCCCGAAAAGCCCACGGGGCGGCCGATCGTGCGGCCCTGGAAGGTGCGGCCGCGTGGCAGGAAGCCGTCGAGCAGCGATTCCGGCAGCCGCACTACCAGAAGCTCGTTGTCGCCGGGCTGGTGCAGCTCGTAGGGCAGGTCGCCGCGTTCGGTCAGGAAGCACTGCGCCGGGCAGTGGGCGTGCGACGCCTCCTGCTCGAAGAACAGGTCGCCCCGGAGCGGGATCGTCACGAGGTGGTAGCCTTCGGCATGGGCGGCGATCTGCAGCGGCCGGCGCCGGTAGGTCACCGGCGTCGAGACGATGCGCGACAGCGACACCGCCCCCACCGGCTGCACCGCCAGGCGCCCGTGGAAGTCCCGGCCGCCCGCGGAGCGCACCTCCTGCAGGTAGTAGGTCGCCGAGATCGCCCGCTCCCACTCTCGCTCGGCGAGGCCCCCGGTCCCGCGGGTGACGATCTCGTGCGGCATCGCGCGCTCCACAGTCACGGCTTTCGTCCTCCAAGACGAACTGATCGACGGCGGAAAGCAAGAAGCATTCCCCCTCGCTCCCCGGTCCACAAGGCCCGCCGACCCCTCCCGCGGGCTTGTGAGGCGAGGCAGCCGATCTGACGCCGAGGGCACCGTCTGACGAAAGCGCGTGCAGTCTGCGCCAATCCGCCGGCCGCAGGGGGTGCTCAGATCACCCGTCCAACGCCGCGCGGGGAGCCGTCCAATGTCCACCAGCTCTGAGACCATCGTCGATGCCGGCAAGGGCATCCGCTTCAAGCGCAATACGAGCGACATCATCCCAGTGCTCGATTTCAGCCCGATGCTGTCGAGCGACCCGGAGATCCGCAAACAGATCGCCCCGGCACTGCGCAAGGCGTGTACGGACGTCGGCTTCTTCTACATCGTCAACCACGGCATTCCCGACGCCGTCATCCGCCGCGCCTACCAGGCGATGCAGCGCTACTTCGCGCTGCCGGCGGCCGAGAAGATGAAGAACCACTACATGTCGACGCCCAATCATCGCGGCTATGTCGGCAACGGCGACATCAACGCCGACCACGAGCTCAAGGGCAACGACATGCACGAGGCCTTCGAGGCCGCACACGACCTGCCCGAGGACGACCCGGACTATCTGAAGGGCATCAAGTTCTACGGGCCGAACCAGTGGCCCGACGCGCCGCCGGAATTCGCCTCGGCGATCGGCACCTATTTCGACACCCAGCTCGAGTTCGGCAAGACGATGCTGCGCGCCTTCGCGCTCGCCCTCGAGCTGCCGGAGACCTACTTCGACGCACTGTACAACAAGCCGATGTCGCGGCTGCGGGCCTGCTACTACCCGCCCCAGCAGCCCGACTGGGACCTCTCCAAGATCGGCATCGGCGCCCACCGCGACTACGAGCTGTTCACCACCGTCTGGCAGTCGCCCCAGCCCGGGCTGCAGGTGAAGGGCGTCGGCGGCGACTGGGTGGAGGTGACGCCGATCGACGGGACCTTCGTCATCAACCTCGGCAACCTCATGCAGCGCTGGAGCAACGACGTCTTCCTGTCGCGGCCGCACCGGGTGGTCAATCTCACCACCGAGCACCGCTACTCGATCGTGCAGTTCTTCGGCGTCGACTATGACGCCAGCCTCGACGCCTTCCCGACCTGCGTCACGGACGAGCGACCCGCGCGCTATCCGCCGATCTCCTGCGGGAAGAACACCGAGGATCAGGTCGCCCAGACCTACTACAAGAAATAGCCGCGCCTCCGGGCTCGCCCACCCCTCACGTTTCCCACTGGTCGGCGCCCCGTGCGCCGCCGGAGGGCCCTTCCCGGAGTCCATCATGGGTCTCTTCAGCCTCGACGGCCGCACCGCGCTCGTCACCGGCGGCAGCCGCGGCATCGGCGCGGCGATCGTCGCCCTGTTCGCCGAGCACGGCGCCAAGGTCGGCTTCTGCCACTACCGCGACGACGACAACGCCGCGGCGCTGGCCGCCACGCTGTCCGAGAAGGGCCACGCCGTCGTCCACACCGCCTGCGACGTCGCGCTGGAGGACGATGTCGCGGCACTCGCTGCCTGGAGCACCGGGGCGCTCGGCCCCGTCGACATCCTCGTCAACTGTGCCGGCATCGGCGACGACGTGCCATTCGAGAAGATCTCGCTCGCCGCCTTCGACCGTATGATCGGCGTCCACCTGCGCGGCACCTTCATGGTGAGCCAAGCCTTCTATCCGGGGATGGTCGAGCGCGGCTATGGCCGGATCATCAACCTCGCCTCGCAGCTCGCCTACAAGGGCGGCGTCAACGTCGCCCACTACTGCGCCGCCAAGGGCGGCATCGTCAGCCTGACGCGGGCGCTCGGCCAGGAGGCGGCGCCGAAGGGCGTGCTGGTCAACGCCATCGCGCCGGGCCCGATCGACACCGACATGCTGCGCGGCTTCAGCGAGGACTGGAAGGCCTGGAAACAGACGCAGCTGCCGATCGGCCGCTTCGGCCACGTCGACGAGGTCGCCCCGACGGCCCTGCTTCTCGCCTCGAAGGCGGGCTCCAACTATGTCGGCCAGACGCTGTCCCCGAACGGCGGCGACGTCTTCCTCTGACGGCAGAGACCGTGGCGCGGCGCGCGGCCAGTACCGCGGGCCGCGGCTCCCTCACTGTGGAGCGGGCGGCTCGGGCGAGGCCTGCGGGTCGTCCGGAGGGGGCGGCTCCGGATAAGGCGGCTCGGGGTACGGCGGCTCCGGATAGGGCGGCGCGTCGTCCGCCGCTCCGCCACCGCCGAAGCAGGCCCAGTAGTCCGCCCCCGTCGTCTCGCGGACGCAGGCGGTGACCGACGAGAGCTCGTCCTCGTAGTCGTACTGCATGTAGGGCGCGATCAGGTAGCGGACGCTGTCGTCCTCGGAATTGCCGAAGCGGTCGAGCGTGCCGGCGAGCTCGGGGCTCACCATCAGGATGGCGTCGAGCAGTTCGTTGCCCTTCAGGAAGTTGTCGGGCAACTGGTCGAACGGACCGTCGAGGTAGCTGTTGACGCCGGTGGCCCCGGCGTTGACGCCGACGAGGATCTGCCGGGGCGCCATCCGATCGGCATAGAAGGCAAAGCCCGTGCGGCGGCCGAGCGTCAGCCGGTCGGAGACGGGCGAGGCGATGAACTCGTCCGGCGTCGGTACCGTCTCGTCGAGGACGAACAGGAACTGCCGCTCCTCCGGCCGGAAGACGAGGAAGAAGCGGATGCCGGATTCGTCGAACACCGGCCCGAGATAGCGCTCCCCCGGCAGCAGCACGCCCTCCGGCGGAACCACGTCCGAGAGGTCGTTCAGGCGGAAAAGCACGCTGCGGCCCTCGAACGTCACGCGGTAGGTGAGCGGACCGACCTTCTCCACATTCACGCCGTCGGCGGCGCCCCACACCTTGGTGTAGTCGGTCTCGTCCTGCTGCCAGGCGGTGAAGTCCTTGAAATAGGTCATGTGGACCTTGCCGAGGTCGCGCGTCTCGGCATCGAGCCTGAGGTTGCCCGCCCAGCGGATGCCGCCGTCGGTGAAGCCGAAATAGAAGTAGTTCTCCGTCGGATAGACCATCACCTCGTCCGGCAGGCTCGCCAGCACGTAGCGCAGCACGGTGGCCATGTCGGTGACGTCGAGGCGGGACGGCGCCGTCACCTCCTCGACGTAGCGCTGATTGGTCTCGAGCCGCGGCAGGTCTGACGCTGCCTCCGCCGCGGTGGCCGGCGGCGCGCCGGCCAGCAGAAATGCTACTGACATGCTTCCAGCCAGGGCACATGCCCTGGCCAATGTCCCTGCTGTCGGCCGTTCCCGGGCCGTGGCCGGCGGCTTCGAAAGGGATCCCGCCGCGCAGAGCGCCACTGCCGCCAGGCCCGTCGCACGGCTCGTGTTGCCGTGCGCGGCGGGAAACCGTTGAGCCGTCATTCGCCGCAGCCTCATCCCTTGTCCGACCGGTTCTTGTTGTGGCGGGCTCCGTCACCCTGCTGCTTCGGCGGCTTCTGCTGCTGTTGCTGCTTCGCAGGCTTCTCCTGCTTCTGTGTTTGCTGTTGCTGCTTCTGCGACTGCTGCTTCTGTTGTTGCTGTTTTTGTTGTTGCTGCTGAGGTTGCTTCTTCGGCTTGTCGGGCTTCGCCTGCTGCTGCTGCGAGCGGGAGCGGCTGTGGCCCTGGTTGGCGTCTTCGCGCTGCTGTGACTTCGACCGCGCGTGCTGGGGTTTGTCGGCCTGCTGCGAGCGCGAACGGCTGTGGGCAGGCTTGGCGTTGTCGCGCTTGTCCGACTGCGCCTTGCTGTGCTTCGGCTTCTCCTGCTGCTGCGAGCGCGAGCGGCTGTGCGCCGGTTTCGCGTCGTCCCGCTTGTCCGACTGCGCCCGGCTGTGCTTCGGCTTCTCCTGCTGCTGGGAGCGCGTGCGGCTGTGCGCGGGCTTGGCGTCGTCCCGCTTGTCCGATTGCGCCCGGCTGTGCTTCGGCTTCTCCTGCTGCTGCGAGCGCGTACGGCTGTGCACCTTGGCGTCGTCGCGCTTGTCCGACTGCGCCCGGCTGTGACGCGGGCCGTCGTTCTTGCGCTGCGATTCCGCCCGGCCATGCACCGCCGGCTGCTTGTGCGAGCGGTCGCGCTCATGCTGCTGTTTCTGCGAGCGATCCTTAGCGTGGTGCTGGTTCAGCGACCGCTGGCGCTCGTGGTCGCGGTTCTGCGAGCGTTGGCGATCATGGTCCCGCGAGCGCCTGGTGTCGTGGCCACGGTGCAGCGTCTCCTGCCGGCTGTGCCACGACCGGTCCTTGCCGTGCCAGGAGCGATCCTTCGCGTGCCAGGAGCGATCCTTGCCGTGCCACGAGCGGTCCCGGCTGTGCCAGGACTGGCGGCGGTCGTGCCACGAGCTCTGCTTGAAGTGCCACGAGCGGTCCTTGCCGTGCCACGAGCGCGCCCGCGTGTGCCAGCTGAGATTGCGGCTGTGCCACGAGCGGTTGTTGAAGTGCCACGAGCCGTTCTTCCAGTGCCACGAGCGATCGCGCCAGTGCCAGGACCGGTTGCGCGAGTGCCACGAGCGGTCGCGCGAATGCCACGAGCCGTTCTTCCAGTGCCAGGACTGGTCGCGCTGGTGCCAGGACTGGTTGCGGTGATGCCAGGACCGCTCGCGAGAGTGCCAAGACCAGCTGCGCTCGTGCCACGACCGGTTGACGTTGTGCATCGGCGAAGCGTTGCGCTGGTGCGTCATGGCGCGCTGGTGCACCGCCGGTGGCGGCAGCGGCGCCGCCAGCACCGGCGGCGGCACGATGATCTCCGGTGCCTCCGTCACGACCGTGCAGCGCTGCAGGATGTCGATGTCGCCCGAAAACGTCGCCTGATTGCGGTCGACTCCCACCGGCCCGCCGCTCGTGTCGAGCCCGACGTCGGAATCGATCATATAGGACGCCTGCGGCCCGTCCGCCGGCGTCACCGGAGCGGCTGGCGCCGGCACGGCATAGGCCGCCTCCGGCCCGACCTCCTGCAAAAGCCCCTCCGGTGTGCCCTGCAGGCCGTCGACGAAGCCCGTGTCCTCGAAATTGCCGGTGGAGGGCTCGAGGCAGGCGCCGCGTGGCGAACAGAGATTGTCGCCCGTCGCCCAGACGAAACCGTTCTGGCGGGAGAGATCCTCGATGCCGGCGTCGGTGTAGCCGTAGCCGAAATCGCAGCCGCCGCCGGCGCTGGCGCGCAGCCGCGGCGGACCGTGGTCCTGGCGCTCGTAGAAGCCGACGTCGTAGCGCCCAGCCGGCAGCCAGACACCGTCGTCGCCGAGTTCGTAGCGCAGCACCCGCGATTCGTGCGGGCTCGCGAACGCGTCCTCGGCACCGAGGCCGAGATTGCGCACGCCACCGCGCTCGGCGAGCAGCATGACGCGGCGGTCGCCGCAGGCGGCGAACTCGATGTCGGAGACCGGACGGCTGTTCTCCGCCATCGCCCCTGCGCCGGGATCGTCGCCGAAGAAGGCCGGCACGAAGAACTCGCGCCGCACGCTCGTCGGGTCGAAGCCGCCACTGGCGTCGAGCCGCACCGACCAGACGCTGTTGTACTGCTCGTCGTCGACGCTCTCCCACTCAGGATTGCCGAAGCCGTCGCTGCCCCACACGGCGTAGAACAGCCGGCTCTCGCCGCCGGCCACCGCCGGCCGCACCGCGAGGCCCCAGATGCGGCGGCGGAAGTCGGCGAAGTTCCAGCACGCCGGCGTCCGCTCGAACGGTCCGGCCGCGCAGTCGCCGACGCGCGCCGCGCTGGCGCGGTCGAAGGCGACCGCCGGCAGCGACAGCGCCTCGCCGGTCTCCGCGTCGAGGAAGCCCCGCCGCCCCTCGACGCCGTGGTCGAAGCGGCCGAGCTCGCTGCCGTCCTCGGCCGACAGGCGGTGGATCATGCCGGTCTCGAGATCGGAAACGTAGAGCTGCCGCGTCTGCGGATCGTAGGCGATGTTGCCGAGCGCGGCGCCGGTGTTGCGGCGGCCGTCGAGCGTGATCTCGGCGAAGTATTCCGGCACGTAGCCGGTATCGGCCGGCAGCCGGTAGATCGTGCCTGGGCCGGATTCCGGCCCCCACATCCCGGCCATCCAGTCGCGCGTGCCGGGCTCGAGGTGCAGGCCATAGGCGGAAGTGGCCGTCACGAAGATGTTGGGCTCCGCCGCGTCGTCGATGGCGATGCCGAAGATCTGGCCGACGTCTGCCGCCGTCGCCGGCGCCCGCTGCGGCACCGACAGCACGTGCTGGCCGACCGGCGGCTCGCCGATGGCGCGCAGGTCGAAGATGCTGCCGACGACGCCGTCGAGATCGATCGCCGGGAAGCCGCCGCCCGATCCCTCCCGCGTCACCGTGCCGGAGAAGCGGGTGTGGTAGGCCTCGCCCGCCTCCAGCGGCGGCCCTCCCGGCTCCGGCGCCGGTGGCCCCTCGGCGGTCGCCTCGGCCGGCGCCGCGCCATAGTCCGGCGGCGGTGCTGCGCCGGCGTCATCGTCCGGCGGCGGCGGTGGCTCGTCGAAGCCGGCACCCGGATCCACGCCGTCCGGCGGAGGCGGTGGCGGGATGTAGTCGGGCGGCGGCGGCGGCGCGTCCGGGGGGACATCGGTCGCGGCCGCTCCGCCGGTCCCGCTTCCCTGCGCCATCACGGCGGGCGCCGACCAGACCGACAAGGCCGCCATGGCGAGTAGCGCCAGCAGCAGGGCGATCGGTCCCGACGGGCTTCGCGCCCGTGACGCGCCGCGCGGTCCCGACGTGCTTGGCGGTCGTGACGTGCTTGGCGGTTGTGACGTGATCGTCCGTGCCACGGATCGCACGGCAGCTGCTTCTGGCCTCGACCGCAGGGCGGTCGTGAGGTGGCTCGGCATCGGCGGTCCTCCCGAGACAGCCGTCGGTCCGCGACGAAACTCCGCGGACCAGCACGGTCCGTTCTTCGTTTTCACCCCCGGGCGGCCGGCGGCGCGAGGACACCAGACCCGAAAGCACCTTAGCCCTCGTTTGGCGCGCTGGCAGGCGCATGCGCATTGAGGCACCTCAATTCCGGGTGAACGCGGCGCCAGTCCGGGAGGGAATGGGTGGCCCCCTGCAAACCGGATGTCCTCAGGGGCCGGCGTCAGCATGGGGCGTCGAACCGCGCCGGTTTGCCGGCGGCGCGAGCGCTTCTGGCCGGTCGCAGCAATCAGGACGGCGACGTGCGGCCGGCAGTGATGGCGCGGGTGGCGAGGGCGGCCAGCGTCAGGAGGCAAGCGGCGAGGGGCAGCCAAGCAGCGGGCTCGTCCATCGTCCACAAGGTGAGGGCGCTCAGCGCGCACCATGAAAGCGGCACTGGCGCGAGTGACCAGACCATCGGCCCGCGCAGCGTCAGGATGAGGCCGAGGGTGGTGATCGCAGTCGGATCCGGGGCGATGGCGAACACCTCGGCGGTGGGCCAGCCGCGTCCGGTCGCGGGCGCCAGCAGGGGCTGGGCCGCGGCAGCCACGACGAGGAGCCAGCCGGCCACCGCGGTGACGTCGCGCCGGCGCCCGCGGAGGTCGCCGAAGACGGCGGCGAAGGCGAGGAGCAGCACCTGGAGGGCGAACAGCGGCGCCAGGTATTCCGCCGCCCAGTTGATGGTGGCGTAGCGGTTCCAGACGAAGGCCCAGCCGGTGAAGGCCCACGCCAGCGCGAGCGCGGCGGCGACGAGGCGGGCGTGGTTGGCCGGCCGCGCGGCGGCGAGCCAGACGAGGACGGCGAGGAGGGCGACGGCGGCGAGCTGGCCTGGCCATAGAGCGGCATTGTGGAGCTCGAACAGGCGCCAGTAGACCCGCGGCGAAAACAGCAGGAAGTCTTCCGGGCGATAGCTCCACCACTCCGACATGCGGCTTCAGAGCGCCGCGACGTCGGCGGCCATGCGGGCGCGCAGAGCGGCGTCCGGCATCGGGCCGGCGCTCGCCGCGAGATTTTCGCGCACGTGGTCGACGCGCGTCGTCGCCGGGATCACCGTCGTGACAGCAGGGTGGGAGAGGATGAACTTCAGGATCGCCTGCGCCCACGTCGCAGCACCGATCTCGGCCGCCCAGCCGGGCAGGGGCTCGCCCTCGAGGCGGCGGGTCAGGGCGCCCTGGCGGAAGGGGCGGTTGACGATGACGGCGATGCCGCGATCGATCGCCAGCGGCAAGAGGCGCTTCTCCGCCTCGCGGTCGACGATGTTGTAGGAGAGCTGCACGAAGTCGAGCCGCTCGCCCCGCATGATGTCCTCGAAGAGGTCGTGGCGGCGGCCCTCGGAAGTGGTGATGCCGAGATAGCGTAGGCGGCCGTCCGCCTTCATCGCGGCGAGCGTCCTGAGGTGCGGCTGCCAGGCGAGGAGGTTGTGGACCTGCAGCAGGTCGAAGGCGGGCTCACCCCAGAGCCGCCGCGACTGCTCGATCTGGGCAGGACCGGCGCCGCCGTCGGAAATCCACACCTTGTCGGCCGAAAACAGCGCCTCAGGACGGCCGAGGCGAGTGAGGCCGTCGCCGACCACCGCTTGGGCCGAGCCGTACATCGGCGAGGAATCGATCATCGCGCCGCCGCCGGCGAAGAAGGCGGCCATGACGTCGGCGCACTCGGCCCGCAGCACCGGGTCGTCGCCGACGTTGAAGGTGATCCAGGTGCCGAGCCCGACGGCCGCGATCGTCTCGCCGCTCGACGGGATGGTCCGGAGGGCGGGGGCAGGCTGCTGCGCGACGGCCGTCTGCGCTCCCGCCGGCCGCAGCGGCAACAGGGCCGCCATCGCGCCGCCGAGGCCGGCCGCCAGCACGGTGCGCCGCGTCGTCTGCATGCGTTCAGTCCCTCCCGCGTCCGGTCGTGACGGCGATCATGGACGGTGCAGACGGCAATTTTGTGGGGCGCGAGGACGGGGAGAGGGGAGGGAGATGTGTGGAAGACGATCGGGCCGGCGTGCTGGACGCCGGCCCGTTGCTGGCGTGATCGGCCGGATCAGACCGCCGGCATGCCGGCGGCGACCCAGGCTTCCGTCTCGTTCAGCGCAGCGCCGAAGCGCTCGACGATCTGATCGATCTGCTCCGGCGTGACGATCAAAGGCGGGCAGAAGGCGATGTGGTCCTGGATCGCCCGCAAGATTACGCCGTGTTCCTGGGCACGCTCGAAGAGATAGAGCGCCACCTTGCCGACCGGATCGAACTTCGCCTTTGTCTTCTTGTCGGCGACGAGCTCGATGGCGGCGATCAGGCCGACGCCGCGGACCTCGCCGACGAGCGGGTGGTCGGCGAACTTGCGCAAAGCCGCCTGCAGGCGCGGGCCGACGATGCCGACGTTACCAACGAGATCACGCTCCTCGATGATGGCGAGGTTTTCGAGTGCGACGGCGGTCGCGACCGGGTGGCCGCTCGTGGTGAAGCCGTGGCCGAAGGTACCGAGGCGCTCGGTCTGGTCGGCGACGCCCTGATAGATCGCGTCGCTGAACAGCACGGCGGCGAGCGGCTGGTAGGACGAGGTGATCTGCTTCGACAGCACGAGGATGTCGGGCTTGATGCCGAAGGTTTCGCAACCGAACAGCGTGCCGAGCCGGCCGATGCCGTTGATGACCTCATCGGCGACGACGAGGACGTCGTACTTGCGGCAGACGGCCTGGACCTTCTCCCAGTAGGTGGCCGGCGGCACGAGGACGCCGCCGGCGCCCATCACCGGCTCGCCGATGAAGGCTGCGACCGTTTCCGGACCCTCGGCGAGGATCGTCGCCTCGAGCTCGGCGGCGAGCCGGTCGGCGAACGCCTCCTCGCTCTCGCCCGGCTCGGCGAAGCGGTAGTGGTGCGGGCAGGTGACGTGGCGGACGAAGGACAGCGGCAGGTCGAAGCCGCGTTGGTTGACCTGCAGGCCGGTGAGGCTGCCCGAGGCGATCGTGATGCCATGGTAGCCACCGTTGCGGGCAATGAACTTCTTCTTCTCGGGCCGTCCGATCGCGTTGTTGTAGTACCAGACGATCTTGACGACGGTGTCGTTCGCCTCGGAACCGGAATTGGTAAAGAATACGTGGTCCAATCCCTCCGGCGACATCTTGATGAGCTTCTCGGCGAGATTGATCGAGGGCTCGTGCGACTTGTGCGAGAAGGTATGGTAGAAGGGCAGCTTACTCATCTGCTTGGCGGCCGCCTCGACGAGGCGGCTCTCGCCGAAGCCGACGGCGACGCTCCACAGGCCCGCCATGCCCTCGATGTATTCCCGACCCTGGTCGTCATAGACGTAGACGCCCTTGCCGTGGTCGATGACCATCGGGCCGAGGCGCTCGTGACGGCGGGCGTTCGTGTAGGGATGCAGGATGTAGGCGACGTCGCGCGCGTGCAGCGAGTTCGGAAGGGCGGTCATGGCGTTTGTCCCGTCGTGGGGTGGGGCTCGTTCCGGCGGCCGGGGCCGCAGCGAGCGGTTCGTCGCATTCTACCGTTTATCGCGTTCTATTCGGCGGCCGCCAGTGCGGCAGCATAGACGGTACGGGCCTGTTCCTCGGTGATGAAGCCGTCGGCGAGGTCCTCGCGGACGCGGGCTGGGTCGCGCTCCTCCGGCGGACCCCAGCCACCGCCCGCGGGCGAGGAGATGAGGATGCGGTCGCCGGGGGCGATCGGCACGTTGGCGAACTTCGACGGCGAAACCTTGTTGAAGGCCTGGGTGATCGTCAGCCAGCTGTCGCTGCCGGCGCGCATGATGAAGAGTTCCGCCTTGGCGCCGTGATGGCCGCCGTGGATGCCCCAGGGGGCGACCTTCTGGCGGTCGCTCATGTAGCTGAACGTCATCGGCGTGTCGGTGCAGCGCACCGTCTTCGACAGCGCCAGGCCGCCGCGGAAGGTGCCCGGACCGCCGGAGCCCTCGACGAGCTTGAACTCCTCGACGTGCCAGGGATAGCGGTACTCGAACACCTCGACGGGGATGTGCGGGCAGTTGCCATTGATGCCGCCGACCGCGTTGTTGCCGTCGGCGAAGCTGCGGCCGCCCCAGCCGACAGGCGTCAGGTCATAGCAGCAGAAGAACTCGCCGGTCTTGAGGTCGGTGCCGCCGAACAGGAAGTTCGAGTGGGTGGCGCCGTCGGTGGCGGCGGAGCGGTCCTTCAGGCCGGGCGCGAGCGCGCCCATGACGACGTTGGCGATGCGGCAGTGGGTCTCGGTGTTGCCGCCGACCGACGGGCCGGGGAAGTTGACGTTGACCATCGAGCCCGGCTCGGCGAGTACGCGGATCGGCCGGAAGCAGCCGGAGTTCTTCGGGATGGTCGAGTCGGTCAGCTGCAGCACGGCGTTGTAGGCGGCGCCGTGGGCGACGCCGAGGGTGCCGTTGATCGGCCCCTTCGCCTGCTTCGACGAGCCGTGATAGTCGACGATGAGGTCGCTGCCCTTCACCGTCACCTCGGCGCGGATCGTATAGACCTTGTCCTCGATGCCGTCGTCTTCCATGCAGTCTTCGAAGGTGTAGCGCCCGTCGGGGATCTGCTCGATCTCGGCGCGCATCCGGCGCTCCGAATAGTCCATCAGCGCGTTGACGGCCTCGCGGAACTCCGCAACGCCGTGCTTGCGGGCGAGGTCGGCCATGCGGCGCTCGCCGAGGTCGATGGAGGCGATGAGGGCGCGGAAGTCGCCATAGTTGTAGCGGGGGGTGCGGACGTTCGCGAGCAAGAGACGCCAGACGTCGTCGACGTCCTTGCCGGCGCGCTTGATCTTCACCGGCGGCACGCGCAGGCCCTCGTGGAAGACCTCGGTCGCCTCGCCGGCGAAGCCCGCCGGCGCCATGCCGCCGACCTCGCAGACGTGGCCGATCGCCACCGCGAAGCCGATCAGCGAGCCGTCGACGAACACCGGCTTGAAGAAGGTGTGCTCGGGGGTGTGCAGGCCGCCGCGATAGGGGTCGTTGTGGAGAATGACGTCGCCTTCCTCGAGGTCGTCGAGGGAGATCTCCTGCACGCAGGAGCGCAGCAGCAGCGGCATGCCGCCGATCATCGACGGGCAGAAGTCGCCGGTGGCGACGAGCTCGCCGGTCGGCAGCGCCAGCCCGCAGGTGAAGTCGAGGGATTCGGAGAAGATCGTCGAATAGGACGTGCGCATCAGCGTGACGCCCATGTCCCGGCAGATCGAGACGAGAATGCCGCCGACGATGTTGAGTGAAACCATGTCCATGGGAGTTCTCCCTTGCGGTCTTGTCGGGGCGGGTGTCAGGCGGAGATCAGCAGGTTGCCATAGCGATCGACGGTGAGCGACTTCGCCGGGTCGAGGACCGTGACGGAGGCGTTCTCCTCGATGAGTGCCGGCCCTGGAATGGCGTGGCCGGCCTTGAGGTCGCCGCGGACGAAGACGGGTGTCTCCACCCAGCCGCCCGCGAACCACACCGGCCGGCTCGACACCGACACGGCGGGGCCGGTCGCCTCCTCGATCACCGGGAACTCGAGCTCGCCCGTGCGGGCGGTGCCGGTAACGAGGAAGTTGACGATCTCCATGTGATCGGAGAGGCGGAAGCCGAAGCGCGCGTCGTGCTGGCTGTGGAAGGTCTCGAGCAGCTCGGCCACCTCCGCATCGGAGAAGGCTTCGGCAATAGTCGGGATCTCGAGCTCGTAGTTCTGGCCGAGATAGCGCATCTCGACGCTGCGCGAGATGGTGACGTCGTGGTGGCCCTGGGCGGCGAGTTCGGCCCGGCACTCGCCGACCAGCGCCGACATCGCCGCGGCGGCGCGGTTGCGATCGAAGAAGCGCGAGTTCAGCTGCACCGTCCGGTAGCGGTCGACGCGGGCGTCGGCCATCGTGAAGCCGAAGGCGGAGAACTGGCCGGGGAAATTCGGCACGAGACCCTTGGGGATCGATGCTTCCGTCATCAGATCGCTGACGTGCAGCGGGCCGGCGCCGCCGAAGGCGACGAGCACGAAGTCGCGCGGGTCGAGGCCCTGTTCAGTGAGCACCGTGTGCAGGGCGCCGACCATGTTGTTGTTGGCGATGCGGACGACCGCGAGCGCCGCCTCCTCGGTCGACAGGCCGAGGGCCTCGGCGATCGGCGCGACCGTCGCGCGCGCCGCCGCCGCGTCCAGCGCCATCGCGCCACCGAGGAAGTTCGCGGCGCTGATGCGGCCGAGCACGACGTTTGCGTCGGTGACGGTCGCTTTCGTGCCGCCCTTGCCGTAGCAGGCCGGGCCGGGGTTGGCGCCGGCGCTCTCCGGGCCGACGACGAGCATGCCGCCGGTGTCGATGCGGGCGATCGAGCCGCCGCCGGCGCCGATGGTGCGGATGTCGATCATCGGCACCTGGATGGGTCGGCCCCACTCGATCTCGAAGTCGGTGGTGAACTTCTCCTTGCCGTCGACGACGGTCGACACATCCGTCGAGGTGCCGCCCATGTCGAGGGTGACGAGGTTCGGCAGGCCGAGCAGCTCGGCGGTGCGCTTGGCGGCGATGACGCCGCCGGTCGGGCCGGAAACTGCAATCTGAATGGGCGAGCCGGTGGCGGCCTCGAGCGTCATCTCGCCACCGTTCGAGCGCATCACCACGGCCTTCGCCTTGACGCCGTGCGCGTCGAGCTGGCTGCGCAGCGAGCCGAGCTGGCGCTCGACCACCGGCTTGATGAAGGCGTCGCAGATCGTCGTCGAGGAGCGGAAATGCTCCTTCCACTTCGGCAGCACCTCGTAGGAAATCGACACCGGTACCTTCGACAGGCGCTCGGCGAAGATTTCCTTGATGCGCTGCTCGTGCACCGGCGTCAGGTAGGAGTGCAGCAGCACGACGGCGATCGCCTCGATCTCGCCGGCCTCGGCGAAGCTGTCGGCCAGCGCCGCGACACCGGCCTCGTCGAGCGGCTCGACGACGTCGCCGGAGGGGCCGACGCGCTCGTCGACCTCCACCGCGTCGCGGCGCATGACGAACGGCTTCGGCTTCACCCAGGCGAGGTCGTAGTGGTGGCGGCGGTTGCCGCGGCCGATGAAGGGAACGTCGCGGAAGCCGCGTGTCGTCACATAGGCGACGCGGGCACCCTTGCCCTCGAGCAGCGTGTTGGTGGCGACGGTGGTGCCGAGGCGGATGCCGGCGATGTCGTCGAAGTCCTCGATTTCCCGCAGGCCCGTCATGATCGCCTGGATCGGGTCGTGCGGCGTCGACAGGTTCTTCCAGGCCTTCAGCGCCCGGTTCTGTTCGTCGTAGGCGACAAAGTCCGTGAAGGTGCCGCCAATGTCGATGCCCAGTCTGTAGCCCATGATTTTCTTGCTCTCGATCGGCGTGGAGTCAGGAAAGCGGCGCGGCTAGACGCTGGCCGGCTCGGCGAGGGAATAGTCGACCGGCGTTGCGTGCCAGCCTTCGGCGCGGCGGGCCCAGTAGGCGTCCTGGACTTGGCTCGAGATCGGCCCGGGGCGGTCGTTGCCCATGCGGCGCCCGTCGATGCGGGACGCCGGCATGACGCCGCCGGCGGTGGTGGAGAGGAAGATCTCGTCGGCCTCGCGCAGTTCGTCCGCCGGCACGGGGCGGACCTCGATCGGCAGCCCGAGGTGTTCGCAGAGCTCCAGCACGGACTGGCGGGTGAGGCCTTCGAGCACGCCGGCATCGGGCGTCGCGATGCGGCCGTCGCGGACGGCGAAGACGTTGAAGCCCGGCCCCTCGGTGACGTTGCCGTTCTCGTCCAGCAGGATGCAGAAGTCGGCGCCGCGGTCGTGCGCCTCGAACTGGCCGCGCGTCAGGTCGGCCCAGTGGAAGTTCTTCGCCTTCGGATCGACAGAGTGCGCGGGGATGCGCAGCGTCTCGGCGATGACGAGGTGGGCGCCGCGGGCCATTTGCTCGGGCTTCAGGAGCGTCACCCACGGGATGGCGAAGGCGGCGATGTAGTTGCGCGAATAGGCCGGGTGGTAGGGCACGCCGGCGGGCGGGCGGCCGCGCAGGCAGTCCATCGCCACGTAGGCGTCGCGCAGGCCGGTCATGGCGACGAGGCGGTGGAGGATCGCGCGGATCTCATCGTCGGTCTCGGCCGGGGCGAAGCGGAAGGCGTTCATCGAGGCGCGGAAGCGGGCGAGATGGTCGTCGAGGCGGAAGAAGGTGCCGTCGCGGACGCCGACGACGTCGTAGGTGACGTCGGAGCGGCGATAGCCCCAGTCGGTGATCGGGATGGCCGCCTCGGCGACCGGCATGTAGCGGCCGTCGATGTAGGCGGCGCCGGTGGCGAAGCGGTTCTGCTGGGTCACGGCGTTCATGCACGCCTCCTCGATGGATGCCTTCTAGCGGGCACTGGTGGAGCTCTCGGAGAGTTGCAGGGTGGCGTCCGGCGCGGCCACGGGCGGAGCCGCCGGAGCGGAGCGGAACAGCCGGATCTCCTTGCCGCGGGCGAGACCGGACGGCCGGAAGATCAGGATCAGCGCCATGACGATGCCGAGGCCGATCTCCTGGCTGCCGCTCGGCAGCGAGAAGGCGGTGTCGCCGAGCCCGACGCCGCGCTCGAGCGCCCGCAGGATCTCGACCACGGCCGTCACCACGACGACGCCGACGACGGCGCCGGTCAGGCTGAACATGCCGCCGACGACGAGCATGGCGAGCGTGATGAAGGAGAGGCTGAGGTAGAACGGATCGACCGTCAGGATGCCGAGGAACTGGGCGTAGAGGCCGCCGCCGAGGCCGACGAGGGCAGCACTCAGCACGAAGGCGGCGAGCCGCATCCGAAGCACGTGCACGGCGGAGGCGCGGGCAGCGACCTCGTCGTCGCGCGAGGCGCGCAGCATCAGCCCGATACGCGAGACCTGGAACAGGTAGGCGACGACGATCGCCACCGCGGCGAAGGCGTAGGCGGTCCATGGGCCGACGACGGTCGGGATGCCGATGATCGAGGAGACGCCGGCGGTGACGGAGTCCCAGTTCGAGTAGACGCTGTTGACGATGATCAGGAAGGCGAAGGTGGCGATCGAGGCAGCGGTGCCGGAGAGACGCATGATCGCGAAGCCGAGGATCAGCGCCACTGCCGCCGGCAGCACCATGGCGCCGGCCATGGCGCCGAGGAAGGGGTACTGCGCCTCCTGCAGGAACACCGGCAGGCCCTGCAGCATGATCTGCTTGAAGGTCGGCTCGGCGGTCGCCCAGGCGGCGGCGTAGGCGCCGATGCACATGAAGCCGATCTGGCCGAAGGAGATGATGCCGGAGTTGCCGATGAAGACGTAGAGCCCGACGACCACCACGACGCGGATGAACATCTCCGTCAGCGTCACGTGCAGGGCATCGCTTTGCCCGACGAGGCTGAGGCAGGCGATGATCGCCAGCAGCGCGATCAGCACAGCGGGCGTCTGGTGGCGGGCGAGGGCTCGGCTGAGGGGCATGCGGCGGTCTCCGGGCGTTCCCAAGGAGGCTCTCAGACGCGTTCGAAGGTGCTGCGCGACGGCACCAGGCCGGCGGGCCTGACAAGCAGCACGAGGATGACGAAGGCGAAGGCGAAGGCGTCGCGGAAGGCGCGCAGGTCCGGCGGCAGGTAGGCCTGCAGCATCGTCACCGTGATGCCGATGACGAAGCCGCCGACGACCGCTCCGACCAGACTGCCCATGCCGCCGACGACGACGGCGACGAAGGCGAAGAGGGCGAGCGGGACGCCCATGACGTGGCTGAGCGAGCCGGACTGGGTCGTGTAGAGGAGCGACACGACGCCGGCGAGGATGCCGGAGACGGCGAAGGCGATGCCGATGACGACGTTGCCGCGCACGCCGAGATATTGCGCCATGCGGAAGTCCTCGGCGGCGGCGCGCATCTGGATGCCGTAGGAGGTGCGCTTCAGGAACAGCGTCACGGCGACCATCAGAACGAGGGTGACGGCGAGCGTGATGAGCTGCAGCATCGGCACCCGCAAGTCGCCGATGAACACCTGGCTGTTGGCGCCGCTCCAGAGATCGACCGACTTCGGCCGCGAGCCATAGGCCATCAGCACGCCGTTCTGGATGATGTAGCTCACCGCGAAGGAGGCGATCATCAGCGTCGGCGAGGTGGCGCGCCGGAGCGGCCGGAACACCGCGGCGTCGGTGAGGAGGGCGGCGATGACGACGATCAGGCAGATCGTCGGGATCAGCACCGGCCACGGCCAGTCGCCGATCAGGAGCCGGGCCGTGACGTCTGCGGAGGGCACGATGAGCGCGTAGGCGCCGATGGTGATGTAGTCGCCGTGGGCGAAGTTGATGAGGCGCAGGATGCCGAACAGCAGGCCGACGCCGAGGGCGACCAGGGCGTAGATGCTGCCGAGCGCGACCGCGTCGATGAGGTTCTGGATGAACTGGATCATGCCGGGATCTCCGCCTTGGCGGCCGCGCCGTCCTCGAAGCCGAAATAGGCGCTGCGGATCGCCTCGCCGTCCTGCAACTCGGCGGCGGTGCCCTCGAGCTGGATGCGGGCGCCGCGCAGCACATAGATGCGGTCGGCGTGCTTGAGGATGCGGTTCGAGCTCTGCTCGTTGATGAGGAGCGTCAGGTTGGCACGTTGGCGCAGATCGAGCAGCATCTCGTAGATCTGGTCGACGATGCGCGGCGCGAGGCCGAGCGAGGGCTCGTCGACGAGGAGCAGCCGCGGCCGCGTCATCACGGCGCGCGCCACCACCAGCATCTGCTGCTCGCCGCCGGAGAGACGGCCGGCCGGCATGTTTCGGCGCTCGGCGAGCCGCGGGAAGAGGGTGAACATGCGCTCGAGATCGGCCTTGGCGGCGGAGCGGTCGCCCTGCACGAAGCCACCGATCTTGAGGTTCTCCTCGACCGTCAGCGTGCCGAAGACGTGGCGGCCCTCGGGCACCAGGGACAGGCCGAGGCGGGCGATCTGCTCGGGTTGCTGGCCGAGGATCGACTGGCCGGACAGGCGGATGTCGCCGGAGAAGGGGGTGACGCCGCCGGCGATGGCGGCGAGCGTCGTCGACTTGCCGGCGCCGTTCGGGCCGATGATGCAGACGACCTCGCCCTCGGCTACGGTGAGCGAGACGTCGCGGAGCGCGACGAGGTTGCCGTAGCGGACGTTGATGCGGTCGACTTCGAGGAGCGTGGTCATCGGGGCGCCCTCACGCGTCCATGCCGAGATAGGCGGCGAGCACTGCCTCGTGGCGCTGAATTTCCTCCGGCGTGCCCTCGGCGATGGTCTTGCCGCCATCGAGCACGTGGATGCGGTGGCTGATGCCCATGACGACGCGCATGTTGTGCTCGATGAGCAGCACGCCGCAGGTGAACAGCTGCGGGATGGCGGCGACGAGCTCGTTCAGGTCCTCGCACTCGGCGTCGGACATGCCGGCGGCGGGCTCGTCGAGAAGGATGAAGGCCGGCGACAGCACTAGGGCCCTCGCGATGCCGAGGCGGCGCTGGTCGGTGTAGGCGAGGGCGCCGGCGGGAAGCTGCATCTTGTCGGAGAGGCCGATCCAGTCGAGCAGGGCGCGGGCGTGCTCGCGGGCCGAGCGCAGACCGAGCCCAAGGCCGGTGCCGGTGACCTCGACGTTCTCCGAGACGGTCATGTCCTTGAACAGGCGGCCGGCCTGGAAGGTGCGGGCGACGCCGCGCTCGCGAAAGCGGGCGGCGGGCCAGCCGGAGGTGTCCTCGCCGCCGAGCAGGATGCGGCCGGAGGTCGGGCGCTGGAAGCCGGTGAGGCAGTTGACGAGGGTGGTCTTGCCGGCGCCGTTCGGGCCGATCAGGCCGAACACCTCGTGGCGGTTGACGGTGAGGCTGACGTCGGAGATGGCGGCGAGGCCCTGGAAGAGCACCGAGACGCCTTCCACCGCTAGCGTCGCGGCATTGGTGCGGCTGCGGTCGATGGTTTGGGCTGCGGGCTCGACGTAGGACTGGATCATCGCGCGCCTTTCGGCCAGGAACGGGAGCATCGGCGGGGCGCCGGCCGGGCGATCTGCCCGGCCGGCGCCGTTGCGGCTACTGCTTCAGGCGGTAGAGGACGGCCTCGGGGATCGTCTCCTTGATCCGCCACTCCTCGACCGGCAGGCGCTTGTCGTCGCCATAGGAGACAACGATCATCGGCATGTCGGTCTGCACGTGCAGCTTCGGGGTGAAGGTGCGCGGGCCGAGGATGGTGGGGGCGTTGGTGTAGGTGTTGAGCTCCGCCACGACCGGGCCCGCGTCTGTGGTGCCGGCCTTGGTGACGGCCTGCGCCCAGAGCTGCAGGAAGGCGTAGATCGGGTAGGCGTACTGGGTGGTCGGCGGCTTGCCGAACTTCTTCTCGAAGGCGGCGGTGAGCGCGTTGATGTCGGCGCGGGTGTCGTCGACGGTCAGCGCCTGGACGGGCAGGTAGAAGTCCTTCAGGCCGGGGGTGGAGTTCAGCCAGTAGGTGCCATCCATGGCGGTGGCGGCGAAGATCGGCAGCTCGATGCCGGCGGCGCGCAGCTGGCGCACAGAGCTGGCCGCGCCCGGATTGGTCGAGCACAGCATGATGTGATCGACGCCACCGGTGCGGATCGCGTCGCTCAGGCGGGTGATCTGCGAGGAGATGGTCGGATCGAGACCCTTGAAGGTGTCCTTGCCGACGATCTCGCCGCCCTTGATCGGGAAGATCCACTCGTAGCCGGCGCAGACGGACTTGTTGTACTCGATCGTCTCGTCGAGCAGAACGTAGCCCTTGCGCACGCCCTTCTTCTCGTAGCCCCAGTCGCCCATCGTGGCGCCCTCGAGCTGGCCGGCGTTGTTGGCCGTGAACGAGAACGGTCCGACGCCGAGCACGCCCGCCTTCGGATCGGAAGCGCCGAGGAAGACGGAGATGACACCGGCCTTCTGCGCCTGCAGCGCCGCCGGCGCGCCGTAGTCGTAGTCGGCGGAGACGAGCAGCAGGTTGGCGCCCTCGTCGATCAGCTGCTTGCCGGCCTTGGCACCCTCGACGCGGTCGGTCTTGGTGTCGGCGGTGATCACCTTGATCTGCTTGCCGAGCAGGCCGCCGGCGGCGTTGGTCTGCTCGATCCACAGCTCGGCCATCTTGGCGGCCTCGCCGTCATAGGCTTCCATCCAGCCGGAATAGGCGACCGCCATGCCGATGGTGATGTCGTCCGCGGCCGTCGCCGCCCGCGGTGCGCCGAGGGCCAGGGCCCCACACAGCATCGCACTGAGGAATAGGCTCTTCTTCACGGTCCCCTCCAGATCGAAGCACGCAGGTCGCCCGATTGCGGCCTGCGGCGGTGGTCCTCCGGCACCCGGCCACCATCGGCCGGACGCACCTCACCTTTTCGCGGACATGGCACGCCACGCCGCGCATCGGCCGGATCCTGCACGTCGTCCGCGGCGGCCGAGGCCGCCGGTCTTCAGGAGGCGGTCGCCCCGAGACCGCGCCGTGCCGCGCGATCCACCTCCCAGTCCACGCACCACTGCGAACAGTAGGTTTTGCCGTTGAGCTCAACAGTCTCCGACGTCGCGTTCGCAGGCTTCTCGTAGAGGAGAATCCCGCAGTTCGGACACTTGTTGTAGGACTCGACGTACATTCGGTTCGGCGCGAACTTCATGGCGTGACCTTCCCCTGCGCGGCGGCCAAAGGCGTCCGGCTGCGGCTCGAAACGGCATCGGCAGTCCCAGCACTGGTGCGCTCGGCCGAGCCCACAGCCGTGTATCCTGCGGCGGCGGCGAGGCCGCTGGCGTCGTAGAGGGCCAGTACCCTCGCCCAGGTCTGGCGAGAGTGCTGCTCGATGGCCCGGACGGACCGCTCGACGTCGCGCGTGCCGATCGCTTCGATGATCGGCTCATGCGAAAGCGCGGCTGCCATCGGCGTCTCCTGATCGAGGTCCACGAACGCCACCAGCATCTGCACCTCGGTGTCGATCCCGGCGTGGGCGCGCACAGTCTGCTGGTTGCCCGAGAGCTCGCAGATGCGCCGATGCAGCGCCATGTCGGCCTGGCGCAGCTCGGACAGCCGCTCCGCCCGTGCCGCCACGATCATCTGATCGACCAGGTCGACCAACCCGCCGACGTCGGACTTCGTCATCTGCGGCATCGCCTGGCGGATCGCGAATGTCTCCACGCAGATGCGGAACGAGAAGACATCATTCACGTCGTCCGGCGTGAACACGCGCATGAAGTGCCCGCGCCGCGGCGCTGCCACCAGGAACCCCAGCTGCGCCAGGCCCGAGATGGCCTCCCGGATCGGATTGCGGCTGATGCCCAACATGCGGGCGAGTTCGGCCTCGTTGATCCTGTCGCCGGGACGAAGCTGCCCGGACGTCAGGCCCTCGAGCAGGTAGTCCCGAACCTGATCCGCGAGGCTCACGGTCTCCACCAACCGCTCCCCCACCGCTGTCCCGCAGTCACCGCGCCAGCCAGGACGCTGCCGAGTATAGATTGATCGCCCGTCTACGAGCGACGTCCATACTGCAGACAGTAGACAGTTTAGCTGCCAGCCTTCTCCTGTCAATGCGGCCTGTGCGTAAAGATTGTCCACTAAGCTGCGCAGTTTTTGTGCTCCTGGAGCCATGGACGGTATTGATCGGGAGTACACAACTTCCGCGAGTATTTTGCAGGTGGTGTAAGAGGCGGTCGCGCGCCCGCGATTTCGACTGGGCGCGCGACCGGCTTTTTCATTGTGCGGCGTTGAGCCCGGCCTCCGCCGTCTCGCCCGCCCAGTGCGCCGCCGCCCGCTTCCAGAACATCTCGCGGAATTGCCCTGTGGATTTCGGCAGGAGCTGGCCGGTGTCCCAGTCGAGGATGACGGCGTAGCGGCGGACCACGTCGAGGGTGTCGATCTCGCCGGCGCGGAAGCGGGTGGCCACGGTTTCCGGGTCCTCGGCGAGCCAGCCGAGGCGCTCGGAGCGGATTTTCCCCCGCGCTGCCTCCGTCGCTGTCGCGTCGATCTCGTAGGCGCAGATGTCCGGATCGACCGGGATGATCACCACGCCGTAGTCCTTCGCCGCCCGCTCGACCGAGACGTAGTCGTCGATGACATCCTCGAGCACCAGCGCCGGATCGCGCTCCAGTGGGTCGCCGAAGCCGCCGCCGCCGGCGGTCGGGCGGGAGAACACGTCACCCTCACCCATCGCCACGTCGGAGAAGATCGCGCCGAGCCAATCGGGCCGCTCGGCGCCGGCGCGAGTCAGCGTCAGGCCATGCGGCATGGAGGGCAGACCGCCCTCGATGCCCCAGACGAGCGCCCGCTCGCGGTCACAGATGTAGGAGATCACGGTGTTCTCGGCCTCGAGCAGCAGCGAGGTCTTGCGCACACCGGTGCCGCCACGCCATTTCCCGGGCCCGGCGGAATCCTTCAAAATTTCGAACTCGGTGGTGAGGATCGGGTTGGCGCGCTCCTGGCCCTCCACCGGCTGGGCCATCAGGCCGGTGCCGAAGCAGGCCGTGGTGACGTTGCAGCCGTCCTTGCCATTGCGCCCGCCCCAGCCGCCCGGCAGCCAGTCGTAGAACATGAAGATCGGCTTTTCCTCGCGCCGCGCATCGAGACCGCCGGTGAGCAGGTATTCGAGGTTGAAGGCGCAGGCGATCGCCCGCTCGGGCATGATCTTCGACCACATCTCGTAGATGGCGTTCATAATCTTCTCGAACGGCATCAGGAAGCCGGTGACGGCCACCGGCCAGCGCGCGTCGACGATCGAGCCCTTCGGCGCGATGATCTCGAACGGCCGGTAGAAGCCGCTGTTGAGCGGCAGGTCCGGGAAGAACGTCTTCATGCCGGCGGCCACCGCCGAGAAGGTGGCGCCGAAGGCTGAGTTGTAGATGGAGGAGATGGTCGGATGGCTGCCAGTGAAGTCGTAGATCGCCCGGTCGCCCTTGATCGTCAGTTTGACCTTGATCGGGATCAGGCCTTCGCCGCCGGCCGGATCGCAGTCGATGAAGTCCTGCGTCTCCCACTCGCCGTCGGGCAGTGCGGCGAGGCGCTGGCGGACGGCGCGCTCGACATAGTCCTGCACGGCTGTGAGGCCGGTCGTGACGGTGTCGCGGCCGTACTTGTCGACGAGGCGCAGAATCTCGCGCTCGCAGACCTGGGTCGCCTGCGCCTGGGCGTGGATGTCACCGATGATCGAGACGGGATCGCGGGTGTTGGAGGCGATCAGGTGGGCGACGTCCTTGCAGAAGCGCCCCTTGTCGAACAGCCGCACCGGGGTGATGCGCAGCCCCTCGCGGAACATGTCACGTGCGGCGACGTCGAACGACCCCGGCACGCTGCCGCCGACGTCCGACCAGTGGCCGTTCGACTGGCTGAAGGCGATGATCTTGCCGTCGGAGAAGATCGGCCGGATGAGCCGCACGTCGGAGAAGTGGGTGCCGCCGGCGTAGGGGTCGTTAATCGCGTAGACGTCGCCGGGATGCATGTCGCCTTCAAAGGCGCGCATCACGTCCTTGCAGGTGAAGTGCAGCGTGCCGACGTGAACGGCGATGTCCTGATTGCCCTGCGCGGCGGAGTTGCCCTCCGCATCGTGCAGAGCACTCGAGAAGTCGCGGTTGTAGATGACGAATGAATAGCAGGTCCGGAGGATCTGCTCGCCCATCTGGTCGACGCTGGTGATGAAGGCGTTCTTCAGGACCTCGAAGGTCACCGGATCGAGCACGGGTTTCTCGGCCATGGGTGATTACTCCGAGACGCGGATGATGATGTTGAGGAAGCGGTCGACCTCGGCGGTCATGCCGGGCGGGACCACGACGGTGGAATCGACCTGCTCGACGATCGCCGGCCCGGCGAAACGGAAGCCGGCGGGCAGGTCGGTGCGGGTGTAGACGGGGGTGTCGACCGAGGCGCCGGCCTCGAACCAGACCGGCCTGCGGCTGGTCGGTTCCGGCGTCACGCCCGTCGGCTCGTGGGAAGCGAGCGTCGCCTTCGGCACCATGCCGACGGCCTTGAGGTTGAGCCGGAACAGGCCGACAGGCTGTTCGTCGCGGCGGAAGTTGTATTCACGCTTGTGGCTCGCGTGGAACGCCTCGACGAGCTCGTCGACGGAGGTCAGCGGGCGCGGCGCCGGCACGGCGAGCGAGCGCCACTGGCCCTGGTACATCATGTCGACGGTGCGCTGCAGGACGATGTCGTCCTTCGCCACGCCCTCGTGGGCGAGCCGCTCCATCGCCTCCGCCTCGAGGCGCTCGAAGGCGGTCTCGATCTTCGCCGGGTCGCAGTCGGCGGCGGCGGCGAGGAAGCTCTCGGAGAAATCGTGCTGGATGTCGACGAGCAGGCAGCCGAGCGCGGAGGTGACGCCGGGGTTCGGCGGCACGATCACCGCGGGGATCGCCAGTTCGCGGGCGACGGCGGCGCCATGCAGGGCACCGGCGCCGCCGAAGGCGACGAGGGCGAAGTCGCGCGGGTCGTAGCCGCGGCTGATCGAGATCAGCCGGACGGCGTCGGCCATGTTGGCGTTAGCGACGCGGATGATGGCGTCGGCGGCGGCGTGCAGTTCGAGGCCGAAGGGTTCGGCGACGGCGGTGCGCACCGCCTCGGCGGCGAGCGCCGGGTCGAGCGTGACTTTGCCGCCGGCGAGGCTGGTGCCGAGGCGGCCGAGCACGACGTTGGCGTCCGTATTGGTCGGCTGGGTGCCGCCGGTGCCGTAGCAGGCGGGGCCTGGGATGGCGCCGGCCGACTGCGGGCCGTTGCGCAGCGAGCCGGCCTCGTCGGTCCAGGCGAGCGAGCCGCCACCGGCGCCGATCGTCATCACCTCGATCGAGGCGAAGCGGATCGGGTAGCCGAACTCGATGTGCCAGTCCTTGGTGACGCGCGACTGGCCATCATAGGCGAGCGAGACGTCGGTCGACGTGCCGCCGATGTCGAGGCCGATCGAATTGCGGTAGCCGCACAGCATGGCGATGTGGCGGCTGGCGATGGCGCCCGCGGCGATGCCGGAGCCGGCGAGGCGGGCGGCGAAGTCCTTGACGCTCGCCGGCGTCATCACGCCGCCGCCGGTGTGCAGCAGCAAGAGGTCGCGGGTGTAGCCGTCGCGGCGCAGGCGCTCGCCGAGGCGGGTGGTGTAGTCGACCACCACCGGCGACAGTGCGGCGTTCACCACCGTCGTCGAGAAGCGCTCATGCTCGAAGATCTCCGGCAGCACGGCGGAGGAGGTCGAGATGGGAATGCCGGGGAGCTCCTCCATCAGGATTTCCTTCATCCGCCGCTCGTTCTCGCCGTTGACGTAGGCGTTCATGAAGCAGACGGCGACGGCGGCGACGCCCCGGCGGGCGAGGATGCGGGCGACCTTGCGCGCCTCGTCCTCGTCGAGCGGCGTCAGCACGGCCCCGGAGGCATCGATGCGCTCGGGCACCGTCAGCCGGTCACGGCGCGGGATGTAGGGGCGGACGACGTCCTTATAGGTGTCCCAGAGTTCTTCCTTGTTGGCGCGGCGGATCTCGATGACGTCGCGGAAGCCCTTCGTGCACACCATCGCCGTGCGCGGCAGGCGGCGGGTGATCAGCGCGTTGGTGGCGATTGTCGTGCCGTGGGAGAACAGCCCGACTTTGGCGAGGTCGATGCCGGCACGCTCGACGCCGTACATGATACCGTCGATCGGGTCGGCGGAGGAGGCGGTCTTCTCGATGCGAATGAGGCCGGTTTCCTCGTCCATGATGCAGATGTCGGTGAAGGTGCCGCCGACATCGACGGCTACGCGCAGGGTTTGCAAGGAGGCGGTCTCCACTTCAATTATCGGCGGGGCCGTCGCCGCGACCGCGACCCAGGGTCGTGGCGGCGCGGGCGGGCGGTTGGGTCGAGAAGGCGGCGGCGCAGGGCGTCGGAGCCGGATGGCCGGTGCGGGCCGGCGCGCGCCGTTGTTGTGCCTGGGGGGTGAGCACCCCGGCGGCGAAGGCGGCGGCGCGCGTGTCGCTGGGCGTGCGGTTGAAATGGGCACGGTAGCTGCGGCTGAACTGCGCCTGGTCGCCGAAGCCCCACTGGTAGGCGATCTCGGTGATCGAGCGGCGGTCGGCGATGTTGCGCAGCGCCTCGTCGCACATCAGCAGCCGCTGGTGGCGGATCCAGCCGCAAACGGTGCGCTCCTGGCTCTCGAACAACTGGTGCAGGTAGCGCACCGAGACGCCACAGCCCTCGGCGATCATCTGCGGGGCGAGGTGCAGGTCGGCGAGGTTGGCGCGGATGAACTGCTCGACGCGGCGCAGGTGGGCGTCGCGCACCGACGAGGTGGCGCCAGCGAGAATGCGGTCGTCGGCCTCGATAGCGAGGGCGAGGAGGTCGACCAGTTGGCGGCCGACGAGTTCGCGGCCGGCGTTGTCGAGCTCGTTGAGCCGGACGGCGCTGAGTCGGATCATGTCGACGAACAGGGCGCCGATGCCGCGGCTGGAATCGAATCGCAGCGTCGCCAGCCGCTCCGGCTCGCCGACACGCGCCCTGAGCACCGCACTCGGTACCTTCAGCACCCACAGGGCGTTGGTCTCGGCGTAGCTGAACTCGTAGGGCAGGTGGCTACGCTCGACGAGGAAGGCGCCCGGGTGACAGCTGACGTCCTTGCCGTCCTGGACGAAACGGATGTCCGACAGCTCCGGCACCGTGATGAGGTAGCTCTCCTCGCGCTCCTGCACGAGGTCGCGCTCGCGGCGGCGGTAGCGCATGCCGTCGGAAGCGTTGCGGGACAGGGAGACGTGCCCGAGCGACCAAACGTCGAGGGCGCCGGAGAAGTCGGGCGCGCTGCGGAAGGTGATGTCGAGCGGGAAATAGGTGCGCGCGACGGCTTCGCTCCAGACACGCTTGCGCGCGGCGGGGGCGGTTTGCGCAGTCGTATAGCGGACACGCACTGCTGAACCCTCCGATTCTACGGGCCGTCCGCCGGCCCGGAGCAACGTTCCGTCCGACCTCCACCCCTCCGGCGCCGCAGTAACCCGCGCCACCGTCCCCCAACCTCGTCGCCCTTCTCCCTGCGGCGGCCGGCGTCTTCCGCGCCGGCGGCCGGATCTCAGTTGAGCGGCATCGCCACCGGGCGCATCGGCGCCCCGGTCGCGCCCCGCAGCTTGATGCAGGCGCCGAAGAACGCAAACTCGTGCACGCCCTCCGCGGCGAGTTCCTCGAGCCAGGCCATCTCCAGGATCGGCACGCCCGCCTCGGCGAGGAGGTAGGTGTGCACGGGAAAGAAGTTCAGCGGCTCGGCCGCCGGCGTCTGTTCCAGCGTCAGGTTGTCGGCGCCGATCATGACGGCACCGGACTTGGCGAGGAACTCGGCACCTGCCCGGTTGAGGCCGGGGGTATTGGAGACGAAGGCGATGTCCGGCCACAGCCGCATCTGGCCGGTGCGGATCAGCACGACGTCGCCGAGGCGGACCTCGAGGCCCTGCCGCTTCAGGCAGCCCTGCAGGTCGGCCGGGCCGATCGGATGGCTCGGCGGGAGCGTGTCGACGCCGTGCAGGGCGGCCACGTCGAGGAGGATGCCGCGAGCGAAGATCGGCGGGTGCTTCTCCGCGCCGCACTTGTCCCAGGCCCGGCTGCCGAGGTGCTCCGCCGCCGAGAAGTCGTTGAAGATGCGGCCATTATAGCCGAAGTGGTTGAACGTATCGATGTGCGTGCCGCAGTGGGTGTACATCGAGATCGCGTCGCCGGAATAGGCGACGAGCGTATTCGCCTCCAGGCTGACGCCCATCGTGTTGGCGACGACCTCGCCGGCCGGCGTGTGCGTCATCCAGATCTGGTAGGGCTGGTCACCGGCGCCGAACCAGCCCGGCATTCCGACGAAATGGTCGACGGACAGGTCGAACACCTTCGACGGATCGGCGCGCGACAGGATTGCGGCACGGGACTGTGCGTCGATGACCGACAACATGCCGATCTCGTCGTCGGCGCCGAACGGGCTCTTGGTGACGCGGTGAAACTCGGCCCGGTACGCGATGATCCGGTCCTTGGTCTGCTCGTCGACGACGCAGGCCATGCACATGGCGCCCTCCAAAGCCCGGACGACGGCCGGTCCGATCGGGCCGGCCAAGCCACAGCAGGTCCGATCGCCTTCTGCCGAGACTGTCCAATTCCGTCAGTAAAGCCCCTCTGGACCGACTGCACTTGTCTCAGAGTGCACCAATCCATGCGCCACAGCGCGAATCGATCGCGCCTGCCTGCTAATGGTGCTTGGCGCAAGAGTAGGCGGTTGCCCAGGCGTCTGACCGCCCCATCGCCGCGTCAGCGAAGGGCCTCGAACGCCACCGCCTCGAAGCGGCCGTGGCTTTCCGTGAACACCACCCGCATCGCTTGCGCCAGCCGGCGCCGGAGTGCAGCCTGCGCCAATGGTCGGTTCTGCGCCGTGTCGTCGAAGCGACGGAGGCAGGGGAGAATGACCACCCGGCCGCCAGTTGTGCCTCTTCGGCCGGATCTCCGAGGATGTGGCCATCGACGAGATCTGCGCCCTTCTCGATCGCCAGCAGGTTGGCGTCGACCCAGTCGGTGGGCGGGCGAGCGTCCGCGTCGGTGGTCGTGAGCACTGCTGATACGGATCGGGCCGCCTTCGCCCAGGCTGTCTCGAAAGCGAGGCGTCGTGCCGAGCCGACAGGCGCATCGGGCTCGCGAGCACGACGTTCGGCGCGACGATGTCGAGGTTCTCATGGCGGCGGGCCGCGCCTTCGCACGGTACTTCTGAAGGGCGGCTGGATGGGAGCAAGCTCTTGAGGTTGTTGGGAGCCGTGATCGATCGGATGATTCCACCCCACCGGCAAGCGCGCTATCGACCCCAGACGACGGCGTTTTCGTGCCGCTTGATGATGTGCTTCAGGTGTTCGAAAGCCGTTGTCACGTGGCCCGCAAAGCGCTCGGCCGCAGGCGAGCGCGGGCCGCCGACGCGGCGCAGGATGCCGAGGGAGCGGTTGGGCTGCGGGATTTCGTAGGGCAGCACAGTCACCCGGTTTTCCTTGCGCTGTGCAAACACCACGGAGAAGGGCAACACGGCCAATGCGTCAGTCTCAGCGAGGAAATTGATCACGCTCATCAGCGACCCGCCGGAATACCGCACATTGAGGTCCGACATGCCGATGCTCATCAGGATCATCTGCAAATCCGACATCAGTGGCGAGCCGGGGAGGGGCGCCACCCACGGGAAGCTTGTCAGATCATGCGCCCGTAGACGGCGATTGCGCAGCAGCGGGTGGTCGGGCCGACAGGCGACGATGTTGCGGCCGGGCAGGATCTCCGTGAACTCGAAGCCGTGCCCCAGATCGAACACGCCGATCGGCACGATGCCGAGGTCGATCTGGTTGCCTTCAAGTGCTGCGACCATTTCCGGCAGGTTCAGGTAGCTCTGCTGCACGGTGATCTCAGGTTCGAGATTTTGGAACTCGCCGATCATCCGGCTGATCATCGCATCCATGAAGAATGGCACGCCGCCGACGCGGACGACGCCCTTCGTTCCCTTCATGAAGCCTTGCACGGCATCCGACGCCTTGCGGGACGCTGTGATGATCGCGCGCCCCTGCGCGGCCAGTTGCGAGCCGAGCGCCGTCGCCTGCAGCGGGCGGCGGCCCTTGAGAAAGAGTGGCTCGCCCACGCGGGCTTCGAGCATGGCGAGCGATCGGCTGACCGCGGGCTGGGTCAGCCCTAGCACCGCGGCTCCTTCGGATACGCCACCGGCATCGAGAACGGCGGCGAGCTGCATCAGGTGGCGCTCATTCAGCTTCATAGCAAAATGCTATATAAAGGGCGCTAGAACTCATCAAGCATCGTTTCGGGCCGTGCTATCCCCATCGGCAAGGGGAAGGGAGGCCCCACACGAATGGACGGCCAGCACGACGGTTCGCATGGGGATGAACTTCCCGGGTTGATCTCGGCGCAGGCAAGAGAATTCTCGCGGCGTTTGAAGGCTGTGGACCGGTCCCGTCTGGCGGCGGCCGCACAAGCGACCGTCGGCGGCCTGCATGCGTTGATTGCGGAGCTGCGCCCTTCGGGAGAGGAATTCCGGCTCGCGATCGATTTTCTGACCCAGGTCGGCCACTACGCCGATGCGAGGCGTCAGGAGTGGGTGCTTCTCGCGGATGTTCTGGGTGTGTCTTCGTTGATCGAAGACCAGAACAACCCTCGTCCCGCTGGAGCCACGCCAAACACGGTCGCCGGGCCATTCTTTCGGTCCGATGCGCCGGAAATGCCGCTCGGCGCGAACATCTCACGCGATGGCAAAGGCGAGCCGCTCGATGTGTCCGGACGCATCGTCGCGCTCGACGGACTTGGGGTTGGCGGCGCGCTCTTGGAGATCTGGCATGCGAATGCCGAAGGGCTCTATGAAAATCAAGAACCGGACTGGCAGCCTGAGTTCAACTTGCGCGGACGGTTCCGCGCCGACGCGCAGGGCCGGTTCCATTTTCAGACGGTGAAGCCGAAGGGCTACACGCTGCCGTCCGACGGGCCGGTGGGACAGTTGGTCTCGGCGCTCGGGCTCGGTCTCGAAAGACCTGCCCATATCCATTTTCGCGTTTCGGCCGATGGTTTCGAGACGCTGACGACACACGTCTTCGACAGGTCGGATGCAGCGATCGACCGGGACGCCATCTTCGGGGTAAAGCCCGAGCTGCTGGCCGATTTCCGCGCGCTGCCACCACAGGGAGGAAAGCGCCGGCACGCGCTCGATCTGAGCCTCGTCCTCTGTCCTCGAAGACATGGCGAAATCAAAATCTCTGGGAGGAGATGAACAATGGCCCAAGTGAGCGGCTACCACCACCTGACCTTGTCCAGCGATAGCGCGCAGGATGATTTTGATTTCTACACCAAGACACTTGGTCTGCATTCTGTAAAACGCACCGTTCTGTTTGATGGTGTGGTTCCAGTCTACCACCTATATTATGGTTCGCCAAACGGTGATGCCTCGACGATCATCACGACGTTCCCGTTCCGCAAGCCGGCCGTCTATGGTCGCCGCGGCACCAATCAATCCCGCACCATTCTGCAGTCGATACCGGTGGGGGCCGCCGATTTCTGGGTAGACCGGCTGAACGCACGCGGCATCGAAGCCGGCAAGATCACGCGCTTTGGCGCCGTCCGCGTGGCGTTTGCCCATCCATGTGGGATTCCGCATGAACTGGTGGAAAGCGACGGTGATCCGCGCCAGCCGATCACCAATATGGCCCAGGGCATCGGCAAGGATCACGGCATCAAAGGCATCTATGGCAGCGTCGTCGCCATCATGGACCGGACCGCTATGGACGACTTTCTGACCATCGCCCTGCCGTTGGTGAAGGAAGCCGACACTCACGAGGGTCTCGTCTACCGCGTCCCCGATGCGACCGGCCTCATCCAGCGCGTTGAAGTCATCGTCGACCGTGACAGTGCGCAGGGGACCTGGACGTTGGCGGGCGGCACAATCCACCACCTCGCCCTCAACACCGGCAACGAAGACAACCAGCTACAGCTGCGTGCTCATATTGAGGGCCTCGGTTTTACCGATATCTCCGAGCAGAAGGACCGCAACTACTTCAAGTCCTGTTATGTCCGCTCGCCCGGCGGCGCCCTGTTCGAGCTTGCCTGGACGACACCGGAAGGCTGGGCCAAGGACGAGCCCCCCGGCGCGATTGGCAAGACGCTGGTGTTCCCGCCCTGGCTGAACGACCGCGAAGCTGAGCTCCGTCAAGGTTTGGAGCAGGCGGAATTCGCATGATCTCAGACGGCGGTGCGCTCAGGCTTGGCTCGATGAGCCCGGAGGCGAAGGCGATCTGCGTCTTCGTGCATGGCCGTGGCCAATCGCCGGAGGAGATGCAATCTCATGTGCTGGCGCGACTTTCCGCGCCGGGCGTTGCCTATGTCCTGCCCCGCGCCCCGCGAGGCGTATGGTGGGATGCGCGCGCCATCGACCCGTTGACGCCGGTTACGCGCGCGCAGCTTGCCGTCGCGCTAGCAGGCTGTTGAAGAAGGCGTGCATTCGGCGGCGCGGTCTCGCCCGCCGGCATCGTTGGAGTGATCGTGGGCGCCTG